>Ga0315310_10003225_pt1 | contig 10153 bp, 13 predicted proteins | sample TDP5_MG_FD_203630 | JGI IMG/M metagenome (GOLD analysis project Ga0315310, IMG submission 203630) | Freshwater sediment microbial communities from Lake Towuti, South Sulawesi, Indonesia - TDP5 | ecosystem: Environmental > Aquatic > Freshwater > Lake > Sediment | place: Indonesia: South Sulawesi...
ACGAATAAACTCCTATGCTAGCGCTGCCGAAGATGCCTAACAGAGTAATCGCCAAGTTCAGTCTCCTTCAGCCAAGTAAAGCGTGACTATTCCCTCTTTGTCTTTTACTGCTCGAACTCGAATCTTTCTCGGGGGCTTCTCGATCCCTCTGCTCCACAATTTTCTATTTACTTCGTCGCTGATGACGAGTCCCCCAGCTTCTTCCTCTTCCTCTTTAGCAGTGGCTTTCGTCTCAATCTTCATGTGTTTCTGCACAAAACTCCTAACTATGCACACTGCTCGGGGAGTTCTTTTTTTCCTAGGAGCAATCCATGCTCTCCCTAATGGTATTGTGTAGATTCTTTCTTCCACGATTTCCTCTTCAGGCGCTTCTTCTCGTTTCTTCTCCTCTTCTTTTTCTTCCTTTTCTTCTGTTGGTTGTTCTTCAACCTGTTCTTCTTTCTCCGCTTCTTCAGGCGCCTCTTCAATCACGGCCGCTTTCTCTTCCTCAGCTACTTTGACCACGCCTTCTTCATGGGCCTCTTCAGATGGTTTTTCCTCTTCAATACCCTCATCCGTTTCTGTTTCCATGGTCTCTTCTTTTTCTTCGGTTGGTTTTGCCCCCTCTTCAACCGGCTGTTTTGTCCCTTCTACGCTTTTATCTTGGTTCGTGTCCAATGCCCCCTTTTTGGGTTGGTTCTCACAGTTCCTTTTGTTCTTGCGATGACCCATGTGGGAACCGCTTTTCTTTGTTTGCCCTTCTTTGCCAGTCTGCGTTTTTTGGCGGTTGGTTTGTTTCTTGTCATTTGTTTAGCGCCTTGTTATTTTGATGTCTCTGCGTTGGGCTTGGAGTTTTATGAGGATTTCTTTCAGCTGTTCGTCGGTTATGGGAGTCTGAACTCTGCCTGCCTGAGCGAGTTGGATGAGTTGGAGTTCAAGCTGGTTGGCGAACTCTGGTTTTACCATTTTTAGGTTGTTTAGGCGTTGTCTGGCTTCAGGTGTGAGTATTCGGCGCAGTATGGCTTGTTTCTGTATTTCGATTTGTTGCTGTACCTGCGCCCTTTGTTGTTCTTGGGCTATTCTCTGCTGCAGCTCGAGCATTCTGCGTCGGCGGATTTCTTCGATTTCCTCATCTTCATTGTTCATTCTTGTTTTTGCACCTTAAGGGTATTTCTTGAGTTCAGGCTGTTTTTTCTCGAGTTCCTCTTTGATTTCTGCGGCTATTCGGTCGAGGATTCGTCTTCCTTCCTTGGTTATTGTTCTTCCCTTGCCTTTTGTGGTTTCCAGGAGTCCTGCTGCCTCAAGTTGTTGGAGTATTTTTCTTATGTTGGTTCCTCCGCCTTTTCTGGTGCGCTGTCGTCTTACGCCGAAGCTTTTTCTTCCTCCGTATTTGGCGCGTAAGCGTTGGGTGCCTATTGGTCCTTCGGTGTATGCTTTTCTTAGAATGGAGGCTGTTCTTGCGAACCACCAGTCTGAATCTTCTGGTTGGCGTTGCGTGTGGGTGCTGGTTTTGACCAGTGGTGCCCATGGTGGTGGTTGCACTTGGTCTATGTTGTCTTTTATGTATTTGGCTAGGCGTGGGATGAACTGTGATGCTGGGACGTCGTGTGGTGTGGGCAAGGTTTGTTTTTTCCTTTGATTGTTGATGTTTTCGTCTGTTATTCATTTGGCGTCTTATAAAGGCTTTTCACTTTCTATGATAGATTTTGGATAGTGTCTGAGTCTGTGTGCTGAGAATTTTTTGTTTGGGTTGAGGTGTGTTGTTTGTTTGTTTTTTTGGGTTTTGTTTTGTTTTTGGTTTGTGTCTGGCTTGGGTTTTGGGTGATTTTCTATGTATTTTGTGCTGGTTTTTCATGTTGTTTTTGGTGTTTTATTGGGTGTCTATGGTTGTTGGGTTTGGAAGGTTTTGTTCATGTGTCGTCAGTTTTGGGAGTGTTAACTCGTTTGATGCTTTGTTGGGGTTGGGTTGGTTGGAACAGCGCTTGTTTTCGCTGAGAACGGTTATGTCTGGCCAGAATTCTCCATAAGATTGAGCTAATTCATGATCGAAGCTGTTCTCTTTGGCGTCGGTTGAGACCGATAAATACGATGTAATCGCAAAGATCTCTGTGCCGGGCATGCGGGAACTTGAAGATTTTGTCTCGGTGAAGATGAGGAAGGTGCGGAGCGTACTCGTGAACATCTATGATGATCATAGCCCGGGAGTCTAAGGGAAAGACCCGCGCATCGAAAAGTAAGGCGCGCAGGAATCATTTGGTTTTCTTGTGGATGTCGACTCTTTTTTTGTAGCCGTGTAGAAGTTGTGCCAACTCTTCCCGGTTGACGTAGTATTGGTAGCCCAGGATTTCAATCCTCACGTCTCTTTTAGAATCTACTTCGGCAATCCCAATCAGTTGCTGTTCCTTTTCCAAGGGGATTCACCATGCGCGTTCTCTATGAATAGTTACAATTATTTTCCATAAATATCATCTTTCAAGAAATGATATATTCTGGCTTTCGAAATGTGCGCTAGTATGGCTAGGACCCGCGACAACCACGATGCTCCTCAGAAACTAATGTAGACGCTCTTGAGAACTTAAGTGATGTTTACTGAGGTAAAGTTTAATAGTTTTCTTTTATGGTATGCGTATGACCCATAGCCTTAAGGGCGGGTAGATCAGCTTGGTATGATCGCAGCGTTGGCATCGCTGAGGACGCGGGTTCAAATCCCGCCCCGTCCACCATGATTGAACCCCGTCTATTTGAAGTGGTGTAGAAGCTAAAGACACTAGGGCATTTTGAAAGAACATTGAAAGGCTGAGAATCCATTGTTTCCTTCAACAGACATAGTAAGTCATGTTTTCATGAGAATCAGAAACAGACTAGCTAGTAGACTTCATGGACCAGAACTTAGGAGAATACGTCTGTATGACTTAAGACACTACTTTGCTACAATGCTCTATCATAAAACTAAGGACATTCTCCATGTCATGAATCAGCTAGGACACAGAGGACTTGAGAATACGTTAATCTATACGCATCTTGTCAACTTCAGAAGTGATGATTATACTTCAGCAGTAGCTAAGGACATCAATGAGGCTCAGAAACTAGTGGAATCTGGATTTGAATATGTAACAACGTTTGACAGTCTAATGTTGTTCAGAAAACGTAAATAAATCAAAAACCTCTCTTTTTTTTGATAACTATTTTTCTCTGCCATCCTCCTCTTCGCAATTATGAGAGAGTTATGAAGGTTTGGGATGATTCACGAGTCAGTAGCAGTTGACTATTGTAACTCTACATGATTACGTATCCATTCAACAACTTCAATCACTTCACATGAAATGTTAAGGTCAGCTATCCTCAAAGTGAGAGGAACTTCGTCATCCTTGGACGATGTCAAGACATAACCATTTCGGGAAAGAAATATTGAAGTAATAAGTAAACCTGTTCGTTTGTTTCCATCAACAAATGGATGAGACCTTATGATACAATACATCAAGCATCCAGCCTTATCCAGAATTGTTGGGAAAAGTTCATTACCATATACGCTCATTTGTGGCAGTTCCGCACACCATTCAATTTGCCCTTTAAAAATGATTCCTGTTTCTCCTCCGAATTCTGCAATAATATCATCATGAATCTGGACGATTTCTGATACTTTTAGAAATTCCATGAATTATTAGTGCTTGGCTAATTCTTTTAACGTTTCTTCATGTCTCTTGATTGCTATTCTGGTTTCATCCTTCAAAGACTTGTAGATAATTGGCTGTTCAATTGATAGCTTTTCTTCGTGAAGTGTATTGGAAGCAAAGTCTGGAGTTGTGACAATAATATTAGGAGCTGTTCCTTTATTCTCCCCGGTAGGCAGTGTCTGACATGGCAAAGTTCCTGACGTAACAACGCTATCACCCGAATGAATATGATAACTTGCTTCTCCTTCCTTAGCCCTTTGTTTCATTGACACTACCTACCTTCAATAGTCTCAATCAATCTTAAAATTGTTGTGTTTAGTCCTCCAATGAAGTCTTCAACTGCAGACTTGTCTTCTTTTCTGTAAACTATGTTGACCATATAGGTGGTATTCGGTTTCAGAATAACTGGTTCAATCGCAATCTCAAACCAGTTTAGAGCTTCTGGAACTGCACCTTTTGGAACTATCCGAAAGTTGAAAAGACTAACCTCTTCTTTCAATGTATTACCAAACTGTGACAACTTCAAATTATTTTCAAAAGCTTTTTGAATTTCGGAGATTGGACTTCTACCGCTTTCAACAGAGAATCTTGCGATTAGTTCAACATATTTGGTCTTTCTGTCAACTTTTACGCCCATTTCTATCTGGATTATGTTAACCAACGCCTGAAGACTTGCTAGCAACACATCAATCGACTTTGCCTCTACTCCTATTATCTGTCTGTCAGTATCTATGTGGATGGAATGGTCTTTCTTCAGACCGATAACTCCACCATATCCTATGCGAGCTGGAGGTGAAGGAATTTCAGGGAATGGACGAGGTAACCTGTATCCTTCTCTCTCCAACATTGAAATAAATTCATGAAAATCAATGGGAAAGAATACGTAATCGAGTACCACACTGTATCTCAGGTTATCGATTTTTATCTTCATTTCAGGGATATGCAGAGAAATCACCCTGTGTGGAGACTTGATGTATCTGCTGAGTCTTTTATAAGTTGCTCCATCCTAAAGTGTATCTATAATATAGATTCCTTGGGTTCAACAACAGTCTTACCACACTTCTTACATCTAGGATACTTGCAGAGCTTCTCTACTTTGTCAGGAACTCCTGTTTGAATCTTTCAAACGTTCTTAGAGAGCCTTCAAGCTTTGCTAATAATATAAGCAATCTCCACGAGACAATGACGATTGCGACTATGAAGATAACCAATGTTATCAAATTTGTCCAGAACAATTTGTCAAGTTGCCACATTACTATGGCTTTAAAGACTTCATAGTAATGGGACACAAACATGTTTCCGATGATACCATAGAATAGCCCTAGGGCAACTCCCTTCATTAAGAACATTTGCTGACGCATTGTGTCTATTGCTGGTTCAAGTTCCTTTATTGCCTCTTTAACTTGTGAATCGCTCAATTATCCTCCTCCTCACAATTCTGATTAGTTCTTTCGGTTCTGCTATAAGCTTCTATGCTTTTGACATTGTTGACACTAAAGACGGGCTATATTCTAAGAGAGAATTGGTGTGCAAAAGGTAAAATAGAGGTTATAAGGAATGATTGGAAACGGAGAGTTGCAAAAAATGGGAGACTTTCCAGAAGAAGAGTTGAAGAAAGCGTTGGCTAATGCAGGCAATAGATGTGAATGTCGTAGAACGAATCAAAATTGCATAAAGAAGCATGACCATGTCAGATGCTCTGAAAGTGGTTTTACTCTAGGAAATCATAAATCAAGATGGCAAGCTCATCATAAGACTGGTCAAAATGCAGGTGGAAAGGACATAGCGTCTAACTGTGAAATACTATGCATAGATTGCCATAGAGCCACTAGGACATACGGAGGATAGGAACGGTCTAAGATTGTAATTCTCTTCTCTCTTTTTCCGAATCATAATAAGTTCTTTTGGTTCTGCTGTAATCTTGCTACACTTTTTACGTTAGACAAACTAAGCAAGGTGATTAGAGTCTTCTGTCTTCCATTTTTGTTACACTGTACATTTCAAGTCTTTTTCTCGGAATTGCTCCTCTATCTGCTAAACGGTGATGAACGGGACATAAAACAATCAAGTTATTGTCTCTATTTGTCCCGCCTTCTTCTCTTGAAATGATATGATGAACGTCTAAGGCGATGGTTTCTTTGCAGTTGGGGTAACAACATATCGTTCCAACTCTATGAATAATCCTTTCTGTTTCGTCATGTGTCAGAGGTGAGACTCTTCCAGAACTGGAGTCCACGGGTTCTTTCTGTGCTGATGGGGTAACTTTCGCTAATTTAATACTGTTGCGAATGTCATCATCATCAATCACTGCTTTTCTCAAGTCTCTGAAGAGTTTTTCCTCAACGCTTCCAGAACATATGAAGAAACCTTTGTCCTCATCTGTGAAATTATGGTCTTTATAGAATCTCATGTAGTCCTTGAAACGATCACGAATGCTTTCACTCGTAGCATCTCCGTCAACATAATATATGTAAACACCGATGTCTGAACTCAACCAACCGCCTTTCTTGAGGAGATAAGTTCTCGAACCATATTTCAAGGTTCTTCTCTGTGCAATTTTGAAGCCTTTCTTTTCATACTTCAAAGTTTCCTTTTCAAGCGGATTCATTGAAGTCATCAACTAACAATATGCACTTTTCTTTTTTTAAGTTTAGTCATGAAAAGCTTGTTAACTGGAACACTATCCCAATGACCACAGCTAGGAAACACTTCAATCTAAGATTTCTCTCCATTCACCAGTCCAAGTTCTTCTTCTATTTCCCTTTTAATAGTCTTCAAGCGAGGGAGCAATATGTCGATTTGTTCATGAATCAATTCAAACATGGCTTGCGTTATTTTGGGAAAACTTTCAAGCGCTCGACCAGAACTAAAGTGAGAAGACAAAGCCCAATTGACCATAGCATTTAATGAGTTAATTCGCTCGTATATGTCTGCAATTTTGCCGTCTAACTCGCTTTTAACATTGAAACTTTCAGTCATTGTTAGAATATCCCAACCCTTGCGAGGTAGTGGCGCAAGCATGAGGACGCCTTCTTTGGGAGCGGTTTCCAATGGTCCCAAACTTTGAGTTACATCAGTGTAAACTATGCTGAGTGCTTTTTTTCTTGTCTCCCTTTTCTCCATATTTCCTTTCGATGCGTCATACCACATGACGACAAAGCACCTAGAAAGGCGATACCAAGACCAGCAAAAGAACCAGAAACATATGAAAGGTCGCTAGGGAACAAGGTGGAAACGAGGGACAAGAATTATGGATAAAACAACACCAAGTATAAATCTAATTGAACTCATGAAAGTATCACTCTCACTCTAAAAGTAGCTGTGCCTTCCACATAACGTTTTTCAAGACCTGCTCAGAGATTAAGAAAGAAGTCTTTGAATGGATACGGACTGGACGGAAGAGCGTTGAGCTTAGGAGAGGCAGAGCAAGACAAGGTGACAACGCAGTCTTTCAACGTGGACAGAATATTTCTAAGAGGAATCATTCTCAAGAAAGAAGAAGCTAAGAATATGATGTTGGAAGTTATGTGTTCAATGACTTCTAAACACGGCGCAATGAACAACGAAAGAAGTTATTATTACCTGTTCTAACAGCAAATTAATAACACGTGAACAGAAACCCACCCTCAAATCATTCCAGGCTCGGCACGAATAATCTGCGCCTGCGTGTTCAGCCCATCTTGAACCCTAGGAAGAAAACCTTTTTATATCATGGTACCGTTAGTCTGGTGTTTATCACGAGATTCATGTTGATCAAAGAGGTTCTCAAAATCTCTTTTTGACCATGGTAACTTTGTGATGAAGGAGGAAAAAATACGCAGATATTACAACGGTTTGAGGACTTACCCCTTAGTCCAGAAATCTTAAGGGGCATCCGAGATCTAGAGTTTGAAGAGCTCTTTCCGATTCAAGCGCAAGCCATTATTCCACTCTTACAGGGAAAAGACGTGATTGGGCAAGCGCAGACCGGAACAGGAAAGACCGCTGCCTTCGGCATCCCCATGCTTGAGCGGCTGCAACGCAGCGACAAACATGTTCAGGGCTTGGTGTTGGTGCCCACTCGTGAACTCGCATTGCAGGTTGCGGACCACATCAACCAGTTCGGTAAGTATACGCCGTTGAGGGCCATCGCCATCTACGGGGGCGAATCAATTCAGAAACAGATATTTGCATTACAGCGAGGCGTGCAAGTGGTCGTAGGTACGCCGGGTCGGGTCATAGACCACTTAAAACGAGGAACGCTCAGACTCAACACGGTGAAGGTTGTCGTTCTGGACGAAGCGGACAGAATGCTTGACATGGGTTTCAGAGACGACATCGACTACATACTCTTCAGAGTGCCCCCTAAACGTCAACTAAGTCTGTTCTCAGCTACCATCGACTCTAACGTGATGGAAATTTCGCATCAATACATGGACAGACCCGAAAAAATCTTGGTGAGCAAAGACGAAATTGCGCTTCCGCAGATAAATCAACTCTACACTGTGGTGAACCCTCGAGAAAAATTCGAAGCCTTGTGCAGACTAATAGACGAAGAAAACATCAAACGAGCCATCGTGTTCTGTCGAACTCGATGGGGAACTGCTATGCTTGCAGACAAATTGCGGCAAGAGGGTTACGATGCAGAAGCCATACACGCGGATCTGAGTCAATCGCAGCGAGAAGCCATCATCAGCGCCTTCAGAAATCACCGCATACGATTGTTAGTGGCCACAGACGTTGCGGCTAGAGGCTTAGATATTGAAGACATTACGCATATCTTGAACTATGACATCCCCTTCGACTCGTTGATGTATTTTCACAGAATAGGCCGCACGGCTAGGGTTGGAAAAACCGGAACAGCCATAACATTGGTCGCTTACGGCGAACTTTCGGAACTCGAGAGAATACAGGCTTTGACAAGGACCAAAATTGAAAGAATGGAAATTGAGTGACAACTCACTGTTCAAAAAAGAAAGCATGCTTTTAAGCGAATCTGCACATACTATGTAAAGCAACTCCTTTGTTGCTCATGCATCATTGGAACAAGAGAACAGAGACCGAATAAGATGAGAAACAAAATATCAATCACTGAGTATCTCTATTTTCTCTCAGTGAAATACGAGGTCGACGTCGACAGTCTCTTTAAGGGGTTAGTTCACGCACGGGAAAATCATGAAGTTTCCTGCGGCAGGCTTTTGATACAGTGTCGCCAAAAAGCAAGGGACCACGACGTCTTTCTCATAACAAGCGGTTATCAAGTGGTTGCGCAGTTTTTTGTTCCTAAGTATTTTTTGGATCAACCAAACCAGATCGAGCAACTAAAGCTCAGCCACTTGTTTAGGAAGGTCTCAAAGCCAGTCACTTGCGGGATTCCCCAGCATATTCGGGATCTGCGGTGTGGGATGAAGCGAATCAATCTTAGAGCGCGAGTTGTGGATGTTCCGAAAGCTGCGCTTGTATTCACTAGATATGGTGAGTACGCCCGTGTCTCTAACGCTTTGATCGCGGATGAAACCGGAGCCATCAAACTGTGTTTATGGAATGAGAAAATCAAAGAGGTTTCGGTTGACTCGGTTGTTCAGGTTGAGAATGCAAGTGTCACCAGGTTTCGTGGTGAAATCCAGCTGAGGCTTGGGAAAAATGGAAGATTGAGTGTGATTGATAATGCTGGTTTTCCTTCCTTGAGGGAAGTTGAGAAAGGGCACTTGCTCGAAAGCGCCGTTTGATACGGGAACGAGAATTTAAAGTAGACTATTTCATTTCTTGTTGATGGGATTTGGGTTGGTTAGGGCTGAGTATGATGGTTACAGGTATGTTTAGAAAGAAGAAGGACTGATATGCCTATACACTTCTTCTGGTTTACTCGAATGGTGGTGTTACTGAACGCTATATAACAATAACAATTTTTATGGATCTCGTTTCATAGGCGGGGCTTTCTTTGAGTGCGTTTTTGCGTAGGCACTCTGTTTCTCATCAAGTTCTTCTTGAGAGTTGAATCTTCTCGCCGAATGTTGATTTCTTGGCTTTCAGCAAATCTTCAACAAGTGGAAATTGCCGTTGATAGACGTGACAGTTTTTTGAGTGCATAATCATCTTTCCCGTGTAGACCTCCTCCCAGCTGTCTTTGTGTTTCTCTCTGCCTCTTGTGTTTAGTTCTTTGCCAAAGGCTTCACTGAAGAGTTGCAGACCCGCGAGGTTGGCTGGTAGTGCCGCGTAGGCGTCCCAAGACCGCCAGTACCCTGTCGAGACAAACTTCAATTTTTTGTCTTCTTCGTCTCTGTTGACTTCTGTATCAAGAACGGTCAAGCAAGGCGGCTCATGCCTTTTATCTGCAATCTCTTTGAAAATGTCCTGCGGTATCCTCACAACCAACGTAACCTGTCTGTCAAAAAGTTCTTCCACGTATCGTTCAATTGCCTCATCTATCTGGTCAACTGGACTCCGCAATCTGCTTGAGTAAGTGTAGGTCTCGTCGAGTTTTTTCTCGCCAAACCATAAGTACCCCATAAAATAGTTCA
>Ga0315310_10003227_pt1 | contig 10152 bp, 5 predicted proteins | sample TDP5_MG_FD_203630 | JGI IMG/M metagenome (GOLD analysis project Ga0315310, IMG submission 203630) | Freshwater sediment microbial communities from Lake Towuti, South Sulawesi, Indonesia - TDP5 | ecosystem: Environmental > Aquatic > Freshwater > Lake > Sediment | place: Indonesia: South Sulawesi...
TGGCTCAGCTACCAATGTGACCACTGTTCACTATGGCACTACCTGGGATGATTCAACGCTCCTGGAGGAAGTAAAACAGACCAACCTGGAATTGGAGAGGAAAGACGGCATCAGGCGTCACTTCAGATACGACTGGCAAGAGGTAGCCAAATATAACCCCGACTACCTCAGATTTGTGGAGGCAGAGAAGGAGCGCCTTGGCTCAAACCATCCCCTTTTTCTCACTCAGTATGCCCTGGTGCCTATCTGTGGTGGGGGTGGTTTCCTTAATTCGGCTCAAAGGGCTCAACTTCAGGGCGGGCATAGCCGAGGACATCACCCAGAGCCAGGCAAGGTCTACGTGGCTGGTATTGACCTTGCTGGGGAGGCGGAGGAAATAGAGGATGCAGTTCTTCGATATCTCACGCCACGACAGGACTCCACTGTGGTTACCATTGCCGAGGTTGACACTAGAACCGATTCAACCCTGCTTGTTCCCTCGAAGAGTCTTGTCGACCAGCAGCCCAAAATCAACATAGTAGAACACTACTGGTGGACAGGCAAGCCCCATACTGAACTCTATTCTACCCTGGTTGATCTCCTGAGGAATGTCTGGGACTGCAAAAGAATAGTGGTTGACGCCACTGGTATCGGCCAGCCAGTAGCCAGCTTCCTGCGGCATTCCCTCGGCTCTCGTGTAGTATCCTTCCCATTCACCCAGCGGAGCAAGTCAGAGATTGGCTTTGACCTCCTGGCGGCTATCAATTCGGGCAGGCTAAAGATGTATGCCTCCGACGGCTCCCCGGAGTACCAGGAGTTCTGGTTTGAGGTGGAGAAGGCAAAAAGCCACTACCGTCCCAGCCAGACCATGAACTTCTACGTTGACCCTGTCGAAGGGCATGACGACTTTTTGATCAGCCTGGCTCTGGTGGTGGAGGCAGCAAAACGCTACCAACCCCGGAGCGCCAAAGGCAGCTAGTAGTTACCAGTCCTGTAAAGACACTCGCAGCGAACCCCACTACAGAAAGCCACTGGACTGGCTCCGAAGCAAGCTCTGCCAATCTCATGGATTAAGGCTCGCAGCAGTTATGAATGAGAGTAGCAAAGGGACGATATGCTTAAGCCTACAGCAGTGCTTCGCTACAAACGATATGTGCTACTTCTGGTTCCTCGGCGCGAGTTGCCGCTCTATCTAACCACGCCCCCAGATCGTGTCGGCGGTAAACGTCGAGCAGGCGTTGCATTAGGTCCCTACCCTTAAGTCCGTGATGGCGAAGTCGATTGAGATCCTGATTCACCGCAGGCGGGAGCGGCACGCTCAGGGCTCGTTGGAGAAATGCTACTCGTTCCTTTTCCTCCTCTTCCTCAGCCTCTTGGTGAAGCAAACGGAGTTCCTTTAGAACATATCGTTGGGCCCGAGTGCGCCTGGGGAATTCTAGCTCAGCTTGTCGCTGTTGCACTTCTTGTCTGAAATGTTGGAGTATCTTGCTGACCACACGGTTGTGTTCTCTGGGGAGTTCAAGGCGTTCCTCGCCAAATGAGCATTGGATGGACTTTAGCGCCTCCGCCACATCAGTTGATACCACGTTCCCTGCTGAGTCGGTGAGGTATAACTTCTGATAGGTTCCAGCCTGACAGAAGACGAAGAACCCTTTGGTTGATGCTCCACCCCTTGCACTGCGAACACCATCAGGCAGGTTCTTGATGTAGTTCAAATATGCTGGGTTGTCTTGACCAAGCTGCCGAATAAAGGCCTCAGCTTCAGTAACGACATCTGCCTCTTCTTCAATATCCAGGATATCCTCACTGCCCTCATAGATGGCATACACAGCTTCTTTATTAAGCCGTTCCGTCCGCTCCAAAATCGGGGCATCTTCGCCAATGAAATCGTGAATTTCCTGGATTCGCCTCCGTAACTTTTCGCGGAGCCCCAACTGCCGCTCCAGTTCTCTTTCGGGGAGAAAATTGTATACCAGGATCGCTTCGGCCTCGGTTGTCACCCTGTCTACTCGGCCCACTCTCTGGATAAGGCGAACAGGATTCCAGTGCAGGTCATAATTTATTACCACACTACAGTCCTGGAGATTGTGGCCTTCGCTGAGCACGTCAGTGCCAACAAGAACGCGAATAGAAGGTTCAGAGCGACCTGGCAGGTAGGGGTTTGCTTTGGGGGCGAAACGCTTGATAACTGAAGCCAGATTTTCTGACCGACTGTACACCCTCTCTAGCTCTTGAGGTGACACCAAACCCTTGAGATTCTTAAAAAGGTAATCCACTGTCTCAGCATACTGGCTGAATATGAGAACCTTCTTGGTATTAAAGGGTTTTCTTCGCAGAAGGCGGCGCAAAGTCCGTAGCTTATCATCGCTCTCTGGGCTAATATCCTTCACTAGCGCGTACATTTGGTTAAGATAGTCACAGTCATTCTCTACTGCTGTCCGAAGCCGTGCCATATCAAAGTCGTCGCTGTGATAGCGCTTGCTTGCTTTGGCAATCTGCTCCAAGAAGTCTGATATATCACTTTCTTCATCCCAGCCGGTCTCAAAGAGGAGCTCCTCGGCTTCCTCCCCGGCAGGAATGTATCCAGCATCGAGGGTGGTCAGGAAGTTGACATGGGTGTGACGAAGGCGTTCCAGAGTAAGCCGGAAGGCTTGGACACTGCTTTCAAAACGCTTGAAGAGCAGGATGCGCATTAGTCCTCGCAGGTTCCGCCCTGCCTGCTGGAGCTCGCTATAAGGGGATACGTATTGCTTAGCCGGTATGACATAATGCCAAAGTCCATATTTGGCGAACTGGAGCTGTCTCAGTAGATGGTATACTGCGTCATAAACACCCGGATAGCTGTTCTCGATGCTATAAACCTCAGGTTCCAGTTTTCGCTTAGGGAAGCGCAGGGGTTTGCCTTCTATAGTTGAATTGGGATAATATTTTTCCACAAATTTGCGGGGGCGCCGAATAAGCACGTGCCGCAAAAGGTCAGGAAGGCGTCGGCGTCCTTCTTCTACGCCCTTGATATAAGCTCTAAGGTCTGGTGGTTCCACCGGAAGCGCTGTTCGGTCTGCTGGGTGAAAGAGCTTCATCTGGTGGTAAATATCCCAGACGCTGGTGTTCAGAGGCGTGGCGGTGACCAGAATCACCGGGCGGCCCAGGAGGAAGGGCTGAAGCACTTGGTAACGCTGGGTGTCAGGATGGCGGAAGTTATGGCTTTCGTCAATAAGAACCAGGTCACGGTTCTGGAAAAGCTCATTGTCCTCTAACTGGACTCCATCAAAGCGCAGCATCCCCATAGAGAGCACACGGGCATTGATGTTATACTTCTCGCAAAAGGGCTCCCACATGTTCTCAGCCAGGGAAGCGGGGCAGATGACGAGAGGACGCTGCCCATAGAGCTGGTTCAGGTGCTGCAAGAGAGCGCCACCAATAAAGGTCTTGCCAAAGCCGGCTACATCGGCAACGAAGACACCGCCATACCGGTTCAGAATGCGTGCGGCTTGTTTTACGCCATCACGCTGGAAATCGGCTAGTGGCACCTCTCCTTCCCAAATTGGGCTGACCTCTTCAGCTTCCAAGCGGTCCTTCACCAACGTGTAAAGGGTCTTCACATAGATATCATAGGGCGTCACTGGATTGGCAGCCCAGCTCATCCTCAGCTCTCGCATTAGGTCTTCGGCGAACTCTAAAGCCTCCTTTTCCCACAGTTCGTCAAACCACTCTGCCAGCCGGGCATGGTTATCGTTTCCCTGAACCACCACGTTGAGCTCTGTCGGATGGGCAATACCAGCCAGGGTCAGGTTACTGGAACCCACGATGGCAATCCCCTTCTCGTAGCGTCCGTCTTCCGGGTAATCAAATACGTACGCCTTGGAGTGCAAGCGCCCCCGGGCATAGACCTTTACTTTAACGACCTCTCCCTCAATCAGACGGGCCAGGGTAGTAATAGCGCTTTCATTCTGGTCGGTCTGATCCATCAACTCAAAATACCGCCGCAGGTCGAGAGCGGTTCTTTCTTTAGTGTCCCGTTGCTGGGTACGGTTGAGAAAGCGTTGCTGCTCTGTTGCTTCTTGCACCAGTTCCAATCGTTTATACCCCTCAGCTAGCTGTTCAATGGTCTCCCGGGTGGTAGTGCTGCCAATGAGAAGCTTTAGCTCCTTGATTTTAGCTACCTCTTCCTTGATAGGCTCAAACCCGCTGAGGAAAAAGTAGCCCACAGCGAACCTCGCTCTCTCGGAGCCTTCTAATAGCAGCTTGATGCGGTCTATTAACTTCTCGTCCCGGTTGTCAATGATGTCATGCATGAGTTGACCATACGGGAGCCTTAAGCTGGCTGAAGATTTTCCAAAACCACCCTTGGTTTAGAACGGTCTATACCAAGATGAAGGGAAGCATCAAGGACTTCAATGCCCATTATCTCCTCTCCAGGACCAAAATCCAGGGCAAGGTCTTCGGTAAGGCGAATTGTGGTCACCTGAGTAGGTTTGCGCTTAAAGGAAATATACAGCGCATCAGCTTCTGGGTCATAGTGTATCTTCATGGCTGCCCTCCAAAATAGAATACATAGACTGTTATTACCATCATTGTATCATTTTCTTCGACTACGATAGGCATCACCTGTTTTACTTCGTAATGGCGTCCTTTCCACTGTTGCTGGAAAAGAAAGTTTTTACGAAAAGCTATTCGCCTTCCTTTAGCTGGAATCCTTTCGCCAGTGCGAATAGTAGCTTCTACCTCCTCCTGAGTGGCGCCCCGATCAGGCATCTGTTCCAGAGCATGTCGTGAGAAGACGACAGACTTCATATGCTCCCTGCCTTGACCAGTCGGTTCTTCACCAGCTCCACCACTGCTCGATAGACCTCAAGTTGCTCTTGCTCAGTTAGCCCCAAGGCTTCAAAAACCACCCGGTCGAGCTCCCGCCGGTCGGGAAGGACTTTATCCAAGGAGATATCAGCCGAGTCTATTCGACCGTAATCCCTTTCTGTTGGTCGTAGCCCCAGTTCCTCGAATACGCTCTTCACTTCCCGATTAGCCATCTGATGAAACGCATCAACTAGGGATGCGCGTTCCGAAGAGCTAAGAGCAGAGGGATTGAGTACCGGGAAATGCAGCCTCAAATCATCTACTAATACACGGACGGCTCCACCTCCCAACCCTCGGCGCCCAAGGGCCTCAATGCAGAGCCAACTCAATTGGCTATTGAGTATTGCACACAACTCCTCTGTGGATTCAGAATTCTCGGGATGAATGCCGTGGAAATTGTGAGTGAATGGTATTGCCTCCACACAGAGGTGACAAATGTGCTTGTCACCTCGTATATCGACCCATACGATCGGTGCATATACCAGGTGTCCTTTAACCCATTCCTTCAGTTTCAAGAAGTAATGCGTATCCGAACGCCTCAACGGGATTTTTGACACGTCTTTCGGAGATTTTAGTACCTCTATCACTTTCTCCTTAGGCCTCCCCTGGGATTTACTGCTCATAAGTGTGGCATTCTGCCCTTGCCTGGACCATGAAACCGTTAGCACTTTCGCAAGGTCACCCAGTCGCACGAGCTTGTCCTTGCCCCTTTGAAGTATTGTCCAGAATACCTCCGGCGCCCTCAAATACTTTCCTCCCCACTTGCCTCCGAGATAAGTAGGCTGAGAAGACACCAACTTTGTTTTCACCGCGCCCTCTAATCCATCGGTATAGAGGTCCCTTTGCTTCACCACACGCATTCGAAACTCAGGGCAGCTAAACTCTGAAACGACCAGTGTCTGTGTAGTACCAAACATCGGCACTCGAAGCTGACGATAGTGCTGACTACCAGAAAGCTGCTTCGCCTCTTCTATCTCCTGAAAGATAACTGGGTGCATTGCTTCCTCAAAAGGCACCTTGAACATTACAAAGCCTGCGCTAGTCTCTAAACTCTGCTCTGACCTCTCATCAGGAGCAGCAAGTAGTACGATAATGGTATTGATATCTTGGACGAAACTCTTTTTCACCAGATTATCAAGCATCATCTTGACCTGGCTATGTTTAAGGAGAAATTCCTGGAGGTCTTTCCCATATTCAACATCAAGCCAGGAGTTGGAGGTGATGAAGCAGAAGGAGCCTTGCGGGTTAAGCAGGGAAAGACCATGCAGATAAAAGTAGACATAGTAATCGCTCCTGCCATCCAGCCTCCGCCTTTGCTGCCCTGAAGGCTTATAGCCGAAGAAGGCGGGATAGGCAGCTGCCACAGAGGACTGGAGTTTTTCTTTGTAGGTTCTCGCCTCCCACCGTTCTTGCGGATCTTCGATTCTCTCCACGGCAACATATGGGGGATTGCCGATAACTATGTCAAAACCTCCCTTCTCACCCTCAAACACTTCGACGAAGGCAATGTCCCACACAAACGGCACATCTTCAGCTTTGACTAAGGCGTCTCGAGCCTTCTGTGCTTGCACCAGTCTATTAGTTGTCTGCTCAAGCTCCTGCTGGAGGCGCACCTCATCCAGAGAAGCCTGCCTTCGCCGTTCCCCAGCAAGACCGGGAAACTCGCCCTGCTGGATGCGAGCCGTCTCCAAACGCGACTCAAGGAGCTTCACTTTATTTTGAAGAGTATGGATACGGGCATTGAGGATTTCGCGGAGAAGATGGAGTTCCTCCTGCTTTAGAACGGACTCTGACTTGAACTGAGCTGAGGGGTCATTATTGTAGAACTTGAGTTTTTCCCCCTTGAGATGGGTGAGACGACCTTTCAAGGGTGCTGGGATATCAAGATGAGAACGGTGCAGGGCGAAGTTGATGCCGCCAATTTCCTGCACCAGACTATCTCCAGCCCGCAGCTTGAAGGAGAAATTAGGGAGGAGAGGACGGAACTTCAATTCCGCCGGATGCACTGCAGTTTCTATAGCAAGCTGGAGCCATAGCCGTAGCTCGGCTACACGGACGGCCCAGGGCATCACATCCACACCATACAGGTTTTTACCAATGACGCGCTTGCGGCGCTCGTAGGAAGTCTCGGAAATGCCTAGCTGCGCATTTGCGCGGGCTTCAATGTCATCCAGGATGCTGAGCATCCCTACCAGGAATGAGCCTGAGCCGCAAGCAGGGTCAAGGAGGGTGACTTCATGAAGAAGCTCGGTGAGCCTGGGCCATAGGTTCTCACGAGCGACTGCTTGGTCAGCCTCCTCCTTTTCGTCCGGCTCATAGGCGAAAATGACTTGGTAAAGAAGAGGTTTATGCTGTTGCCCCAGTTGATTACTCAGCCAATCTACCAAGGCAAGGCGACACATGAGGTCAATTTCGACACGCTGGGTATAGAAAATGCCGGCGGAACCTCTGAGGTCTTCTTCACTCAGGCCCTCAAAGGTGATATTGACCAGGCTTTCGTAGACCTTGCCGATCATCTCGGGGTCTACCGCTACCTCTTGGTCGAAAGGCGTGTCTTCTCGAATAGTGAAGTTATATCTTTCAAGGAAACCAGGCGATTGGTCATCAAACTTGTCAAACAGGACTTCAAAAAAGGAGTCAGGCACGGTGAAGGAATACCGAGTGTCCAGTTCGTTAGGAGTGAACAGGCCACCGTTGAGGTACGGTGCTTTGGCTAGAGCATCACGAATTTCCGATGGAAGGTGCTGGCGGTCAGAACGACCTGCCTGGAACTTTTCGCAGAAAGCCTCAAAAAAGAGGACCGAAAGCCACTTTTGGTAGAAGCTATCCTTAGGTTGCCCACTCCGTTTGTAAGCCTCCCAGAGGCTACGCATGAAATTGGGGTCGTTTCCTAGCCATCGTTTGCGTTGGATGAAGTAGAGAAACATCAGGCGGTTCAAGAGCTGAAGGGCAAAGTCATGCGCCCACACAGGGTCTTTAGTGTGAGGAAACAGGAATTCGTTCTGCAGTTTGCCGAACACCCGCTTGTAGTCCTCGAAGAACCTACGGGTTACCGCTTCAACATCGAAAGCCCTGTCATGCTGAGCTTGAATGGCTAATGCCGTAGGCGTGGCGATATTAGCCATATCTAAGAGGGCAATTCGCTCAGCGGCAGTGCGCAAACGCTCCTCAGGACTGACTACCATGCGCCGCAGGATGCGTCTTCTCCGGCCCACGTATTTGGCATTAACAAATTCCCAGATCTGTTGACCAGTGTCCGAAAAGACAAAAAGACCGCAGAAGTCAGAGGTCCAAAGTCGCTGTAGAATAGCGCGCTCCAGGCTTCGACTCAGGCTATCAAGGCAGGCGTAGAAGATAGAGAAGCCGTTGTGGCTAGCAATAAGCCTTAGATCAGTGATGTGCTCTTGTAGTGGGCTGGGTAGTGATGCCAGGGAGCCAGGCACATTGGCGTAGCTATAGTTGAGCGTGTCTATGAACAGACGCCGCAAATCGTCAAGGCTGCCAAGGTGATGAAGTTGGGTATAGACCTGTTCTCTAACGTCCTGCACCGCCACTCCTTTGGAGACCACCAATATGCATTATAGCACTTTCGGTGACACATAGAGACTAAATGAGACCGTTTAACAAACATCCAAATTGTCATTCTGGCCCTGATTTATCGGGGGAAGAATGACATTACTAAACACCCTCGACTAAATTTCGCATAGGCTCTGCTCCTAGGCATATTAGAACCTTTGCCTTATATTCCACAATATTTTACATAATAATCTTCTATAGATGCAAACACATGCTGACTCGAAGGATTTGGTAAGGGTTAGCCGATTGGATACTTGTTGATCAAGAGCTCACTTCAGCCAGTAGGAGGTCGAGGGCTAGCTCATCCTTCCACTTTCCTGTCTTGATAGCTAGGTCCGTTTCCAGAAGCTTTCGGTAGACCTCCACCAGCCGTGGCATGGGGTAGCTGGCACACTGCCTCAAAAGCCTATCAATGGGGTAACTAGGGGACAAGCCTAGCTGCTCTTGTTTCTCCATTAAAGAAAGCTTCTGGGCACTCAGCTCCTTTGCCTGAACCATCAGGCGAAGTTGCCGGGTGAGCATGAACAAAAGGTAAGGGGGGGCCATCCCCTCGGCTAACAATTGATGTAGAAGCTGCATTGCGGTGGGAACCTTTCTCTCTACAACAGCGTCCACCATGGCAAAGATATTTGCCTCCCGAGCATAAGCGGTTACCTGCTGCACGTCTCCCTCTTCAATACGCCTCCCCTTAGCATAGAGAAATAACTTCTCGATCTCGTTGGTCAATATCCACAGGTTTTCTCCAGCTAGCTCGGTGAGGAGTTTCACTGCCCGGGGTGAAATACTTCCACCGCGCTTTGCCACCTGGGAGTGAATCCACTGCTGCAATTTGGCCCCCTTTAGGAGGGGAAATTCCTGGACTTTGGAGATGGGGGCAAGTCTCCTCAGCAAGGGATTATTCTTAGTTATCTTGCCGTCAATCAATACAAGCTGGGTAGTGGGAGGAAGCTTAGGGGCATAATCACCTAGAGTCCCCCATTCAGCAATTTCAGGGTAGCGTCCTCCCGCTTTTGGCTCGAAGCGGCTGAGCAACCCTTCTACAATTACCAGTCGATTTTCTCCCAGAAAAGGGACAGCATCGCAGGCGTTGGTTAGCTGAGGCAGGGTTAGCTGCCGAGCTTCAAAAAAGGTAGTATTAATGGAGAGCGACTCCTCATCGCCCCAGCCCCTTTTAAGCTCCTCCAGTCTGCCCCGGAGGGAGAAATCATCGGCACCAAACAATATGTAGAGCAAGGCTGATCAACCCTTCTAATTCTACCACATTAACAACAGAGGACGTAGGGTGGGTGGATTGAAACGTGACCCACCACCCAAGTAGTTGCCCAATTCATTGGGCAAATTAAGAGCCTGATAAATCAGGCAACTACGAAAAGGTGTCACCCTCACCTAGCCTCTCCCTTGGAGGAATTCGTTTTTGCAGGATGCTATAAGAACCCACACCCATAAGTGGCGAGCTATGGCTAAGTATGATAGGATGGATTTAGCAAAATGGAGATCGGCATTATTGGTCTACCCAAGAGTGGCAAGACCACGGTGTTCAATAGCCTGACCAAGGGTAAAGCTGAGACAGGTGCTTTTGCCCCCACTACCCTGGAGCCAAACCTCGGGGTGGCTAAGGTACCGGACCCCCGTCTTGAGGGGCTTGAAGCCATCTTGAAGCCCAAAAGAACCGTCCCTGCTGAGGTGAGATATGTAGACGTGGCTATCCCTAAGGGCAAGGGGAAGGGACTGAGTGGTGAACTG
>Ga0315310_10003228_pt1 | contig 10152 bp, 10 predicted proteins | sample TDP5_MG_FD_203630 | JGI IMG/M metagenome (GOLD analysis project Ga0315310, IMG submission 203630) | Freshwater sediment microbial communities from Lake Towuti, South Sulawesi, Indonesia - TDP5 | ecosystem: Environmental > Aquatic > Freshwater > Lake > Sediment | place: Indonesia: South Sulawesi...
AGGCCAAACCTGTGGAGGCGGCTGAGGCTGTAATCAGCCTCAGCAAGGTTCAATCCGGAGTAGTTCACGATCTGGTTGAACGGTGTGAATTCATGGCTGACCATCCCCAGCTCGACTGCGACGAGTGCCCTCAGCTCTTCTGCCCGTAGAGTCTTGAGCAGACCTGCGGCCAGCTCCGCGCTCATTCCTGGCTTTGTTAACTCGGTGAACAGATTTAAGGTCCGTGCGGCGTTCTTCTGTCAGGTCATTTGACGTATCCGCTCAGGGTCCTCTGCGCCTCCATCTGCGTCTTTGCGAGAGGCTCCATGATCAGCTCCTGTGTGAAGCCATAGAACTGCTCGGTTCGCCTCATAACTGCGAGGAGCTTTGCTCGCTCATGTGTCCTTGTGGATATCAGAGCGTAGGTCTCCGCTTTCTCCTTTCCGCCGGGTTGGCGAAGTATCCTGCCGAACCTCTGTATCCATTTCCTCGGATTGCTTGGTGGGTCAACCCAGACCTCAATATCGGCCGTTGGGATATCCAACCCCTCTTCGGCTACTGAGGTGCCGGCAAGGATCTTGGCGGAGCCTCTGAACTGGAGAAGCGCGGATGCCTGCTGCTCCATGCTCATGCTGCCTTTGCCAACCAATACCGCCACTTGGTCAACACCATACCGTTGCTGAAGCAGTCCTCCCAGCTGCTTCGCCGCTTCAACGGATTCCATGAAGACTATCGCCTTCTCGTACACTCGCTCGTCGAGGATCCTGATGGCCTCGCGAATCTTGTGGTTGGGTTGTTCCTTCAACGTCTCTTCGAAAAGTCCACGGATGCTTCTGCCTGCTAGCTCTGGAATTGGCTCATTGAGGACCTTAAGCCTCCAAGCGCCGTACCTTGCCGCGCTGCTCGCGCCGTCTTCGACCATCCTGAACCTAAGGACCTGCAGCGCCCTGAGCCACGTGCAGAGATAATGCGTCCTGCAGTTCGTCGAAAGGTGGTCCGGGCCGAACTGGGTTTTGACTCTCTCAACGTATCTGTCGACGATCGGGCCGAGGTGTTCATATGCTAGGAGAAGCTTCTCAGGCGTTGGAACCCGCACAACTCTGAGAACTCTTCTTGGCATCCGGTCCTTTATCTCAGGTTCGTCCAGCGAGAAGACACGGATACTGTCGAAGAGAGCCTGCAGCTCCTTGAGTCTGTGAGGCGCATGAAGCTGAGGCGTCGCGCTCAAGGCCAACATTCGAACTCCGCAAGCTTTCGCTGCCAGCAGCACGGAGTAACCGTCGGTCTCACCGACGTATCTCTGGCATTCGTCAGCCAACACTAGGTCGAATGGAAACACGAAGTCAGCATCGTCTAGAATGCTTGCAAGGCTCTCGATAGGCTTCTCAACCCGGCGGCTCGCCTGTATGAGCCGCGAGAACGGTGAGAGGAAGTCGTTGAAGAACGTCTGAGGCGTTGAGACGACCACTGGGAAGTTCCACACCTTCAGCTCTCCGCGTTTCTCCGGCGGTATCTGGCCTGACACAAAATACGCGCCTTCGACATTCAACATACGCCTGACGAAAAGCGTCTGCTGCACGCCCAGAGGAACGGAGGGGACGAGGAATAGGACGCGGATCGGACTCTGCAGAGACCTCCTGTGAAGATAAGCACCGGCGAGGAAGGTCTTGCCCAGCCCCGTCGGCAGCCCAAGGACAAGCGTGTCGCCTTCTATCTGCTGCAGTATCCTCTCTTGGAAGGGCCAGAGCGAGTAGTTGAGTTTCTTCACCTGAACGGAAAGGCGGGCAGGTTGAGGTGTGTGGGGGGAAAGGTCGAAGACCAGCTTTCGGACTGAGTAGGGGCTCTCGTCCAGATAGGAAAGGTAGTCCTGCCACGTTCCCACTGAGCGCAGACCCCGCGCCTTGCTGAGCCCTCCCCCTCTTCTACGGCTCGTTAAAAAGGATGATGGGCGTCGGCTCCGTACGCCAAGGATCTAGTGGACGCTTGGACCGAGGCATTGTGACCTCTTCAAGGCCCATTCTCAGGAAGCATCCGCGTCGTGCAAACTCCGCCTCACCATCAAGCCGAAGAGCCCTTCCCACGCGGAGCTCTGAATGCGAAGACCCCGTCCTGCGTCCTGCATCGACCAACCTGTTGAGAGTGACTGTTTTAACCCAGCACGGGCCCTTTGCTTGCGACGGTCAACAGGGTGGTGAGACGTGAAGAAAGGAGTCAATGCTTGGATCTATCCTCGGTCCTTCAGCGTTGACAGTATTCTCGAGGCCAGCGCAAGACTGGGCTTCGATGGCGTCGAACTCAACGTCGACGAGGAGGCTTTCAGCCCAGAGAGACTATCAAAGCGGGACCGAGGCGAGATCGCCAATACCGCTGCAAGCCTAGGCTTGGAGCTGCCCAGCCTCTGCAGCGGGCTCTTCTGGAAGTACAATCTAGGAAGCGCAGATGAGACTCTGAGAGAAAATGGCATCGAGCTAGGGAAGGAATGCTGCCGACTGGCCTCAGACCTCGGCGCGAAGGTCGTGCTAGTTGTCCCGGCTGTTGCCACTCCGACGGTTCCGTATGAAGAGATGTGGGCCCTCGCTAGGGCATCGGTCCAGGAGATAGGCTCGGCTGCCGAAGATGTCGGAGTAACTGTTGGGGTCGAGAACGTCTGGAACCGCTTCTTGTACAGCCCGCTTGAGTTCAGGCAGTTCCTTCGTGACGTGAACCGGGAGAGCGTGAAAGCTTACTTCGATGTTGGGAACATTCTGTTCTTGGGTTTCCCCCAGCAGTGGATACAAGCCTTGGGCCGTGAGATCGCCTGCGTCCACGTTAAGGACTTCAACCTTGAGAGGCGTGAGTTCAAGGGCCTGCTCCAAGGAGACATCCCCTGGCCAGAGGTCATGGCCGCCCTCAAAGCAGTAGGATACAACGGTTTCCTCAACGTAGAGGTTAGCCCTGACCCCAACGATCCAATGAAAGCAGCGGCTGAGAGTGAGAGGGCTTTGGCGAAGATCGTTGCAATGTAGGGCGTCGCAACGCGTGACTGGGACGCGTTTCCTTAGCCTGAATGCCTCTCGCGGCGGCCGGTAGGTCTCAACTCGTCGAGTGGAACGTTCAGCTCCCTCTGTATGGCTGTTATGTGGCAGAATGAGCCCGACATTTTCACTACGTGCTTCGTGGTCTTCGGCGGGAGCTTAGGCCCTCTCAGCCCGGCGTTGAGAACCGTCTCCTTCGTCACTTTCTCGCCCTCCCTCCATGGGCGGACCTCGATCAACGGCGAGGAGTAATCGACAAAGTAGACTGGGGTCTTCGAGCATCCCAGCGATCTGAGAGCGGCCACTCTATGATGCCCGTCTAAGATAACTTTGGTCCGAAGATCCACGACGATGGGTCTTCTTAGAAAACCGTCCATCCTGATCTCGTGGCTCAGCTTGTCCAGATGGTCTGACTGCGTCTTCTCATGCCCCCTCAAGAGGTCGATCTCGACGCCCCTCTCCAGTCTAGCGGGCAGTATTGCCCCGCCCTCTTCCGCTGAGGGCAACCTCTGTACGTGTGATGCACCCCGAGGTGGGTCATCCATAGGCTGGGAAGCGGGGGTATTGCCGCTCACGGGCATCCTGTCAAGCCGCCGCTGCCGCATACGGCTCATCAATGACGCAAAATGTGAATAAAGGCTTTTCTCTCAACCTCACTGGTCATTTCCGTGCAGCAATATGCGTCCCGCCGACCTCAGGCGGCAAGGACCGCGCCGGGCCCTACCCGCCACTCACTGCGGGCAGGATGTGCACCTCATCACCGTCCTCCAAGCGTGTTCCAAGATGCTGCAATAGCCGTGCGTTTCTGCCGTTCACGTAGAGGTTCAAGGACCGCCGGGGCACACCGTTGGGATCAAGGACTCGTCGGGCAAAGTCCTCCCCAAATCGCTGGGCCAACCTCCTCAGCGCCTCTTCCAAGGTGGATGCATTCAGTTCCACAACACGCTGCCCGCCCGTCGAGTCCACAAGGACTGTTGGAAGAAGGACCTTCACGTGGGCCAAGGCGGTCAGACCTCCAAGCGGATCGCTTCAAGAGCATCAAGTCTGGGTTCAATCTGGACGCGCTGGGGCAGAGACGAGAGCAGACAGTCGGGCGCCTTCAGGCCGCTGCCTGTGACGTAGCAGACTATCCGTTCGTCCGCTGAGATATCACCTTTTTCCAACAGTTTCCTAAGCGCCGCAATCGTCACCGCTCCAGCAGGCTCCGTGAAGACACCCTCTTTCTTCGCTAACAGCCTTATCGCGTCTATGATCTCCCAGTCGGTCACAGACTCCGCTAGTCCCCCGGATCGACGCATCACTCGTGCAGCGTATAGTCCGTCGCCTGGGTCGCCTATCGCAAGGCTCTTCGCTATCGTGTCGGGTTTCTCGACTGGAAGGATGTCGTTACCGCCGTTCTTGAACGCCGAGGCCACGGGCAAGCAGCCTTCCGCCTGAGCGCCCGTAATTTTTACCTCGCTGTGGTCTACGAGGCCTACCCTCGTAAGCTCTTGGAAACCTCTGTCAATGGCGCACAGCAGCGCGCCGCTTCCTACCGGTACGATCACCCGGTAGGGGGTACTCCAACCCAGCCGCTCACATGTCTCAAAGGCCAAGGTCTTCGAACCCTCAACGTAGTACGGCCTGAGGTTGATGTTGGCCAAAGCCCAGCCATAGCGCTCGGCCACCTCGGCTGCCAGCCTGTTTGCATCGTCATATGTCCCTTGAACGGCGACTATCCGGGCACCGTAGCTTGAAGCCTGGACGATCTTTGCAGATTCCGTCGCGGCGGGTATGAAGACGTAGCAGGGGAGATCTGCCTTCGCGGCGTGGGCAGCGACCGCCGCGGCGAGATTCCCCGTGGAAGCGCAGCCGACCGCCGCTGCCCTGAAATCTTACGCCTTTGAGACTGCGACAGCCGCTGGTCTGTCCTTGAAGGAGCCACTGGGATTGACGGTGTCATCCTTGACGTAGAGCTCTTTCAAGCCCAGGGTATCCCCGAGCCGCGTTGCATTCCTGAGAGGCGTACAGCCAACCTTGAAGTCAACGATGTGAGAATCATCGTCGATAGGTAAGAGTTCGCGGTAGCGCCAGATGGTTGGGGGTCGCCCGTTGAGAGCACTGGGCTCCAGATTCATGGAACCGTAGTCGTAGACAACTTCGAGCGGGCCGAAGCATTCCTCGCACACGTACAAGAGCCTAGGCGGATACTCTCGCCCGCATTCCCTGCATCTCAGAGCCTCAACGAAGCTGACTCTGCACACCTCCGAGACTTGGGTACCTTAGCGAGTACCGCGAGATATATAATCCGTTGCATATTCCTCGCCTCGGCGATTACTCTCGGTAATCGTTGGGCTCTAGACTGAGCCTGTTCCGGACCCAGCCCAAACTGATTTAAGGCCGGCGGAACTCAATCAGTCATCCGCGGTGGAGCAGCTTGGCGAGAGCTCTCAGGATCTGGACGAAAAGTACGGGTTACGTGCAAGCTGAGCTGTCAGAGGAACGGAACCCAAGGACAGCTGAGGCCATTTGGAAGGCGTTGCCGATAAAGGCGAGAGCCAACAGGTGGGGAGACGAGATCTACTTCTCCATACCCGTCAGGATCGGTCAGGAGACCAGCCAAGAAATGGTCGAGAAAGGGGACCTGGGCTACTGGCCGCCAGGGAACGGGTTCTGCATATTCTTCGGCCCTACACCAGCTAGCCAGGGGGACGAGCCAAGAGCAGCAAGCCCTGTCAACATCTTTGGGCGGGTTCTCGGAAGCTCGGAAGTGTTCAGGGCCGTGAAAGGTGGCGAAGAGATAAGGGTCGAGAAGGCCGAGTAGAGCCGCCGATGCCCAGAGGGATGCATGGCAGCAAGGCTCTAGGAGTGGGCGAAACGCGCCACGAGCGTGGCGTCTACGGAGTCGATGCGCGCGAAGCCGAACCGCTCAAACTGTACCATATCGCCTCTCCTCAGCCCTGAGCAGGCATGTTCACACAGCCCCGTGACCGTAGAGCCGTCGGGCATCAAGATGTCAGTGGGGATGCCGCTGCCGCTGGGGATCCAGTGGATCACGCGCGCTCCCAGCTTTCGGGCTTCAACGTGGCTTTCGCTGATGTAGACCGCAGTTAGGGCGCTGGGCGGAATGCTCGTTATCCGAACGTTGAAGAGTTCCATCAGGCGTATCGGCTCCCCTTCCTTGAGCCTCTCCACATCACTCCTAGAGACGAAGACCCTCGCCACACCGGAGCGCGGCTTCACCTTAAGGGCTCTGCGGCCCCGGTCTGGAAAGCTCGGGTGCAACGGAGGATGGGCCTCATGATCTCCCTCGACGCCTCCCACAGTCATCTGCAGCGGCGAGGCGACGAAGAAGTACCGATTGGCGACAGCGTCGATCACCTTCTTGTTGTACGCGTACAGATTCTCCCAGCCTAGGGTTGCCTCAGTGGGCCTCGTGCCGACTTCGAGGATCATCCTATGGATTGTCTCAGGCGTTATTCCTCTTCGCCTTAACGCCGCAAGAGTCGCAAGCCTGGGATCGTCCCACTCCTGGAACAGACCCCCTCTCAGCCCCTTCAAGAACTTTGACTTCGAGACCACGCCCATACCTCGAATCATCCACTTCCCGTAATGTATCGCCTCTGGGTACTCCCAGCCTAGGTGTCTGTAAAGGTAGAGTTGCCGCGCAACGCTTGGAAGGAACTCTTTCCCCCTGATTATGTGCGTGACACCCATGAGGTGGTCGTCGAGGCCCGCTGCGAAATTGTAGGTAGGCCAGACCATATACCTGTCGCCTACGATGGGATGAGGGCTCCGTCTTGTGTTGATCACACGTAGCGCGACCCAATCTCGGATCGCGGGGTTCGGATGGGCGAGGTCGGTCTTCACGCGAACGACTGCGCTCCTCTCACCGTAGATCCCGACCAGCATGCGCTCCCATCTGCTCAGTTGGTCTTGAGCTGCAAGATCCCTGCATGGGCAGGCTTGACCGGCCAATGTCCGTTGCTTGAAGTCTACCGGTTGGCACGTACAGACATAGGCCTGCCCAGCCTCCAGTAGCATGGCAGCGTACTCGTAGTACACCGGTATCCTCTCGCTCTGAACGTATTCGGCGTCCCACTTGCAGCCAAGCCACTCTATGTCTTCACGGATCGCGTCGTAGTATTCGCGCACAGGCTTCTTCAACCTGGGGTCCGTGTCCTCGAACCGGAGGATGAAGGTTCCATGGTACATTCGAGCATAGTCGTACGAGAGGTATATCGCCCTCGCTTGTCCAAAGTGTAGCACGAAGTCCGGGTTAGGAGCATACCTTGTCACTATGGACGCGTATCTCTCCGCGTTCGAAAGCGGGGGAAGAACCTTCTGCCGGCTCTCGACCCGCTTCTCCTCCAAGAGTTCAGGCCATCTCTCCTTGACCAAGGCTGTTTGCTCTTGAACAGTGAGCTTATTCACTTCGCCGACAGTGATCGTCGCTTTCCTCGTAAGCTCCTCAGCCATACCCCTTAGGTCCGGCCTCTCTGACAGCAACCGACCTACCACAGGCCCTGGCCTGGCCTTCCCATCATGTTTCATAGCGTTGAGAAGAGCATGCTTCATGAGCAACTCGTCGAAGCTCTCCTGCAACCTGAGGCCCCCGAAACGACCGGTCTGTCCTTGCTTCAGAAACGCCTCGATGTGACGAAATCCGCAACTTGGATGAGCTGGGTCCTCGCAGGGCTCTCCTTCAGCCCGCTGAGCGCTCTCTTCGCTGCAGCTACGTACTCAGAAGCCCTTTCCGCCGCGTACTGGAGCGACCCCAGATCCTTAAGGGCCGCAATTGCACGGCTGACCTCGATAGAGGTAGCCCTCCCGTTGCCGAGCGCAGCGAGTATACTCCTCCGCTGGGTCGGCGATGCCCTATCCAGGCCGTGGATAACGATCAGCGTCTTCTTCCCCTCCTTCACATCGCTGCCGACGGGCTTTCCCAGCTCTCTCTCGTCAGCCATGAGACCGAGGAGGTCGTCAGCGATCTGGAAGGCGACACCCGCCTCCTCACCGAACTCTGCTAGTCTTTCCACCTCCGCTTCGCTTCCCCCGCCCAGCAAAGCGCCGATCGTGGTCGAGGCCCTGAAGAGAGCCGCGGTCTTCTTGGCGATCATCCGAAGATACTCTTCTTCGGTCACGTTCAGCCTGGCCTCGAACTGCATATCCATGGTCTGCCCAACGCAGATATCGACTGCCGCTTCTGAGAGCACGTTCAACGCACGGATCACCGTCGCCGCCGGCAGGCGTTCTAAGCGTGGGCCTCTCGTTGCGACTGCGAAGACCTTAGCAAAGAGCATGTCCCCTGCTAAGATGGCCTGTGGCGTTCCCCAGAGAACGTGAACAGAGGGCAGCCCCCGCCTCTTCTCACTTTGGTCCATGATATCGTCGTGAATGACCGAGAAGTTGTGAAGAAGCTCTAGGGCGCACGCAAGAGGAAGAGCGGCCTCAGCGTCGCCTCCAACTGCTTCACATGCCCTCAAGGCCATGAACGGCCGAAGCCGCTTTCCTCCCCCTTTGAAGACGTGGGCCGCAGACTCACCGAGTGGAGGGGCATCTTCCTTCAGTCTGAGGGCCTCTTCGATGAACTGGTTCGTCCTCTCTGCCCAGTATGACATCGCGCTGGTTAAGGCCTCCAAACCTCCTCTCACCGCCTTAAGAGCTGAACGTCCCTCTGCCTTATCCAATCCGCGATCATGCCCGAGACAATGATCGGCTTTGCTCTCAGCTCTTGCACTCGTCGCACACCCGTCAGAGCCATAGCGACCTTCAGCTCGTCGATGATCGCCTCAAGCTCGTTAACCAGTTCTGTGGCACCCTCCACTGCTGGTTTGAGAACGCGGTGAGCCAGGCCACCGAGGGTTGCGCCTAAGGCTAGGGCCTTTGCGACCTGGATGCCGTTTCGAATACCCCCCGAAGCGACGATCTCCAAGCCCCTGACCTCGCTGACCTCGATGAGGCTTGCCGCAGTGGGAATCCCCCAGTCCCAGAACGTTTCTGCAAGCGCAGCGCTCCTCTCATCCCCTGCGCTGAGGCTTCTGTAGTGCTCGACCGCCGCCCAACTCGTGCCTCCGGCGCCGGCTATCTCAAGCCCTGTTACTCCTAGCTCCTTCATGATAAGAGCATCCTCCCGCGAGACGCCGGCCCCCGTCTCCTTCACGATCACGGGAACCTTAGCGTAACGAGCGACCTCCGCGACCTTCTCCACAGAGCCTCTACTCGTTCTCCCGCCATCGGACTGGAGCAGTTCCTGCAACGGGTTGAGATGGATCGTCAAAGCATCAGCGTCTACCATCTCCACGGTCTTCATGACCTTCTCCGGCCCGTACCGCAGTATCTCAGAGATGCCTAGGTTCGCTGAGAGGAACGCGGACGGCGCCTTCTCTCTCGCGACCTTGTAGGTGTATTCTAGAGACGAGTCTTCCACTCCGGCTCGTTGGCTGCCGAGGCACATGCCTATCTTGAGCTTCTCGACAGCCTCGGCTAGGTTGGCGTTGATCGCCGCAGACTCCTGAACCCCACCTGTCATTGCTGAGATAAACAGAGGGGCGTGGAACTCTCTTCCAAGAAACCGCGTTGATGTATCCACGTCTTCCGGGTCTACGCCAGGGAGACACCTGTGAACGAGTTGAATGTCGTCAAAGCCCGTCTTGACCGTCCTTGCTTGGACATCGTTCTCAAGGCATATCCTCAGCTGCTCAAGCTTTCGCTTCCTCGTCGTACCCATCCGTATCAACCGGGACGTATCAGAGTGCCGTAGAACTCCTCGCCCTTTAACGCTTTGCTCAGTCTACCAGCCCGAGCAGCGTTAACTACCAGCACCACGCCTCCCTTCTCGACGAACTGAAGCATCTCCCACATCTTGCCTACCATGCCTCCGGTTACGTCCAATCGCTCACTGGGCTGTGCTCTCTCCAACATCAACCTGAGCTGGGTGGCTGTCGCTGTCTCGACCATCTTGGCGGCGCTGTCAGTCTTTGGATCCGCGGTGTAGAGGCCGTCAACATCAACGCCGACGATGATCCGGTTCGAACCCAGGTCTAGGGCAAGTCGAGAGCATAGCTGGTCCCCGGAGAGCACGGTAAAGCCAAGGCTTCTATCGGCAACAACGTCTCCGCACATGACCGGGACAAGACCCAGTTGAAGCAGCCTGCGGAGCGGCTCAAGATCACCAGCC
>Ga0315310_10003231_pt1 | contig 10144 bp, 12 predicted proteins | sample TDP5_MG_FD_203630 | JGI IMG/M metagenome (GOLD analysis project Ga0315310, IMG submission 203630) | Freshwater sediment microbial communities from Lake Towuti, South Sulawesi, Indonesia - TDP5 | ecosystem: Environmental > Aquatic > Freshwater > Lake > Sediment | place: Indonesia: South Sulawesi...
AGGAGGCAGATTGCGGTGATCCTGCCTGTCCTGGGGGAATCGCTGTCCAGGGCCGGGAAGGATCTTGGAGACATTGAAGGGATTGCCGTGACCAAGGGCCCCGGGCTCATAGGCTCGCTTCTTGTTGGACTGAATGTTGCCAAGGCCATTGCATTTTCCAGGCGGATCCCATTTGTTGGCGTTTCCCATCTCGAGGGGCATCTTTGGGCCATATTTCTTGAAGAACGCAGCATAAAAATTCCGTTTCTTGGCCTTCTGGTATCAGGAGGGCATACAGCGATTTATCAAGTGAATGGAGTCGGACAATTCTCAGTTGTAGGTTCTTCAAGGGACGATGCAGCAGGAGAGGCATTTGATAAGGTGGCTTGGGCTTTGGGCCTGGGATATCCCGGGGGTCCAATTATTGATACATACTCGAGGGAAGGAGACCCGTGTGCCTTTAGATTTCCCAGGGCAAGGATCCGGGGAAACAGCCTGGATTTCAGCTTCAGCGGGATAAAGACCTCAGTTGTCCAGTTTATTGAGGAAAGGAGGAAGAAACGCAGGGACAAGCTTTCCCCCGCCGAGACAAGGGATATCTGTGCAAGTTTTCAAGAGGCGGTTGTGGACATGCTTCTCGATAAGACATTCAGGGCTGTGGAAGGTTTGAACATAAGGACGATCGTTATCTGCGGAGGCGTAGCGGCAAATTCAAGGATTAGAGCCAGATTTCTGGAACAAGCCCGTAGGGTTGAGGCAAAGATTCATTTCCCATCTCCTGCCCTCTGCACGGACAACGGTGCGATGATCGCAGGCATAGGTTTCCATTATCTAAAGGCCGGCAGGTCTGACGACCTGGATATGGACGCATACGGTTCCTGAATCATGCCTCGAAGGAAAGGGCAGCATTTTCTCGTCAGCAGTTCCGTTGCTGAAAAGATATTAGAGATCGCAGAGGTAACAGCCACAGATTTTGTCCTGGAGATTGGGCCGGGAAAGGGCGCCCTCACCGATCTGCTGGTTCGCAGGGCCAGGAAGGTGATTGCCCTGGAGATAGATGCGAAACTGGTTGAGGTCTTAAAAGGAAAGTTCTCACAATCAGAAAACATCGAGATCCTCCATACGGATGCCCTTAAATACGATTACGATGGTCTCCCCGAGAGAGTAAAGATCGTTGCCAATCTGCCTTATTATATTTCCACTCCCTTGATCCGGAAGCTTCTCAGGGCAAGAAATAGGATCACGCTTATGGCGCTGATGCTGCAGAAAGAGGTGGCGCAGAGAATAGTGGCAGAGCCAGGTCTTCGCACCTATGGAGCACTATCTATCTTTGTCCAGCTTTACGCAGATCCGGCCATCAAGCTGATTGTTCCTCCATCGTGTTTTTCGCCCAGGCCCAGGGTTGACTCTGCGGTTGTGAGGTTTGTCATTCGTTCAATGCCCAGGATTGAGGTTTCCGATGAGAAGGACTTTGAACAGTTGGTGGGCATGGCTTTTTCCATGAGGAGGAAAACCCTCCTCAATATTCTTTCAAAATCCCTGTCAATCCCCCGTGGGGAGGCTTGTTCACTATTAAATAGGTGCGGAATAGATCCTCAAAGGCGTCCCGAGACTCTTTCCATTGAGGAATTTATTTCTATTGCCAATGTTTTGTGATACTCCCGGTTGATCCATTCGTCTAAGTAATGATAGGATAAAACAAGAATGAAGGTTCTTGATCCTGAAAAAGCAAGGCATTTTCTGGAACAGACGCATCTTATCAATTACGCGGGCTTCCTCAATCAAGAAGTTTTCTCAATAGGGCTCTATTTTCTGTTCTTGTTTGGAATGCTTACTGTTTTGGTTACCATTCTCCTGCTTCTAATAAGAGCTCAAAGGTATTATCTTCCATCTTTTTTCCTCTGTTTTCTCATTTCCGGCCTCTTCACCTACGCTTCATATCGTAATCTTAAGATCGATCTGCCAGGACAAGGGGTAACAGCTCGAGCAGAAAAGATCCTGAAGGGGGTTAAAATTGTAGAGAAGAGGATCATGCGGTCCATAGGGAAGGGCGAGATAGTCAGGGTAGATGCTGAGGGTGATTCGGATGGTGATGCGATCAGGGCTGCCGCAGGGAAATCATTTGACTCCATCTTCGGATTTAAGGGGAATGGAGGATTTTTATCCCTTCGGGAAGAGGCAAGGCAGGATCTTGTGAGGACGCTCTCTCCTCTACTTACTATCCAGGGAAAAGAGATGAACGGCAAGATTGTAGTTCTTCACTGCAGTTTTGACGCGGAAGACATCAGGAGTTCCGTGAAGAAGCTCGGCTATGTCCAGGAGTCCCTGCATTTAAAAATAGAGGTAGGGAGGAACGAAACAAAACTGGATGGCAAGGAACTAACAAAGCGGCTCGAATTTCTCCTTACAAATTCGTCAAGATACTATTTTGGAGGGGGGTTCCATGCATCTCCTGAGGACATTAAGAGGGAATTTGAGGCAATGGAGCTAAGGCTGGAGGGAGACAAAGTCAATCGGATAAAGGTGAACTCGGTCCAGCACCCTTCCAAAGAAACCCTCCTGTTCATTGTGGATGTATTGTGAAGACAGGGACAGGATATGCCGATATACGAATACTATTGCTCAAAGTGTGAAAAGATGTTTGAGGAGCTGATCCTCGGATCGCCAAGGGGGGTTAAGTGCCCATCCTGCGGGAACAGAAGGGTCAGGAAGGCCCTCTCTGTTTTTGGGATGAAAAGCGGTTCTAAATTTGTTCCTTCCACCGGGCCAGGGTCATCATGCAGTTCCTGCGGCGGAGGAAATTGCTCTACCTGCAGATGAACCCGGCATGTCTTATAGCTTTATCTTTCCTGCTTGTTTCGGGCTCAGGCATTGAGGAGAGGATTAAAGGATTTCATGAGGATCTCAAGTTTAAGGAGATCGACAGCTACTCCACCAGGGAAAGCCTCAGGGGATATTTCCTTTCAGATGACGATCTGTCCAACTTTATTGTTGTTTTTCTTCAGAGGATCAAGGATGAGGGCTTCAGATCGCGGAGGGTCAGCGGATGGGGCGTAGAGCGCCTTGAGGAACATGATACTGAGGCCCGGGCGGATGTCCGGATATCGGGAAAGGGTTTCCTGTTTTTCAAGGCGAGCTTCATATTCAAAGAGGAATGGGTAAGCAGGGACGGCAAGTGGTATATTGTCCCGCCAGAGGTCATTCCAACGCGGAGGTGAACAATGTGGAAAGGTCTTTTTGTGCTTTTCATTTCTTTCTTACTGCTTCTTCCGGGCATAGCGCTCGGACTCACAGGAGAGGAGATCATCAAGAAGGTGATAGACAGGGAGACATCCAATACCACTCAAGCCAGGATAAAGATGACCCTGACCGATAAAAAGGGGGGGAAGAGGGTCAGGGATATTCTTAGCTACTATAAGAAATATGGCAAGGGCTCTAAAAGCTTTATCCGTTTTCTCTCCCCGCCTGATGTGAAAGGGATGGGATTCCTCCATTGGGAGCAGCCGGGCAAAGACCAACAGTTTATCTATCTTCCCGAGCTAAAGAGGGTGAGGAGAGTGGCAGGCGGCCAGAGGAAAAAGAGCTTTTTTGGCTCAGACTTTACCCATCAGGATATGGAGAGGAGGGAGGCAGACGCCGATAACCATACCCTATTGAAGGAAGAGAGTGTAGATGGCCATGAGACCTATGTTGTGGAAAGCACGCCAAAGAACTTGGAGGACAGCCAATACAGCAAGGTTGTCCAGTGGATCAGGAAAGACAACTTTATCCCTATAAAGGCGGATTTCTATAACAAGGATGGGAAGCTCTTTAAAAAGCTCAATGTTGAAGGCCTTGAAAAGAATGAGGACGGCACATGGACGGTCAAGACCACAAAGATGGTCAATCTTCTGAATGAGCACCAGACAGTGGTGGAGCTTGTGGAACATACCACGAACAAACCCATCTCTGATTCTATCTTTACCGAAAGAAATCTGGCAAAAGAGTAGGGTGGCATTCAGGCGCACAAAGCCTTGTCCCTTTTTTTGGGCATTATTGTCCCTTATTATAGCCCAGTTTTTACATGCCCAGGCATTTGCCGAGGGAACAGAGGTTGGCGGGTTCCTATCCTCAAAGCTTGTTCCTCTATTTGAGACAACAAATTCATTCCAGGACTCTCTTGAGTTCCGCAACAAGCTCTATCTGAAGGCATCATCGCAGCCTTCGGAGGGGACGAAGCTTCTCCTCTCTGGCCGGTTTGAATACAACGGATTCCTCAAGGGGGACGGCGAAGGCGACTACTATCACCTGTCCCAGGTTCACGAGGCATATGCCTCGCTCTCATTTCAGAACCTTGACCTTAACCTGGGTCAAAAGAAGATCTCATGGGGAAAGGCAGACCTGAGTATTGTGGACAATGTGAACCCCCCTGATCTGACCGAGCTTTATTTTATTGAGGAGGAGTTCTCAAAGGTGCCTGTCCCAATGGCGCAAATTGATTATTTCCCTGGAGATTTCAAGGTTGAAGGGGTTTTTCTCCCATTCTTTACCCCTGCACGATTCACGATCACGGGTAGGAACTGGTCTTTGATTTCCCCACAGCTTCAGGACTTGTTTGCCGGGTGCGGAGCAGGGGAGGCCGGTGAGGAATTGTTGGGCGGCGACTATACCGCACTCGGGATCATTGAATATCCAAAGGACGACATTGTATCCAGCAGCTCTTTTGGTGCAAGGGTGAGCGGAGGCCGCGGAGGTTATGACTTTGGTGCGAGCTACCTCTATGGTTGGGAGCCCCTGCCTACATTCTATTTCAACCCTGATTTTCTGAGACAGTTGAGAAATCAGAGGGGCGATTTGTTTGACAAGCTCTGCTCAATTTCTGCGCTGGATGTGGCTGCATTTTATCCCTTGTTTCAGGCCAGGCCAAGGAGGGTCAACCATGCAGGGCTTGAGTTTGCAACGACCGTGGAGGATGTGGGGATCAGGGCAGAGGTCGCCGGGACCTTTCGAAGGGGCCTTTTCACAGAGGACCTTGAGGTTGTGGAGAAGCCCCTGCTCCAGTGGACACTTGGCGCTGACTACACATTCCCATGGGACATCTATGCTAATGCCCAATTCGTCCAGATGATCGTGCTCTATTATCCTGGAAACCTGTTTATCATCAGGCAGGTGAACAATTCCGTAGTGGGGTATGTTAGAAGGTCATTCTACGATGACAAGATTCATCCTGAGTTGAGGGGGATGTATAACATGACCCAGGGGGATTTCTACGTGTCCTTGCAGCTTGCCTATGACTGGACAGATGCACTTAAGGTAACGGCCGCAGTCAATATCATAGGCGGTCCCTGGGGCTCCTCCTTCCTCGGTTTTTACTCTGACAACTCCCACGCCTCTCTCCAGGTTAAATACTCTTTCTGAGCAATAATCAATAAATAAATTTCAAAGAGGTATTGACAATATATTCTCTTTATGATTTATAAAAATTAGGGGAATTTATATGAAGCTTAGAGTACTAGTTGTTCTCCAATGGATTCTCTGTTATCAGGGCAGTTATTTCATCCTTGTTATAGGATCATTATTCGTGATAGTCAGATATGGAAATTATTTAAATAGGTCCAGAGTTGATTAATATTAAAGAATAGGAGGTTTGAAAATATGGACTATTCTAACCGATGGAAAGAACTACAACACCTTGGGGAAGGAGGACAGGGGAAAGTATTTAAAGTCCTCGACAAGAAAAAAATCAATGTTGATTCACAATTTTTAATTTCCCTTGCACACTCGCTCAGAAAAATTATTAGTGACAAAAATTACTCTAATGAGGAATATATTGAGTATTTTGATTATTTTCAGAAAGGTATTGTGGAAATACTTCGCACGGAGGATCTTGCCAACCAGGGGGCATTGAAAATATTGCATAAACCTCAGGATGCACGTGATGCAGAACGTGCTGAAGAGAGGATTAAGCGAGAAATCGAAGCAATGAAAACGACAACTCATCCCAACCTCTTGAAAATCCTTGATGTTGATACAGAATACAAATGGTTTGTATCTCAATATCATCCTCGGGGCACCCTTTTTCAGCATATTGCACGATACAAGGGTGATTTTGCATCTGCCCTTCGGGCTTTTCGGCCATTGGTTGCGGGGGTGGCCGAATTACACAAAGAAGGGATCGTTCATCGAGATATCAAACCCCAGAATGTGTTTATCGACACTGAAGGAGATCTGGTTTTGGGCGACTTTGGATTAGTGTATTTTTCAGACGATCGTCATTCCAGACTTTCGGGGACTATTGAAAATGTCGGTACCCGCGATTGGATGCCTCCCTGGGCCATGGGGAGGCGTATAGAGAAAGTCCCTAAATCATTCGATGTATTTAGTTTGGGAAAGCTCCTCTGGTCAATGGTATCCGCTTCTCCCTTTCTACTCCTTTGGTATTTTGAGAGGGATGAATACAATCTTGAGAAGATGTTCCCCAATGTACGCTACATACATCTAGCAAATCCTCTCTTGAAAAAATGTATTGTGGAGAATAAAAATGAATGTCTTCCCAATGCAGTAGTCCTTTTAGCTGAAGTAGATAAAGTATTGGCTATCATGGATGCCAATGCTGACCGAATTGACCCCCTCGTGAAGCGCAGATGTAAAGTCTGTGGGATTGGGGAGTATAACCTCCTTGTTGATCGTAATATGTCATCTATAAAAAATTTTGGTATCACTCCCGCAGGGACTCGGTCATTTAAAATATTCACCTGTACATATTGTGGACATGTTCAAATGTTTGCCTTCGGTAACGGAAGTAATCCTCCTGCTTGGCCTGAAAATGATGATATTAGAAGGTCTATGGCGGCTAGAGCATTTTCAGAAGGTGGGACTTTTCGTTGATATCATCTATCAGAATATCACCGTGCAACAAAAACAATGATTGAGCTCTTCTTTCGTTGGCGATTGTGGAAACTTGATCGAGCGTATAATCGTCTCGATAATAAACTGGCAGCGGAAGAAGCAGGGGCAAAACTAAAAGGAGCGAGTCAAGAAGAATTGGTTGATCTGCACAATGAAAGAGGTGATAGGTTTTTCCAATATGACGTGGAAAGAAAAGCATTAATTACAAGGCACTTGGCAGGGCAAGCCAATCGGTATTTTGTCCCTTGGCCTTCAATAGAAAAAGGATCACCATACTGGGAAGAATCATATTATTCAGCAGGCAGCCATGTACTGACTGAGGAAGGGATTAAAAAGGTTCGAACCGAAATCAGGGAAGAAAAAAGGGCGAGGCGAGAAAGTGCAGTAGCATGGATAGCCATTATTACTGGTTTAATTGGAGCTCTTACAGGATTAATGGCAATTATATTGAAATAGTAGAAGAATTTAACAGAGTCATAGAATTAAACAGGGTTTTAGCTCGCTTATGACTGGACGGATGCCCTGAAGGTGACGGTCGCAGTCAATATCATTGGCGGCCCCTGGGAGTCTTCCTTCCTCGGCTTCTACTCAGACAACTCCCACGCCACACTCCAGATTAAATACTCTTTCTAAGCAATAATCAATAAATAAATTTTAAAGAGGTATTGACAATATATTCTCTTTATGATTTATAAAAAGTAGGAGAATTTTTATGAAATATAAGACAGCCTTATCTATTTCCATAGGCTTATTAATTGGGACCGCCATTTGGAATTTTTGCTCTTCAAGTTCTATAAAACAAAATGAGCCAATAGAGCAAACTTTATCGGAGAAGGAGAAGCAGGAAATAATTGGAGAGTTGGAAAGATTTCTTGAATTTAGGAAGACAAAAGGACACACAGAGGGAGAATGGGAGCAATTTGGGGAAGTTATCGAAATGGCAGTAAAAACGAGGGATCCCAGGATGGCTCCTCTATTACTAAAATGTTTGGATCAAAAATTAGCCGCCCTCTCCCTTATCAAAATAGGAAAAGAGTCAATCCCGGGGTTAATGAATGCTGTGAATGATCCAGATCGTTTTGTTAGAACAAATGCAGTATTTGCTCTCAGTGAAATTGTATATAAAACCGGCATTGCGGATCTTAAAGAAAGAGACGAAATTAAAAATATCTTCATGAAAGCGTTGCAAGTCAAAAAGGGGGTTGTAAGGAAGGAAGCTGTCTATGGTCTTGGCAACTTTCCAGATCCTGATGTTATTCCCCTTATAAAGGAGATTTCAGAGAAAGACCCATATACTAAGAAACAAGCTTTTAAAGGACGAGCAGAAACAATTTTTCCAGTCCGTGAAGAAGCCCAGAAGGTATTAGAGAAATTCAAAGCTGAAGGGAAGATAAAGTAAAAGGAAATTTCATTAGAAAGTGATATTAAAAAGAGAGCAAAGAAAACATGAAAATTATCTTCATATACTTTTTAGGATATTTCGTGTCCGTGTATATAGGTCATATATGCTCCTATATTGTATCAGCAGTAATGTGGGGGGATTTCGAATGTCAGAATATGATCAATCCTTTTAAGGGCGAAATAAAAGTAAAAAGAAGGAAAGGAATTTCAATTGCTCCCAATCCTGCTTGGACTGGAATGGTAGAAAGACTTTTATATACAACATCTATTCTTATTGCCAAACCTGAATTTATCGTTGTTTGGCTCGGAATGAAAATGGCCGGGAGGTGGAAAGTTTTACAGAAGGGTGAAAAAAATAAAGCATTCAATCCCTTTTTTGCAGGCAGCGGAATTTCCCTGTTTTTCGGTGTGATGGGGGCGTATTTAGTAAAGGGGCTTCTCAAGTGATTCATTATGTCCCCGTACGGAGATTAACGAGGTAACCCTTGCTTCCTTCTCAATTCCCAGAATTCCAAAGCTATCCACTGGTTCTGGAATTTATTACAAAACATTTGGACATGCAGTTTGATGATGTGCGAGTGATGATGAGACTTCCTCTTCCTGAGGTAGGTCTCAGGGCCGGGTTAAATTTTTCAGCGGCCGTTATGTTGTGTAACCTTATTAGTGGCATCTCAGTTGTTCTTTATACCCCACCTTCTTCTAAACTCAGATCTGGAGAGAAGTTCAAGACATTATTAGAAAACTATTACCCCTGGGAAATTGGAGAGAATAAGAAAGACAAAGCAAAAATCATTTATGATCTTATTCGTAATCCGTTGGCTCATTCCCTGGGAGTGTTGAAAAAAGGGGTCATGCCGATATCGATCGAAAAAAGTCCCTTAGGAGAAAATCAGCTTGAAAACATTGAATATTCAGAAATGCGGCCGACCTGGGTTCCTCTTGCAATAACATATCTGTCTGTGGAAAGAAAAAACCTCCTCTCTGTATCGGGCCTATATTGGGGTGTATTCCAATTACTGAAGCGGATAGCCAGAGATGAAAAACAAATGCAGGAGGCAGAAAAAAGGTTCAAGCACCGAAGGATTTCGAAATGAGTCTTAACATGCTTTTCTGTTCTGGGGAAGGGTCTCCTTCCCGGATGAATGGGGATGGTTGAGTGGGCTTGCGATGCCGGGTCGCGGACGACATACTGATCCTCCTCTTGAAATCCGTCAATTGACCACAGAGGCCATCCGCCTGGGAATTACCAAGCTTAAAAAACGGATTTCTGAGGTACAGGATTTAGAAACTAAAGGAGTAAAGTATGGAGACCAACGAATACGTACTGTGGAGCAGAATATTGCGATCACTATATTAGAGATTTTCGGGGAGAATTCTCCAGAATATCGAGAACATCAGCACCATAGGATTTGGCATGGAACGATGAGCTTTAACATGTCTCAGGCTTATTTGCAGGCATGTTTTAAAGAAGGCATCCCTCAAACAATTACTATGCTGCAGGGCATCATCAATCGTCTTGAGGAAAAGATCACAGACCGGGAGCAAGGTTCGACCTTGCAGCCAGGGGCTGGCCTTGAGGTCTTGAATCTGCACCCGCGCATTGCCCAGGCTAGCCTGAATCTATTTCGAGATGGGCATTATCGCAATGCTGTATTGGACGCCATGGTAGCACTTCAAGAATTAGTAAAAGAGAGATCTGGAAGGAATGAACTTGATGGAGTGAGTTTAATGACCACGGTATTTTCAAAGAAAAATCCGATTCTTGCGGTTAATGACCTTACCGATCAAACAGACAGAGATGAACAAGAGGGAGTTATGCATCTCTTTGTGGGAGCGGTGCTCGCCCTTCGGAATCCGCGGGCTCATGCGCTCCAAA
>Ga0315310_10003232_pt1 | contig 10141 bp, 12 predicted proteins | sample TDP5_MG_FD_203630 | JGI IMG/M metagenome (GOLD analysis project Ga0315310, IMG submission 203630) | Freshwater sediment microbial communities from Lake Towuti, South Sulawesi, Indonesia - TDP5 | ecosystem: Environmental > Aquatic > Freshwater > Lake > Sediment | place: Indonesia: South Sulawesi...
CTCACTGTTTTTGTCCGCACTCAGGGCAAAAACTTACCGAAGCGGGCACCCTGCTTTTGCAGTTCGGACATATTTTGAGCACAATTACAGGGCGCAACAAGGTTCCGCAAAAATTACAGTAGTTGGAAACTGAAGATATCCGCGACCTGCAGTTTGGGCAAATCAAGTACTGCGCATATGAAGGAAGGGGAATCAATATCAATGCTCCAAGAATCAATTCATCCACTCCATTGAATACAGCGTTCGCTCTACTTGTTTTTTTGTCTCTTCACCTATATTAAGTCAGGCTGTCTGAAGTACTTGCGCTTGGATTGCCCCGGTGTTCGTCCTTCGAAAAATAGATAGCCTATCTTGGAGGTTAAGGAGTTCAAAATTTCAAAGTAAAGAAAAACGCTAGCGCGCGCTTTTAATGGGAGCGCACGCCAAGCTTTCAAGGAATCTACTGTTGACCGCCGCAGTTTGGACAGAAGACGGAATCAGCAGAGATTTTAGTGCCGCAATGCTTGCAGTATTTAGTCTCTTTTGCTTCGGTTACAGTGGGTGCCGGTTCAGGTGGCTTCTCTTCTGTAGGCGGAGAGACCATTTCTGGTGCGCCTTCTGAGTAGACTAGGGCAATTGACCTTGCAACGAAGACTCCTAAGACAGGAGCTATTATTAGTGACAAGAGCCAACCTACAAAGGGGATAGATCCGATTAAGCCTACTACAACTCCTATGATGAAGATCACTATGGCCCACATGATGTAATTCCCCCAGCCTACCCTTCTTATCACTTCAAGGATCTCGCCGATTGCAAAGGCTTTACTCATACTGTTCTTCTTGACCATGTTAACGATTGCCATGACCACCACGAGAGTTAAGAGGAATAGCAATATCACACCGACTATGCCGAGAATTATCACTGCTGGGCCCACCCAGAAGCCTCCCCATCCCCAGAGGAAACCAAAAGCGGTTGCTGCGATCACCAAGGGAATAATCAGGGCTATCGGAATGATCAAGTAAACAAGTGACACTACGAAGATCTTTGCGCCTTGAACCCAGAGGTCCCCGTAGTTGGCGAGTTGGGGTGGGCTCTTAGAGGTTGGAGACTCCTTTATGCACTTAGCCAAGTATCCCATAACAATAAAGTTGACTATTGGAATCACGTCGAGAATGATGAGGATCACTAGGCGGCCAAAATCGGTGAACAACCCTTTAGTGTACTCGAACGCATCTGTGAGGTTCTTACTTAAATCCAAACTTACCCTCCGCCTCTCAATTCTCCATGAATCTAAATTTTAGCTTTGCGGTTCCAAAGAGTAAAAAAAGCGCGCGCATATGTAGGCCTAGTCAGAAAAACAGAAGAAAAACAAAAAAAGGACGATCGCGCGCGATCGAGTGCACGCGCCGTTTTCCGGCAGATCTTTTGGATCATCATGCTCGGCTTTCTTTCCGAAAGTGGAAACCTAGGAGGACAGAAGGCGATGTTATAGATTGGATCGTTAAACGCCGACCACTGTTGAACTTCAGTGTATGCGGCCACGAAGTCTATGAATACCCTGGCGCGTGCACCAAAATAATCTATGACCTACGTCATATTTAAACCCTTGCCACTTGCGCGGGCCGCACGCGTTGCTATTCTGATAAACGAGGAGGGTTAAAACCTTATAAACGATTAGAGAATACGCACTATGGAAAATGTTCAAGTTAGATTTAGGTTGCGGCGCTAATAAAAAAGAAGGATATTTCGGGCTTGACACTAGAAAAGGCAACAGTGTAGATATTGTAGCGTCAGCAACAAATCTGCCATTTAGAGATAATTCTGTAGATGCGGTTTTTACACGCCGCTGCATTCAGCATGTTAAAGATCATGAAAAATCAATTAGGGAAATTTGGCGCGTTCTAAAATACAATTCGATGGCAGAAATAACGGTTGCAAGCTACAGAGGTTGGTTTTACTATCATTTGAAGAACATTAGACAAAAACCCTATTCAACATTTCACTTATATACTGACGCTTCTTTGGAGAGAATGTTAAAAAAAGCAGACTTCTATCTTGTTGAAAAACGCCATGTTAAAACTAGAAAATTAGGCTATGACATTTCTGTTGTTGTCAAAAAGAAAAGCTAACGCAACACTTTTGCAATAATCAAAAATATTTCCGCATAGATTGGCATACATAGCGTTCACAGCAATCCTCTTGCTGCGCCTCTGTAGACTTTTAGGTCATACGCGCTGAATAATACGAATTCTACTTTGTCAACTTTGTCTTCCTTTTCTAAGAACTCCTTTACAGTGGTTAAGGCTACTCTGCTTGCCTTTTCGATAGGGTAGCCATAGGCACCCGTGCTTATGGATGGAAAAGCTATAGTTTTCAATCTCCTAGAAACTGCTAAGTTCAAGCTGTTGCGGTAGGCTTCTGCCAAAAGTTCCGGTTCTCCGCGGTTGCCCCCGTGCCAGACGGGACCAACGGTATGTATAACGTATTTGGCTTTTAGGTTGCCTCCAGAAGTTATTACCGCCTTTCCAGTTGGAAGTCCGTCGGGCCATTCTGCAGCTCTTATTCTTTTGCATTCTTCAAGAACTTTTGGTCCGCCCACACGATGAATCGCTCCATCTACTCCGCCGCCTCCCATAAGCGTCGAGTTGGCCGCGTTCACTATGGCGTCCGTTTCAATTTCGGTTATGTCACCTTTAACCAAACAGATTTTTCCTCTACCAACCTGAAATTCGTCACCAATCAATTCTTTCACACGCCTAGGTTAATACGGGTATATCACTCGCAGCGCTGAGAAAATAAACCATGCTCCAAATCCCACCAAAATGGCGAAGCAAAACAAGGTTATGGCATCATAAACCCTTTTAGTCCAGAACTGCTGCGACTTAAAAACTACCATGGCAACGAGGGTGTACCATGCAAAATCGCAAAGCCAATGGACAACCGCGAATACGGGAAAGCTGACATACCCAAAGAGTTTGGAGTTCATTATCAAGGCGGTGCCTATTGTCAGCCACCATATTATGAAATAGGGGTTGGCGCCTGTTGCGAGAACTCCCGCGGTTAAAGAACCATGTTTTGAGTTTTTATATTCTTGGATGGGTTTATTCCTAGTCTTAACCGTCTGAATGCCCAAGTACACCATTATTAAACCACCTATCAATCCCACACCCACTTGGGCGACTTCTGGAGCCAAAAGTTGGGTGAAACCAAAGTAAATGAGAAACATTAAGGGGAACTCTATTATTCCATGCCCAAAGGCTATTAGAACACCGGAAATTTTGCTTTTGGACGCTTTTTCAATTGTTATAGCAAGCAGTGGACCTGGAGTCATGACGCCCGATAGGGATATGAAAATCACAGACAGCATGAACAAATAGAAATCCGTAATAGGTTCCATGATGGTCACGTGCCTATATTCTTAATTTGGCCATTCGTCAATCTTCTCAAATCATCAGTGCTTATCTCAAGGAGCACGTTGATTTCTCCACCGCCCCCGATAACCTTGTCAAATGTTACAACTTTTTCGTCGATAAAAGTTCTTATCTGTCTTTTATGATTTACGGGTGAAACAGCGCCAACCTCGTATCCTGTAAATTTCTTCACCTCTGCAGGATTTGCTCTTGCAACTTTTCTGGCTCCACAGGCAATTGCAAGTTTCTTTTCATCTACTTTTTTATCTCCAGTTACTATAGCTAAGATAGGCCGGCCCCAGTCGTCAATGAAAAGAATACTTTTAATTATTTTCTCACGGTTAATACCTAAACGACCAGCCGCCGCGTCCACCGTCATTGTATGCCCTTCAAACCTGAGAAATCTCGCATTAACACCAAGTCCTTCAAGGTATCTCTTCAAGTTCTTTGAGGACACGTTTGCTGCATTCCTCATTCCTTTTTTATATTCCCAATAAAACTGTTTTGCAGCCTTACTATATCAGCGCTGTCCTTGGCATTTGCATAGCTTTCAAGCATTTCATAGTTTATTTCAATAAATGTGTGCCCCCACTTGAAGACAGAGAGCAACGTATTAGCCTCGTCCTTAAATCCAGCAATATAAAGGGCTGCAGCTAAGGCCTCTGCCGTAGTAAGCTTAGTTGGCTTACCGAAATTAACAGGGTTTCCCGCAGTCAAAACGGGTAAACATCTGGAGGTTCCCCTCACATGTTTCAGCAACACCTTTTCAGCGTGTTCCCAGCTACAATCCAAAGCAACTAGCCCATAGTCTGAAATTCGCTGTTTGTCAGAAGGAGAAAAAGCAATCTTCGAAAAAGGATTAAGCACAATGGCCCTTTTCGGCAGAAACCTTATTTGCCGCACCAGTCGCGCTAACCCACGACGCTTAAGCTTTAGACCACTGCATTTTTTTGGGTCACACTGTCCCGCATGGTAAACGACGATTTTAGGCAGTTTTTGCACTTGATTTTCGCACCTTCACGTGGCTCATTGGGTCATTCAAGACATTTGGAATCCAGTCAATGAGGTCGGTTGCAACCATGTGATACCCTGTTTCTTCAAAAACAAAATCTCCAGCAGCACCGTTAACAAAAGCTCCTGCAACCGCAGCTTCAAAGGGGTCAATCTTCTGAGCCAAAAAGGCACCGACAATTCCAGAAAGCACGTCTCCAGTGCCCCCAACAGTCATGCCTGGGTTGCCAGTGAAATTGAGCTTAAGCCTTCTTCCATCTGAAATCACGTCTATCGGACCCTTCAACAATATTACCGCAGATAACTCTGCCGCTGTCTTTTGCACGTCGGACGTCCTCTCGTTAAAGTCCTCGGGCAACTTTGCGCCAGTAAGCAGAGCATATTCACCCCCATGCGGCGTGAGCACCAAAGGCACCTTCAAGGGCCTTTTGAACTCCGCAAAGGCTTTCAGACCGTCCGCATCTAAAAGCAACGGCTTACCGACCCTTTCAACCGCCTCAATAATGCCCTTAACAAATTCTTTTGTTTCCGAATGCAAACCTAGACCTGGACCCAAGACAACCGCGTCGACAGTTTTCAAGTATGTCCTCAAAGCTGGCACGTTGCGCAGATTTAGATGATCACCCTCAAGTTTCAAAGTTATCAAATCTGGTGACATAGAAGAAATAGCGTACGCTGTCTTCGCTGGAGCCGCAAGGTATGCTATGTCTACGCCTGTGCGGAAAGCGGCCAGAGAGACCAGAGTTGGAGCGCCTGAGAACGTTTCGCTTCCGCCTATAACGAGTAAACGTCCAAAATCGCCCTTATGAGATTCTGATGGTCGAGATTTTGTGACAAGCGTGACGTCCCCTGGCCCAGAATATTTTTCGAATTCTCTGGGTAAGCCAATATCTTTTACAATGAGCTCACCCACATAGTCTTTCGCGTTATCGAGGCCCTCCTTTGTCTTATGAAATGTCACCGTTATGTTGGCTTTAACCGCGTCACCTAAAACCTCTCCAGCGTCAGAATCTATTCCCGTTGGCACATCAACAGCCACTTTGAAGGCGTTGAGTGCATTGATTTTTTCAACTAGCTGCAAAATTGGCGGCTTCAGTTTCCCTTTGGTACCTGTTCCAAGAAGGGCGTCAACAATTATTTCCGCGTTCACGTCTGGTATGAGTGCGCTGTCGGCAATTTCATGAATTGAAACGCTTTCCCTTAGAAACTGCAAGGCATTCCAGTTTTCCAAGGCCGCTTTATGAACTATTTCCTTGCCGTTTCCAGCAAGAATAACTGTAACTTTGAAGCCAATCGATGCCAAGTGTCTTGCCACCACAAAACCATCCCCGCCGTTTCCACCCAAACCACAGAAAATAGCCACTGATTGGTCAGGCTTGAACCTTGAAGAAACCTCAAGGGCTACATTGCGCCCAGCGTTCTCCATAAGCTGAAGCAAGGAGACTCCAAAATATTCCGCGTTGATCTCCAACGCCCGCATTTCCCGGCTCGATATGCATTCTTTTACTTCTTCCACTTGCATACTTGAAGCCCTCAATAGTTAATGCCTATAAACAGAAAATAAGCCTATCCATAGCTATATTAGCCTTTAAAATAGGCGGTACTTTCGCCGATTTCTGTGTTTTAGAAAAAGATTTTAATTCACAAAAGACAACATTAATTGAGGAATTTGAATGCCCACAGCATTTGTGCTTATAAACACGGAAATAGGTTCAGAAGCAGATGTGCTGAAGGATTTGAAGAAAGTTGAAGGCGTGGATGAGGCCTTCGCTGTTTACGGAGTCTATGATATAGTTGCAAGGGTTAAAGCAGACACTATGGATAGGTTAAAAGAGATAGTTACATGGCGCATTAGAAGACTTGACAAAGTCAGGTCAACATTAACAATGATAGTTGTGGAAGAAACCAAATAACACGCTTTCCCCTTTTTTATCGTGCCTAAGAACCTTTTTTTATCCCTAGTAGTCTAATCTCTAAATCCGTTGAGGAATAGCATTAATAATGACCAAAAAAACGCTACACATAGGCCTGGATGATACAGATTCGACAAGAAGAGGATGCACAACACACATTGCAGCCATCCTCGTGGAGAAACTACTAAAACTCAACGTTAATTTCATAGACTACCCAAACTTGATTAGATTGAACCCTAACGTGCCTTGGAAAACGAGGGGAAACGGTGCACTGTGTCTAAGATTCCAATACGACGAAAACGTGGAAGACAAAATAAAAAATGTCGTAACAAATACGGTTGAAGAACACTCAGATTTAGAGTTTAAAGGAACAGACCCGGGAATAGTTTTCTTCAAGAAAACAAAAATTCCAAAAGAAGTCAAAGCTTTCGCTGAAAGAACGATAACTGGAGTTGTAAACCTAAAAGAGGCATTAAAGCTTATACGAAAATTTGGAGCTGAGGCACTGGGCTTCAACAGTTGTAGAGGAATAATTGGCGGTTTAGCGGCGACTGGCGAAACCCTTCAAGGAGATCACTCGTATGAGATTATTGCGTATCGCGTTCCGGAAAATTACGGGTTGAAGAGGAAAGTAGATGAGGTTTCAATCTTTAAGATGGAAAAGGTTACAGAGCCCTACACTTTTAACAATGTTGACTTAGAAAAAGGCAGAGTTATCATCACGCCGAGGGGGCCGGATCCTATTCTCTTCGGCATCAGGGGAGAGACGCCTGAAATTGTGAAAAAAGCCTTTGGAATAGTTAAAACCCTTGAGCCTATTGAACGATGGGTTATCTTCCGCACGAACCAAGGGACAGACGCTCACCTAAGACCTATTTGTAGTCTAGACCAGATAGCGCCCTACAACCCTGTCATTGCAAGGGGTATTGTATCAAAAAACCCTTGGATGGTTCCGCTTAGACATACGTTTTTCTCGATTAAAGATGAAACCGGAGAAGTAGACTGTGCAGCCTACGAACCCACAGGTGCTCTTCGCAAGGCTGCAAGCAAGCTTATCCTTGGAGACTATGTTGAGGCCTATGGCGGGGTGCGTAAACCTTCCGCAAGTAACCCTCTGACGATAAACCTTGAAAAGATTCGTTTGCTAAAACTTGCACCAAGAGTAGTTTACCGGAATCCAATTTGTCCAAAATGCGGCAGACGTTTGAAGTCTACGGGGAAGAGCAAGGGCTTCAAATGTGAAAAATGCGGCAAAAAATATCTTAATCTTGAAAAGGTTATGGTTTCAGTGAAACGAGAATTAAGAAAAGACCTTTACATGACTTCAACCAGATCTCAGAGGCATTTGACTAAGCCCTTTAGGCGTTATGGACTAGAAAAGCGTAGGATAAGAATTGAAAAACTGATTGAAAATTGGCATTTCCCCTAAGCGCGCCTTCCTAGTTTAAGCCAACTTCCTTTGCAATTTTTCTTATCGCATCAATTGAAACCTGCATGAATTCATCAAGAGAAATCCCAGTTTTCTCACACTCGAGGATTATATCACGATTCACGCCAGCTGCAAATTTCTTGTCTTTGAACTTCTTTTTCAAGCCAGAAACATCCATACTGCTCACTTTTCTACCGCGCATTAGGGCATACGCATGAATCAACCCAGTCATAGTCTCAGCCGCAGCGAGAGCATGCTCAATTTTTCTTTCTCGTTTCTTTTCTTTCAAGCCAGCACAATCCCATCCATACCCATGAGACAATACGGTTTGAATAAAGTCATCGTCAAAACCTGCATGCTTTAAAATTCCAGGGGCCTTTGTTAAATGCTCTCTTGAATATTGTTTCGTTGTGCCCCAATCAATATCATGCAACAAACCGAGCATACCCCAATATTCCACATCCTCTCCTAATCTCGTCGCCAATTCCCGCATAATTGCCTCTGATTCAAGGAAATGAATCATGTCCTGACTGTCTTTGTTATGTTCCACAATGACCTTCAATGCCTCTTCTCTTGATATTGGCAACATCTCAACTACACAACTTCTCCCTATTTTATTTCAATTTTAGATATGTCTTTATTTCTAATCTTAGCGTGCGCCAGATTAGGTTCATCGCGCGCGCGTTAGCTGCATTCATAATCGGTCTTCCCTAAGTTTTCTTTTTGTCCACATTAAAGATTTCACATAACATGTGGTAAAGTTCTTCGCCGCCTTCGGTCTTTGCAAATAGGTCTTTTTCAGCTTTGAGGATGCGCCCCATAGTTTGATACGTCTGTTTCCATTCTAGCTCTCTCCACATCATGCGATAATTCTTCAGTTCAATCCAAGCACGGAAAATTAGAACTGTGAACATTCCAAGGGTGAGAATGAGATTTAACAGGTATATGTCAAGTAATTCCGTAGCTCTTCACCTCCAACTTCTGACTTGTTTGTTTCATATTTTATGAGCAAAACACATTTAAACCAAACTGGTTATAGCATAGGCGAAAGTGGAGGTTTCAGATGAGCGAAATCATATCACCCCTTGTCTATCAGTTAGGCGTGGGCGCGGTAGGCGGCTTTGTAGTTGGTTTTGCAATTAAGAAGATAAGTAAGCTCTTTATAGTTTTGCTAGGCATATTCATAATTGCACTTCTTTATCTTGGCGTAAGCGGAATAATTAGTATAAACTATGAGGCTCTCTGGAGTGCTTTGGCAGGCGGCCTCGGCTTTTTAGGTGTAGCCGGTTCATGGCTCATCGGCTTGGTGTCTCTCATACCATTCATGGGGAGCTTTATTGCTGGCTTTTTACTTGGTTTCAAAATTGGATAGCGTAATAGCTTAAATTCGTGTACATCATTAACCCCTCTAAGCATTAGAGAGCAATCTGCTGATGGAGCGTTTGAGTGTTGAGGCGATTTCCAGCTGAGGAGTATGCGCTTCCCTTCTTCAAAGACGAAGGCTACGTTAGGAAACTCTGCCCAAAATGTGGCGAGTATTTTTGGACCCAGAACGCAGAGCAAGAAACGTGTGGCGAGGCAACTTCAGAGGAGTGCGCCTTTTACACATTCATAAATAATCCTCCAACGAAAAGAAGCTACAGTCTACCGGAAATGCGAGAGCTTTTCTTATCATTTTTCGAAAAGCATGGCCATGCTCGAATAAAACCTTATCCAGTTGTAGCAAGATGGCGGGACGACATTTACTTGACTCACGCGAGCATAATTGACTTTCAACCTTATGTGACTGATGGTATTGCCCCGCCTCCAGCCAACCCTCTTGTTATCGCTCAACCGTGCATTCGTCTGGTGGACATAGCAAATACGGGACCGACCTTTGGCAGGCACCTCACAATTTTTGAAATGGGAGGGCATCATGCTTTCAACTATCCAGACAAGGAAGTCTACTGGAAAGACCAAACAGTGCGGTACCATCACGAGTTAGTCACCAAAGTGCTGGGCGTAAAGTCTGAAGAGGTTATTTACAAAGAAGACATCTGGGTAGGCGGCGGGAACGCAGGACCAGATGTTGAAAGTATAATTCGCGGATTAGAGGTTGCAACCCTCGTTTTTATGCAGTACAAAGTTGTTAATGACGAGTTTGTCAAGTTGCCGATAAGAACAGTGGACACGGGTTACGGAATAGACCGCTACGCATGGCTCTCTCAAGGGGCCCCAAGCTGTTTTCACACGGTTTACGAAAATGTGCTTGACAAAATCTTCAAAATGGCTGGAATAACAAAAGTTGATAACAGGTTCTTATCGGAAGTGGCCAAATATTCGGGCTTAGTCAGCGTAGATAAGACGGCGAACAGGCTGGAAGCGCGCAGAAGAGTTGCAGAACTGTTAAGGATGGACGT
>Ga0315310_10003233_pt1 | contig 10139 bp, 11 predicted proteins | sample TDP5_MG_FD_203630 | JGI IMG/M metagenome (GOLD analysis project Ga0315310, IMG submission 203630) | Freshwater sediment microbial communities from Lake Towuti, South Sulawesi, Indonesia - TDP5 | ecosystem: Environmental > Aquatic > Freshwater > Lake > Sediment | place: Indonesia: South Sulawesi...
GCAAGCAGCGATAAAGGCGCTACCTTCGATTCCACAGTCAATTTAGCCAACTCCCCCGAACACTCAAATTGGCCAATAATAGTCGCGTCTGGAAGCAACGTGTATGTAGCGTGGCTTGAGCACCTTCGATATACAAGAGGCACACTATCTTGGTCGGCTCCTGACCTACTCTTCAGAGCAAGTAGTGACAATGGAGCCACTTTTGGTCCCACAATTAATTTGAGCAACGATGACTTTTATTCAGGTTGTTTTTATGGAGGAATCGCTGCATCTGGCAGCAATGTTTACGTGGTATGGACGAATTCTTCCCCTGTTGGGGGTCCATACGTGACAAATCAGGAAATCCTGTTCAGAAGAAGCACAGACAGTGGGACTACCTTCAGCCCAGCAATTAAGCTGAGCAGTGCTGAATATCTAGGCTCTCCACGGATAGCTGTATCCGGAAACAATGTCTACGTAGCATGGACGGAAACAATTCCTGGCCGATTTATTTCCGGAAAATGGGTTCCAGCACAAGACGAAATATTCTTCAGAACAAGTAACGACAGTGGAGCCACTTTCGGTTCCATAATTAACTTAAGCAACAATGCTGGGAAGTCAGGTAGTCCGGAGATAGGTGTGTCTGGAAACAATGTGTACATAGCATGGGATGATAATACCCTAGGAAACTACGAAATCTTCTTTAGAGCAAGCCATGACAATGGTGCAACATTCAGTCCCGCAGTTAGTCTGGCCGTCGGTTATGGGCAGCAGATGGTTGCAGTTGGTAGCAATGTTTACGTGATGTGGGGTAAGACATTAGCTTCCGGAAAGTACGCCTTATTCCTCAGAAGAAGCATAGATAACGGAGCCACTTTCGACCCAGTAACCAATCTCACTGAGGTGGAACCTGGTAGAAGCCTCATAGCAAGGATAGCCGCGTCTGGCAGCAACGTATATGTGACATGGCGTGAGATTTCTGTCCCGATTAGCTTAGAGCCTTCTATAGACGAACTCGTATTCCTTATGTGTAGCACTGACAACGGCGCGACTTTTGGGTCTCCAGTCGTACTAAACAGCGACGTAGGACGCATTATTGCAGGTCCTTCAGCCCAATTGCCACAGATGGCTACAGATGACAACAACGTGTATGTGGTATGGGCTGATCCTATTCCCTCTCTTACTGCCCGCTTCAACCTCGAAGTCTTCTTCAGGACAAGCAGAGTAGGCGCTCCAAACACACCTCCAACAGCAGACGACCAAAGCATAGCGACAGACGAAGACAAACCTGTCTTCATCGCATTAACTGGCAGCGACAAAGAAAGAGACCCGCTCACATTCTCCATCGTAAACGAACCAGCCTCCGGCACGTTATCAGGAACACCGCCCTACCTCATCTACTCACCAAACAAAGACTTCAACGGAGCAGACAGCTTCACATTCAAAGTCAACGATGGCAAAGCAGACAGCAACATCGCTACAGTGTCCATCACCGTAAACGAATTAGCTCCAGTAGCAGACGCAGGCCCAGACCAAACAGTGCTGGAAGGAGCACAAGTCACACTAAAGGGCACAGCAAGCTACGACCCAGACCAAGACACACTAACCTACCAATGGACACAAACCGCTGGACCACCGGTAACACTAATAAATGCTGACACATCCACCCCAACATTGATTGCACCATTCAACATCAACACAACACTCACGTTCCAACTAATAGTCAATGACGGCAACTTTGACAGCAGCCCAGACACAGTCGATATTATAGTAAACGTGACGCCTCCCTCTCAAATACTTCCACCGCCAACCAACGACCCCAAATTCGATGTTCCCCCAACCCCGCCCAACTGCGCAACACTCAACATCAACATAGGAGAAACACTCACCTTCACAGTTCAAGCCTCTGACCCAGACAAGACAGATACCGTTACCATAATCCCCAGAGGACTCCCCGCAGACTCCGAATTCACACCGCCAAGCCCACAAGGCATATTGGCGATAACACCACCGCTGCCCAACGGAAACCCAGCAAACGCAACATTCACTTGGACACCAACATCCATGCAAACAGTGGAAATCAGATTCACAGCCCTCGACAACAACGGAAGGTCCGCACAGCATTCAATAACAATAATCGTAGGAAACACACCTGGAAAAATAACAGGAGGAGGCCAAACAGGCAAGGACACAAACTTTGGATTTACGGTCCAATCTCCCGACGGAATCTTCATGAAAGGACAATTGGAGTATCAAGACAAAGCCATGAACATAAACCTGCACAGCGTGAAAATAACATCCCTCAACATCAATCAAGACAAGACAAAAGGAACATTCATGGGCACCGCAACTATTAACGGAAAGGCAGGCTTCACATTCAAAGTTGAGGTGGAAGACAACGGCGAGCCAGGCTTCAACGACAAATTCAAAATCACAATACCAGAGCTAAACTACACAAAGAGCAGCACCCTCACAAACGGCAACATACAGATCCACAAATAGCATTAGACAGCGCACCAAGAAAGAAACTACTCTATAATCTTCCATGCACTTGTTCTGTAACAAGGCTCAATGATTTGGCGTAGTCCATGAAGGCAACCCGTAGGACCTCGCTTTCATCCATGCCCGTACTGCAGCATATTCTCTCAAGCAGCCTCTTCTGCTCAGGCGTCAAATACACCTTAACAATCTTCCTGGCCATGCACGGGTCCTTCTAAGGTATCATGCACCATTTCTTTTCTAAATACGTTTTGTTGTCGTTGAACGACACGCATTAGTTTGGAAGTATTAAAAGTGCCTTATTGGACGCCTGAACAGGAAAAACAACTCATAGAATTGGCTGGACAAGGCAAATCCATCGGAGAGCTCTGCGAGACTTTCAAAAGGTCGCCTGAAGCCTTAAGGTTGAAGCTGAAAAGACTGGGTGTAGCGGTTCCAGAGACTCTAAAAGAAGTTGAGACAACAACAACGCCACAACAAACCTTACCGCCGTTGAAAGCCACAGAAGACGTGATTTCAGCCGAAGAAGCCTTAAAGATGTGGTTGGGCTGCGTTAAACGGTTAAACGAGCCAGGATTAACCAGTCTGGAGCTGAAGCGCATAAGGCTGATTCTATCGGCGTTGAGAAGCTACATTATCGTGTCGGCTGAGTACGTGGAGAAAATTCAGGAGCTTGAAGAGCGAATCGACAAAATATGGACATCCTTGACAGGCCATTATGAAGACAAGCTTAGGTTAGCCACCTCAGAGGAGGAGAGGGCTGAGTGGCAGCGGAAACTCGACGACATGAGGGCTGAAGAGAAAAAGTATGAGAAAGACTTCACAATTTGGCCCAGGCGCTTTGTCCGTCCGCTTCGGCAGCTGAGGAGTTGAGGTCTAAATGGAAGAAAACGACTTATCAGATTTGGAAGAAGCGTTGCGTAAGGTTGAGCGTGTGCTGGCTGAAACCAGGAAACCCAAGGTGAAGGCAACAGCGACGCGTGTTTTTGGGACAAGTATGAATGGCAAAACATATTGTCTGCGCTTGGAAGAGGTCGGAAAGCGTTGAAAGTTGAAGATTTGCGGGAAGAACTATTTCAAAACATCAAGGAGCTGATAGAAGCCTATGACATGATTAAGCAAGACTTGGACGCTGAAACGCAGCGAAGACGAAGAGCTGAACTGGAACTTGAAGCCTTCAGACAGGGGAAAGCGGGGTTCTACGTGCTATGACAGACCTAATTGACTACTACATGCGCAGTCAAGTTGACAAGGGCTTTTTGATCGTGCTGCAGAAAATGGCTGACGTCCAAGAAAACGGGATTTCGTTGACGCGCCACTTAACACAGCGCATGTTTGAGGTGGAAAAGGAGATGAAACGTAGACGGGAAGTTGAGTTGTCAATCGCACAGGCTCAGAACTTAATCAGCCAGCTAAAGGGAGGTGAAACCAAGTGAAGAAGAGTGAGAAGACAAGTTTGATGGGGGACATTAACGCTTTGGTGAAACATCAAGTCCAACTACTGCGAGAAGCTGAATTGCTGCAGAACCGCGCAAAAGAGGTGGTCGACGGCTACAACCAAACGATTGACAGTCTCAGTCGCCTCATGGTTGAGTACGGAAAGGAGTATGGAGACCTTTACTTCCATGACATCGACTTTGCGCCTCTTAACATGCCAGCACTCATGGGCAGCCTAACCGAGTTTGCACGGACAGAGGTGCCTAAGTTGGATACGACGCCGAGTGTAAGCGACATGCCTAAGCCGAGTCAAATACCGCCGTTGCCAGATGAAACACCTTGGCGGTTTAGAGTTGTCAAAGCCTATGGCGTGGTTGTAGGTGGCGCGCCTAAGCAGCAAGGCGATGTTGTGGTTTTGCCCAGGCATATGGGTGAACAGCTGAAAGAATCGTTGCAGCCGCTGGGACCCGTCAAGGAATAAGCAGGTTTCACCAACAACAACTATGCACAGCCTGGCGTGTCAACCCTGACCGATTTGTTATCATGCTATTGCGCGAAATTTCAACCAATACGACCTACCCCCCTCTATTTTTCAACATAGCCTAAGCCCTCTGTGTTAAGAAAATGCCAGAAGACAACGACCAGTCAAAGATACCCAGAGTTTGCGGAAACTGTGCGCTCAGCAATTTCAACTTAAAAATGGCTTGGGCGACAGCGACGGTGCACACGTTGAGCCGTCGTGTGCTTACAGAAGAAGGCATCATTCAAACGGGTTATTTGTCTTCAACCTTGATTGAGGCGGTTGAAGGCATCGCTAAGCTATACAGATGGAAAGCCGAATGCAAAAAAGAAAAGGTTTTGGTAGGCATGTTTGAGCAAGCATGCTTCGCCTGGCAACCACCACGGACATGATATGCGTAGCAAGGCCAGAAAGAACATTCAGCCTTTCCGACACATTCAAGTCCCAGCGGACCCCTTGGGAGTTTACAGACGCACGTCGTCGTGGGTCTCGGGTTTGCTGAACAGCATTACACAATATTCTAACTCTTCGAGGTCCCTTTTCCTTTCTGTCAGCTGTTCTTCGGCTAATTGACGCAGTTTGTAATTATACATTTTTCCTTCATGCTTCAAAACACGCATCACTTCAAAGAAACGAGTTGTAAACTCGTCTCTCCAAGCATCCTGCGTCCTTTCCAACATTTCTTCCACCGTGGGCACACGTAGCTCCTTCTCTTCGGCGAGAATCAGAAGGTGCAAGATTGGCTTCTTAACGTAAGGAGCAGGAAGATTCTCCGCGATCCAATTCGCAATAACCACGAACACAGTGATAATTTTAGGAACACGGTCTGAAAGCCACCTGATTTCCTGAAAAGGAGCGTACTCGAGCAGTTTCCCCTGCTTGCTTAAGATTCTTATGATTTCGCCTCGATCTTCTTTTTCAAGACGCTTCCAGGACTCGCGAATCTCGCTGGCTGTCATCTTCTCCGAGATAGGAGGTTGAGGGATAGAGGAAGCAAGATACAACACAGTTCCCACGAAAGTCAGATGGTACAGTTTCTTTCGTCGCTTCGCCCCGCTTTTTGTCAGGACGGATGTCAAGGCGCCGCTGTGCGTCAGCTTGTCGAGGCAGAAATGGATTGTTCCATGGCTTAACTTTGGAAATTGCTTGTACAAGTCGTACTCTGTTTTAGGGCCGTGTTCGGTTATGTAAGAGAGTATGAGCTCTGTTTTTGAAACGTTCTCCGCCTCGTAGGCGTCCATATCTCAGTTCCCTATTGAGATGTTTCTGAAACATCGCTTAAATAATTATCGCTGAATATTATCTCAGTTAAAAACTGAGATGAAAAAATGAGCATACCCAAAATCGTTGAACACAAAATAATCAAGCTGCAAAAACGCAACGGAACAACACAGTACACGTTGACGCTGCCAAAAGAGTACGCTGAGGCACTCAGAAAAGAAGGCGTAGACTCCCTCTTCATCGTTTTCAACAGAGGACTCGGAGCATTCCCGAAGATTCCTGGTTTCACTGAAAAAGCACTGACTACGTTCATGCAGGAACACTCGGAGCTTCAAAAACTCTTCGTCGGAACAACTGAAAGTGATGGAGGCACCTAAAAAAGTGCAGCTGAAACGTCTGGTTGTAGGCAAAGGAAAAACTTCCAGACCCAGCGACGCGGAAGAGTGGAACAAGGAGTATTATGAAGTTGAGGCGGTCATAGAGGATCCGTCAGAGCTTGAAGTTGCGAAGGCGAATTTAACAGGCCTCATCGACGGATGGCTATCTTCTACGCCGGCTACAACGAAGCCTGCAACTAAGCCCCCAGCACAGCTGCCACAGTTAGACCCTGACGAATTAGCTAAACTTCCATGGAAAACCTACAAGACAAAAGAGGATTGCAAGCCAGACGAGCCGGGCTGGATTTTTAGGAATACACAGGGGGCAGGGGCTTTAGCCGATCTGATTGAGAAGCAGGGCAAAGGAGCCCCGGTCCAGATAGGGCGTCACAAATTCGAGTGCTCATTCAGCGGCAGTGAGAAACAGTTCATCGGCAGAAAACCAGTAAAATAGGAGCCGCTACCATGGCTGAAAGGCGGACCTGCGGCGAATGCGCCAGGTTCAAGGTTCCTGACAGCGGCTGCACTTACGCGAAGGATATCCGTGAGGGGATATTGAGAGCCGAGGATGCAGCATGCGACGACTTCTATCCAGCCAGACAGGCCAAGTCAAAGAAGGAGAAGCCACCAGAACACAAGTTCTGCGGTGTTGCTGAAGAAGGCCCTTTTGAAGCCATCTATCACAACGATCAGCCCATGTTCTTGGTCAGAACAAAAGATTGTTTCAACATCGCTGAAAGTGTCACTAACCAAGGACACAAAGTCGTTCCGAAAGAGCTGGGTGAGTTTCCCTATCCTCCTTACGGTTACTACGAGCATGCCATACCCAACCGAGAGGATCTCTTTTGGCCAGTGCGCAACGAATTTGACACGTTTGTAGACGTTGACCCGATATGGAAGGACTACGGTGCAGCTTGCGTGCTTCTCTCATATCAACAGGAGAAATTGTTGACCGTCCCATATCCATTTCTGTTAGGAGACAACGAGTCAGGAAAAAGCAGCTTCCTAGGCGTATTGGGAGCCCTTTCCTATCGACCTCTTATTGCAGTGGCACTTCCAGCAGCCGACATCTACGGTTACCTAGGTGTCAGCGACTCTCCAGGCGTGATCTTAGAAGATGAAGCTCAAGGACTCGACAAAGACTTTGAAAAAGTTAAGATTTACAAGGCAGGTTATGCCCAAGGCGCCACTGTCCCACGCACATTAATGCTCCCACACGGACGCAAAATTGAGTACTACCGCTGTTTCTGTCTCAAAGCCTTTGCAGCCGAAAAAATGCCAACCGTGAAAGGCTTCAACGAAAGATGCATTCCCATATCGATGTTTCATGGTGAACCGAAGAAGCCTTGGACGGAAAGAGACCTTGGAGATGTGAAACGGATCTACGAGTTAAGGAACATACTTTTGAAATGGCGTTTGGCAAGTCGGTTAGGATGGTCTCTGCCTGAGCCCGAATTGTCTTTCAAGGGGCGAATGCGCGAACTCTGGAAGCCCATCCTGCAAGTCATACATGGACTGCCAATTTACGAGACTTTGCTGAATTTCGCGGAGAAGCAGGCTCTGGAACGGTTGACTGGAAAACAAAACACGCTTGAGGGACACATCGTCAAAGTCGTGGCTGAGCTGTACCAAAAGAACGAACCCATTCCATTCACCCATATTTGGGATGCCCTTGTAGCCGACCTTGAGGCAAAACTCGATGATAAAAGACCCAACAAAATGGACACTCCAGAGTTCGGTGAAATCACCAAACAGAGAGTCGGCTACAGACTACACGAAGTCTTGGGCGGCAACAAACGGTCCTACCGGTCTAGAGAAGGCTTCACCAAAGCCTACGACTTCAACGACGAAAAACTAAAGCGACTCATCAGAAGTTACGGCTTCAACACTGTGTCCAAGTGTCTGAGTTTTCCGACTTCCGAGGGTGTCACCGCCTCAGAGACTATGGAAAAAGACCATGAAATTTCAATACCCAAGGGTGTGGACACACCTCAGGAACCCGGTAAAGTCGGACACACGGACACAAAGTTTCCAGTCATGACAATTGAGAATGTTCTCGGCTGGCTCAGGTTAGAGTTTCAGCAAGGTCGCAATCAGGTCCTGAGTCTTCAACCTTTAGACCCTGTTGAAAGAGGCAGGTGTCCTCTCTGTCACAAACCAAATGCTAACCTGTGTTGGCAGTTGCAGCTACTTGACGAGTCTAGATATGATGCCATCTGCTTGGACTGCGGCGGAAAAATCCAGGACTTAATTCGCGAATTTGAGGAGATGGCGTTATGAGCGATGAAACATCTACCCCAGAGACCATCGAATACCACAATCATGAGGACCGTCGGCGACGTGCAAAACAACGACTGTTGACTGCGCCTTACATAGAGTCCAATAATCTCAGGCTGCCGCAAGCCCATGGAAAAGTCCATCAAGTCCAGTTCAAAATCACACCGTTCGCCGACAAAGTAGACAGAGAAGCCGCAGCTCTGTTCAACATGAGTCTAAGCCAATATTGCAAGGCACTTCTCTACTTGAATTTAGGGCTGGTTTTTGAGCCTGTTGACAGACGGAGAAAGAAGCGAAAATGAGTAGGGGAAAGGCTGCTTCCACAGGCGCCAATAACGAGACGCATACTTGGCAAAGCCGGTCAAGCAGTAGGAAGCGGACTAACTCACTTAACCCGCCGGCACAGCCCCCAAGTCAACCGCTGGCAAAAACTACTCTTGCACCCTCAGCATGCCCCGAATGCGGAGCCACCAAGATTTGGCGAGACGGCTTTAGATACAATCGAGCTAATGGAAATCCCGTTCAAAGATGGCTGTGCACGCAATGTGGATATCGCTTCAGTGATTCAAGCTGGAACGGGTCTGAAGACTCTGAACACCATCAGAAAGTTCATAGGCAGAGTTTAAATTACATTGGCACCATACCTTTTCCTCGCCAAGTATGCGTGTTGGCAGAAGACTCGAAAAACTTGGCTTCCATAACGGAAACCCGACAAGAAAACCCCACGCGGGAGGGGACAACGCAAAACGCCGACGTCAAAGGCAAAGTCGTAGAATACGCATGGTGGATGCAAAAACAGGGATACGCCCCAGAAAGCATACGAGGCAACCAGAGCTGCTTAAGAGCCCTGCAAACAAGAAACGCCGATCTCCTAAATCCAGAATCAGTAAAAGAAGTCCTCGCCAGAGAAGCAAGGAAAGCCGAAAACGGCGAAAAAGGCTGGAGCCCGAACAGACGCAGAAACGTCATAAACGCCTACACACTATTCCTCAAATTCTACGGGCTGCAATGGGAAAAACCAAGGTGCAACGTCACAAGGAAGATTCCATTCATACCCCAAGAGAAAGAAATCGATGACTTAATCGCAGGCTGCCCAAAACAAGTCGCGACGTTCCTACAGCTGCTCAAGGAAACCGCCATGAGATCAGGCGAAGCTAAAAGGCTCCAGTGGACCGACATAGACTTCGAAAGAAGAGTCATAACCCTTAACGAACCAGAGAAAAACAGCCTCCCAAGAATATGGAACAACGCCAGCCCAAAACTTCTCGCCATGTTGAACGCTTTACCGCACTCGAGCCTCAAAGTCTTCGGAGAAAGCTCGCTAAACTCTATGAAAGCCACGTTCGGCAGAGCAAGACGCCGACTCGCGGCGAAGCTTCAAAACCCAAGGCTCCTTCAGATCCACTTTCATACGCTGCGTCATTGGAGAGCCACGATGGAATACCACAAGACCAGAGACTTCTTACACGTCAAGGCTTTCTTAGGTCACAAAAGAGGCGAGAACACCGAACTCTACGTCCAAATAGAAGAAAAACTATTCCAAGAAACCGACGACGACTTCACCATACAAGTTGCCCACAATATAGAGGAAGCAATCAAACTCGGAGAAATCGGATTTCAGCCCTTTGACGTCATAGACGGAGTTCACCTCTACCGGAAACGGAAATAAGAAAGCTCCAGGTGTTACGGAAACACGCAAATCTATGGAAAAAGCGGCCGGGGTGAGGTAGCCTGGTAGCCTATAGGCCTGTGGAGCCTAGCGCCCGGGTTCAAATCCCGGCCCCGGCCCTCAAAGTCTGAAGGCGAGGGTTCTTCTGAGGTCCGTTCCA
>Ga0315310_10003235_pt1 | contig 10137 bp, 12 predicted proteins | sample TDP5_MG_FD_203630 | JGI IMG/M metagenome (GOLD analysis project Ga0315310, IMG submission 203630) | Freshwater sediment microbial communities from Lake Towuti, South Sulawesi, Indonesia - TDP5 | ecosystem: Environmental > Aquatic > Freshwater > Lake > Sediment | place: Indonesia: South Sulawesi...
TCCCAAGCAAAGGGAATTGAAAGAAAAAAGACATTCAAAACCATTGAAGTCTCAAATGTTGAAGGGGAATTTTCGTAGGGCACAGGTTTTAAGGACAAAACGTCCTAAATGCATTATTGGAACGCCAAAGTGAATGAAAATGAATCTTGACTCAACATGGCTATTGGATATTATATCTCACCCTTTATTCATATCAATTGCAAGTGCAGTAGTTGGTGGACTGATAACATGGATTCTTTTCATAAAGCAAATCAATTGGCAGATTATGGCAAAGCATTTTGAGGATTTGAAAACTCATACTATTATACCTTGGTTAGAGGGATTGGAAGATGTCCCACCAGTCCTTCGCGTAAACGATCCTCAATTATTTGACGATTTACGGGTGGAGCACTATCCTGAACTTAATATCATGTGGAGTAATTGGGCTGAAGCTGATAAAAAGGAAAAAGGAGAAGTGAAAGCCCTCAAAGAAGAAATCTGTAGTCGTGTTGAGACCTTATTAGAAAGAGCCAAAATCAAATTTGGGAGAGATTATAAAGTCACTCCGGATGTTTGCTTCAGTGGCTACGTAGTGGACCACATCTATAGAATCCTAGAACTAAATAGTTGGAATGCCGATATACTGATTGAACCGAATCCATCAGCCAACATTTTCTATGTAAAAATAGATGGAAGTGAGGTATTCAGGACGTCTAATGAGGTTGCGGCTGATAAAGTTAGGCATGTTCTTGACATGATTACAAAGACAATTGTTGTCTCATCAGACTTGAATGAAAGGATGAGATGCGTTAAAGAACTAAGAAAAACAGCATGGGAAAAAAGGAGTAAATTAGTGGATACATTGAAAGACTTGAGAAGGAAATCCAAACTCAAACTGAGAAAGAAATTTGGAATTTTTCCGAGACCATGCAAATATTTGAGGTCTTAAAAAAGGATTATGGCTGAATAAAAGAGTTTGTAATGGAGGGACTCATGGGCTCTCCCTTGTCTTTTTTCTTAGCATCAACAGATGTTGGGTTAACGCTACAAAAGTGAGGGGATAGCGAGCTTCAGCATCTAAGCTTATCAAGAAACCTTCAATTCCGAAGATGTCCAAAGGGCAACGCTCTCTTATTCTTTCTCTGAATCTTATGTAGGATGAATAGTCTTCATGGAATGACACGATTACCCCATCATATCCGAGGCCTAGCCCCCTTTCGAGCATGACAGCCTCTGGTAGACCCTTCTTCATATCGTCGATAATTCTTGTTATCTTTTCTGCCCCCTTCGATCTAGGCTCTTGAATTTTAACGAAAGTGATGGCTAACAAGTCGAATCCGAGTTTATGGAAGTCAGGTATCATAGTGTATTCTTTCAAGATGCCGTCCTTCTCTAACTTCGTAAGAAGCCTACTGACGGTTGGCTGAGAGGCTCCTATTGCTTTTGCTAGGTCTCGATCACTTCTTCGGGAATTCCTCATAAGTTCTGAAACCAGTTTTAGCTCAACGTCTTTCATTACTGTCCCTTTGATTCAAATGCATCTTACTCTTGCACGTATTAAGTTTTATTAAGTGTGGAAAAAGTCCTCAATTCAATGCGACACTAAATGAAAAAGTGATGCGAAGTAAATCTCGACGTCAGAATTTGATTTCGCCCTTTTCCACTAGTTCCTTTACTTTAAGCACTGCGTATTGGACAGCGTGGCTTCTGTCTGCGAAACAGCCTTTATCGACTTGTTCATCAATCCAACGGACGAGCTCAGGCAAGATGCTAACTGTAAGCTTAACCTTGACCATTTAAACCCTGCAAATGCATATGAACTGCGCTGTGCTTAGGGTTTATCTGTAATTGTAAGCATATGTAAGCAAACGTTATATAATCGATTGAACACTATTATGTAGTAAGACTTAATATGGTTTCGAGGAGGTGCAAGAATGTCCGAGATCCCGCCTACACCTAGTCCATATCCGTACCCAACGCCCCCATCACCACAGCCGACACCATCTGTGCCCATGTCACCACTTGGGCTTCTACTCATAGTAGTGGCTGTCGTGAGTGTCGCTTTAGTGTTGACCTATCTCGTAATAAGAAAGAGAAAGCATAGCTGTGATGTGATGTGATCAGAGGCATCAGAACATTGAAAAACAAGGCTAAGAATGAAATTCCCCGGCTTGTGGTCATTGGAACCGTGTTCCCGCGAACAAGATTTTCGTTGAACAACTTAGTCCAGAACCCAAAGTCAAAGTCATGATTCCGATGTATGAGCCATTACAGATTGTCAAGTGCAAGAAATGTGGAAGAGTCATAGCTGAACCAAAAGAGCTAATCAGAATAACGAGTCTCAAGAGTGTCTGAGGGAATGGTGAGGTTCTTGGAAAAGGAAATAAAAGAAGAACTCAGGAACCTCGCCTTAGACGTGGTAGAAAGCGTCAACGGTGAAATCACTTATGAAAGCGTTGGCGGCCTTGCCTTCAATTTTGAGAAGAGAATGAAAGAAGCAATAGTCATTCACTTTCGTTGGACTCTGGCAAAATGCAAGTTTGAATTGTGGGATATCTCAGAGAGAGGCGAATCTAAGATGCAAAAGTATAAAGACAGACAATATGAAAACGAGTCTGTGGTTAAGAAGCAATTGCATGCTTTGAATCAACTTTACAAAACCAAGCTCAGACGTAAAAGATTAATCAGTTTCTATTCAAAGGGATTTTACTAATAAGTGTGAGAGATCAGCGAATGCTTGATTATTGAAGGTATCTTATATTGATGAACACATCGGTTACAAAGTCTTTTAGTTTATGTCTTCGAATTCCCAAGTATGAATGTAACAATTCTATGGCACCTTTCCACTCATGAATTGTAGTCGGACCTTTCATTTCAAAATCGTTTATGAAATAAACGAACAGAAGATATGCTGGAAGTCTGTTCTGCCTCAACAAGTACAAGTGGGCGAGTCTGTTTACGTACTGATAGAAACCGCAAGACCAGTCAATCTCAGCGTTTGATCCAAGAAAGCGCTTAACTTCTTGAAGGTTCTTGTGTATTGTTCTTGCCGAATTCTCATCTTTGGCTTGCATTGTTGAAATCAGTTCTCGGATGTGGGACTTCGCTTCAACCAAGAACAACTTTCCCGAAAAACTCTTCCCCAGTGCATCCCATTGAGGACCTCTCTTTGGCCAGAAATCCGTTAGCGGCTTCTCCTTCAGCTTGGCCCCAAGTAAGTCTATGAACTCTTGATCGCGATATTCAGAATACTCATCATCCTTCAACGGTGAAAGCCACTGAATGTGTTCGTCTCTTGAAAGATTCAGTTTTGCTCCAATTTGCGAGTTCAGATGCTCCGGTTGATTATTAATGAGCCTTTGAATCCATTTCTGGCTACCTTTGTCGCACGGAAGTTGAGGGAAGCGAGCCATGCTCATTCTTTTTTGCTGATAGTAAATATAAGGCTGTGCTAACGCGCTAGACTAGAAAATCTAATGGGTAGGAGCAAGAATTATTGAGGACAGGTGAAGCCTGAAAGATGGCTAAGGGAAGAATAAGTATGGTTAAGAGTGGATTTGACAAACGTTTCAACCCAGAGGGATTCGAAGGACAGTGGAAAGATAACTCCATTACTGGAAAGATGACTATTAGTCTACTCAACTTAAGAGATTCATCACTAATTGGGACAATTGGTGAACTACTCGCCTGGAAATATTTGCGCATGAGAAAAGAAGTTTTACCAAGATGGTTTGGAGGAGGGTCTCATTTCCTTCAGTACCCATTCCGGAAAGGAGACTTTGACTATGAAATAGAAGGATTCGACAAATCTCAAATAGAATATCTGCAAAAAATTCCTAGAAGATATGATCTTATAGCTTGGAAGCGTGGAATCCACGAGAACGCGCCATTTGTAGAGGAGATTTATCTGGCCGAAGTAAAGACAACATGTGGAGGAGGGCATCACTTAGGAGGGAAAATGAGGGGAAAGATTCCCCAAGACGTTCAAGAGGCAAAGCGTCTTGGATTTAAACCCATCCTCATCATCGTCGAGTTGCTCGGGAATTGGAAGGTTGAAATCACCTGCAGAGAGTTATGAGAAATTCCACACGAGTCTATTATTGGGAAATGGTTTCTTTAGCAGCTTTTCTAGTTTTAAAGAAAGCTGTGGCAATATTCGAGTTTTGCTTCTAAGCTGAAATTCCTCGCGAGGCAGTTAAACCGAAAAAAAAGTTTTCGCGGCTCGATTTGCTAGCGTCTCATGGTTGGTCTCGTTGCACAAGGCTTATATCTTGCCCAATGTGTAATAAATACACACGGGGTAAGCTATGGAGCGAACAATTGAAGATCCAATAATTGAGTTAGTCAAGCAAGAATACTCTCCAGAAGTTGTGGAAATAAGTGGTCAGCTGGAAAATGGTTCATCGCTATCGTTCAACAAGGTATCCTCTAGGGTGTATTTGCGGAAAGGTACTACTTCCTTCATAGTTCCACGCGGGCTGGAGTGGTTCGCTATAAACTACTACAACTTGAAGACAATTGCCAAAATGGTTCCTCTGACTGTTTTCCTGAGTTATCCTAGACAAGATCTGTGGCTCGCCTATAAAATTCAAAAAATCTTGGCAGATGTAGGAATATATGTCTACGTCGCCGAACTTTTCCCTGAGCCAGGAGCCACACTTTGGGAGAAAATAAAATCAATGATCGTGAAATCCGATCTTGTTATTGTTCTCTGGACGAAAAATGCGCTCAATTCAGCATTTTTGAACCAAGAACTGGGATTCGCAGATGCCCAAGGGAAATTAATAGTTCCAATTGTTGAAACCGGGATCACTAGTCATGGATTGCTGGCTGGGAGAGAGTACATTTCCTTCGAACAAGGAAGGGATGCTGAAACATATTCAACTGTCTGCAAATCTCTTTACAACTTTCTTCAGAAAAAACTTGAACAGCAGAGGAACATAGCATTAGGAGTAGGATTGGGCATACTTTTCCTTGTTGCGCTCTTTGCCGCCTTTGGAAGCAAGAAATAAAGTTGTCCTTGTCCGATTAAAGACTGAGGGGTTGCTTATGCCTGAATCTCCTGAGCATACACATATAAAGAAACTACTCAGGCAATTCTTTTCTAATAACTACGGAGTGGCTGTCGAGGAATATTATTCCTCGGGTTTTGAAATAGATGTTTTTTCAGTTACACTTTCTTCTGTTACAATAATGGTTGAAACGATTTGGACAATAACTGCAACAAATTTCTATAGAGACCTAACAATAGTTCTATCGGAAGACGCGAAAGTAAAAATCGTTATAGTGAATCCAAAGATACTTGAAAATGTCAAGCTCGTGAGATATTTTGAAAGAATCAAAGTTTCAGAGGCTCGGAAGGGCTACTCAGTAATTGGCATGTTAGGATGGAGTTTTTCTAATGAGGCTTCTTTTCTTGAAGAGCTGAAGAATCAAATAGATGAAATACTTGAGAGCAAAAGAGAGTCTGTCGAAGCAGAAATTGAACGCTTGAAGGGAGATGTCTTCAATAAAAATATTCCCTTGTCAGCCACTATTTCAAAATGCATTGATTTGTGCGAGAAGGTCAAGTTATTTGAAAACCGTGAATGGTTGAGGTGTGAATTGTACGGATATTATGATTATCTAGAAAAAGGAAAAAATATGATAAACTCTGTAGATTGTCTTCCAGGAAAACCCTATTATCGAAGATTAATAGGAAAAGTAACATTCTATTTTGGGCCAAGTAATATCTTTGAGCAGGATTTTCCAATAATCATAGCTCAACCGATAAATGAGATCGGATCTTGGATCAGAATAAAGCCAGGCTCAGACCTCTTAATATACATGCCACCTCCTTCAGATATTGTTAAATTGTTCAAACAGTACGGGCTCAGCCCAGAACAGAAGATGCCGATCATGGTAACACGGTTATCATTGGAAGGACTAATAGATAGGCTTAGAAACGAACTGCACAGATCTCTTGGTGAAGCATCCAAACATCTTGACAAATCTTAAGATCGGAATCTACATTCTTTCAGGCATATGCGTCAAGCTTATTAAAAGGGCACCACCACCGAAATGAGAATTCTCAAAATCGGCAAGAACTGTGACGACAGAAAGGCATAAACGACTTTACTTTGCTAAACATAGTTAGCTAATGCTTGATAAATTTAACACTTAAATACTACCTAAACGCAATTAATAGGTATGAATGAAACTCTTGGAAACTACCTTAAAAGGATCAGAAAGCAAAGAAGCTTGACATTGCGGGCAGTTGAGGAAAAGACCGCAATCTCGAATGCATATCTTAGTCAACTAGAGAATGACAAGATATCAAGTCCTTCACCCACAGTACTGCACAAATTGGCTGAGTGTTACGGCATATCCTATGAACGTCTGATGAAACTTACTGGATATCCAATAGATGAGGAAAAGCATCCTGCCTTTAGGTCATCCGGTGATGATTTTGACAGCCTGACACTCGAAGAGAAGGAAAAAGTGATGGAGTACATCCAATTCCTGAAATCTAGAAGGCGACAGTAGATGAAATGGTCTATCACAAAGTCGAAGATATTCTCGCATTGTCAAAGGAAATGGTATTATTCCGAAATTATGGCGAGCCCAAAATCGAAAGATCCTCTGAGAAGAGAAGCTTACCTGCTCAAGCAATTGCAGAGTTTGCACGCCTGGAGAGGCAGCATTGTAGATAAGGTAATCGAGAGATTTATTATCCCGAGCATTAGAGCTAAACAACTTCCCTCAGAAGATCAAGTCAACGATTATTGTACCAGACTTATGGAAAATCAAATCGCATTTGGAAAAGCAAGAATGCATCAACGACCTAACATGACAAAATCCAAGGGAAGCGATGCGTATTGCGCCTTCTTTGACTTGGAATACAATGGCGGGCTAGACGAAGGCAAGTTAGCCGTAGCAAAGGAAGATGCAAGAACCGCTCTGCGTAATCTGATGCAAACGGATTTCCTTAAAAGTATTATGGAAAAAAGTTCTTGCATTATTGCACAGCGACAACTTACATTCAAATTGGACAGATTCACGGTGTCATGCACTCCTGATCTTATCGTTTTCTACTACGATGCACCACCTTTGATTGTTGACTGGAAAGTTCATTTCTTTGCAAATGCCGATTCGTGGCTTCAACTTGGAGTGTATGCCGTTGTCCTGTCGAAGGTAAAGCCGCACAGAGATTTTCCTGACAAAGCACGCTACATGTCAGAAGATGCAGCACGAATACGCATGCTTGAGTACCAGCTACTCAAGAATGAACAGAGAGAATATTCCATTTCTTGCGAGGATGAAGCCGACATCTACGACCACATTTTCAAATCCTGCATTGATATTGATGGAGTTGCTGGTGAAAAGAAATATGATGTGCTAGACGTTAGCCAATTCCAAACAGCTCGCTCACCCCAATTCTGCGAGAGATGCCAGTTCAAAAGGATTTGTTGGAAACCAACTCCGACTGCCACAAGATTTCTGCTTCAGGAGGTGTGGTCATGAGCCAGATTGAAACCAACATCTATCTGATCGAAAACCTCGAGGAGTTGAGATGCAAGTATCGGTTATACGAGGTCAAAGGCTTACCCATTGATTCGGATGAATATGACAAGAACGTTCAACTCCTAGTTACGGCCTTAACAAAAATGACGAGATCTCCTTGTGTTTCCTACAAAACCAAAGACGGCACTCTAGTAGCACAGCTAGAAGGTTTTCCAGCGCTACCTGAATCAATGAATCTGGTTCGAACTAAAGTTAAGATTGAAAAACTTCCGAATATACAGGAGCTCAGATTTGACACTCTAGATCCGCTCACAGAGAACCTTGCCCAACGTTTTCTGCAAGGGATGATACAAGTAAGATTGTACAACAACCCTTCACTGTGGCAGCCAGGTGCTGGACATCCGTTCTACAATAAGTCTCCAGATCAAGAGTTCAGACGCATGTCAAACGAAGTTGATCTATTCAGAGGATTTACTTTCAGAGTAATAGTCATGCCAGGTAGGCGAATTGGATTGTGTGTGGATGTAAGGAGCAAGTATGTGTCTAGGACCACACTACCAACCAAGATAGGACGCCAAGAGTTCAAAGAAAAATACGAGGGAATGAATTGCATTTATGAATACGGTAATCAATGGTATGAAATAAAGATAGCAGGCTTGAACAATCAAAATGCTGGCCAACAAACGGTCCCGCCTGACAACATTTCTCTTTTTGACGATGTTCATAAGAAAGCTGGAAACTTCAAGTCACAGAACCTACTTGCATTGCCAAGGGATTGTTCAGTTCTAATATATTATACCAATTCCGGAGAACAAAGGAATGTTCCATCAGGTTTGTGCAGACAATCATTTGGAACCGAACACGCACAGGTAAGCCAGTTCCACTTCAAGACTATCAAAAAACCGCATATCAGGAGAAAGGAAATACAGTTTGTTGTTGATAGAAATTTCCGGGATTTGACGTTTGGCTCGGTTAAGATAAGACTGGCCGAGAAACCCCTTGTGATAAGTGGAGAGAGGCTCGCCATCCCAGATTTGGTGTTCGGCAAGGACAAGATATTATCGCTCCGAAATACGCCAAATGCAGTGTGTTGCTCACTTAACGAATTTCCATTCAGGAAGAGAGAATTACTATATTCAAACGAAGCAGGTATCCTTACAAAGAAGAAACTTGATCAACAATATATCATATTTCCAAAATCTGTGTACGAGTCTTTTGGTCTCAAGGTTAAGGAAGATATTCAGAAAGAGTTTCAACGTCTTTTTGCTCCAGAAGATGAAGTATCCTACACACCAATCTCGATTGTCTATGACGATTCCATCCAGAAGTCCATCTACACTGTAGCGAGGGCTATCATAAGAGCAGTAGAGGAAAACGGCGCGAAGGACGGATTTGGTCTTGCAATGATACCAGAGATAAAGTCCAAGAGAATGAAGAAAGAAGACGAGCTCGCAAACATAATAATGCGTGAGCTTCGAGAACGAGAAATCTACGTTTCAGTTATTCATAGTACAGTATCAGCCGAAAGCCACGAATTTGGAACATTGGAAACTGGAAAACAAGGTTGGAAACTTCTGTCTGATAAGAGACAGCAAGGAAAATACAAAGGATACATCAAGAACGTGGTATTGAACAAGATACTGATTCTTAACTCGTGCTGGCCATTTGCCCTGAAAACACCCCTGAACGCAGATTTAATTGTGGGCATAGATGTCAAAAACAAAACGGCCGGCTTCACCGTCGTCCACAAAAACGGATCCGATATCACCTTCTATTCAAGCATTTCTGAACAAAAGGAAAGATTAGGTAAGAAACACATATGCTCAAAAATAATCGAAATATTAAATCATGAACAAGACACACTGCCTTCCACTGTGAAGAACATAACAATTCACAGACAGGGGAAGCTGTTCTCTTGCGAAAAGGAAGGGATCATACAGGCACTGGACATCGTTTCGAAATCAGGGCTAATTCCACGAGACTACCACTGCACGTTCGTGGAGATCAAGTCAACATCCAGAGTGCCCTTTAGATTATTTGAAGTCGAGCCTATGAGTGGGGCACAAATGGAAATGGTTTACAATCCCGTTATCGGGACTTACATGTCAATTTCAGAGAGGGAAGCTTTCGTATGTACAACTGGTCCACCGTACGAACATGGGGGAACGACAAAACCTTTGCACATAGTAAAGGTCGACGGTTTGTTAGGCATGCAGAAAATCTTGGAAGATGTTTTCTACTTGGCAAATCTGACGTGGACGAAGATAGATGACTGTTCACGTTTGCCACTCACGATCAAAATGAATGACATCAGACTACGAGAATTCGCAGGCGAATATAACCGTGATGCGTTAAGATTTGGTGAAGAAGAGGAATGATGATTATGGGTGACTTAGGTAACTATGCATCGAAATTTGACGTAAATAGCCGATCTTTGAGTGAATTTGATGCTGCGCTGCGCTCTATAAGAGGAAAGAAGGAACTAACTCAGACGACAGAAGCAGAAACGATAGGTAAGCTACTAAAAGTGATTAGTCCGATTTCAGAGTCGATTAAAGGAAACCTCACTGAGTCAATTGTCATAAATGAACACAGCGTTGCCGACATTATCAAAACACGTCATAGCAGGGAATGGCCAACATATAGAGAAGAAAT
>Ga0315310_10003238_pt1 | contig 10130 bp, 8 predicted proteins | sample TDP5_MG_FD_203630 | JGI IMG/M metagenome (GOLD analysis project Ga0315310, IMG submission 203630) | Freshwater sediment microbial communities from Lake Towuti, South Sulawesi, Indonesia - TDP5 | ecosystem: Environmental > Aquatic > Freshwater > Lake > Sediment | place: Indonesia: South Sulawesi...
TCTTGACGTCTAACGGTGTCAACCCGCCTCTTGTAATCCAGAAGACTTGTCCCTCAAAGTTTTTCATGTGCTCAGACTCTTTCGCCAGAGAGGTCTCTGGAATCAACAATGGAAACAGAACCTCGTTGTGTCCAGTAGCATCTAACAGATTGCGCAGTGTTTGGAGCATGTTCCTACGAATCTTGAAGCCATAAGGCAACCAAACAGCCATGCCCTTCACTGGATACCGGTAGTCCATGATTTCCGCTTTCATCAACACGCGTCTGAACCACTTGCCGAAATGGCGACTCCACTCTTCACGCTTAACAGTCGGCATCATTCACCCTACCGTCAACACTAATTATAGGGCTTAATTGCTGCACGATAGTATATGAATGTTGCAGAAAATCGGAACATCGCAACAAGCAGTCACGGGATGCCTTCGTTGTTAAAACTTATTATCGTCCACGCGTCGCCACGCTTTTCAATGTCTGCGACTATGGAATCGTCTTTCTCTGTTGAAAGAAGTTCGTACCATTCCTGACTCGGCAAATCATTAGCACTGGCTTCAATCCACGTGTACGTGCTGTTCGCAACCTGCAAGACCACGTGGGTAACTCCGTCTTTAACATACTCAAGCTTATCATCCACAGTTGTTTCAAGCTTCACAGAGGTTACCGCACCGAAAAGCTTCAGGAAATCGAGTCTTGTTGAACGCACGATTTGCTCGCTAGAAAGCCCTCCGCCAGCTATGTTTATTGTAACAGAGTTTATATCCAAGGCGTCGATGACTGCAAAACCCGCTAGGTAAATCGTCTCGTCCGGAGCCCCTGTTCCTTCTCTCCAATAAATCGGTATATACCATACGAGTCTGAAGGTGTCCTCTGAAACCTCAACTGGATACAGCAAAGGCATTTCAGCGTTGTAGTAGCCAGCAGCCGGCTTCGGCAGTTTTCCCTCAACAATGTCTTCTGCGGTTATTCCTGAGATGTATTTCTCCTCTTGATAGTCGTAGAAGAATATGCCTCCTTTTGTGGCTTTGAACACTCCAGCCAGAGTTCTTTCACTTGTAATCGGGTTCACCATAACCATGGCAACAATGTCGCCTGTTTCAGGATCAACGATGTAACGCGTGTCCTCCGACATTTCAACACGGTCTCGACTAGGCGGGATAATCCACAGGAAACCGCCAGCCCAGTAATCGAAAGCCTCGCCTCTTCGAAAATTACCCCACTCATTTATCATGTGTTCCATCCAGTTTTCATCGTACACCTGAGTTGCCCAATCAGGAAGCGCCTCCAGCTCCATGTAGCTCTCGATAACATTGCCGTCGGAATCGTACACAACGAGCCCGGCGTACCTTCGGACAAGGTCAAACCCAACTTGGTAACGCGCAACGACGTACACTAGATCGTTGATGTCAGAACTCCATGTTGGATAGGCAACACCATAACTGTAAGTGATATCATTCAAGTACGATCTAAACACGATGTTGCGGTCCCACCACAAGCCGTCACCTACAAGGAATTCTTTGTTCACCATCTGTGGAACAGCAACCGGGTCAGTAGCGTTGACTATGATGAAGCCCTTCACATAGTTTTCAGCCAAAACATTGGTTGAGCCTATTACCGTCAGCCAAACAAGTTTGCCCTCAAGAGTCTTTGTAACATGAGTGTCTATTACTCTCACGTTGCTTCCAAACCCAGACATATGCCTCCTTGCCACTGACGTAGCCAGCTCCTCTGTCACCAAGCGCACGCGATTATCCGGTATTGAACGATTGAGCGGCAACCCTGACCTCGGCTGAATGAAACTCTTGAAGTAATACGCGTTGCTTACACGCTGAACCTGTGTGAAAACAACTCCAACCAGCACCGAAAAAAGGAACACAATGAAGAGCACAGCCACAACTTTTGGGCGTATGCGAGTCGATATTCCAAGTCTAGGTCTGGACCCCAGACGGCCATATTGAAACCTCTCCTCCTTCTCTTCAATCTCCCTTTTCCTCCCCAACTGGAAAGCGTATTCCAACAATGCCAAGAACAATCGAATGTACACAAGCCAATACACGAACAGGCTAAGAGGCGTTAACGCAGCTGCAAAGATCATGAAGAGGAATAATCCCAGCAGAAAAGTCACGAGCCGCGGCAAGAGGCGGAAATGAGACTTCGTAGGCGGAATCGGAACCAAGAAAACAGCAGACCAGATCAGGAAGAACACAGACAAATTCATCTGCGGCACTCGCCATCAATAATTCCTCTGCAGCAAATCAGGGATTTAAGACTATCACAAGTGCCCTGCCTTGAGTCTTGCACGCTACTTTCGGAACGCTTTTAACTCACAGCCACGCACAATAATGCCCGCTTGGCGGGTGAGTGGGACTCATCTCCACCCGTTCCGCCCAAAAAATAAACCCCGGTGTGAGAGGTGAAAAAATATGAGACTACATAGTAGAGATCTAGCTCTGACAGCAGTTATTGCGGCTTTGTATGCTGTTTTGGTTCTGGCTTTGGCAGGGATCAGTTTTCAACTTGTGCAGGTGAGAGTGGCGGACGCTCTCATTCCGCTGTCAATGTTGCTCGGGTGGCCAGTTGTACTAGGTGTGACGTTTGGCGGCGTGATTGCAAATGTTGCCAGCCCCATGCCAAGTGTCTTGACTGACATAACGTTTGGCTCCTTGGCGAACTTCATCGCTAGTCTATTGGCATGGAGAATAGGCAGATGGAAAAGGATGGGCGATAGTGCAAATGAGTTTTTTGGTTGCTTGGCTGCAACTTTGGTGGTAACCTTGATTGTCGGGACCTACTTGGCAATATTGACTGAGATGGAAATGTGGGTTTGGTGGTTGGGCGTAGGAGTTGGCTCCTTGGTCAGCATCAACATCCTCGGCTACATGTTAATTCAGGTAATGAAGAAAGCATGGGCGAAACCAAGCGTTACATGAATCTCTCAAGTTTTGTTAATCCTATTATTTCATTAAAGTCTAAGCCCAGTGCGTCCAAGACTTGATCAAAAGTTGACTGCAAGTAGCCTACATATTTGTCCACATCGACTTCGCTGCTTGAGGCTAGTTGAACTGGCTTGACATGTGGCTCCTTGATGACTTTCACAAAGCTGATCAAGTCGCCAGCTTTAAGTTCGTATTTCTTCTCCTGTAGGATTTTAGCAGCCCTGACATGTTGCGGAATGGTCTTGTTGTAATGTTCTGGTGCCTCGCCTAAGACTACGTTGAACGCCAAGTCTTCGATTCTCTTCCATTCATGTCGCCTGAGTCGGAGATAACTGTCTCTAATAATGCTCTGAATCTCCTTCTTCGCATCCTCAAAATCAGCCGGCGTCTTCACTTGGCTCAAACGATTCTTCATCAAATCAAACGCTTCTTTAATCAACGGTGGAATGTGCTTCTTCTTGCCAGTTAAACCCTTGACGTCAACTGAGCCCTCTGAAGTGACACCTAAATAATTCTTCTTGCGGCTACTGAAAACAGCGTAACGATACAGTTTGTCAACATCGAGTTCCATGCGGAGTTCTTTCTCAGACCACTTTGCCAAAGCGCCGATTTGGCTTTCTGACGGATTCTTCAAGAAAATGCTGTCTGTGTCACCGTAAATGACCTGTATACATAGGTTCTGCGCTTCATTGATAATCTGCGTAATATAATGTCTGCCCAACGCTGCTGTTGCCTCAGCTACTGGCGGGCAGTACAAGTCGAAGGTTTCAGCGCCGAAAACACCATAGCTCGCGTTCAAGATAACTTTCAACGCAGCTTGGATAACGTTGTACCAGCTTCGCAGTTCACTTGGCAGAGTCTTATCCTTGGCTCTTGACTTGTACCATTTAACCCGCAGGTCGCGGAGCGAACCGATCAGTAGGCTTTCTAGCGCTTTTTGCTTGGTGCACACCCAGTGTGGCGTGCCTGGAATCTTGTTCCCCTTGCACTCGTCATGCGGACACAAGATCGATTGGTAGCCCAAATTGTAGACTTTAATCAAAGAAGGATACAGGCTCGGAAAATCCATTACAGCTACATTGAAGTGCACGCCCGGCACGGGTTCAACCACGATGGCACCCTTGTACTTCTTGCCTTTGATGATCGCTTTGGTTACAGTTTTGCCCTTAACGGCCAGAATATCCTCTGTGTTAGGGATCAACATGCCCAACCTGCGATGCTCAAACTGCAGGAAGTCGCGTATCCAACGCGACACACCTTGCCGGCTCACGTCTTCCATGGGCATGCGACTGATCCGCGTGATGGCTAAAATCAGCTTCATGACTAGATCATCGTCAAAAGTTGTCAATTTCAGGGCAATTTCAGCGTCCTGCAGGCAATATTGAGCCAACTCGGTGTAAGTTAAATCGTTAAGCCCCTTGTCCAGTTCGATTTTTCTCATGCCCACCAGTGCTTTGCCGATGTCGTCAAGGGTTACATCCTTGTACTTCTGCCCAAAAGCGTAGATTTGAATGGACCTGTTGAAAAAGAACTTGTAGAGGTCAATGTGCACGCCATAAGTGAGTAAAGAGGTTTTCCTTCCTAGCTCAATTGGCACCTCACTATCTCTAAAGCCCAGTTTCTTAGTGGCTCGGTTAAAGAGATAGTGAAGATCGAAGTCGTCTCCGTTGAAAGTGATCACGAAGGGATAATCCCATAATGCGTCAAAAATGGCTTGGAGCAACTCTTTTTCGGTGTCGTAATATTCCACACTTACTTCGGCTGGAATCTTAACTGTTCCTTCCCTTACACCGGGGCGGGTCAAGAGCAGAACGCGTTTCACGCCGTCTGAGCCAGTCAGCGAAGCACAAAAAACCAGGTGATCTGCGAAGCGGGGATCAGGCACACGGAAAGTGGGTTTGCCCTCGATCACAACCGTAGGCGTTTCCACTTCGATGTCGAGTGCAACTCTGCGGAATTCGGGAACGGGATATTCGAGGAGTCTTGCCCAGCCTTCGATGGGTTGAAGAAATTCCTTCGGCTCGTTTGTGAACAGAGCTTGGATTTTCTTTACACTGTCTTCTGCGGCTTCGTCCTGCGCCTGTGTGAGCTGACCGTTTACCACTTTGTAGATCATGCCTGGCGCCAGTTGGCGATCATAGATGTAGTTTTGATAGTATTTGATGGAGGCTTCCCAGACTTTGACGGGTTGTTCCATGCCCATTCTTTCCCATTGCTGAGGAATTATGTCTCGAAGTGTTCCTTGGGGGCGCCCACCAACAGCCAACGGGTCTTTAGTTACGAGTTTAGTCAGAACCACCTTTCGGTCGAGAAGTGGGTCTTCTTTCTCGACTGCTTCGAAGTGGTCAAAGCCTGAATGTTTGATGACTTGATCGATTCTTTCGAGTTCTATTGGTGAAAGGTTCGTGATCAGGTATGGTTTGTGTCCAGTTGTGTCATGCCAGAAGTAGATCTGCTTGGATTTGGACTCGTACAGCTTGATGAGAGCTTTTCCTTGGTTTCCGTCGTAGGTTGCGGATACAAAATACGAAGCAGGAAGATTCAGGGGTGCCTCAAAGCTTCTTCTGCGATGTTTCTTTTCCTCATGAAGGGTTTCGATGAGCGATTTCGGAGTCTCCTCTTCGATTCTGGTTTCTGTCTTCGGCTTTGGCAGTTCAAAGTACTGGTCGAGTCTGCTTCTGCTCATTTCCCTCGCTGTGTCCCAACTGATATTCAGTTCACTGCCTAAAAACGTTCTCTGACAAGTCTTTGACAAAAACTCATATCTTTACCCGGCTTTTTCTATTCATTCAAACGGAGCCAAACTATTGCTGCGCGACGCTTGGGCACTTGCCATAGAAACCCTAAGTTGGATTGAGCTGCAACGACTTGGAGAGCGACTAGCATTAGCCAAAGCCACAAAGCAGTTGGCGGTTCAGGACCCAAAGGCTGTTGGTTTAGCTCACAAACTTGTCTTCGAGACTCAACGTCGCTTGAATGTTGTTGATTCGGTCATTGCTTTGGTTTTGGCTCCTAGGTCGCTAAGCGACTACAAGTTGGGTTTACAGTCTTTTCTACGATTGTACACTTACAATGTGTTTTTTGAGAGTGCTGATTTCGAGAAAGCCACTGCTATGGCAGGCATGGGGCGTTCGATTCTTGGTTGGCGTCAGCTGAATGATGTTGAAGAGGCTTTGGGCAGGGTTCTAAGTGTTAGGCTGAACGATGTTTTGGAAGGTGTTGCTGACGAGGAGCGAGTCGCCCTTCAGACCTACACTCCAACATGGTTTGTAAAATACTGCTTCAAGATGCTGGGAAGAAGCCAATCATTGGGCTTCTTAGAAAGCGCTTCTTTGCCTACGCCAACCTACGTGCGCCTTAACACGCTCAAAACCTCTGAAGAAACCTGCCTACAGAAACTCGAAGATGAAGGCGTGATTCTTGAGAAGGAACCTCTTCTGAAACATGCCTACAGAGTGATTGAAGCCAAGAAACCGCTGATGCGAACTCAAAGCTTTCGCGAAGGCTTGTTTTTTGTGCAGGACAAGGCGAGTTGTCTGGCGGTAGAAGTTGCTGATCCAAAGCCTGAAGATACTGTTATGGATGTATGTGCGGCGCCTGGGGCTAAGACTACGTACATGACGCAGTTGATGCAGAATCAAGGCGTCATTTATTCTGTTGATTATTCAAGACGTCGAATGCAGGAGTGGAAGCGCGAAATAACGCGGATGGGTGTCAAGAATGCTCTGGCGATCTATGCAGATGCTCAAAAACCCTTGCCGACAAGCTTACTTGCTGATTTGGTAGTTTTAGACCCACCTTGCACCAGCACCGGAGCCTTCGGTAAGACTCCATCAGCAAAGTGGCGTTTAACCAAGCGTTCTGTCTTCAATATGGCTGAGATTCAGTGGAACATGTTGAACAACTGTGCAGGCAAAGTGAGGAAGCAAGGGCGCCTGCTCTATTCGACCTGCAGTGTTACTCTGGAAGAAAACGAAATGTTGATTGAGAAGTTCTTGAAGTGGCATCCCGAGTTTGAGCTTGTAAATTCCATGCCTCGGATAGGGTTGCCTGGCTTGAGAGGACAAGTTGAGTGTCAGAGGCTTTATCCGCATCTTCACAGCTGCAATGGATTCTTTGTCGCAAAACTAGTGAAGGTAGAAGACACTTGACCTCTCAGCGCTTTTTTCTCTCAACGCTATTTTTTTCGAGTCTTTTCTATCGCTGAGAGGATTTCGAAAAGGGTTTTCGCGGCTTGTATGCTTGTCACTCCGTTGTCGTATGGAGGTGCAACTTCGACAACGTCAAGAGCAACTATTCGTGCATCCGTAACTGCACCCAAAAGGTCGTAGAACATGTGGCTGCACAAGCCGTCAGGTTCTGGGTTTTGGACGGCAGGAGCGAAGGCAGGGTCTAGCACGTCCATGTCAACGGTTAAGTAGATTTTCTTAGTGTTGCCCAATAGTTTGTCGATCTTTGCCGCTGTTTTTTCTATGCCTTCTTTCCGGACTTGTTGTGTTGTTATGAAGTTTATGCCCGCTTTCTTAGCATAGGCTAGTTCTTCTTTGCACACTGCACGGGTGCCAATTTCGATTATCTTGTCCGGTTTTGCCTGTTCGTTGATTCGCCTCATGAAAGTTGTATGTGAGGTTTTCAGGTTCATGTATTCGTCGCGTAGGTCGAGATGAGCGTCAAAATCGATTACTGCGAAACCTTTGCTAATCGCTTGAGCAGCGCCCAACGTTATAGTGTGTTCTCCGCCAACTAATGCAGGAATCTTCTCAGAAGCGAGGAATTCCCTTACGACTTTTTCGAGGCGTTTGAGCGTCTCTTGGGTGTCGCTGGTCACATGGAGGTCACCCGAATCGTGAAGGCTGATGTCTTCGATGTCTATTTTGGAGCGGAGGCTGTAGGTTTCGATGTTTAGAGATGCCTCACGAATGGCTAGCGGTGCAAATCTGGCTCCAGTTCGATATGTGCTGGTCACGTCGAATGGAACCCCTAACATCACATACGAGGCTTCGGTGAATGGCTTTTGGAAGCCACTGAAAACCGAGGATGGTGAAACGTAGAGTTCTCTGTAACTCATGCAGTCATATTGTCATGAATCTGCTCTAAACGTTTTGCATCAAGTCGGAACCTTAAACGGCAGTAAAGGTTTAAATATTCCATACGTCATAGTATAATTTGAGCACAGCCCGATACCGTTGAGGTCAAAATAAGCACAAAGCCCCACATCAATCTCGGCGAAAAGGCGTGCTCCTTTGAAGTGAACGCCAGCCACTGTCACAATAACAATCAGCCTCAACATGCGAACGATTTAGCTGCTCCTCAACGGCGGGAAACGGTGCGAGTGAGCAGTCTTCTCTCTCCTTTCTCTCTGCATTGATTCTTGCAATGAACTCGCAACCGTTCTTCCTTCTTTACTAGTTTCACTCGTTCGTAAACCGTAATAGATTTATTACTTCGCATGCACAAGCAATAGGCTAAAAAGAGGCATGGAATGAATGGCTTCGAGGTTGAAGGTTAAGCGTCGTGACGCCTTGCTGCTTGCTGTCTTTTATGCCGTGGTTGGAGTTCTGCAGCTGGCAACGTTGACTTTGGACATTAGGATGTTTTGGATAGGAGCCTTAGCTATTCTCAGCCTAGTCGCAGCATACGGTCTGTTCACAGTTCAAAAATGGTCTGTCTGGCTTGTTATCGGTCTATTCTTTCCACAGATAGTTTTCGGAGCATCAACCCTTTACTACCTGATCGTGGACTATTCGTTCAGTATGGAAACTACTGTGTTACTATTGGATATCGCCTTTGCAGTGTTCATTTTTCTTTCATTCGTTTCATTCATATACGTAGCAGCCAAACGAAAAACATTCCAGCCGAAATAGACGCAGTCAACGGATCTTTTCATAGCGTTTGTTCTTTCCAGCTTTGAAGCTGGTCCACATCCCGATGAACCAAGTAATATAGAGTCGTAGGCGCCCCCATCTCTGCAAGCGACGGGGGTTTTCTGCAACATAGAAGTCGAGCAAAAACATGTAGTGCCCGAATCTTAAGGCACGTCTCACCAAGTCTTGTTCTTCTGCGACAATGATATTGGGATTGAAGCCTCCGATCTGTTCAAAGATAGGCCTCCTAATGAGCATACAGTTGCCATGAGCGCCTCCCAGCCTTAACTTACAGGAGACAAAAGTTGAGAAATTCACAAACTCGTACAACAAGTGATCGAGGGCGTCTCTGTTCAACGGGATCTTTCTGCAACTCACGCCTACCACATCCTCCTTGTTTAGAAGTCTGTTGAATCGCTCCAGCGCCTCGATGGGCAGAAAAGTGTCGGCATCCATGAAAACTAAGATGTCACCTCTAGCGTAGTGTGCTCCTTGATTCCGAGCATCTGCTGCCGACTGATCAGGCGCACAAACAACTTTGTCGGCGAATTTCCGGGCAGTCTCCACTGTTTGGTCTTTGCTGTCTCCATCTTTTACTATAACTTCAAAATCCTGAAAGGTTTGGCTTCTCAGTGCCTTCAAAGTTTCATAAATGTACTTTTCTTCGTTGTAGGCTGGTATGATAACTGAAAACTTCACCATATTCGCTATGCACGCCTATTAATGCAGACGAAGCCGCACCTCTGTCCTAATAGCTTCGAGAACATTGGTTTTCGACATTCTGGGGCAACTGAGCTTCCTCCTAACGTTGTCGAGATCCTCGCCTAAGAATTGGATTTTCTGTGGATCAATTTCACCCATGCCCTGCTGGTGCGCCTTCCAGAGCGGTTCAACTGCAAATGGGTTGAATCCGGCGATGTGGCAACATGCAGCGTCAACTGTCACAGCATTGCGACCAGAAATAATCAAGCCCAAGTCAACTCTCTTGCCGAGAATTGGACCCAAGCCTTCCATTGCTATTATTCCATCGGTTATTATCAAGTCTTGGCGAATAGCTTCATTCAGGTGCACGATGACTTCTGCGAGGCGAGAGTGAAGGTAAGCTTTCTTTCTTGGTGCCACAAGCCCAAACATGTTCTTCATTGCTATGGAAAGGACAACGTCCATGTTCGTTTTGAACTTGGGCAAGTTGATTATGTAATCAGCTCGGAGCACAGTCTTAGGTATCGGAACAGTTAAGCCTGCGACTTTGTGCTCTTCTACGTCGTCTTTGCTCAGGTTGAGGAATCCGGCTTCGCATTTTCTGATAACTTCAGCGACTCCAGCATTTGTCAATT
>Ga0315310_10003239_pt1 | contig 10130 bp, 21 predicted proteins | sample TDP5_MG_FD_203630 | JGI IMG/M metagenome (GOLD analysis project Ga0315310, IMG submission 203630) | Freshwater sediment microbial communities from Lake Towuti, South Sulawesi, Indonesia - TDP5 | ecosystem: Environmental > Aquatic > Freshwater > Lake > Sediment | place: Indonesia: South Sulawesi...
AAGTATTTAGTAAATGTGCCGTCAAAAATGTTTTCTTTTTAAAAATCCGTTAAAATTTGGGGTTTTCGGAAAAAAAGGGGGAGTAGGTAGTTTACGGTACGCTACTCTTCTTTAGGGCATTGGTGTGGTTTTACATGTACTGTATAGTCGGTACTACGGTATGTCGGTTCGTCTACCTTCTCTATTGCTAGTTCTTCCCCGCATTCGCTACAAACGAGGTACACGGTTCGTTCCTCAAGTATTTCAACGTCGAAACTGGTTTGTTCTTTTGCCATGTTTTCACCCCCTTTTAAGTTGTTCGGTACGTAGGAACCTTTCGTGTTGGTTCGCTAGTTCTTTAAGTCGTATTGCTGTACGTCGTACTTGTTCGTCTCTCCATTGTCCTAAAAATCCGATTCGCCAAAGTCTATCTTTTATGTATTCCGGTACTCTGTCCACCGACTCGGTTGTTTGTTTGACTATAAGGGTTTTTCCGTCTGAGCGTAAGAGTATCACGGTATGGTTTTGGTTGTATATTAACGCTCTCCAGTTTCCCCACCGGTATTGTTTATCCGGTACCGGTAATCCTTTGTTCATTTTTGTTCTGTCTCCCTTAACCGTTTCTCGTTTTCTGCGTAGTTCAGTACCGACACATCGGGAAACTCGCTTAGTTTGTCCCAGTCTACATATACTCGTACCGCCGGTTTTGAGTCCTTTTTTGAACCCCAGTTTATTTGTACCTCTATTTTTTCGTTACCTCTTAGTGTTACCTCTTGCCCTCTGTCGTTTTTTACCCATACGTACAGTCTTGCCATACTTATCACCTCCGGTTCGTAAGTAAAAATACGTACCGTTGCTTATAAGCGTAGTGGTTTCTTTTTACCTATTTTACGTAACCGGTTAAGTATTGTGTTAAATTCTTCCGGTTTTGCCGGTATGACCGGTTTACGTTCTCGTTTCGGTTTGTATGGTGTTTCGTGGTACCGTCCTTTTACCATTAACCACATGTATTCAAAACAATTCATAAAGTCGGTTTGTGGTGCGTTGCATACTACGGCTACGGTACTAGGGTATTGTTTTGGGTCGTCTTTTAGTTCTCCGAAGTGGTCACAGTCGAAGCATCCTTTCGCTAACCCTTTTTCTTTACGCTTCATTACGATTAAAGGCATATTCTCACCTACTTTATATAAGGTACCTCTTTTGTTTCCGGTACTGGGTACACCTTTATACGTACGTCATTTTTCGTTATTATCAGTACCCATGTGTACCTCATTTTACCCACACCTCGCTAAGAGTATGTGTGTTACGTTGCTTATGACTATTACGGTGTACAGTACATTTAACAGTATAAGGATAAATCCGTTTACTGTTAATCCTACTAGGAAACTGTGTTTTTCGTAGAAGATGTAAGTAAATTGAACGAGAACCATAAGTATGACCGGTGCTATTAGTTTTACCGGTACGATATGATGTTTAAAAAGTGGGTTTGCCTCGCTTAACCCTATGCGTAAACCGTAATACGTTGTTATCACATCTAACACGTTAAGTATTATTAACGTTACACAGAAAAAAAGGGGGAGTTTAGGTATGTACATCGGTACGCACCTTTTAGACTTCTTTCACCAGTGCCTTTATGTCTATGCCCAACTCCTTGAGGCGTTTTAGTTCTACCAGTACAGCGTTCGCCATCGCCTTTTTCTCGATTTCAGCGATACTGCCAGCAAGTCTTTGTAGTTGTGGTAACGCTTTTTCCCACACGTATGCAGGCATACTGAAAAACTGTCTTGCGAAGGTGGGACTTGTTTCTTTTGCTAGGAAAACTAGATAGTTGCCTTTGTATTCGTTGACTCCCGCAACGATTTTGACCCTCTCTATCTCCTCAATTATCGCCTCTTCCTTGACTCCGAACTTGCTACGCCATGTTGCACGTTCCTCTTTTGCCTCTGCTTTTGCCGGTACGGTTTCAACCGGTGCCGTTACCGGTGTCTCTTTTGGTGCCTCAATAGGTGCCTCAATGTCTCGTATGGGCGTTTCACTTGCCATTTTCCTCATCTCCCATTTGTTTATGCATGTAAGACTACCGTAAGACTCCCTTATATACTTTTCTCTTGTTTCGTGTAGTCGGTTAGTTTTGCCGTTACCGGCATACGTACACTACATTTATCTATGTTTGGACGTTGTAATACCTCAATTTTTTCGTATCCCCAGTTACGTTCTAAAAACCTATCAGACCTTATGATTTGATAATATATATTGATTTCCCTCTTTTCACAGAACCATGAGATATGTATACAGCCCTCGCTATCCACTTCATCTTTCTTACGTAACCAATGACAACCTTCACATATCACTTTTTACTCCCCACATCGCTATACGGTACAGATAAGCGAATAGAACACAACATTTCTCAGCATCCACATGGTACATTACACAGTCGTTCTTTTGACACATGCCCTTAGCAAAAGGACAGTACATTTTAATGTTATCCCCCCTATAACCATGTTATTGTTATGCCTTTATATGGATAACATACTGCTAACACCGGTATTCCTTTAAACTTCTTTGCGAATTGTCTTAGTTCCTCTATGTTTACGTACCGTGCTTTTTTAGGGTCTTTAACTTGTATAACATATACTGCATATCCGTTACCACAGATTAAATCTGCTACTCCATGTGACCCTCTGCTTTCGACACATTCACATTTATATTCAGTCTCGAAGTGTTCTCTTACTTGTTTCTCTCTCCGGTATCCTTTACGGTATTGACTCAAAACAACCGTCCCCCATGTTTGTATGGTCGTTCTTCACTTTTAACTAATATTTGACGCATTAAGGTATCAATATCAAGCAAATCATCTATGCAACGTACCAGATGTAAGCACCGCACAATTACGTCCATTAACTCATCTATAACACCGTTTTTATCTAAGTCTCGTAATTCCTCTAATGCCTCGCTTACTTCTGAGTGTATGAGGCATAGTGCGGTACCTATACCTTTTGGGTCATTCCAGTACCACCAAAAGCCTTTTTTATCGTTTAGTCTCTTTATCCAGTCTGCATATTCGTTAAGTGTTGCCATATCTATTCATCCGTTACGTATAAAGCGTATACTAAACTCGCTAAAGGTGACGCTAATATTGCTAGTATCAGCATTATTATGAGGTCTTTTTTAGTGTACCGTTTCTTTACCATGTTCACCCCTCTTTACCACTTTTACATGTACCTCTATGAAGTCACCTTTGTATAACTCTAACAGTTTTTGTATGTCTCTCGGTATTGTTACGTATATGTATGGGTACTTTCTAAACCTAGCTTGTGCCGTAAATGTTGCTTCATTTGGTCTTATCATGTTATCCCTTCTTTGCTGGACATAAGTCTACATACTCACAGTATTTGCAGAGCCATGAGGGTTCCGGTTTTGGCATGGTGTTTGTGGTAAAGTGATGTATTCCTCGTACCGCACGTAGTGTTACGTATTCAAATGACCTTTCGCTACGTTCACATGGAAATACCTTAATAAATCCACTCGGTTTGTGTAAGTATGCTAAGTATCCTATCGGTTTATCAAGTACGAAGTTGTACGTGTTGTCTTGTAAGAAGTGGTGTATAAGAGGGTTATGAGGCATACGTGATACTGTCTTAGTTTCTAACGTATGGTCTGTGTATACAGCATCACTATGTACGTACAATGTACCGTTATGTAAATCCCACTTACCTTCTTTTTCAACATTATAACCTCTTCTAATCAATGGTTCTCTTAATGCGGTATGCACTATGTCTCCAAAGCTAAGTACAACTATTTTTGGTTGAAATAGTTTACGTGGCATTTTGCGTTGAAAGAATGTTTTTAAGAGGCACTGTATGCTCTCAGTTGTGCTTATTTCGTCGTCGTTGTATTCACGTAACGCTCTACTGTAGTATAGTTCTCCGAATAGTTCGTACATGAATTGTTCATCTATCATTTTTATATTCCTCTTTTGGTGTACATCTTCCGCTTTTTCTATCGTTACATGTTTGACAGTCTATATACCTACATTCATCACTCATCTTTACCTCTCCTCTGCCGGTGGATAACTGGGATATTCGTCACGTTTAGGTACTTCTGGCTCTTTTGGTTTCTCTGTCATAAACTGTTTGTCGAAGTCGTACGTACCGGCAACTATTGAGTCGGTTGTTTCCGGTGTTATGTCTCGGAATAGTGTTTTCATTATTGAGTATAGGTTGTCTCCATGTCGTTTAAGCCTTCCTTTTAACATGCTTACGTTACACGGTTTTACTTCACTCTGTAACACTTCTACTATTCCTCGTAGTACACTATCCGGTAGTACCTTATACGTTAGGGAGTCCATGATACGTAACTGTTGAAAACACGCATCCACTAACGATAATCTGTCACATAATGCTCGTACGTCATGGCTTAATCTTGCGGTATATATTGTGTTAAAGAAGGCTCTAGTGTTGTACGTTACTATTCCGTACAGTTTCCCGAAGTCTCCTAAGTTTCCGAAGAATAGTATCGGTATGAGTCTCGGTATGTCCGGTACTCGTACTCCCATAGCACTTACACCTCGTTCCCATTTTCCTTGTTCCATACCGGTTAGTATTGAGTCAAACGTGTACCGTCTATCTGCGGTATCCACACTCCATTTGTCAAATTCATCGAAAGCTATACCGTTACGTAAGAATACTTCTCCTAACACTCCACTTCGTGCATCAAGAATAAGTCTTGCTAATGTTGGTGGTTCTGGAAGGTATTTCCAGTTAAATAAGGTTTCATTACGTATCCCAAATGATGTTTTACCGGATTCCGGTAACGTAAATTGTGCTACATGCATAGGTTTTCCGTCAAATCCTTTGAACCATGTTACGATACGTGGTAAGTATAGTCTTTTCAAGTCTCTTGTCGGTTGGTACCCTAACCCCATAAGTATGACTTCTAACGGTGTATGGTTGCTATTATCAAGTATCTCTTTCGCTATGTCTACGCTTACTTTTCCTCGTAACGGTATTATTGCGTCTGCTTTAAGGTACTTCTTTTCTTTGCTAAAGGTCATGTATATGTAGTCATTTAGGTTTTGTACTCTTTCCTCTGTTCCTTTTCCTAGTGTATCAAGTAAAGCGTACGGTACAAGTATCGGTAAACCACTCGGTGTTACGACAGTTATCAGCATGTTTTGCCAGTCTATTAGTAAACCGGCTGGTCTGCATATTGCAGTGATTTTTTCTTTGAACAGTAAGTCCATTGACACTACTTGTTTATCGTTACCGTAAAGCCATTGTTTACGTACCGTTTCTCTTGCTTGTTCGTTTCTCAATGTTTCTGGGAACGCTATATATACCTCTAACGGTACGCTCATATCTCTCGGTATGTTGATGTCTAAGAGGTACTGGTCTACTATATCTGGTTTTGTGGCATCGGACACTTCTCATACACTCTCCTTATGCTGATTACGTCTGCTTTGTGGTCTTGTAATGCTTGATGTACCAGTTGTGCTATTTCGGTTGAGTAGAACCGTTTTTCATACATCACTGAGTGTCTTTCATCGTACCGAAACGCCACTATTACATACGACGCTTTTTCCGCTTTTTGAGACACTTCTTACGCACTTCTCCTATACCGATGAATATGCTGAATCTACCGATAATAATGTGGTAACTCCAGATTTCTCTTAGTTTTCCGGTACGTTTACCCTCTTTGTGGGACATTTCCACCACCTTCCACGTCTTGTATGAGTTTCGATAGTTCTGTTACGAATTGTTTTAGTAGGTCTTTTGTCATTCTGAAGGTTATTTGGTTCCATATCAGTTTCTTATCTGATGTTACCGCTAGTTTTCCGTCTTGTCCTCGTACCGCTTTCTTCATACTCATCAAGAAGCATGTTTTTCCAGCCCAGTACGTTACGGTTCCCATTTGGAATCGTGTTGCCTTCGTTACCACTGTGTTTCCTTTGCGGTATACCATAGGTATGAATGCTTCTTTTTGTGCCGGTGCTTTCGATGTACCACATATAGGACAGTTGTCGTTTGGGTACGCTACTTGCTTTCCGTCTATTAGGTGGATGTGACTCGGTGTCGCCATTTTTCTATCCCCTCCTTTTTTAATTTACTCAGTACCACATCACTCATAGTTATATGGTACTCATAACGTTTGAAGTACGGACATTCACATGCAAAAGTTTGATTTGCGAGTGTAGGTAACGGTATCCAGCGTCTTGTACAGATAAAACGCAACCAAATACTTGTACCTACGTACGTTATGTATTGACATTTTCCGCAACGTGTACCTAAGATGTACACACCTATTACTTCTTGTGGTTCCATGCTTTCACCCCTAGAAGTCTATACACGTTATGTCCTCGAAATGGTCTATTCCTTTATCGCATTTTCGGCAGTACGGAAATATCAATAATTCTACCTTTCCACCACCAGTGTGCATACCTTTGAACAGTGAGTATGATTCGTGTACCAATAGTCGTTTTCCTAGACCCCATATTACGTCTCCGCAACGTTTACATCTTCGTGTTGTTTTGTCTACTTGTACCGTGTTTTCTTCTAACCACTCCATGATTCGTCTATCAATATCTTTTGCTAACATGTTTTCATCTCCTTTATGGCGGTAAGTCTAAGCGTTGTTTAAGACGTATTCTTTCCATAGGTTGAAGATGCGTATGATACGTTATTGCTTCGCTTATTCGTTGTGCCTCTCGACTTGCACCGTTACGTTTACCCTCTTCGTACCCTCTTGCATATCCGGTATCTTCGCCTTCCATTGTTCCTTGTTCTCTACCGGATTCATATGCTTGTTCTTTTTCAGTACGTATTAAGTCTTTTACATGTTCCATTAATTCCTCTCTGTCTCCTATGGGTATATTGTGTCGTATAAACCATGCTTCTATTGCATCATCTTCTTCAGACATGTTCTGTCACCTCTAACGGTACGCCGTTTACCCAGCGTCTTAGTAAGTCTCTGATGAGTTCTGAACGGTTTGCGTATTTGCTCTGTACAAGTTTTTGGTGTACCGCATTTTCTAGTTCTTCCGGTAGTCGAAATGTTATTTTTGCCATGTGTGTTTTTCTCCATGTACCGCTTTTTATGTACACCTACTCTCGTAGGTAAGTAAGACCGTTGTCATACATGCTTATAAACCTTTCTGTGTTTCTAAATACGTCTAAATTGAGGTCTGATACGAGAAATAACCTTAAATCTTACCCCTTTCCCTCTGTCCTACACCAGTCTTACACCTTCCTCCTCCTCCTCCCTCCCCCCCCTTCCCCCTATACCCCCTACCCCCACATGATAGGGGGGGACACCCTTCCCCCCCTATCTACCCCCCCTACCCTAAAGGGAGGGGGATGTAAATGAATCCATGTATGTGTTTCCTATAGCCCAGAACCGTATTAGTATATTTCGTATTGTTGACGTGTTTACATAGACAAATAAACTTCCTACTAACTTGACATATATGCAGAAATTAATTTTCGGTATGCGGGGAATGTCTTAAAAAGAAGGCTTATGTACCGGTACGGTCACTCACCTTTATAACGTACCGTTAATAGTGACTGTATCCGGCTCTATTACGTGATGTAAACTTCTTCATAAGTTTAAGGTACTCGTCTCTGTTGAAGTATGTGAATGAATCCGGTGGAAAGCGTTTTCTTCTCCAACCCCACAGACTTCTTCTTATCGGTATGCAACCTATTCCAAAGTACCGTGCGTACTTGTGGTTTTCCGGCATACCGAACATTCGTGCTATCCAGCGTCTTAACCAGTATGGCATACCGTAAGCGTAACGTAGAGCCATAAAGAACATATCGTTGCCCATAGCGTCTTTTCCGGTACTTACTTCAGTTTCATCAGTTAATTCTTCTGAAGTGGCAACCTCTTGTTTCACCGGTACCATTTGAAGTCTCTTCTTACCGCTTGCTACTGCTTTTGTTGCGAGTTTACGTTTCTGAGAAGTAATCATTAATGCTTTAGTTTTTATTGCTTGTGCTTGTTGCGTACTGTACATGTATACACATGCATTTAATCCGTACAGCCATTGTTTTGTTAAAGCAGATAAGCGTAATGAAATCATATTCATCATCATAGGCATACCACCAAACATCGGTATGTACATTTGAAGCACAAGTTTCTGTAACGCTTCTAAATCCGGTATAAGTTCACACCAGTATTGTTTAGCGATAGTCATAAATAACAGTTTCTCAATAGCTTGTTTAACTTCTGTTTGTAGAGTAGTCCATAAGTATTTCTCTAAGAGGCAAAACTCTTCTTGTTCTGTAAGTGTTATAGCAACTGGGGATAAAAGTCTTTTACGTACCTCTTCTAAGTGTTTCTGTATACGTACGGTTTCCGGTCTACTAACTTCTTCAACTTCAACCTCTTTACGTGTCATGTACCGTTTGGTGTAATATTCAACTTCTTCCGGCGTTACGACCATAGCTTTGCTTATAGGTTCTAAGGTTTCCGGTGGTCTTATGAATGGCAACATTTCTAATGCTTTAAAAGCTCTAGTATATAGCATTAATCGCTGTACGTCAACGAACTTTTCTGCTTGTTTTCCTCTCCAGTAGAAACCTAGCAACTGGTCATGTAAGCGTACCGTTTCTTGAAATGTCATTTGGTACGTTATCATAGCTTCAGTCATAGCTTCTCTTGCTGATAACTCTGTTGCGGCGGTAAGGATTTTATAAGGCAACTCAAACACCTCGTATAGTAATTAATGCGTACCGATTAATTGGTCAAGTATTTTGTTGTATACCGCTAAAAGGGTATCAGTTTTCTTATAGTGAAATATGTCTATGCACGCTTGCATGAGTATGGAGTAAGCGATGGAACGTTTCCAAGTCTCCGGTAATAGCTTAACCGCACGTCTACAACCGACATTTATGTACTCTCTCATACGTAAATAAAGGTGTTCTCTCCGTGCTTTTGGGTAAAGAGGTTCTCTTATGCCTAGATTCGATGTTTCAAACTCAATTCTTGCCTCTCTAGCGAATTGAAGGGCTTTTTCAATTAGATTTATAGGTTCCGGCATACTTACGTACCTCACACCATGCCTAGAAGAGTAGCGAAAGTGTTATATATGTCTTACGCATCAAACTTCCATGATATAACCCGAAAGGGGAAAACACGGAGGATGAGAAAATGGCATACGTTTGGCGGTACACCGGTTCGTGTTTGAAACCGGCAGACCTTCCGGCGGGCGTACTGGACGAATGGGAAACCACTCTGAAAGCAGAGCAAACACGTATCAAGTCGAGTCTTGATACGAAAATTCCAAATGAAGCGGCGTTCTTATCACGTATCGCAGACGCTTCAAGTGACCAGTACGAACAATTCCTCGCTACCGTCGGTGCGATGTGGGATGTGAACATGATTGAACTGAAGCAGAGGGTGAAACTAGCCGCACGGTACCCAGAATGGGATGCTGGTATCGAAGCGGCTTTTGGTGTCGGTGGATATTTCCCAGACCGTGTGACAAGCAAAAAGGCAAAGTTTAAACTAGCGAGGTTCGTACTAGGTGCGGTAGGTCATAGACCTACTGTCGGTGGAGACTTCGGAGTATGGAACCCCGTAACAATGGGCATACTGTTGTTACGTGGAGATAAAAGACCGTTCCGATACTTCGATGCAAACGATTCAATAGCACCTAGCGAAGCGGCACATGAAGCGGCATTACAAGCGGTACTGGGTGCGCTCGTTACGCCTTCAATTATCGCAAAAGCGGTACAAGGCGTACTATTTTGTAAGTACGCTAATGACGGAGGCAAAAACGAAGCATGGATAGACACAAACATTATCACACCATTCAATGCGTCAATTGCCGCACTTATAACTGCCGCAAAGATAACGGGATACACGGTTTCATACGTACTGGACTGGGTACCGGCTGGAACGAATGTGGACATACTTGCCGAATTAACATCTAAACCGTAGCAATACGGTTTTTGATGTACCGTAATTCGGAGGCGATACGAATGTTTACCCGACCCGATAGTGGTGGTAAACTTCTCTTTTTTGGGGTGGTTTAGATGAGCGTACCACCAGAGTATACGGAAGCGTTAGAAAACCTAAAAGCCTTCCGTACGAAGATACTTACAGACTTAGTGGGAGGTAGAGTTATAGCCGGTTTAGATGCCTCTCACGAT
>Ga0315310_10003240_pt1 | contig 10126 bp, 9 predicted proteins | sample TDP5_MG_FD_203630 | JGI IMG/M metagenome (GOLD analysis project Ga0315310, IMG submission 203630) | Freshwater sediment microbial communities from Lake Towuti, South Sulawesi, Indonesia - TDP5 | ecosystem: Environmental > Aquatic > Freshwater > Lake > Sediment | place: Indonesia: South Sulawesi...
TCCCGGTAGCCTCGTAGAAATCACAGGCTTGGCACAAGCCATGTACTCATACATCTTTATTGGAACTATATCCCTCATAACCTCATTGTAAGTGGCAGGAAGCAAACAGATATCCGACGCCGCCACGTACTCTGGAATCCTCTCGTACGGTTGCCAACCAGCCAAGATAAGTTGCTGCAGACCGTAATCCCTCTTAATCTTTTGAAGCTCAGCGTAGAGGTCGCCTTCGCCTACGACCAAGAGTTTCAGATTGGGCTGCACATCTCTAACCCTTACGAGCTCCATGGATACTTCCCTTAGCCCCGAGAACGGGTAAAGCCAGCCCATGAAGAAAAGCACAACATCATCTTTGCTTATGCCCAGCTTCTCTCTCATCGCACAGCCATCAATATTCGGGTTGAAACGCTCTACGTCAATGCCCGCCCTAATCACGCGAACCTTCCCTGGATGAGCACCCATCCCAACGGCATAGCGTTTAAGCCCCTCATTAATAACGCAGACAACATCACATCGCTTGAGCGTATTTTTCTCCAGAAATTTCCCCAAAAACCTAAGCTTCTTAAACGGAATAAGTGTGTGCAAAGCGTCAATAAGATAGTAGACGAAGGGAATCTTGCACCGCCTAGCCATCAGCATCGCCAGAAACGTGTTCTGGATCCCCAGCCCAATTATTACATCAGGCTTGAACTCCGCTATCTGCCTACGTATCTCTAAACCATGACTAAACGGAACTGACACATAGTCCAGCAGTGGCACCCTCACTATCGAAGGTCTAACCACCGATATGCGTGTCTCCTTGCACACTTTTCCCCCAGTATGATAGACCATGCGCTTTGACACAATCCCTTTAATGCACTTATTCCTCCAAAGTATTTCAAAGTCTATCACTCTTACTTCGTGACCTCTGAGCTGAAGTCTCTCGATAAGGTGATGTTGCTGGTGTGGGCCTCTTTCTAACCAATCAGACTCTTGGACCAAAAGTATGCGCATAAAGTTAAACCCTGAATGTCAATGTCTGATTCGATTCTCTAGGCGGCGTAATCGCTTGCCCATAACATACAAGATTAAAGCCCCGAATAGAAGGAACATTCCCATCAGCGTGGATGCAACCCCCAACATTGCATGGCCAATAGCGAACTGCCTAGTCTCATTGAATACCTTAAGAACCGAGAAGAAAGACGCCCCGCCCACAATTGACAATACCAACCCAGGAACCCCAAAGAAAAGAAACGGCCTCCTTTCACTGACTAATTCAAGAATAGAAAAAAGAACGTCAGATCCTTGTCGGAGAAAATTCCTTTTGGAGGTTTTCACATCCTTGGGATATTTTGTTGAGACGGGAACCTCTACGACTTTTAAGTCCTTCACCTTGGCATCAATAAAAATCTGTGAATCAACGCCTAAGCCGTCTTCAGTCACATCAATAACATTCAAGGCCGCCTTCGAATAGGCACGAAAGCCACTCTGAGTATCTCTAGCCCCACCAGCAGACAGATTCGTAAAGAAGTTCAAAACTCGATTGCCCCACCTGCGACGCGCGGGAATAGAATCATCAAATGGAAACCTGCACCCTATCACAACATCGGCATCTCCCTTCAGAATTGGCTCCACGACTCTTGGAATCTCTTCGGGATTATGCTGATCGTCTGCATCCAAAGTCACCAAGATGTCAGCACTAATCTTCCAAGCAACTTCAAAGGAAGATCTTAGAGCTGCACCCTTACCAAGGTTTTTCTCATGCCGGACGACTATTGCCCCGAGACCCTCAGCTATTTCACTTGTCATATCGATGGAGCCATCATCACAAACTAAAACTTTGTCCGCATATTTCTTCGCTCGCAAAACAACCTTGGCTATCGTTTTTTCCTCGTTGTAGGCTGGTATGCAGACGAGTACTAGGGGCCTTGCCTCAGTGATTCCGTGTTTCTCTATGGAAGCCAAGCTTGGGCTCGAGAGGTCATTCAAGATGTAACACCTTTTTCTATTTTGTCCTTGTTTTCGAGGATCCACTCATGAGTTTTCTTCAAACCAGTCTTGATATCAGTCTTCGGCTCATAACCGAGAATCTTCTTAGCCTTCTCTATGGATGCCCTTCTTTTGACCACTTTATCCCAGTCTCTTCTTGGTCTAAAGACCATTCCAGCCTCATTTCGAGTGAGCTCGTTAATCCAGTTAGCCAAATCAATTACCCTCGTCTCGGTTTCAGAGGCCAAGTTAACGGCTTCACCAACGGCTTCTTCGACAGCGCCCATACGCAAGGTTCCGTCAACGATATCCTCGACAAATGTGTAGTCTCTGGTTTCTTCACCAGTTCCGGTGATGGGCAGAGGCTTCTTGTGCAAAGCCCACCAAATGAAGTTCGGGATAACATTCCTATACTTGCCAGGCACTTCTCCAGGCCCGTAAACGTTAAAATACCTCGCTGTGGCTACAGGCAATCCATAATAATTATGGAAATAGTTGCAGTATAACTCTCCAAGCAATTTATGAACCTGATAGGGAGTGTCAAGTTGAAGCGACACAAAATCTTCTTTTAGCGGCAAAGGAGCTTGGTTACCATACACCGAACATCCTGAAGAAGCGAAAACAAACTTCTCTACCTCTACGAGATGAGAATATTGAAGCACCCTTAGTGTACCTAAACCGTTTACCATTAAATCTGTCTCAGGGTGGTCAACAGAGTTTTGATTCGCAAAATGTGCGGCTAGATGGAAAACATATCGTGGCTTCTCGGAGAAGGCTCTTTTCAAATTTTCTTCACATAGGATGCTCCCGTTGACAAGCGTCACTTCAGGGTGGTTTGGTAAATTCCAGCGCGGTGAGGATGAAAAATCATCGAGCACTATAACATTTTCCACATTTGCCTTAAGCAATGTTCGGACGAGATAACTTCCTATGCAACCAGCACCACCCGTTATTAAGACTCTCTTACCTGTATAGTTTTGCAAAACGTTCTCAAACATCATGCTTTTACCCTCCCAACCATTGCTTCAGGAAGTTCACTTTTCATATAGCCTCTTGAAAACCATTCTACAGTCTCTCGCATGCCCTCTTCAATTGGCGTATCAGGCCTAAAATCAAGGTCCCTTTTAGCCTTAGAAGAATCAGGAGTCTTGACTTTGGTGGTGAAAGGTTCAGCCTCCTTGTAAATTACCTTTGAGTCATCCTTTCCTAGGCATTTCAAAATCAAGTCTGAAACATATTTGACCTCGTACTGTTCATCTCCGCCAAGGTTGTAAACCTCACCACGCTTGAAATTGTCAATTATATTGGCAAGCGCCCTGCAGATGTCTTCAACATATTCTAAGGTCCTTTTATGACCCAGATAAACCGTATAGGGCACATCACGAAGAGCCTTGTATATGAACTTAGGTATGAAACCGCGATATGGAGTGTAATGTTCTCCAGGACCATAAACATTGAAAAGCCGAACTCTAACAGTTTCGGTTCCAAACATCGCCGCGGAGTTCATTATCTGCAACTCATTAACCCACTTCGCAACCGCATAATCGTTCATTTGCCTTATAGCAATCTTGTCCATAACATCCTCGGTCATCACGCCCTCATAGTCTCCATAAACCTCAGCGCTACCAAAGAAAATCATCCTGAACCCTTTCTTCTCTTGTATTCTCAGAACATTCTTTGTACCTACAACATTCGTCAACCAAAGGTTTTCATAGTAATCCTCTCCATTCCATCTGCCATACTCTGCGGCTGCATGATAAACATAATCAAAATCATTGTCCTCGAACGCACGCTCGACCTGCCGATACTTGCTCACATCGCAACGAGTGTAATTTGGCTTCTCTGAATGCATCAGGTCACAGACCCAAACCTCATGCCCTCTTCTTTCCAGTTCGCACACCAGATTCGAACCAATGAAGCCTAAACCGCCAGTTACCAGAACTTTGTTTCTCTTAACCAAGTTCACCACTCTCTTTTTCTATTCTTACCCGCTCCGCTTCCTTCGCCGACCTATTCCGTCGAATATCGGAAGACGGAGATTCTATCACTGCTAAAGGTGTATATAAAATATTTTGGAACGGTAATGCCGTACCAGCCGATGCTCTGATTTTGCCATGTAAGGTAGTCTTCGTTCCACCACACCATGTAGATCGGACTAAAACCGCGCCCTAATGCGATTCCCAAAGCTTTGTCGGCGTCTCTCTCGAAGTAAACAACCGCCCACTTCTTGTCTAAGTACAGATCCACCCACCAAATAAAGGCTCGATGCACAAGAACGACGGAGCTGTCGCTCATGTTTTCATCCAACCACTGGATGACCTCCACAGTGGAATTCACATCACGCAGAGGAACAGTGTTGTACAACATCGTGGAGGGAAGGTAAGTTATCGTGGTGGGGATGGCGAAAACCCCAAACCTATCGAAAAAGGGAGGCAGAGTCAAAAATAAGAACCCCAAAACAATTGTTGCAGAGAAAATTCTCAGCACCATTTTTCTCGTAACTTTTATCCATTTCAAAAACTTGAAATCTGGGACTAGGCTCTTACCTCCTGACTTTAATATTTTCTCAACACCGTTTATCGCGTAGAAGGTGAAGGGATAAACCAGCATAAACATCCACCTGTTCCATAAATCCACTGCACAGAACGGCGTCACGAGAGCGTTGAAGGATCCAAAGAGAAGCAGCAGAGTAAACCAATCCAAGATTTTATCTCTGAAGAAGCCGACAAGGACTAGAGGCAACCACCACAAGTAAAGAACGCTAAAGAGAGAAACAACGTCTAGGGCGAGGCGTGGATAGTTGGGATAATTCTGAACAGGATCCGCCACGCCCAAGTAATTAACCAAGAAAAAAAGTTCTCCTAGACTCTGATGAACTGAATCCTTAGCGAATATGACGTTCCCTTGAATGAAGGAGGTGTGAGGAAACACGAATAAGCTTATCAATAGCACGACAGAAGCAGGTGAGACCGTTACTAGCAGCTTAAGCGACTTTAGCCTCTCGCCTTTCAACCAGTTTCCGATAAGCGTAGCCAAGACAATGGCTAACAACACACTAGTGATGAGTATGTGAGAAAGAGCAAGCAACAAAGAGAGCGTAAGCAATATTGCAAAGTCCTTCTTCGAATTGCCTCTTTTAATTAAAGGTAAGGTGAAAAGAAGAACAGCGGAGCCTAGTAGGTTTCTGTGCAAGTCCCAAGACAACCTCAATGAAGCCAGCTGAAATGTAAAGAAAAACGCCGTCATCAAAGCTGTCTTTACACTCCAGTTTAACGCCTTTCTAGAAAAATGATAGATTCCACACACGTTTAGCGCATACAGCAGTGGAACAGCCAACTTCAAGAGAAGAAAGGGGTCCATCTGTACGATCCTATTTGCCGCTATTAGGATACCTTCGAGCAGCCCCATGGAAAAAATCGCTGTCCAACTGCTCCAAATCACACCGCTCTTGACCCTAGCTGCATAGTATACGGTGTCAAAACCTATTGGGTTGGGATAAGACAAAAGCTCTGGAATCAACCTGATGACAAAGCCCAAGATAAGAGAGAGAATGAGTGCTCTTCTATCGCTTAGGTTTGCAACAAAACTCTTGAGCCGATGCAAATTGAGGCTATTAAGCATTCTTGACCAACAGTTTTCCACCATGCTTTACGCAAGGGGAGGCGTCACATGCCCGCTTTTCGGCGTTTTTGTCCACTCCTGAGGTTTTCCCAATAGCGCTCGTGCGTGAATGTAGATTGACGCCAGAGCCAATAGAATCCAGTCCAGATAGAATAGAGGAACGTACACTGCGTTTCTTGGACTTGCGGAAATGAACATGGCTGGAGTCAGTAGGTTGAGTGCGAATAAGACTATACCGATTATCTGTAGTATCGGAATGACTGTGGGCGCCTGAACTACGTTGTAGAGAGCCCATACGTAACCCACAAAACTGAGGATCAGCATTATCGGGAAAATCAGAGTTATGTAGACGTCTAATGTCTTGCGGTTCAACGCTCTAAGCATGCCTTTGTGTTTCATGGCAGCTTGTGTGTGTCCCCTTAACCATTTCATGCGTTGGCGCAAGAAAACCCTTAATCTCGCCGGTGCTTCAACTCCAGTTCCCCCAGGCACATACTTCACCTTGTAACCTTTCTTGGTGAGCCTCACCGAGATTTCTGTGTCTTCGGACAAGGCTTCTGGATCCCAGTATCCAACCTCTTCTAAGACGTTGCGTCTGATGTACTGATTTGTTCCCAAAAGCGGAACGAAGACGTTTAGTCTATCTTTTCCTAACATCAGAATGTTAACTACAAAATCGTAGAGGACCGAGAGCCTTGTGATCATGCTTTCGTCCGGGTTGATCGTGTTCAATTCTCCTTGCACAGCTGCTACGTCGGGGTTTTGGAAATGAGGGATTATCTCCTTCAAAGTTGTAGGTTCAACTATCGTATCAGCGTCGTAGACAGCAATTATTTCACCCGTTGCCTCCTTCGCTGCGAAATTTATGGCTGAGGGTTTTCCCCTACTTTCACTGTTGTGTAGGTATTTTATGAAAGAAGGATGTTTTCTAGCCCATTTTCGGCATATCTGGGGGGTTTCATCTGTTGACCCGTCTTCTATCAATATTATTTCTTTTTGTGGGTAGTCCAAGTTAACTAGGCCATTAAGTAGGCGTTCTATGACCTTTTCCTCATCTTTCACGGGCACTATTATGGAAACCTTTAGCTGGTAATCGTCTGGTGGGTCAGCCGTTTCTGGATTTTTGTCTCTGCGTTTCTTGTTTTTGACCCATTGATTGAAACCGATTATAAAGGCTGGTGTATTATACAACAACCATAAGCCCGATGTTAGCGCAATTATTGTTAGCGTTATAGATATTATGTCCACGCTACTCTGCCGCACCTTTCTGTTATTTCTTTTTGTGGCGAAGTTTGTTGCAGCTTGTTTTTGATTAATCAGCGGTTCGTGTTCAATGTGATTCTGGAGTGTTGATTTTGATTACTGTTAGATACGTGACAAACTCGAGGTCTGCCGCCCACTGAGCGGCGGATGCGCAACCCCACGTTTTGGCGATCCGACTTATTCTTGAGGCAAGCTCGTATCCGACTTCTCTTATTAAGCGTGTGATTGGGCTTTCCATAGCCTTCGAAAGCTTCTCTACGACAGCGGTCAAGACTTTCGCTAGCAGGAGGCTTCGCACTTTATCCACGACCTTGATTGTCAGGTCGATGCAGGCACGCTCCACCCTGTTTAAGGCAGTGAACCAGACGCTGCGCCGAATCGCTTTCATCTTCATCTCGATTAGCTTCCCTCTTGTAAGCTGGATTTGAATCTGCGTGCAATTGTTGGGAGCTTTGCCTCTGACATCGGACAAGCGTTTCGCCTCAAGGCGGATTTTAGTTGGGGGCTCAAAAAATATAAGATTTGTCTCAATAAGGGATACTCCTCCCAGAATAAGGGTTTTTCAATGTCCACTCTTTATGCTCTTCAACCTAGTTTAACCCACTACGTTTTTATCTTGGGTTTTTAGTCTCATTTACGCAAAAAAAGGGGTGCGTCGTTGCCCTCAAAGAGACAGAGAAAGAGGCTCGGCGGAGAGCACCTGCAACGTATCATTGATTTGTGTAAGTCGGTTGAGGAGCGTAGCCTCGACCCTTTCCTCGTTGACGTCAACGATGTGATTGAGATTATTCGTGAGTATTTTCCTGAGTGGGAGTCGCTGGACGAGTTCAGTTTAGACGCGGAGGCTGTCAATCGTCTGGCTTCGGTCATCAAATTGCAGAGCGATTGGGTGAGGCACAGGTCAACTTCGCTTTACACAGACCCTTTTCTCTTGGAGGAGAAGCTGCGCAGGTTGAGTAGAGAGAGCCTAGCTCGTCTTTTTTTGGATGTTTGGCACCCCATTGTCGAGTTGGAGCAGATTTCCCCTCACAGCCTAACCGAAGCCATCAAGTACTGGCAGAGCCTTCTCCCATTGAACGAGCGGTGGCTGAAGGTTGGGTCTTTGAAGACTGAGATTGGAGCAGCCACTCGGGAGGAGTTGATTAGGCAGAGGATAATGGCGGAGAGGGCTTTCTCGCAGGATTTAGAGGCGTTGTGGCAGGAGCTGAAGCAGAGAGTGGGCGTAGAGGGGAAGATTGAGTACTGGGACTTTGTGGGCGCCGACACCTATGAGGAGACCGTGAGTCGGGCTTACATGACTAGTTTTCTTGTCACATACGGATACGCCACGTTTGAGGTGCATCGCCTAGAGGAGGAAATCTTCATCAAACCTTACGAAAAACCCATATCACTGATGGGAAATAAGCAGGCGGTCTCTATTCCCATTTCTATCAGTGTGGAGGAGTGGAAGAGTTGGAGAGAGAGCAGAAGAGACTGACGAAGAAGGCGCTCTACGTCAGGAAAATCAAGAGAGCAGCCCATCTCTTGTTCTACAGGCGGCACAGAAAGCCCGGAGTGAAGGGCTGGGAGCTCAGGAAGAGGCTGGGCTCAGACTATCCGAAGGTTTTAGGCTTATTGGACAGTTACTTGGAGAGGCTGGACATGCAGGTGAAGACCGTTTTCGAGGCGGAGAAGCCGTCTGAGAAGCCCGGTTTGGAGCAGTTGGACAGGGCTCGCTTCTACATAACCCTGCGCGGAGGACTAACGCCCAAGGAAACCAAGCTGTGCGGTTGGCGCATCGACGATATAGCGGGCTTAGCCATAGCCATCTCCTACGTGATTTCGAAGAAGGGAAAGGCCCCGAGGGAGGACGTGGAGACTCTTCTGCGCGACAAGCTTCCCGGCTGGAGGGTGGACATCAACATGGACCGTTACATCAGAGCCGGTTACTTAGCCCAAGACGAGAACAAGCAGCTGTATCTAGACTGGCGGACTAGGGCTGAAGTTGACGAGAAGGCGCTGGTTGACCTTCTCTTGGGAGCCGAAGGCGAAGGAGCTCCGGCAAAATCGAGCTAGGCTCTGGTCTTCCTATAGACAACGGTTATTATGCTTATCGCCAAGACTGCGCTCAGAATGAGAAACGGACTGTTTAGAAAGAGGTCTTCGGCGTAGGGTGGAGCCTCATAGGTTATGGTGTCTTCTGAGGCTTGAACGTTCGTGGCGGTTGCGGGCAGTATGAAGTAGAACCACGTGTGGAAGAGTTCTTCGCCCGTACTTTCGTAATAATACACTGGGTGGACTCCCGAAGCATCGGTGCGATTTGTTTTCGGCCACTGTGACAATGGGACGTTGAAGTGTTGGACAAAATCGACTGAGAATTCGTCTGTCAGGTTTACTTTAAATTTTCTCCAATCTGTCGAAACTTGATAGGTTCTCACCATGGTCGTTCTGTTTACACTGAAGTTTATGATGTCTGAGCCACCTAGATGAAAAGCCACATGCACTGAGCTTTCTGTGTCGTCGTAATTTATTCGAGTGTATCCCCACGCTACACGCCTCAAGTTTTTCTGCGCCAAGTTGCTCACGATGATCTGAGGGATAGTTGTGGCGTTGAACTCGGTGTTTGCCTTGATTTTCCCATAGGCTACTGGGTCGAAGCCGTTGAAGGTAAGAGTGACATAGATGTCTTCGTTGATGACGTTCTCAACGGTTACCGCGGCGAGAACTGGGGCGGGGAAAACCAAACCGACAAGCAAAAACAGAACAACTTGGGTCGTGGCTGAGTTCTTCACTTGTTTTTCTCCTCTTTTCGGCTTTTTCCCTTTCAAGCTGATACACCTTTACATGCTTGGGCTTTAAAGGTTATCACCATATAGAAGCGGAGATGCCTCAGCGCTGATACGAACTAAACTCTAATCAGTTTCCATCTTTCGACTGCTCTTCCATCAGGTAAGAATGTGGGTTCACCTACCATTTCTGCTTTCATATTAAACTGTTTGAGTGCGGCAAACATCACAGCCGTCGATACGTGTGCTGGGATGCGTCCCTCTTCAATCAGTCTTTTGGCTCCTGGCGCAATTATAGGGTTAAGCATTACGTAGTCCACTTCGTCCTCCGCCACCTTGTGCACCTGAATGTCCTCTGCATAACCTACCCTTTTCAACCATTCTGCCAGCCTTTTAAGCGCGTCAAAAACATTCTCTGCACCCGCAGCCCCTACATCTTCCTTTATTTCAGCGTACACCTTTTCACCGACTTTCCACACGACCTTCCATGTATCTTCTCCAACAAAATCATC
>Ga0315310_10003241_pt1 | contig 10124 bp, 4 predicted proteins | sample TDP5_MG_FD_203630 | JGI IMG/M metagenome (GOLD analysis project Ga0315310, IMG submission 203630) | Freshwater sediment microbial communities from Lake Towuti, South Sulawesi, Indonesia - TDP5 | ecosystem: Environmental > Aquatic > Freshwater > Lake > Sediment | place: Indonesia: South Sulawesi...
TACAATGTGTCCGACTTGCAGAGAGGTTCTAACGAGGGCAGCCAGATACAATGATTCCTCCGTTCAGGTTATAGATTTAATTGAACTAATCGAAATGGCACTTTAAAGCATTGGTTTTCGTCGGCATGCTGTTGTTCATTTCAACGAATGTATCATAAGTGAAAACTTTTTTTAAGGTTAAGTAAAATATATTTATAATCAAGAAATTTTCTCAATTTGAGATTTTATTCTACGAAACTTGGATGATTTTAGTGGAAATCTATAAAAAATCGGGAATGCATCTACTTTTAAACAAGACTCATTTACTGATTGATCCGTTATCACATCAAGAATCGGATGCAGTGTTAATAACGCATGCCCATTCTGATCACATTAATCTTCGCGTTTTTGAAGAATTCACGCAACCTATCTATCTTAGCCAACCGACTTTTGAAATTTTGAGTGCAAGGTCGAAAAAAGAATTCGAGAAGAAAGAGAATATTCACTTTCTGAAAAATGATGATGAAATCCAAATTGATGGAATAACAATTCAAGCTGTCAATGCAGGGCATTGCATCGGATCATTGCAATATAAAATTAGTTTTAAACAGCATACGATTATTCATACGGGCGATTTCAGTTTAGAACCGCGCATGGGAATGCAAAAAGGGGTCGTAATCAAGGGGAAAAATGCGACTTTAATTACAGATTCAACATATGCAGACAAGAAATACATCTTTCCTTCACGAATGAAATTATATAGGGATATTTTAGAATGGTTAAAATTAGTCCTTAAAACCTATAAAATTGCAGTACTTTTCGCCCGAGAATTAGGGACCGGGCAAGAACTGACCAACCTTATCAGTGAATCGACTTTAAATTGCGAGCTTTGGGTGCATCCGTCCATTTATTTTCATAATATGATCCATAACAGCTATTATCCTCTTGGCACTTTTCAATACCGGAGAAGCTTGTTTGATAGAAGTTTGGATGATTATTTTTCTGCCAAGAAAACAAGACCTCAGCCGAGAAGAGTACATCTGTTACCAATACACCTGTATAAACGAGATAATTTATCGAAAATAAAAGAGCAGTACGGGACAGCTGCATTGGCAATATGCACCGGCTGGGCTCTAACACAACGATTCGCTATTCAATCTTTTGCCCTTTCTTCCCATGCCGATTACCTTAATATTCAAAAATATTGGGCAGAATCTGGCGCGCATGAACTCATTTATTTTTAAAATTAGATCTGTGTAGGAAGTGATCCAAAGTGCTTTTCATAGCGGGTGCGAATTTCGGGCAAGGAACAGCATTGTCCCTGAGGACCTGACGCCTCGACGCAAAATGAGCCCATTACTGAGCCCAATTGGCAAGCATTTTGGATTTGAAAGTCGCAGAGAATACCTTTTAGGAGTCCGGCTCTATAGCAATCACCTGCCCCAGTAGGATCTACCACTTTATTAGGAGTTGCAATGGGAATTGTATATTCTTTGCCTTTATGATAAAGAAGTGATCCATTATTTCCCATCGTGATGATAATAGTTTCAATTTGATTTTTTAAATGATGAATATTCGTTTTTAAGATTCGTTCGAATAAGATATATTCATTATTGTTGACAATTAGCGTAGAAGTCAGGGGAACCACTGCTTCGAGTTGTTCTTTCGTAAAATTTTTGATTTGCTGCCCAGGATCGAAAACCATGGGAATTTCAAGTTCATTGAGTTGGTTAGCAAAATTCATCATGGCTTTAACAGGATTAGGGGCGTTGATCGCAATTTTAATATTATCTTCAGGCGTTAATCTGGATTTCAAATCCAGATTTTCTAAAAGACACAAAGCACCCTCATGAAAAACAGTAATTTGATTGTTATTGACGTCAGAGATAATAAAAGCGGCTGCAGTATAGAGATCCTCACGAATTTCTATCCGAAAATCGACTTTTTCGTTAAAATACTGATTATAATTTCGTTCATAGAAATCTTTCCCAGCGGCTGAAACCAAGATAGAATTCGCTTCCAATAGCCCTAGACTATAAGCAATATTACCGCCAGTCCCACCTCGTAAAACTGTCATGTCATTGACAGTAAAAGCGGCATTAAGATTTTCATTAGAATCTACTACAGTAGCGGACGTGAAAAGATAGGGTAGTTTCATGATATGGTCAAAAGCAAGAGAACCCAATACAAGAATTGCAGGGTCATGCACCAGAAAAATCCGTCCTTTAAGGGGGATATTTTAATGGAAATAAATTAGCTGTGACTTTTAACTAATAATAACATCTTCAATATTATAATGTCTTCGAGCCAATAAGCGTGCCCTGGCGACATTTTTGCCATTTTTCCCAATAGCAATGCCCCGATCCTTTTCATTAACAGTAACTACGGCGACTTTTTTGCCATCTCTTCGTTCGGTGATTGAGATCATTTTAATTCGAGCAGGAGCCAAAGTATTTTTTATGAAATCTTCGGGAGATTGCGCAAATTCGACCACTTCAATTGGTTTCTGTAGAAAATCACGTACGCGTTTGATATTAATTCCCTTCTTGCCAATGGCTAACCCGATATTACCAGCTTTTACAATAAAAATGACGCGATCCTCATCGATAATACAATCATGAGCTACTGCACCAGTTATACTTTCGAAAAGCGAGATAAACCGAATTTCATTTCCGCCTAATTTTATACTTGCTGTCATTTCAAATCCGCCTAATTTTACCCATTTACCTCTTTTTAACTAATTTATATTGAATTTTCACTAAGCAGCTTCCTGTTCGGCTAGTTTTAAAATATCACTATCACCGGGCTCTAAAATGGTTAAGACAGAAATCATGTAAGTCTTTCCACATAAAAACCCTAAATCATAACTTGATCCCTTATAACTATGAATCTTTATATCAGATAACCTGCAATAAGTCTTTAGGTCTTCTAAAATGGCTTTTGGACAATTAATTGAAGTAATTATCAATCTACCAATCCCTCGCTTGACAAGATTCATTGCTTTCTTAGGTCCTATTTGAAATTTTCCGGTTTTCACAGCAATTTTTATCGCATTCTCGACATTTATTGACATTTTTCGGAATCTCCAACATTCACAAATTAATAATCATTTTTCAAAATGCCATTTTTAGGTTTTTGCTCGAATTATTAATTTATGCGATTTATTGAGACCGATTATTTTTTCATTTTTTAAAGGGTATGTAAGTTGTAAAGTTAATCAAGTTTTATAAAAAAAAGTTTGATTTTTAAAGCTATTTAACAATTAAACGCTTACTTTATATAAGTTTTTGAACGGGAGCATCAATTCCTTCTCTAATCGGATTCTTTAGGAGTATTTTGAGGATTGACTAATAGATCGATTCCACCAGTGCCCAGCGGAATAACTTGCCCAATGATCACATTCTCAGTGATGCCTTTTAAGGGGTCTTCATCGCCTCGGATACTGGCTTCAAGCAGATGTTTGATTGTAACCTCGAAAGCCGCACGCGCTAAAACACTGGATTTTCTTCCGCTTATACCATGCCTTCCTATTTGGCGAATTCTGCCGCTAAAGGTCATCAAGTCGGCAACGAGCATAATATGGCGAATATCAACATCCAACCCTTGTTCTTCTAAAACATTCATTGATTCCCTGACAAGACTGGCTCTGCAGGCTTCAATGCCTAAGGAGGATTCAATCTCACGAATATGATTTGTAACAGTGCGTTTTGAATCAACGCCATCAATGAGAAGGGTTTCCTTAAAGTTTGTTCCATCAGTGTAAATTACATACTCGTTAGTTTCCTCATCTTGGCGAATAATGACACGATTGATGCCTTTCAACCCTTTTATGGGTAATTCTCGCACCTTTTCAAGCAATTTTTGGATCTTCTCTAAATCATCCGTCTTGGGATCTAAGATAATCGTGCTTTTCGTAGCAGAGCCCTTAATATCTTCCTTTTTAAAGGCTTTCATTTGCGATTCAATTTGTTTTTTAATGAAATCCATATCCACTTTTTTATCTTTCATTAACTCGGGATCAAGTACAATGACAATAGCCATAGTGGCTAAGTCGATTTCGACAGACTGAGCAATATTTTCAATTTTCGTTAATTCTAATTGGCGTGCTACCTCCTTCGCATGCTCTTCCATGACCTTTTCATCCGGACTGTCCTGCTTCAGATACACGGTCATCATAGGGGTCGAAGGGTTTCTTCTTGCATCAACAATTTCAATGAGCCGGGGTAACCCGAGAGTGACGTTGAATTCTGCAGCACCGGCGTAGTGGAACGTTTTGAGGGTATTATGAGTTATTAATCCCTCAGCAGTCGTAAAATTTTCTGCCTCATCAATTGAGAAATCGTAAACATAAACTGTGGGAGAGTGAATTATTTCCATTTTGGTAATTTCGTCCCAAATTACATCACTTTGAATTGTACGCTTTAAGATCGCTAATTCTTCGGATATATCAATATTTTTGTATATAGCTATTTTTTGGAATGCGTCAATATATTTTGTTAATGCGCTCCGACCAACTTTTTGCTTCCTAGTAATTTTTCTAATATTTGTACTTAAAATAGATTTACTTGAAATCCCTAATTTTGCTCTGATATCTTTTAAGCTATTTCCTATGCCAGGAATCATATCGAGTAGGTCATATGTAACAAGGTCCTTCTTTTCTTTTTCCGCTTCTAATTCTGCTAATCGATTAAGCGCCTCAGCTTTATGGGGAATATTTAATCCAATTTTTTCTTTAAATAAGAGCGCATATTTGCCAGGTATTCGTAAAGTAAATTGAGAACCCTGTAAAGATTTTGAGGAAAATATTCCCATTCTTGAAAGAAGCAGGCAAATATTATCAATTAGTTCTTTAGAAGTTGAACTGGCTCTAATCATTGCTTTCTCCACGTTGACATTGCCATTCCCATCAAAATATGCGCTTAGAAGGCCCTGAATAAATTCCTCTGAGGCGTTAAATGCCCAAGTTGGCACAAATTTACCATGCGCATCCTTCCCACAGATTTTATTCAGTAATGTGGCTAAAACAGTAGAATGCAGATGGATCGATTTACTAGGACCAAATTGCCCTTCTGACTCACTAATATTATAATGGATTCCTAAGGATTCTGAAAATTTAATAGTCCTTTGAAGATATTGCTCATTAATATTAGAAATAGTAACATAAGTTCCAGTATTATTTCCTTCCGCGAGATAAGCCCCAATAAACCAACCTGTTTCATAGTCTAATACCAATTCCTCTGGAATTTTGGTGTGCTCACTGTGCTGCATTTTTTGGTATATGTAACCTTCTTGCAAGACTTCCAGTTTTAATGTTTTTAACGCAACTCTTAGCCCATCAATTCCAACCGGAACTATATAGGATTTCCCAAAATCATTTTTCCAGTTTCTTCCGTAGGTTTCGACCGATTTTTTAGCTTTGAGTAATTCAGCACCATACCAAAATTCATTTTTTGGTAAATAGGAAGTCAATGATATCTTTTCCACGGTTTTAATTGTGGGTAATGAATTAACCAATGGAATTCGATCACCAAGGGTTAATTTACTACCTTTTACTGGAGTTATCTTATTATCCCTTCTTATAATGAAGGAGTGGGATAATGTAGCTTTGATAGAGCGTCCACTTCTTGTTTCTATTTTTAGAAGTTCGCCATTAGGTAAATGGCGACTGATTTGTGTAATTGGACACCACTTAATTCGTTCATTATTCCCTAAAGAAGGAACATATAATTGCAGATTTTCTGGAATAGTAATAACTTGTGATTTAGAGGGATCTAAAATTTCGTCTGGATTAATTAAATCTGCTATCAAGTTATCAATGAAATCGCCAATTTGAACTATATCTGATATATCACCACGCTTTATAATTACTTTTTCATTACCTGGCAGGCTCATTTGAGTGCCAGGTTCGCCTATAGACTGCGAAGAAACGATCCCGACAGCTTCACCGGGTTCAACCATCCCTTTATGATAGGATTTCAGAGTTTCCTGAATCAATGCATCAAATTGAGCTTTATCGAGCTCTACCTGTTTTAGCTTATTTAGAAGTTTATCAATAATTGATTTGGGTAACTGATCGGTCTTATGTAATTCATCCATTTTGGTTATAATTTCAGGATCTCCTGGATTAATAGGAGGCCCTTGATACTCAATTTCATTGACTACCTTCTCCAATTCGATATCAATATTCACGGCTTCACCGTGCTCGCTTTTGGCAGGATCTATTCGATCCTCACCGTACTTAAATTGGATGATGTTGCCAATGGCGTTCCGGACCGTGCCATCGTATTCGATTTTAATATCTTGAAGCGCATTAATCAATCGCCGTTGCATATAACCACTCTGGCTGGTGCGAACAGCGGTATCCACCAACCCTTCGCGTCCACCCATGGCATGGAAGAAAAATTCAATTGGATTTAATCCTTTGTAATAACTTGAATCTACAAAACCCCGAGCGGAAGCACTTAGATCATCTATTTGGAAATGGGGCAAGGTGCGTTTTCTATAGCCTCTTAAAATGCGTTCGCCACGGACTGATTGTTGTCCTACACAAGCAGCCATTTGTGCGAGGTTTAGGGGATTGCCTCGCGCCCCAGTCTTGGTCATAATGACTATATGCTTATCGATGCCTAAATATTCTCCAGCTATATTTCCAGATTCATCTCTTGCTTCACTTAACTTTTCCATAATTCGCATTTCAAGCGTTTCTTGCAATGTGCGCCCAGGTAAGCGTTGCAACTCACCTCTAATATAGACATCAACTAAACGATTTACTTCTTGGCCCGCATTTGCTAAAATAGATTTAATGCGATTTTCAGCCTCTTCGGCGATTTTCACATCATCAAGCCCAATAGTAAATCCAATATTCGTTATGACTTCGATCAACAGCCGGGCAAGGGCATCCAAGAATTGCCGCCCTTTCCTATTACTGATATCTTTCACAATTCTGTGCAAGAGGCTTTCTGGTTGTCCAGCACCAATTGTTTTTTTATCCACAACTCCACTTAATAGCACTCCATTTCGGATTAAAACATATGCATCGTTAGGACAGTTCTCTTTATCGCACTTATCACATTTCTGGCATACTTTCGCTTTAAGAGAAAGATTTATGTTCTTCGGTAAGAGAACGCTGAAAACCTGCTTCCCCGTCCAATATTCTTGAGGATAGACAATTGCAGGGGGCGGTAATTCATAACGCGCTTTCGAATTATCGTCTAAATATCCCGCCGCCATTAATAGATTACAGACCTGCTCCCGATCAAATAAAGTGGATTTCCGTGTGAGTATAAAGGCCCCTGAAAGGTAATCCTGAATCCCGCCAATGATTGGACCACCATAGCGCGGTGTAAGAATTTGCTCTTGCACCCGCATCAAAATGCGCGCTTCTGCTTGAGCTTCTTCACTCTGGGGCACGTGCAAATTCATTTCATCCCCATCGAAATCTGCATTATAAGGAGGGCAATTTTTTGTCAAAAATTCAGCAGCAATGAAATTATGATTATCATCAATGGTTGTTATGTCATAAGCCATTGGAAGTTCAATTTCGTCAAGGGAAATAATTTCATCCCAAACGAAACCATTTTCCAGATTCTTGGTCGCTTCTGCACGCCAAGTTGGAAAGTCAGGGAAATCAGCTGGTAAACCGCCAGACTTTCGTTTGTTATTAAACCAAGAAGCAACAGTTGACCACGATTTTTGTCCAATCTCTTCCGTAATTTCCTTATAACTTTTTCCTTGCCCTCTTAATTCAATGGCTTTTAATAATTGAGATGTGGTTTCGGATTTAACTCTAATTTTTGTGGTAATGTATTCCGTTGCTAACCTTGCTAATATCTCTTTTTGAGTATCAAAGTCATACCCGATATTTTTGAAGAATGCAAGCAAGTTTTCATCGCTGGCTTCTAACCCACATGCATATATAATGGAAACTTTCCCATTCTTTCTAATATTACCCTGAGTCTCTTTTACGGAAGAAATCTTAACATTGAATGAATTTAATAAATTCCTTATTCCCCCAATGAAAGAGTTCGGAGAAAGCCCCTCTTCCTTAGCAAGTTTAAACACTAATTGATTGAATTTGGTATTTGATTTAGTGTGAAGTCTTGCGGTAGACATCTCTGCCCCAAAATAACTGCGTAAGAATGCGCGTTTTACCATATTCGGACCATTGAGAATCCATTCGGGAATAGAATATTCTTGTGCTACACGATCTCCTATCGGGACACCCAGCGCTTTAAAGGCTATTGCAACGGGTTTTCGCCTAATTTCAAAGAAATAAGATTTCCCTTTGGGTATTCTGACTTTACCATTTGCTTGATGAATCGGAATACCTTTAGATTGGAAAAACTGAATTGCCGTTGGTTCGAGTTTTAAAGATTCAACCACTTTATACAGTGAGTTAATGTCTTCTTCCTCCTGAGCTCTAAAAACGACTCTTCCGCCTTCCTTTGATATAAGAAGTGATCCATCTCCAAAAAGATGCCCAATAAGGCTAGCTAATTTAATTTGTGTATCCGATCCGGCTTCAATATCCATTAATCCAATTCTTTCAAGTTCATTAATTATATGTTCTTCATAGACATTGTCAGGCATTGCTTGATATATTTGTTCCTTTGTTAAGATTGAAGGGCATCCACCTATTTCAGGTAACTCAATGGGATATATTGCAACTGAATCGCCTATTTTCAAATTCTCGCACTTTATTATCCCATGATTTGTATAAAATGGATGTTCTGCTGTTGCTTCGATTGTTCGTTTATTTTTCGTAGTAATACGATAGGATTTGAGTCCGAGCTCTCTTGGATTAATGATGTGCGGTTTATCAACACCAGAAAAATAAACACTCTTATCTTGACTCCAATTACAGGATAACGGAGCATACGTGTTCCAATTTTCAACTAATTCAGCGATTTTTATTTTACCACGGTTTGTTAAAATATAGGTATCCCCCGATAAACAGACACAAAGGCTGAGCCTAAACGTTTTGTAGGGCATTACTATGACTTCGTGCGCCATAATGGATAAGCGATGCAAAGAAGGTTGCCTATTGAAAAGAACAATATCGTTATCTTTGAGATGTCTCTCTATAATGAATCCAGCTTCCAATGTATCTGCAACAGCTTCCCGATTCTTTACAAAGCGTAAATCAATTCGACGACCATCTGATCTAATCACATAATTTGCACCCGGATGTTGTTCAGGGCCGTTAATAATTAATTTTTTGAGTTCTGCTATATTGTATTCTGTGACCCGTTCCGGAACTGTCAAAATCTTCGCAATATCATAGGGCACACCCACTTGATTAATGCTAAGATTCGGATCCGGAGAAATTACGGTTCTTGCGGAGAAGTCTACCCGTTTCCCGGATAAATTACTTCGGAACCGCCCTTCTTTCCCTTTCAAGCGCTGAGCGAGGGTTCGGAGCGCCCTACCCGATCTGTGGCGGGCTGGCGGAATCCCGCTGACTTCGTTATTGAAGTATGTGGTAACATGGTATTGACACAATTCCCAGAGATCTTCCACAATAAGTTGCGGCGCACCCGCCTCGATATTCTCCCGTAATCGTTGGTTAATTCGGATGATATCCACAAGTTTATGGGTCAAATCATCCTCACTCCTAACCCCTGAATCCAGCGTGATTGAAGGGCGGACACAAACCGGGGGAATTGGTAATACGGTAAGAATCATCCATTCCGGTCTTGCATAGTCGGGATTTATCCCCAACCGACGGCAATCCTCATCAGTCATGCGCTCGAACCGATCGCGTATCTCACTGGGATTCAAACGATTCGTCCCAGATTCCTGTTTTTCATAAAAGGTAGTAGGTTTTTCTAATTTTATTTTCATTTGTTTTGCGCCGCAATAGGGACAATCCGTCAGCTTGGTTGTCTTTTTAAGCGTTTCTAGCACTTCATCTTTTTGAGCCACACCCTCCTCTTCTTCTTCTCCCGGAGTGCTCACTTCAATTTCACCCCCACTTCCGCCCTCCTCGCCAAGCGAGGCCTCCGAAAAATCCTCATCTTCTCCGCCTTCACTTAAATCTTCCAGAACAATCAATCTACTGCACTTTCGGCAAATAGCACGAAGGATCTTTTGGATTTTAGAGGCAAATCCAACGTGGATGACCGGACGAGCCAATTCTATATGTC
>Ga0315310_10003243_pt1 | contig 10120 bp, 9 predicted proteins | sample TDP5_MG_FD_203630 | JGI IMG/M metagenome (GOLD analysis project Ga0315310, IMG submission 203630) | Freshwater sediment microbial communities from Lake Towuti, South Sulawesi, Indonesia - TDP5 | ecosystem: Environmental > Aquatic > Freshwater > Lake > Sediment | place: Indonesia: South Sulawesi...
TCTTAGCCGCTTTCTTGGCGGAAGTTGGGAAGAGGTTGAACTTGGGCATTTCGTGCTTAGGGGCCCTCTAGTAATCCTATTCGGCGTAGGTTTCATAGGTCTCGTTTTGATGCTCGCCGGGGCAGTGTATCACTTTGTCTGGAAGCGAGGATAGAGTATTTTAGCCTAAGAATAAAAAAATAGGAAGCGAGAAATATGAAGAAAGGTCAAACAGTATTGGCAATATTTTTGCTATTGAGCATTATCGCTATCTTTCTCCCTTGGGCGGATGCAAGAGTCCTTGTTGACGGTGAAGATCGGTCGTCCTCTAACAATGGTTATCAGTACATAATCCCGCTCGGCGCTCGTTACACAGCTCCTGTGGCAATTTTGTGCGTCATAGGCTTTGTTCTTTCAGCATATTCATTAAAGGAAACGCAAAAAGTAAGGATGCTTAACGTACTTGCGGGCCTTTTAATACTCATCGGCGCGATAGCAGCATTTCTTTATACTTCTAGCGCAGCTATGGGCGAAACGGCTGGTAGCTTTAATTATTCAGTTAGTGTTTCAGCAGGATACGGCATGGGTTTAGAAGCTCTCTTTGGATTCTTGATGCTCGTCGTGGGCGCAAGAACTAAAGCTGAAGAAGGTCGAGTTCGGAAAGGGGCTGGCAAATTAGAGGAGGGTGTCCCAAAGCCAAGACAAGGGGAAGTCCTCGTGCGGGTGGATGGTGTCTGCAAGGGATTCCCCGGCGTCTGGGAGCACCTCATCCTCGACAACATAAACCTTGAGGTGAGGGCTGGCGAGGTCCATGCCATACTCGGGGAAAACGGGGCAGGCAAGACGGTCTTGGCGAACATCATGTCGGGATTTTACAGTCTCACGAAGGGGCGGATTTATGTAGGGGGAAAACCCATTTCCATAAAATCCCCAAAGGATGCCCTCGAGCATGGGATAGGGATGGTCCACCAGGAATTCACTCTCGCGAGGCCGCTCACGGTCGCTGAGAACATTGCCCTGGGTCTTAAGGAATCCAACTTCTCGTTTCCCCTCTCCAAAGTTGAGAAGAAGGTCAGGGAGCTGTCCGAGAGATATGGCCTGAAGGTGGACCCAAAGGCGAAGATAGAGGAGCTTTCAGCTGGTGAGCAACAGCGAGTGGAGATCCTCAAGGTTCTCTATCATGAACCTGAGGTGATAATTTTGGACGAGCCGACCTCGGTGCTGACCCCCGAGGAGTCCAGGAAGCTTTTCTCCATTCTTCGAGCCATGGCGAGGGAGAGGCGCGGGGTCGTGTTCATCACCCACAAGCTCGAGGAGGTGATGGAGGTGAGCGACCGCGTTACCGTGCTCAGGCTTGGCAAGCTGGTTGGCACAAGTAAAACCTCCGAGATGAACAGGCGGGAATTGGTGAGGATGATGATGGGCCGGGAGGTCACGTTTCGCCCGAAGAGGAAAAAGGTCAAGATGGGCAAGGTAGCTTTGGAGGTCAAGGATCTTTACGTGCTAAATGAGAAAGGACTGGAAGCTTTGAAAGGGGTTTCCATATCCATTAGAGAAGGTGAAATACTCGGCATAGCTGGAGTGGCTGGAAACGGTCAAAGCGAGCTCGTCGAGGCCATTACAGGCCTGCGAAGGGTCGAAAAGGGCAAGGTGCTCGTCTTCGGTAAGGACATGACGAATCACTCACCCCGAAAGATCATGGAGGCAGGCATGGCTCATGTTCCCGAGGAGCGCAGGAGGATGGGAACCGCCGAGGGCATGACCTCTGCCGAAAACATCATCATGAAGGATTATCGAACCTCACCTTTTTCTAAATGGACTTTTCTCAATCGTTCCTTCATAACCCAACACGCCGAGAGGATGGTTTCCGAGTACGATGTACTGATACCCGACCTATGGCAGACTGAGGCAAGGATTCTCTCAGGCGGGAACATCCAGAGGATTATACTCGCAAGAGAAACGTGGCGGGAACCTCGTTTGATCGTTGCAGTTCATCCAACGTATGGGCTCGACCTTAAAGCGCTCAAGCACACCCATGACCTATTCTTGAGGTTGAAGGAGAAGGGGACTGCGATCCTGCTCGTTTCCGAGGACTTAGATGAGGTGATGTCTCTGAGCGATCGTATTGCAGTTATATTTGAGGGGAAGATCGTAGGCACGGTGGATGCGGCGAAGGCAAGGGTGGAGAAAATAGGGCTGATGATGGCTGGCTCAAAGGGATGATGGATAATTACCGTCAAAAGCTTTTAAATACCTTGTATATGTTAGTTTAATGGAGGTGAAAAAACGAGAACTTTAGAAAGAGGAATAGCGCAGACTACTGTGATTTTCGTCGTAGCGATAATCGTTATCGCTGCAGTTAGCGCTGGCGTCACATATCTCGCCGTGAAACCTGCACCGAAGGCAGGCGCGCTTGAAGCCAGCAATCTTAGTATCCCGAGGATTAATGCTGGGCAGGATGCTGTTATCAGCCTTGATGTTAAGAACACAGGAGAATCGGAAAACACTTGGTCGTTGGATCTAGAAGTCGAGGGCGAAGTGGTGGACACTGAGACGGTGACGTTAGGGCCCGGAGAGAGCAAAACCATCCAGCTTACGGCACCAGATGTGATGATGGACAGCAGTGTGGAAATCGCTGGTCTAACTGGGACGATTGATGTAACGCCAATATTCAAAATTGCTGTGGTTTCGGACATCGGCGGAAGGGGCGACCTGAGCTTTAACGACATGGCGTTCAAGGGGGGCGAGGACGCCGAGAGGGCTTTTGGCGTTGAAATGAAGGAACTGATAAGCAATGTTGAGGCCGACTATGTTCCGAACCTAAGGACTGCAGCTTCAGATCCGGATGTCAAGCTCATCGTCGGAGTCGGGTTCCTATTGACGGACGCCCTCTGTGAGGTGGCAGCGGACTTCCCGGATAAGAACTTCGTGGGCATAGACACATATACCAAATGGGTGACGCCACAGCCGAACTTGATGGACGTAGTGTACGAGGAGCACAAGGGAAGTGCCATGGTCGGGGCGCTCGGCGGCTTGCTAGCAGCTTACTACTCTACAGGAACACAACTTGGGAAAGATAACTTCCCGCACATCGGAGGAGTCTTTGGAATTGAGATCCCTGTTCTATGGAAGTTCGAGATAGGGTACAAGTGGGGATGCGACTGGGCAATGAGCTGGATAGAGAACAACAAGACCGAGATGAAGCGGGGCATCTACAAAACGGCTAGGGATGAGAGGGTCCTATGGACCTACACCGGAACGTTCAGCGACATAACAAAGGGATACCTAGCCGCTGTGCCGATGTATGAGAAGGGCGCCGTCACTGTTTACAATATAGCGGGGCCCCTCGGCCTGGGGATAAATAGCGCGGTGAAGGACATCGCCACCAGGGACGGGCTGACCCGGGGGCCGCCTTTCTGGACAGGCGTGGACGCGGACCAGGACTGGATAAATCCTTCATTCGTCATCGCAAGTATGATGAAGAGGGTCGACTACGGCGTCTACTATACAACCGAGCTAGTCAAGGATAACAAGTTCAGGGAGGCTGTAGAGAACTACAGCAATCAGATAACGCTCGGGGTTGGCACCACAGTACTTGGGGAACCAATGGAGGGGATATCAGTCAGCACTTTGGCGGACCTAGATGAATTTATCGCAATGGGCGTGAGGGCAGAGGAAATGACGGGAGAGCCAGTACTTCCGGGACCACCTGAGTGGATCAAAGAAAAAGCAACAGAATTGAGGAATGCCCAACCCGCTTGGATATGGGATGCGGTCGCGGAGCTGGAGAGCAAGATACGCACTGGCGCGGTCGAGGTTCCAAAGGCGGAAACCTTGGATGTGGTCAATTATTGGCGGGCCATCCTTGGCTAACCCGCCCTTTTTTTCTTTTTACAATACACACACATTAATCAAAAATAAAGCATTTTTTAGCGTTTTTAAGGTTGAGCTCACTCCTCCGCTCTTATGCCCTTTATACCGCCAATCAGGGCTAATATGCCTCCGACCAAACACATGTAGTAGCCATAAAAGAGATAAAAGTGTTTTACATTGTACCAAAAATCTGGAACATAGAAGAATATCCAACCTATGATGGCTAAAATTCCCCCCAGCGGGATCATGTAATCAATATTTTTCCCTATCTTAATCGCCAATACCAGTACAAGCCCCCCTACTAGCGCGAGGATGCCACCGATTAGGACGAGGAGAACATCGAGATTACCTGACACCGATGTGCTAATCACATCCCATCCTGAAACTCTAACGGTTTTTCCGAACGCCGAAGCTGAAGCCCACGGTAAGAAGACCCCAACTGTCGTCAATATACCGCCGATAAATCCGATAATCATAAGTGTCTTTTTCTCCATCGTTTTTACCTCCTTCCCCGCCTTTTAAGCATTATTTTCGGGTTTTCGGTAATTAATCATTAACTAGTAGATTAATAAAGGATAAAATGTCCGGCTAAACTAATAGGAGTAGGTGAACTTTGCACGAGCGCTCCATCCGGTCTGTGATGCCAAGGCCGGGATAATGGCAGGATTGATAATAAATGATTGAGCAGATATTTTCCCAGATCGCATTTGCTTTGGCTGTCTTTGTTTTTGGTCTCTCTCTTTTAGTATTTGTCAAAAACTACCGGAAAGAAGTCGTGAGCTATCTTCGGGGAATTAGGCGCCCATTGGTTGAATCTGCGTTTGCCATATTTCTGGGGTTAATCGTTGGGGCCTTGATCTTGAAAGTGTTCGATTACTCTGCGAAAGAAGGGTATATTTCTATGCTCAAGGGGTTCGGCATATTCATCAGACAAAGGACTTTTGAGCCAAAAGAATTTGTGTATGCGCTTGCGTTCGCAACGCCCTACATGCTAACGGCGCTCACCTTCGCGGTCGGCATGAGGGCGGGGCTTTTCAACATCGGCGCAGAAGGGCAGGTGTACATAGGGGGAGCGGCTGCGGCTTGGATAGCCGGGCACGTCGCCCTTCCCGCTGGGATCCACGTGTTTGCTGTCACGATTATCGCGATGTTAGCAGGTGCCCTCTGGGCCCTCCTACCGGCGTTACTTAAGATATGGAGGGGGGTTCACGAGGTTATATCTGCCATCATGCTCAATTGGATAGCCTTTCACCTCGTCATGTACCTAGCGATTTATCATCTCCCGGGGAAATGGGCGCACATAACCGCGGAGGCTCTGCCAACCGCGCGATATCCGGTGATTTCGGGGAATCTAACGGCCGTGATATTCATCGCCCTGCTCGTTTGCATTTTAGTTTACGTGTTTTTATGGCGCATGTATCCGGGGTATGAGCTTAGGTTGGTTGGGGACAACCCGGACGCCGCCCGCTACGCGGGGATAAGCATCTCGCGCGCGATACTTCTCAGCTTCATCATCGGCGGGCTGGCCGCTGGGCTCGCTGGAGCCAGCTTAGCAATAAGGCCTGAGAAATGGGGGTTTCATGATACTTTAACTGATTTGATGACATATGGATTCGTTGGGATTGGGGTAGCCTTGGTGGGGAGGAACCACCCAATAGGCATAATACCTTCGGCAATATTCTTCGGAGGGTTAGCAAACTCTGGCAGATTCATGGAATTCGATGTGGGGATAAGTTCTGAGCTCGTGACAGGTATCCAAGGTGTTATCATCATGGCCATGGCTTTGCCGGGACTTTTGGCACTGCTTAGAAGGAAGGCGGAATAATGCCAAAAGCCCGCATATACCTCCAGAGGAGGGTTCTTGTCTTCACTGTTTGTTTGGTCGCCATTGTTGTCTTCCTCTATTTGCTAGGTTGGGTTGGTATCAAAGCGAAGGATGTTTTGAGGTCTTCACTGTTTGTGATGACGCCGCTGGCCCTCGCGGCCGTGGGGGAGTGTATCAATGAAAAGGCTGGAGTTGTTAACATCGGACTGGAGGGGATTTTCTGCCTAAGTTGCGTCATCGGGGTTTATGGGGGAGTGCATCTCGGAAGCGGGGTTGCTGGACTTTTAGTGGGGTCACTGATGGGCGCCTCGATCGGATTTATTTTTGGCATAGCAAGCGTTTATGGGAGGGCAAACCAAGTCGTGTTTGGAATGGGCATCAACATATTCGGGGATGGGATGCTCCTCTTTCTCCTGATAACCATTTGGCATGCAACGTCCTACAACATTCGGCCAGAGTTCATGATACCTTATACATCAACTCCCCTGGGGCTCTTAAGCCCGATAATTTTCGTGACAATAGCCATAGCTATCTTACTTCATGTCATCCTACACAGAACATTCTTGGGCATAAAGATAAAGGCCGCTGGAGAAAAACCTGAGGCAGTTGATGTCGCGGGCCAAAGTGTTGGGCGTATCCGAATGCTCACTTGCACCCTTGGAGGCGCGTTGACCGGTCTGGGCGGAGCTTTCTTTTCTTTGGGCTGGCTTGGGACTGTCGTGAAGGAGATAGCCGGGGGCAGGGGTTACATCGCCTTAGCCTGCGTGGTGTTCGCGGGGCTCGAGCCTCTGCTCGCCCTCGCTGGTGCCTTCATCTTCGGGTTTGCAGAGAGCCTCGCTTTCACGGTAATGTCTATGCCGGCGGCTCATACGTACCCATTTTTCGAATATTTCCTCAAAATGGTCCCATACATCATCCCGCTCGTAGTTGTCGTAATTTTTATAGGTAGGAGGCCGTTCCCCAAAGCCTCGGGCAAGCCATATATAAGGGAATAGCCATCCGGGTTTAATCTAGGCCTTGTCCAAGATTTTTTACAGCTTCGATAGCGATTTTAATTTCCTGTTCGATAGCGTTCTGAACACGTTCATCGAGCTCCCCGCTCTTCTCGCCGGGCTCGAACTCTCCTTTCTTAATCCCTGTCGCGAGGTTTCCATCCACGGCCAAAATTGCCCCGGCCTTGAGCCCCTTGAGGCCTGCAATGGTGAAGATCGCCGAGCACTCCATCTCAACCGAGAGCACGCGAGCCCTGCCCCAGATGTCATAGCTACCCGCGTAAAATGCATCTGTGCTGACGACCTTTCCAACGTGAACTTTCACGCCTAGCTTTTTTGCAGCCTCGACCAGGGCCGAAACAACGCCGAAATCTGCCACGGCTGGATATCCTGCTGGCGCGTAAACCTTGCTCGTCCCATCCGCTCGCACGGCGGCGGTTGCGATGATGGTGTCTCCCACCTCAATCTCAAGCTGCAGGGCTCCGGTCGTCCCGACCCTGATGAAGGTCTTGGCGCCTATCCTCGCGAGTTCCTCAACCACGATGGCCGCGGATGGGCATCCTATGCCTGTCGAGCAGGCTGAGATCTCTATCCCATCGACCTTACCAGTATAAGTCACATATCCCCTATACTCCGCGACCTTTCGCGCCTCATCGAAAAATGACGCGATCTTCTCCGCTCTTTTCGGGTCGCCTGGAAGCAGGACGTACTTCGCCACATCCCCCACGCCGCACATGATGTGAGGTTGTATCCGCTTTTTCATCCCAAGACCTCACTTATCATTGTAAAGAACCTTCTTAGGTTTAACATAAGTTCTTGGCTCCTAGGTTGCTTCGTATCCGTTTTTGGGCTAACTTTCCGTATTCCCAAATCTCCCCAGAAATCTTTCGACTTCCTGCCTATTTGGCAACGCCGATCTGGCTCCGACCTTCATCGTGGAGAGGGCCCCAACACCATTAGCAAATCGCGCCGCACTCTTAAGGTCCCACCCCTTGATTATTCCAGCGAGGAAGCCAGCATCAAAGGCATCGCCAGCTCCGGTGGTGTCCACGACCTTTACATTGAAAGCTGGGGAACGGATTTCCTCCCCTTCTGTTAGGATGAGGCAGCCCCCTTTTCCCAGCTTCATAGCAACGATCTTGGGTCCTAGCTTGAGAGCGCGGCTTGCAGCCTTTTCAGGGTTTTTGATGCCCATCAATGAGGTCGCCTCCAGCTCGTTCAAGAAGAGCAAATCAATGGATCTCAGGGTCGAACGAATGAAATCTGAGGCTTTCATCGCCGGCAGGACCCCCGCATCGAAGGAAACGAGGATTCCCGCCTTTTTCGCCCCCTCCAGTGCCTTCAACGCGGCCTTCCTCTGTGGATCCCTGAGAAGGGAATAGCCGGAGATGTGGAGGGCGTCTGCGTTTTTAATGTAGTTCACGTCTATTTCGTCAGGCGAAAGGTGGACATTCGCTCCCCTGAAGCCGAACATCGTCCTTTCGCCCTCTTCGGTCACCAAGATGAAGGTTAAACCAGTCCCGATTTCTTCATCGACCTGCAACTGGCTGATGTCGACTTTTTCCTTTTTGAACTCGTCGGTCAGGAAATTGCCGAATGAATCATCGCCCACTCGTCCAATGAATCCTGACTTCAACTCCAACCGAGAGACTGCGACGGAAAGATTAGCAGCAGAACCTCCGGCCCGCATCTCCAATCGATCGATTAGGACTTCCCCACCTTTTTTAGGGAAAGATGAGATCGGGGCTATGAGGTCGACGTTAGCATCTCCTATAGCCACCACAGATATCTTCATAGAAACCCCTTAAGACAGCTTTACCTTTCCTCTTATCTATTTTCATAAGCGGTCTTGGTGTACGAGTTTCTAATCCTGCCTTTATTTCTGAAATTGTTCTCAGATTGACCATGGACCGGTGAGTACGTCTATTGCTGCCGCAAAACAAAGGAAGGATAATCCCAAAATGGCTAAGCGTATAGCTTGTTTCCTCCACTTTTCTAGCTGTCCCGGCGAAACCGGGATTTTAGTGCCCGGAAGCCATCCATGGGAGTAGTATCCGATAGCTGTGATTACCGCAATGAAACACGTTAGCCCCCCAACAGCGTAAAGTAAAACAGCAAACGCTTTCACACTTTTATCGATATGAGAATACCCCGCCAAGAGGCGTGGGCCCACAAATGAGGAAATTAGAAAGGAGGTCGCGACAACTACTCCGAATGTAAGTATGTATTTTTCAGACGTTTTCATTAAAATGCCCTTTTTAGGTAACCTAATTTTATTTTCTATTTTTATAATTTGCGCAGGATTGGAATGATGTCCACCTCTTCGGTCGTGTTAAGGAATTTCCCGCTGTGGCGATCATCGGAGCTGGGGCTGCAGCGATAATCCTGGGGGTTAGTTTTCCCGTTTTCCGCCGTAGAAGGTAAAATTTATTCACCGGTATATACATCCATCGGATAAAAAAGACCTTAGGTGAAGCTTCACATGTTCGGAGAGTGGATTGAAAAACTCTACGGAAAACGCCTGAAGTCCCTTAAGGAAATCTTCGGGGTCGAAAAGCCGATCATCGGGATGGTACATCTTATGCCCCTGCCTGGCTCGCCTGGGTACATCAGGTATGGGATGGAGGTCATCATCGATCAGGCCCTGCGGGATGCGAAGGCCCTCGTTGAAGGAGGGATCGATGGGATGATGGTGGAGAACATGTGGGACCTCCCGTACTACGTTGGCGACGAGGTACCGCCCGAGGAGATCGCAGCGCAGACGATCGCCGCCAAGCAGGTGGTCAAGGCTGTAAGCGTCCCGGTTGGGATCAATGTAATTCACAACGGAGGAAGGGTCACGCTTTCCATCGCCTCAGCTGTGGGGGCGCAGTTCATCCGCGTATGCGCATATACGGGGGCGCTCGTCTGGGATACGGGCGAATTCGACCGTGGAGTGGCTGCCGATCTGCTGAGGTTTAGGAGGAATCTAGGGGCTGAGCACATCAAAATCTTCGCCGATGTCTGCAAGAAACATGCCGTGATGTTCCCCGGGATCGATCTAGAGACCCATGTAGCTTGGACCGATTTCTACCTCGCCGATGCCATCATCGTCACGGGAAAAATGACAGGCCTGCCGGCTAGGCTTGAGGAGGTAAAAAGGGCCAAGGAAATTGCCCCCAACTGCCCGGTTTTGGTCGGGAGCGGGACGAACAAGGACAACATCGCGAAATTCTTGAAGTATGCGGACGGGGCGATAGTCGGGACGAGTTTAAAGGAAAAGGGTATAGCACAAAATCCGGTCAGCGTTCAACGGGTGAAGGAGTACATGAGGGCGGTCCGTTCGGCTAGGGCGCGCGCGAAGGCTCAATAGCTTTGCGAAGCTCGTTACTGATAAGTCCTCACGAATTCTTCGAGTTCTTTGAAGGTCGGCAATCCCTCCCTCTAACTTAAATGCGCGGTCGATAAAAAT
>Ga0315310_10003246_pt1 | contig 10118 bp, 9 predicted proteins | sample TDP5_MG_FD_203630 | JGI IMG/M metagenome (GOLD analysis project Ga0315310, IMG submission 203630) | Freshwater sediment microbial communities from Lake Towuti, South Sulawesi, Indonesia - TDP5 | ecosystem: Environmental > Aquatic > Freshwater > Lake > Sediment | place: Indonesia: South Sulawesi...
TAGAACGAAAGAACCTTGATGCCGCATACATAGCCGATTACTTCCTTCAATTAACAAACAAAATCGGAATAGAAGAAGGCTTCCTCTCAGAACTCACAGAACTTCACGTTCCCATGGAAAAGACACGTTCGTTCAGCTCCGCCCTCCTCAACGCCTGCAACGCCATCCAATCGGGCAGATATGACATTGTTCTCGTGGGTGGAGTTGAAAAGATGACCGACCGCTGGGACAAAATCCGAGACGACCTCATGTTGCTCGAAGACCAGTGGAGCTACTACGCTGGATGCACACCTGAAGCTAACCACGAGCTTATGCTTAGAGAATACATCAAAAAATACGGAATCATAGGTGAACAACTCGAAACCCTGAACGTTGCTTTGGCGCAAATAGCGGTCAAAAACCACAAGCAAGCCATGAAAAACGAATACGCTCAGTATCAGAGAGAAATAAGCCTAGAAAAAGTCTTGAATGAACGACAGAGAGTACACAAGCCTCTTGGACTATACGACTTCGCTCCAGTCTCAGACGGTGCCGCGGTTCTCATTTTGGCAAACCCGGACATCGCCAGAAAACGCTCGGACACGCCCATATGTGTGGCTGGTTCAGCGTCTGCCACAGACTACGTCACTTTTCCAGCACGGGAAGAAAGGACAGGGTTTCTAGCCAGCTCAATGGCAATGAAAAACGCCCTTAAGATGGCTAATATAAGAGCGAGCGACGTTCAAATCAGCGAACTCTACGACCAATCAACACTTCTCGAGATGGTTTCTCTGGAGGACTTGGGCTTTTCAAAGAAGGGGAAAGCATGGCAAGACATCACTGAAAGCTGCAAGGATTATCAAGGTTTCTACAGAGTCAACGGAAGAGAACTCTTCGTCAACACAGACGGGGGACTCAAAGCCGACGGAAACCCTTTGGGTGCCACTGGCGGAGCCCAAATCTTTGAAGTCGTCACACAACTCAAAGGCGAGGCGGGGAAAAGACAGGTGAAAACGGACAAGGACCTACAGTTCGGGTGTATCTTAGAATTTGAGGGTTTCGGAACCAAAGCCTATGTGCACATACTGCGGAGGGGTGATTAAATGAGCAGCGAACCGATTGAGAGAAGAGTGTCCTACATAGGAGATCGCCTCCGAGGCAGCAGATGTGGCATCTGTGGCAAAGAATACTTCCGACCTCGTGACTACTGCGGAACCTGCGGGAGAAAGAGCTTCGGGAAAATGGAAGATTTAGACTACTTCTACGAGAAGGGCGAACTCGAAGTCTGCACACTCGTTAAGGAACCAACTAACAAATTCACGAAACTAGGAGCCTATGTTTACGGCATTGTTTCGTTCCATAATGGAAAGGTGCGGGTGCCAAGCAGATTAACCGACAGCCTGCTCCAAGATCAAAAAATTGAAGTGTCTAGTTTTGAGGGGAGAGAAGTTGTTCCACGCTTCAGAAGACGATATGCAGTGGAGCAGAGCGACATAATTCCCACGATATCATTAACGTTTACGCTCGCCGATGAATATTATCCGCATCAAGAACACCAAATAGTTAAACCCAAAAAAGAGTATGAAACACCTGGAATAGTTGGCTATGGAGTTTACACTCCTAAATTCAGAATCAAAGAAGGAACAATAGAAAGGTCTGTGCCCTTCATCGACGAAGACTCCATCACCGCCGCTGTAGAAGCAGGAAAAATGGCACTAATACATTCTGGTATCAATCCCTTGCTGGTTGCCAAAGTTTACGTCGGCTCAGAATCCAATCCATATGCCGTCAAACCAATAGCCTCAAAGGTTGCCCAAGTTTTGAAACTAGGCGAAGAAGACAAAGTAGAGGGCGTTCAGAGTGTTGATGCTGTAGATACAGAGTTCGCGTGCAAAGCAGCCACATGCATGTTCAAAGATGCTGCTGCACTTGTTTATTATCCGGGTGTTCGCAACCATTATACTTTGGTGATTGGCACCGACAATTCTCAAGCAGCGCCGAGGGACGAGCTTGGAGGCGAACTCGACTTCTTCGTGGGTTACGGCGCTTCAGCCTTTATGTTTGGCATGAACGATGTTATAGCCGAAATCGAGGGTTGGTGCTCTTGCACATCTGACACACCTGACTTCTGGCGAAGGGATCAGGAACCGCATCCAAGACACGGCGGAAGATTCACAGGCGAACCCGCTTACTTCAAACATGTTTCGAAGGCGGCTAGAAAGCTCATGGATAAACTTAGGTTTCAACCAAGCGACGTGAACTATTTTGTTTCGCATCAACCCAACTTGAATTTTCCAATTCAAGTAGCGACGGAGTTGGGCTTTAAAGAAGACCAGTTTATGCCCGGTCTGCAAGTGGCAAGGTTTGGCAATACGTACTCTGGTTCGTCGCCAATCGGGTTAGCTGCTATCTTAGATATAGCTAAACCCAACGATAGAGTAGTCATGGTGAGTTACGGGTCAGGTGCAGGGAGCGACGCCTACTCGTTGATTGTCACCAACCAGATAGTTGAAAAGAGAAATCGACAGAAATTCACCATTCACCACCAAGCGCAGAGCAAGAATATTGAGTATGTTGACTACGAAACTTACAGAAGACTTAAACTAGGAATGTGACCTAAATAAAAAGGCATCATAGAACATAAGGCTAAGGAGACCTTCCTAGAAGTTGACTGAACGCCAGATATTTCGAGTTATCACCACTCCGTTCAAGGTCATATTTTCTCCGTTTAAAGCGTTCAAAGAGATTGCTCCAAACCCCGATGTTAAAGGGCTTGCGCTAATTGTGGGGCTTGTCTTGTTAACTACAGGGAGCGCATACTACGTTCAGTCATCCAAAGTGTTTTTGAGCATTTCACAAAGAGAACCGATCTCACCGAAACTTTACACTTATTTGGATGCCCATGTCTATGTGACAGCTTTCGGCAACTATACTTTCAAAATAAGTCAGCCGTATGTAATGAACTATACCTTCGTCGATAAAACCCCATTAATAGAGCACAGTATTTTCTTGGTCAATGCAACGGAACTACTCACGCCAATGGAACCTATAGTAACAATAGCTAACGACACATTTTACCAAACAACTGTGAAATTGAATCAATCTGCAACAGAAGTGGGAAATTTGACTTTGACGATTAAGTTTTACTCGGACACAAGACCTACGATATCGACGCTTCTGACAAAAAAAGCACAGTGGAATTTGGGCAATTTCACCATTAATTGGTTCATCCGCTCTCCGTATACCTACTTGGCCAACGGCTCAACCGCTATTGATTTGTCATCTAAAACGATTCTTTCTTTTCTAAAAACAAACGTCAGTAAGGCAGAATTGGGAAACACAGCATCTCCAAACAATTGGATGCGCTCGATCTTGATTGACTGGTCGGACTATGGTAACGCCACTCTTTACGGAGGACACTATACACCCTTCATAGATTCTGGTTCATGGTTAGAAGTGGTTTTCAATGTAAATGACACTAAAATAGAAGCGACGACTATGGGACTAACTTATTCAAGTCTTCTCGCCACGGGTTTGTTCAGCGAAAACCTCTCTCTAATCTTAATAGAAACTGTTTTCGCCTTTTCCATCAACTGGTTGATATACGCAGGCTTCTTGCTCGTAATCTTGAGGGCTTTTGGAGAAAAAGGAGGCTCTTGGCGACCCTTTTTCGTGCTTGTGGGCTACGCCTTCGCGGTCACCATAATTCAGTGGGCAGTTGGAGCACTGTTATTTGCGACCCTTCCCGAAGTGCATCTCCAAGTAACTTCGTGGCCTCCTACTGAGCAAGATGAACCCACGGTGAATCGTAACCTAAGTGAAACGTGGGGGTCCACGATAGCATATAGGGCTTGGGCGTACATCAGTTTTCCCTTTATAAACGTCATTGATGTCTGGCTAGTAATGCTCAGCGTCATCGCTGTACGTGCTTTTAGTGGAATCACGTGGGGAAAAGCCGTTACGATTTCAACTACTGCTTTTATCATAAGATTCTTCTTGAGATACTTTCTAGGTTTGTAAAAAAGTAATAATCCCTTTACCATTAGATTAGAAAACTTTTGGAAATTCTTTTTCTACTAGAGTCACACTCTTGTGCAGGTAGAGTTGCCTGATTTGCAGACTCGGCATGTTTTAATGTTTATTGTGGGGTCAGAGCGTTTGCACAGTTGGCACATTATTCCCTTTTGTCTCACTATTGTGCAGACTTCGCAGAACTTGACGATGAGGTCTTGTCGAGATATTTGTCCGTCGGCGAGTTGACTGGCTATTTTTTGCATCATGGAACGAATTTCCTCTGTTTCGTCGATTTTGAGGACTGCCCCTCTTATCTGCCGTGTGTATTTGCTGACTGCTGTTTGGGTTATGCCTAAAAGTTCTGCGATGTCGTTCTGTTTCATGTTGTATGATTGTGTTAGCTCTGTGGCGACGAAGGCGCGGATGGACGGGACAACCGACTTTACTGCGACTTCGCACGGCATGAACATGTGTGGTTCACCGTTAGAGTTATGGTATTGTTTAGAAACGTATATAAGCATGACGTATGTCATTTTCTATATGACGTATGTCTTAGGCGAGGAGACAAATGATGACCGCACTCTTGTGTTTTCTCCTTTCTCCTCTCTCTTTCGGTGTTGGTGGGATGTCGAGCCTTTGGCATACGCTTAAAAAAACAGCTTGAGGGGATGGGGTAGTGTTAGCTGGGACTGGGATAGGTTCTGATCAGCCTTTGAGCAGGGTGTGTGGGGCTGAGAGTTTGGTTGATACTCTGAGAAGGGCTGAGGGCTATTGTAGGGATTGTAAGTCTTCTTTTTCTCCTATGGTCTGCGTTGAACGCTGCGATGTTTGGCGTGTGAAGCATGAAATCTTGGAGGTTAAGCGTGCTGTGGGTGAGAGTGGTCATTTGCGTCGTCTGTTGAATGTTGTGAAGAATGAGCGGCGTTGGAAAATATTGGATGTGCTCTGTGATCGGTCCTTAAGTGCCAAAGAGTTGCAGCGAACCCTACGAGAGAGCGGGTTTCATCACAGTCGTCGGACTATAGTTGAGGCTTATGTCAAACCCATGATTAGGGTGGGACTTATCGTGGAAGACGGTGTCAGGTTTAGGGTCACGTTTTACGGGAGAAAGGTCCACGAAATATTGGTTGAGTTGGGTTCGCTGGGTTTGTTGCCTGTTCACTCGTGTTGTTACGAAGAAGTGGTTTTGAAGGAGTTGGCTAAGCCTAAGACCTTTAACGAGCTGGCAGAGCGGGTGCCTCAAAAAAGCTTGTCGAGGGTTTTGATGAGGCTTCGAGCTAGGGGACTGCTTATCAAGAGTCCTCGGAGGGATTATGTTTTTTATCATAGGGTAAAGGGCAGACCAAGGGTGAGGTTGTCGCCGACTGAGAAGAGGGTTTTTGACATGATTCCGCATGTTGGTATCCCTGTTCGTCAACTCTCTAACGTGGTGGGCATAAACCTCCGCAGAACTTACAAGTATCTGCGCAGGTTGAGGGAGAAGAAACTTGTCTTTGCGCTTAAAGTGCGTAGAACGTATGAGCTCACGGTTCAGGGCAGAGAAATAGTGAACATACTAGATGAGATAGAAAAGTTGGCTTTGTCTTCCCTGAACGTGCCAGTTCCCGTTGCTCACAATCTTCCTTAGATAGTCTCTGTAGTTTTTCGAGTCTCAAATGGAAAAGCTGCGAGTCTCAACATCAGCCTTTTTGTCTTAGTTGTGCTACAGTAGAAAACCATTGTGGCACGACAGTTTGGGGTAGGCTAGGTGATTGTGCCCTGCTGGAAATCGTTTGCGCCTCAATAAATGGGAAAGACAAAGCATATTACATTCATAGGTGAACATTTTTGTGATGGTTGGGCAGAGGTTTTGAGGGACGGGTGTTCCCAAACCCACTGAAACGACCATAAGAGATCTGTTACAAGAAGAGTTGCGAAAACGAGGTGCGACTGTTCCCCCTGAGTTTTCTGTTTCAACATGCAATATTGGCTTTGATCTGCAACTCAAGAGAACTGGGAAACACTGGCACGCAAAAACATTTGGGCAACATACAACAGAAAGGTTACGACTAAAGTTAGAAAAGGAGATATCTTTGTTTTTTAAGTCGAAAGAGACCAAAGCCTAACAATTAACAGTTTCAGAATTGGTCTTATTCATTGTTGTAAAAAATTTAATCAACGAAATTCAACAACCATAAAACACTCATGCAAGGATAATACATAATAGACTAAGTCAACTAAATAATCAATGGGAAACAACTCTTGCAGACTTCAGAATCATATCAAATAAGCCACGAAGAAATGCGCAAATACGCAGGCCAATATGTAGCCGTCATGAACGGAAAAGTAGTGGCATCTGGAAAAAACCTCTACAAAAAGGTCGAAGAACTCGAGAAAAAGCATCCAGACAGGAAAATTCTCGTCACCTACATCCCAACAGAAGACCTACTCATCTTATAGTTACGTTTATTTGTTATCTTAAGTTCCAAAAATTTATAACCTAACCTCCACAGAAGACCTAATCATTACATAATCCAAGAAGGAACTGATTCTTAAGATTGAAACAATATGCCTTTCCGTACAGACGAGAATACTCAAGCTTAATAGGTGAAATCCACAGACCAGTAACCACAATTTATCTCCAAGCCAAAAACAAAAAATGGAGAGGCTTCACCCTCTACGCCGATTCAGGCGCAGACATAACATTACTACCCAAATCAGCATGCAAAGGCTTAGGCTACAAACTGAAAACTGGAAAACCAGGCTACGTAGGAGGAATAACACGAGGCAAAATCAAAGTCTACGTCCACAAACTAAACACAAAACTAGGCGAAGAAACATTCAAAGCCAAAATAGCCTTCGCACAAACAGAAAACATTCCACCACTGCTAGGCAGGACAGACATCTTCGACCACTTCAAAGTCTGTTACAATAATAAACAAAAAGAAACAGTCTTTATCCAGCTTTAGCCAACGAAATCCAACAACCCATAAACAATCATGCAAAGATAAAAATTTCAATGCTTAAATAAGGGTTTTATTTTGTAGTGTTAGTTTGCCCTAACTAATCAACGGTGTCAAACTATGCCAGCAATTCTCGAAGCGAGAAACATAGAGAAAACCTACAGCATGGGAAAGGTCTTGGTCTCTGCCCTTCGTGGAATAACACTCGAAGTCGAACAAGGCGAGTTCGTCGCCATCTTCGGCCCTTCCGGCAGCGGAAAATCAACCCTCCTCCACGTCTTGGGCGGTTTAGACAGACCCGACAAGGGCAACGTCTACATCGACGGTATAAACCTCTCAACCCTAAATGACGCCAAACTCGCCGAAGTACGCCTCCACAAGATTGGATTCGTCTTCCAATTCTTCAACCTACTCCCCCGATTAACAGCGCTGAGAAATGTTGAATTACCACTCACCCTAGCCGACATATCTGAAAAAGAATCCATTCAAAAAGCCACAGAAATGCTCGAACTCGTCGGCTTAAAAGACCGCGTGAACCACAGACCAACCGAACTCAGCGGAGGAGAACAACAACGCGTAGCCATAGCCAGAGCCCTGATCAACGACCCAAAAATAGTCTTAGCAGACGAGCCCACTGGAAACTTAGACACAACAACAGGATGGGAAGTGGTCCGACTAATGAAACACCTAAACGAAGAAAAAGGGCAAACTTTTGTAGTCGTCACTCACGACCAGAGCGTAGCCGAGACTGCCAACCGCATGATTTACCTCAAAGACGGCGTGATTCAAGGCGTAAAAAAAGGCAGTGGGAGTGAGCGTCTATGAGACGAAAGCAAATCGCAGCCATGGCGTGGGAAAACATGAAGCAACGAAGACTGAGAACCTCACTCACAACGTTGGGCGTAGTCATCGGCATAACAGCCGTAATAGCCTTAGCCTCGCTCGGAGAAGGATTCCGAGTTACAGTGACACAGCGAATGGAACAAGGCTTCGAACTCAATTCTTTAACAGTCATACCCGGAAGCCTCTTCGCGGGGCTGTCAAGAGAACGCTTCACAGATGAAAACGTACGAAACATCACCCACATCCCTGGAGTTGAAGTAGCAACATCAGTCATGCAGATAGGCAACGTAACACTTCATAAAGGAGACAATGAAGCCCGCGCCTTCGTCGCCACAGCAGTCAACTTCACCGACTTTGTCCAAATTTTTTCAGACAGATTTGTATTCGAGAGCGTTGATGGGTCTCCTGACCAATGGAAAAACAACACCATAGTCATTGGCTACAAAGTTAATCACCCAAACGAGACTGAAACACCGTTTGCCACAGCAGGTGACAATATTACAATGACTTTCATGAAATCTCTATATGTTCGTGAAACCCGCAACTTCACTGTAGTTGGAACGTTGCAGAAAAGAGGTACTCCTGGCCTGACAAACTTTGATTATTGGGTTTTCATACCTTTAGACACTGCAAGAGAAATTTATGGACCCCCATACGAGTCAGATTTGATTTTTGTCAAGGTTTCAGACCCTGATGATTCTGATGCAATCTCAAGGGATATTGAAGCGTTGTTTCCGCCTTATCGAATAAGCATTCTTGCACCTATGACTTTCATTCGCCAAGTCGATTCTATATTAAGTCTCATCCAACTCTTCCTCACATCCATAGCGTCCATTTCGCTTCTGGTTGCAGGAATAGGCATAATGAACATAACCACAGTTTCAGTCATGGAGAGAACACGTGAAATAGGCATAATGAAAGCCATAGGAGCAAAAAACATAACCATACTAACCGTGTTCCTAGCCGAAACCGCTTTGATAGGGTTGCTCGGCGGTTTGATAGGTGTGCCCACTGGATACGGGCTCTCTTACCTCCTAAGCTTAGTCATGTCAGGTTTCACTATGGGACAACAACAAGGCACAGTTTTTCAAACTCCAGAAACTCAACAAACAACAATAACACCCATATTTTCACCAACTTGGGCAGTTAGTGCATTACTCTTCGGAATAGTCATCTGCGTCCTCTTCGGCTTGTACCCAGCCCGCAAAGCAGCAAAGTTGCATCCTGTTGAGGCACTTCGATACGAGTGACCACATTAAAGCTTCAAGAGAAGATAAGAGTAGTCACTTTTTTGAGTCGGCTCAACCGTTTCATGGTGGAAAGCTAACCTGACCTGTTTTTCATTCGATTAATGGCTACTTGCTGCCAGCGTGTCCCCAGCGAGTTTGCTCTATCTCCTGCAAGACTTCTTCGACATTCTCATAAGATTTAGAAGCTAAGGGCTTAAGCAACTCTTCCAGCCTTGTTTGCTTGCCTTTCTCAAACTCTACGAGTTTCCATCCCAATCTTTCTGAGAGCACACTCTTCGTGATTGGATATCGAGTCTTCTCGATTACTCTCCGCACCGAATCGATCCTAACCGCTTCAGTGAGGCTTAGAAACGAGCCAGTTTTTACATAATGCACAAACCGTGTTGCATCGTCGAACATGGCTAGGTTGTTGAAGAGCACGTAAGTCTCCTTTCCGTCACGCTCAAACGGTTGAACCATTCTGCGCAGTTGCTTCAGTTCGTCGTCTGTGTATTGATAATAGTAGAGTTGTTTTCCGAGTCCGTGCAACCTAAAATAGGCAACCTTATTTGTGTAGACTGGCGAGGCTTTGAAAGGGTCTGTGACGTGAACCACGTTTAACGCTTTCAACTTTTCTGCCAGTTTCTTTCTTATGTCTGGAGTGTCCCAAGCTGGACCACGAGTCTCCCAAACCACAATTAGGTCGTTGCGTTTGATTTTGCCCAAAAACTTCTGCACATCGGAGAGTTTGTCGGGTCGGAAAGACCCTGGGGTTTGAATCAATAGTATGCGTGCTTTCAGCTTTTGGCATATCTGCTTCATGGTTTCAAATGCGGGTAGACTATGCTTGATTTTGAACCTGAACTTGTGTGTGATGTCTTGATGCGCCTTAACCGTGAACTCAAAGTCTTGTGGCGCGCCCTCTCTCCACCCCGCCACTGTTGACATTTTGGGGTATTGGTAAAAGGTGCGGTTTAACTCTACCAGACTAAAACTTTCATAGTATTTCTTCATAGAAGTTGGATAACCGCAACATCCAACCTTAATCATGCAACATCCACCCTCTTTCCATGCGGTTGAGAATTAGCCAAACAAGGGAAATATTCAGAGA
>Ga0315310_10003247_pt1 | contig 10116 bp, 12 predicted proteins | sample TDP5_MG_FD_203630 | JGI IMG/M metagenome (GOLD analysis project Ga0315310, IMG submission 203630) | Freshwater sediment microbial communities from Lake Towuti, South Sulawesi, Indonesia - TDP5 | ecosystem: Environmental > Aquatic > Freshwater > Lake > Sediment | place: Indonesia: South Sulawesi...
AAGCTTCGGTTAAGCGCCGCTGTAAGAAATGCAAGGTAGTAAAGCGCAAGGGTGTGGTAAGGATTATCTGCTCTAATCCTAAACATAAGCAGAGGCAAGGATAAGGGGGGGTCAAGTGGCACGTATAGCCGGTGTTGATATCCCTGGGGATAAGCAGATAGAGATTGGTCTGCAGTACATCTATGGAATTGGCTCCACTTTGAGTAAAAGGATCTTGGCTCAGACCGGTATTAACCCTGATACAAAGGCAAAGGATTTGACTGAAGAAGAGGTCACCCGTCTCCGTGAATTTGTTGATAGGGGATGCAAGGTGGAAGGGGACTTGAGGAGAGAGGTGAGCCTTAACATTAGTCGACTTACGGAGATTGGCTGTTATCGAGGTATCAGACACCGTCATAAATTGCCTGTTCGGGGACAACGCACTCGGACCAATGCCCGAACTAAGCGGGGGCCTCGCCAGACTGTAGCTGGCAGAGGCAAGCGCCGTGGCGTAGCCAAGAAATAAGGCGGGAAAGAAAATGACTGAGAAGAAAAAGGGGAGACCCAGGGCTAGAAGAAAGGAGAAAAAGTCCATCCCTCAAGGGAGGGCTTATATCCATTCCACCTTTAATAATGTTATTGTCACTCTTACTGATCCTGCAGGCAATGTCATTGCCTGGGGAAGCTCGGGCACCGCTCGGTTTAAAGGCTCACGCAAGGGCACCCCTTATGCCGCCCAGCTGGCAGCTGAGGGAGCAGCAAGGCAAGCTAAGGAACATGGCTTGCGCCAAGTGGATGTTTATATAAGGGGTCCAGGTGGTGGCCGTGAGGCTGCTATTCGTTCCCTCCAGGTTGCTGGTCTTAACATCACCAGCATTAGAGACGTGACCCCTATTCCGCACAATGGTTGTCGCCCTCCACGGAGAAGGAGGGTTTGAGGGACAATGGCTCGATATACTGGAGCTGTTTGTCGACTGTGTCGTCGTACAGGTGAGAAGCTGATGCTCAAAGGGGAGAGATGTGCCACCCCTAAGTGCTCTATGGAAAGAAGGACGACACCTCCAGGGCAGCGTGCTGCCCGTGCCCGTCCCCGCAAGCTGTCTGACCATGAGTTGCGACTTCGAGAAAAACAAAAAGCTAGATATAGCTATGGGGTGCTGGAGCAGCAGTTCCGCCGACTCTTCGCTAAGGCCGAAAAAACCCCTGGCATGCCGGTGGAGAACTTGACACAATTGCTGGAGAGGCGGCTAGATAATACGGTCTATCGCCTGGGTTTTGCCGACTCTCGAAATCAGGCTCGGCAACTGGTGCGGCATGGTCATATTATGGTTAATGAGCGCAAAGTCGATATCCCCTCCTTTTTGGTCAAACCGGGTGATATTATTGCTTGGAGAGAGAAGGGGATTAAAACAGAGCTTTACAAAAAGGCTTTAGAGAGAATTGATTCTAAAATTATTCCTAGCTGGCTGAGCTTAGATAAGAAAGATCTTTCCGGGCAGGTATTAACACTCCCCGCCCCGAATGAAATCGCCACTAAGTTCGATGGGAAGATGATTGTGGAATATTATTCTCGATAGCCTGTAAGGAGGCGATAGCTTTGTCCCACCTTGCGACACCAAAAGTAGCGTGCGTAGAAAGCAAAGATAACTATGGGCGTTTTGTTGCTGAGCCCTTAGAAAGGGGCTTTGGCATTACCCTAGGTAATGCTTTGCGGCGGGTTCTTCTTAGTTCTCTCTTAGGAGCAGCAGTAACTTGGGTAAAGATTGAAGGGATCCAGCATGAGTTTTCCACCATCCCCTATGTAAAAGAGGACGCTACAGAGTTCCTGCTAAATGTTAAGGCTTTGCGGCTGCGTTCTATAACCGGACAGGACGGGAGGCTACTTCTTGAAGCAGAAGGTGAAAGAAAAGTTTATGCTCGGGATATTAAACCCTCAGCGGATTTTGAGATTGCCAACCCTGAGCTTTATTTAGCCACCTTGGATTCAACCGAGGCTAGGCTTTATGTTGAGTTCAACGTGATGCTAGGAAAGGGTTATGTGCCAGCCACTCATACCAATGGTCTACCTATAGAGATAATCCCTGTAGATGCTATCTTCACCCCGGTGCATAAGGTTAACTACCTTATTGAGCCAGCCAGGGTTGGTGAGCATACTGAATATGAGAAACTCGTCCTTGATATTTGGACTGATGGCACTATTTCAGCGGTAGAAGCACTCAATCAAGGTGTCCAGATATTAACGGAGCAGCTCTCCTTTTTTACCCCCATTGTTCTAGCTCCCACTGAGGAACTTGAGGAGAAACCTGCTGCTCTCGCTGTCTCGGTTGAACAATATGAGATGCCCTTGGAGCGACTGGGGCTTTCACCCCGTGTCTTTAATTGCTTAAGGAGGAACAAGATTACTAAAGTAGGGCAATTGTTAGAAAAGAGCGAGCAGGAGCTTCTTTCATTAAAGAAATTGGGACGGAAATCCTTAGAGGAGATACAACAGTATCTTAAGGAAAGGGGCTTAGCTTTAAGGTCGGAAGGGGAACATGAGACATAGGGTAGCTGGACGAAAACTCTCTAGACCTACAGGGCACCGTATGGCAATGTACTACAATTTAACTGCTGAGCTCTTGAAACACGAAAGGATTATTACTACCGAAGCTAAAGCAAAAGAGGTTCGAGGCGTAGCGGAGAAAGTGATTACCTTGGGGAAAGCTGGCAGCCTTCATGCTCGGCGGCAGGCATTAGCTATGATAGATAATAAAAAGGTAGTAGGGAAGGTTTTTGATGAGCTTGCCCCAAGATATGCTAATCGTAGTGGTGGATACACTCGTGTCCTTAAGCTAGGGCCTCGCTTGGGTGATGGAGCTCCTATAGCACTACTCGAGTTGGTGAAGTAAGGTGGCTTGAGGAGGAGGAGATTTCTAATTCGGAGGCAGTTAATAGAGTTGTATTGATTATGGAGTATGACGGCAATAGATACCATGGTTCTCAATATCAAGCTAATACCCTCACTATTCAAGGGGAAGTAGAGCACGCCTTATATAAACTCACCGGGGAGAAAATTCGTATTGCTGCCTCTAGTCGCACCGATGCTGGTGTTCATGCGAAAGGACAGGTAGTAAGCTTCAAGACCAAGTCAGCTTTCCCCTCAAAGACTTGGGTTAAAGCGTTAAACTTTTACCTCCCCAGGGATATCGCCATCAGAGCTGCCTATAAGGTAGATAGTGATTTTGATGTTCGGCGCGATGCTCTGAGCCGGTGGTATCGTTATTATATCTTGAATAGTTTTACGCCATCTCCGTTAGTACGAAGGTTTAGTTATCACATTCCCCAACCCCTCGATATCGAGGTTATGAATTATGCCTCTCAAGTCCTTATTGGAGAGCATGATTTCGCTCCTTTCTCCTCGGTGGTAGGTGGTCAGACCCGTCGCCGAGTTTACAAGGCTGAAGTCAGTAAGATGGAGGATTTAGTAATCTTTGATATGGAAGCAAACTCCTTCCTACCACATCAGGTGCGCAATACTGTGGGTGGCTTAATCAAAGTGGGCTTGGGCAGGATGAAAGTAGAGACCTTCTGGGAAGTAGCTCGCTCTGGGCAAGCGGGGGCAATAGTACCAACTGCTCCGGCTCATGGTTTATGCCTAATGAGGGTTAACTACCCTGACTTTCCACCCTCTTCCGAGGAGAGATGAAAACCTATAGCGTAAAGGCTTCAGACATTGAGCGCCGCTGGTGGGTTATCGATGCCTCGAGGAAAACTCTAGGCAGGATGGCCACTGAGATAGCTCGGTTGCTCCGAGGTAAGAATAAACCAATGTATTCCCCCCATCTTGATATCGGGGACTTCGTGGTAGTAATAAATGCAGCTAAGGTTCGAGTGACGGGCAAGAAAGCAGAAGAGAAGATTTACTATCGACACTCTCAATATCCTGGAGGATTGAAGAGTATCACCTTCGCCAAGATGCTAGAGTCTCACCCTACTCGCCTTATTGAGCATGCGGTAAGGGGGATGCTTCCTCACAATCGCCAGGGGCGTGCCATGTTGAGAAGGCTTAAGGTTTATGCTGGAGATACTCACCCACATCAAGCTCAAATAGAAGCCCAAGGGAGGGCTAAATGACCGATCAAGCCTATTTCTACGGAACAGGAAAAAGGAAGACTGCTATCGCTAGGGTAAGGTTGCTACCCGGCGGTGGCACTATTATCATCAACGGCAAGCCTTTGGAGGAACTTTTCCCTCAGCTTGCTCTTCAAGCAGCGATACTCGAGCCGCTGCGGGTTACCGGCACTCTAGATAGATTTAATACGGTGGCAAAGGTGGAGGGTGGGGGGATTTCAGGACAGGCTGGAGCCATTCGTCATGGCATTGCTCGTGCTCTAGTAAAGGCTGATGAGGGACTGAAGCCTTTGTTACGTCACTACGGATTACTTACCAGGGATGCCAGGGTAAAGGAACGTAAGAAATACGGACTGAAGCGGGCTCGCAAAGCGCCACAATATACCAAGAGATAAAATAGACCACTGGAACTCCTGCGGAACTCTTAAATTTCCAAACTATTTAGCTTTTGATTACATCGCAAAGCCTAGATAGCATAATGTAATTAAGACAAAAGTCAAGATCCAATAATTTGGACTCAAGTATCAAAACGTGCTTTGCCTCCCAGGTTTGCAATGGTGTGGGCATCTTCATAGGACTGCTTTTATCCTGGAGGGATTTCCTAATACCTTATCTTGAAGCTGGGGAAATTCCCACTATATTCTCCCCAGTTCACCTCTACTTTTTCCACCCTTGCTCCCAGAGGACCCTGATGAAGGAGTTTAAGTAATTCCTCCAATCGAGATTGCTCTCCCTCAGCCTTAACCTCTACTGCCCTTGATTGGGGGAGATTACGCACATATCCAGTTAGACCTAAAGCCGTAGCGTGGCGTTGCACGAAGGCACGGAAAAAGACGCCTTGCACCCGACCTAGGACTACAGCATGAAAGGAGGCTAAAACAGAACCACCATTCATAGGAAAAGGATTCTCACTGCAGGAGAGGAATAAAGCCTATCCAAGCGCTCTAACCCTTGCTGCCGTGCTAGATTAACGGCTTTTGTGAATTCTTCCCTAGTGACTGGCCGACTAAGCAAGGGGAATTGAGAGGCTTTATGGCAAGGGTGATATTGTGCCATAACATTGAGATAGGTATTCAAAGATATCTCCTCAGCAAGGAAACGAACTACCTTGTAGGTTCCCGCTAGCCCATGTGGTAAGACCAGATGGCGAACCAGCAGACCTCTGGTGGCTATTCCTTGCTCATCTATTTGCAGGTCACCAACCTGCCGATGCATCTCCTTTATGGCTGCTCTATTCACTGAGGGATAATTCTCAATGCCTGAATACTGCTGAGCGATTTCATCATCGGAGTACTTCATATCTGGCATGTATATATCAATAATCCCCTCCAGTAGCCTCAATGTTTCCACAGAATCATACCCGCCACTGTTATACACCAAGGGGATAGAGAGCCCCCTGGCTATAGCAAGCTCCAAAGCTTCGAGGATTTGGGGGACTACATGGGTTGGGCTTACTAGATTAATATTGTGGCATCCCCTTTTCTGAAGGGAGAGCATCATCCCTGCCAGCTCCTCCTTGGTTACTTCTGTTCCTTCCCCTAGTTGGCTTACGGAGTAATTCTGGCAAAAGACACACCTCAAATTGCAGTTACTGAAAAATATCGTTCCTGAACCGTTATTGCCCACTAAGGGTGCTTCCTCGCCAAAGTGAGGGCCATAGCTGGAGACAATTGCTTGAGCCGCTGTGCGACACTTACCTACCTCGCCATCCAGGCGGTTAACGTGACAGTGGCGAGGGCAAATTTCGCAGCTCTCTAGAGTTTCCTTAGCGCGCTTTATCCTCAGGGTGAGCTCACCACAGTAATAAAGCCCCAGGTAAGCCGCTACTCCCTTCATTCCTCAGCAGGGCGCTCCTTCTTACCTTTTTTAATCACTTCTACAGTTACAGGTGTGGGTATTATATCTGCACCTGTTATCTTCTTTGCATCCTTTTTGGGCTTTTTCCGCTCCCTCCATCTATAGTCCCTTCTGCCCATAGCTATACCCCAAATTATCGCTAAAAAAGTTTAGCCAAACCCTTGTAGGAGTGTATCTCCCCAGGGCTTGTCCCCTCCCAATTTGCTTAGACATCCTGTTTAGGACGAGTTTAACAAAAGGTAATGATAAAAGCAACTCTTGAATTGGAGCACTACAGAGAGATTTTGCCGGTGCTACTCCAAGCGGAATAAGCGGCGCAGGGCATCAATACCTTTTTAAGGGTCTCCCCGGCTTTCTTGGCTAATTCCCTCGCAGCAGCCGTCTTTTCTTCTAGCTCCTTGGTATATTCCCGCGCCATCGCAGCTCCTGTTTCTAGCCTCTTCGATGCCTCTAGTGTTACCCCTGCTTCCACATCTTTATGAATTTGTCAAGTTTTTGTTGCAATTGAGGTCTTGCTTGTGGGGGGTTGAAGGCTGGTGAATTAAATTGACCGAAGAGGGTGACTCTGCTAGAATAGGCTAAATAAACCTCACAAAATCCGATTTTGTGGGGACGCCCTTTCAAATCTAAGAGCAGATCTACGGGGTTCCCCGAAAGAGTTTGGGGACTTATTTGAATCGGAGGGCTCTATGTATCAAAAAACCTCCGCCTCTCTGAAGAGGCCGCTTATTGTGCTATGTCTCACTTTCATAGCCATATATGCCTTTCTCATCCGCTGCTTCCATCTTCTTAATCCTGACCACTACTACATAATAAGTCCTGACTCTCACTTCTTTCACTGGATGGCAGAGCTAGTCCAATCGGGCGAGAGGGTTGACCACACCTTCGCTGGTCATACAGTACCAACTATATGGCATAGTGGGTTAGCCTACCCCTTAGCCTATATTGCCAAGGCTATCAGCTTCGTCTTTGGCACATCACCCATAGATGCCCTGACCTTCACCAGCAAGTTCCTGCCTCCAACCCTAGCGGTAATTAGCATAATCCTAATATATTTAGCCGTTTCTAAAATCTATAATCAGCGGGTGGGACTATTTTCCGCCTTTGCCTGGGCTATCCTACTTTACGCCTGCTTTATTCAGGGAGCAGGATATCTCGACCGTGATGGGCTCAGTATGCTGCTAATAATGATAGGGGCCTTCATATTTTACCTATCTAGAGGCTGGCACTGGAAGATAGGCAACCTCGACCTGGGATGGGTGGCAGGAGGGCTATCGGTGGTTGCCATTGCAGCCCTACTCCTTCTGGAATGGATATGGATTGGTCCAGTGCTGCTGCTGGCTATCTTGACTACCTTCTTTGTGGGGGAGGTCTTGGCTAAATTCTACCGACATATAGCCCCCAGCTTGGTGGATGGGAAGGATCTACTGACCCTAGCTAAACAATCAGTTACAAGCATTGCCGCGGCTGTAAGGGAGTCAAACTGGCGACCCTTTGCCCTGATAATAGGGTTAGGTGCCCTGGTAGGAGGGATAAGCCCGGGGTTTCCTTATATGTATCGCCTCACTACATGGGTGGCTAGGGAGGCATTGTTCCCTAGGAGTGGAGGTGTCCCTGTTGCCGAATTGCAACCTATAGGCTTTGTCGGTTTGCTTGGCTATGGGTTTTTAATTATTCCCATAGCGATTGGGCTGTACATTATGTTGAGAAACCGGCGTAGAGCAGACCTTTTTTGCCTCAGCTGGTTCGCCTGTCTATTCTTTTTAGGCCTCTTCGCAGGACGGGTGTTCCTCTACACTGCTCCGCCGGCTTGCATCATCTCCGGACTGGGACTGGCCTTTATCTGCGATTTCCAAAATCCTCGCCGATTCCTCCGCTACATAAAAATGGGCGCCACAGTGTTCCTCTTGTTTCTGTTGTTTATCTCCTCTTTTCTCTTTGCTTATAGTCTTGGATCCAGTCCCAGAGTGGCGGCAAACAATGACTGGCATGATGCCTTGATTTACTTGAAGGATAACACTCCTGAGGAAGCGGTGATAATGAGCTGGTGGGATTATGGCTACTGGATTCTTGATCTAGCTGAGCGGACACCGGTGGTTGATAATGGCTTCTATGGCTATGACCGAGAAAGGCTGCAGGATGTAGGGTTGGCTTACTGCACTACTGATGCTTCAAAAGCAGTGCAAGTTATGCAGAAATATGGGGCTGACTACCTTGTCTTTTCCGAAGTTGAGATAAAGATTCTGCCTGCGATAACCGAGTTTGGTCTCGGCAAGGCACATGGTGACGGTCGTTCGATACCCGAAGAGCTGGAGGGCTCCCTTTATAACCGAAGCCTCTCTGGGGACTTTCAATCTGAGCAGGGATTAAGGGTAGTTTATCAGAACGAAGAAGTGGTTATTCTGGGGCTAGAGTGAGGGGCTGCAGGGGATTTTTCATCCCGAATAATGCGTGAACAATTTGCTTAGGTATGCGTGTGTTTATAAATGTAGGAGTATTCGTCCCCGACCCTTGTGGTCTCCCGCAAGGAAAAAGGGGGCAAGCCCAAAATAGTTAGTTACTCCTCGCCCTCTTCACCCTCACCGCTTACTAACAAAGGGAGTTTCAGCCTTCCAGCTTTTACCGACCCCCATCCAACTGCCAAGCACACACCAAAATTGGCTAGGAAAATCAATCCTGTAAGCAGCAAAGCGATAACCGATTCCGCTTCCCCCCGGCAACACCGACAATCGTTAAAAAGAAAAACCCAGGTTTACAAGCCCTAGGATTTAGGACTAAACAACCACATCTGGTCTTATCTCAGCTTCCCGATGTTAGGATAGCTGACATCATACTATAACTCGCACGCTAATACAATTGACGAAATTGACAGAAGAAGAGGCACCTCCTTAGAATAGGCTAAACAAGGGGGCAGGGTGTATCAGAAAAGTCTTCTAGATAATGGACTCCGAGTCGTCACCTGCACCATGCCTCATACCCGTTCAGTGTGTATTGTTGTTTTTATTGGCGCTGGCTCCCGCTATGAGAGGGCTGAGGAGGCAGGGGTTTCCCACTTTATTGAGCACCTCTGTTTTAAGGGTACCCAGCGGAGAGCCACAGCTAAGGAGATATCAGAGGCAATTGAAGGGGTAGGCGGCATGCTTAATGGCGCTACTGATAAGGAGTTAACAACCTATTGGTGCAAGGTAGCCCGCCCACATTTCCCTCTGGCAGTAGATGTCCTTGCCGATATGCTCTCTCATTCCAAGTTTGACCCTGAGGATATAGAGAAGGAGCGCCAGCTAATCATTGAGGAGATTAACATGAGCCTTGATTCCCCTCAGTATCGGGTTGACTTACTCATTGATGAGCTTATATGGTTAAATCAACCCCTGGGGAGGGATATTGCTGGAACTAAAGCTACAGTGGCTAGCCTTACTCGTCAGGATATGCTCCATTATCTTGCCCACCACTATTTGGCTAATAACATAGTGGTGAGCATTGCTGGTGACATTAGCCACCAAGAGGTAGTGGCTAGCCTAGAGGAGGCTTTTGGTGTTTGGCAAGGGGGCTTGCCTCAGAAATGGTATCCGGCTGACAATAGGCAATATCAGCCACGGTTCCGAGCTGAGCAGCGAGATTCAGAGCAGGCTCACCTTTGCTTAGGTTTACTCGGGTTGTCTCTCAATCATCCCGATCGCTTCATCCTTGACCTACTTAGCGTCATCTTAGGGGAATGTATGAGCAGTCGCCTTTTCTCGGAGATTCGAGAGAAAAGAGGTCTTGCCTATGTTATCCACAGCTATGTAGACCATTTTTTGGATACAGGCTCTCTGATCATCTATGCCGGGGTTGACCCCAAGCACCTCCCCATTACTATCAAAGCTATCCTGGGTGAGCTGAATCAACTCAAGGAGAAAGTCCCCGAAACCGAGCTGACTAAAGCAAAGGAGCTATGCAAGGGGAGGTTATTGCTTCGTATGGAAGATACCCGTAGCGTGGCTGGCTGGCTAGGGGGACAAGAATTGCTGCTGGGGGAGATCCTCAGCGTTGACCAAGTGGTATCCATAATTGACTCTATCCAAGCTGATGACCTGCTTCGAGTTGCCCAAGAGCTTTTGGTTGGGGAGAAGCTCAATCTTGCTGTCGTTGGTCCCGTGGAAGACAAGCATCTGGAGGGGCTGCTCCAGT
>Ga0315310_10003248_pt1 | contig 10114 bp, 9 predicted proteins | sample TDP5_MG_FD_203630 | JGI IMG/M metagenome (GOLD analysis project Ga0315310, IMG submission 203630) | Freshwater sediment microbial communities from Lake Towuti, South Sulawesi, Indonesia - TDP5 | ecosystem: Environmental > Aquatic > Freshwater > Lake > Sediment | place: Indonesia: South Sulawesi...
ATAATGCGACACATTTTCGACGTCCATCTTCTGGACAGACATCGGGGTAAACGTCTCGGAGCTGTTGGCGAGCAAGAAATATTTTATCTCATCTAAGTCTGTGTCTGGAACACCGTTTTCATGGGTACCGCTGTATGCCTCTATAAGTAACAGCGTATTTCCGATAAAGACCTCTGTGTCGTTATCTGCCACGTAATGCTGCCCCAGAAATGTCTGAATGGGCGAGTTGTAAACGTCTGAATAATAAGTGAAGAAGGCAACCTGGGTGCCTGAGGAGTTGATCCATGTATACCATAGATTCACGCCTAGGCCATACGACACGGAGCCGCTTAAGTACTCGCTCTTCGTGTCCACCCCGGATTGGCTAGAGCTCTCAGCTGAGGATGCATAAAAAGAATTAACGCCCGCTACTGAAAATGACAATGCTAGAAGCAGAAGAGCAGTTAAGAGGGCACCGAAACATCTTTTGCTCGTTCGAAACGGTTCCATATGCTGTTCCTCTAGTTTAGATGGGTATTCTGACGCATTTTAGACTATATATTCGAACATTTTGCGATTTTATCGAACGGTTCATCTACGTGACGGCCTGTGGCGCCAAACCTTGAGGGTCTCGTACCAGAAGATTGCAGCTGCCATGGTTGCTGGTATAAGAGCTGTCACTACCACAGGCGAGAGAGAATGGCTGAAGAATGTTATGAAGAGCAGAATCATGATAGAGGTAGCGGAGGCATACACAAGATGTTTAGGAAGGGCGTGCCCACTAAAGAAAATGAAGGCGCTCATTAAATCAATCTTGACAACTTTGCTAACCTGATAATTACCCGACTGATCCTTACACGCTAAACCAAGCTGCCTCAACTTCTCAAGCTGGTAACTTGCACTGCTTGGACTGGAAAAACCCAAAGTCCTCTGAACCTCTCTTACACCGCATGAGCCTCGACCCTTCTTCAATAGATACCAGTAAACAAGCAGAGTGTTTCCCGTAACCTCGCTCAGTATCCTCTCTTGATCGGAGATGTCGGGAGGGGTCAAAGCAGCAATGAACTCCCAATCTATACAAAATAAAGGAATTGCTCGTACAGTTTAATACTATACTTTCGAACATCCGACCTAAAAGGGATAGAACTTCATCTGCCTGAGATATTCTACTGCTCTTTTTGTATTCTCAAGCTTCGAGTAATTATCGTAAGCCTCAACTTCAAGGCATATTCGAGGTTTTAGTCCATAGCGTTTCAGTGCGCCAAAGAAGTTGTCCCAATTGATGCTTCCTTCTCCAGGTGCAAGGTTACTGTCGAAATCTCCATGGTTGTCATTCAAATGAATATACGACAAATCCTCCCCAAGGATTTCAACCCATCGTTCAATCGGCACTCTAGAGAAAAGATTAGCATGTCCAGTGTCGAGCAGTACCTTAAAGTTTTCATGGTTTACGCCGTCTAACACATCTCTTACAAGCTCAGGTTGTGGTTCCCATAAATTTTCGAAGACCAATAAGAGATTTTCATCAGCTAGTTCTGCTATTTCGGTCCAAAACTTGATTTGTCTTTGCTTGTATCCGTCTACATATTTAGGTGAACCTGTTGCAATGCGTGGATTAAAGCATGAACAGAAGATTACGATTTTCGCCCCAAGTTTCTTTGAGATTTCGATGTTTTGGAGTATCCGTTCTCTTGCCACGCGAGCTACTCTAGCGTCTCTACTAGCAGTAATCATGTCCATAAAGACGCCGTGTATCGCCACATCATTCCTAAAATCTTTCAAGGCCAGTTTGTAAGATTGGAGTATAGGTTCCCAGTCTCCGTCAAGTATCCAAGGGAGCGCAAAGGAAGTTAATTCAATTCCGTAACGATTAGCCTTCGCAAACTCGATAAAATCGTAACCAACCTCATCCGTGGTTTGAACAAACAACTCGTTCATAAAGACCCTCAAAAAACATAGCTACTGCCCTTTAGTGTTATTTAGATTTCTTCTTGCTGGCGTGCCTTTGCACAAGCTACACTGGTAATCATGGCATTCAGCGCCGGGGAAGGGGTTTCAACCCCAATTTACTAATAAAGACATGCCCTTACATGCTTGGCGAGAGTTCGAATCTCTCCGGGGCCACCAAATGCTCTTTGCGTGTGTGCAACGCTGCTAGGTCCCTATATTTGGATCCAAATCTGTTTCAGAATCTTGGAGATGACGACACCTCCACTATCTTCTGCAAATAGCAATCCTGAAAAATGACACAATCAACAAAGTGTTGTTCTTAACTTATTCAGGGACTAGTTTTGAAGGCTTTAAACAAAAAGGGGCAAACCTACATCTTGTATGAAACAGCGTACAGCAGCCCTGATTTACTTCTTACTTCTGTGGCTTTGAACCCTGTTCTTCTTAAGACGCCCTCTAATTCCTCTCTTTGCAACCCTGGCAACTGCTTTAATCCAGCAATATCTTCAAAGAATATTTTTGCAAACATGTTGTCGGTCTTTTCAATCTCGATGGCTAAGAGAGAGCCCCCTTTCTTTAAGCTTCTGTGGATGCGGTTTACGTACTCTGTTACGCCTGCGGTTTCCTTCCCTATCAAGCATCCAACTCCTAGAAAGCTCAATGCTAAGTCATAGGTATCAGAGGGAACATTCAAGTCATAAGAGAAGGTTACATCGGCACCTCTGAGAAAACGTTTGACTTCTTCGTACTCTAGGGTACATAGAATCTTCTGATGCTGCTTGATGTCCGCCATTTCCCTCATGTTCTTCAATATCGTCTTTATGTACAAGGAAGCATCACAGCAAAACTTCCTTGCCGAATTAACCAAATGCTCTCTGAGTCGTTCTCTGCCAGTCTTAGTAAGAAAGTATATTTTCTTTCGCGTCGCCCCCACTGATTCAAGTCTATAATCAACTAATTGCCTATTCCTCAACTCCTCCAACACAGGATAAATCGTCCCAGAGCTCTTTATGTTAAGCCTATTCATAATATCCACTCCACAGAGTTCTTCATTTTTCAGAATCATCATTATCTTAGCTTGAAGTGGACCCGTAATCTCTAACTCTGACGGTTGCATGGAGACGCCGCTATCGGATACCAACACCAAACTTTATAGTTGCGTAAACAAATTTAAGGATATCGGAAAAACCGATATTGGTGTGACCAACATAATAGGATCCCCGCATACATCTTTCAACTGTATATGAGTTGAAGATTGGCGACATTGCCCTTACTATATGGTAGACAAGGAGGATGGTAGGATGGACGTAATTCGAATCCCAGCAAAAAAGGAAGACATAGGAAAATTCTATAGCCGCGTTAGTAAGTGGCACAGACTGTACAAACTCCAAACCGTCTTTTCAAAAGGCGAGCAGAGAGTAAAAAATCGTGTAGTAGAAATCGCTGAAATAAAGGAAAACGATGTTGTTTTGGAGGTAGCTATCGGCGCGGGTGATGTTATAGAAAAAATCGCCAGAAGACTTGGAGAGAGAGGCAGAGTCTACGGAGTGGACATTGCGCAAGGTTACATAGAGTTTACTCGGAAAAGATTAATCAAATGGAAGCTTGGCGATAATGTTCATCTACAAATTGCAGAAGCAACCAGGTTACCGTTTGAAGATAACAAGTTCGATGTTCTGATAAATTGCTTTATGATGGACTTGATAGATACGCCAGAAATTCTCACGGTTTTATCTGAATTCAAAAGAGTAGTAAAAACTCACGGCAAAGTTGTCATTGCAGCAATGGCAATTCCGGAAGGAAAACAATCATTACTTTCAAGAATCATGCGCCGTTCTTATTTGTTTTTCATCAAAAATGTGTATGGCAATTGGGGATGTAGACCAATATTAACAGAGCCATTCATGAAAGAGGTGGGATTCTCCAATATTCAAAGAGAATACATTGGTTCTTTCATGTGGTTTCCGAAGGAAATAGTATGGGCAGAAAAGACTTAACGGTGCCGGAAAAGTTTGAAGCTATTCCATTGATTGAGGTTTCGTCCGGCGAATAGGTTTACATCTCGGTTCAAATTCTCGGCGAATCTAAAATCCTAGAACGCAAGTCAACATCGTTGCTTATAAGTAGTAGAGCATTAGGAAATTGCGAAGGCAAGGTTTGAGGGAAAATGGTTCTGAGCAAGGCAGAGAAGGTTTTGAGGGAAATTGAAGGTGTAGCAAGAGGGAGGATGTTCCTCCCTATCGTAGGGCCCAGCAGGGGCCAAATCTTGGTGAAAGTTATTCGTGAGATCAAACCCAAACGTGTTTTGGAGGTTGGAACCCTCATTGGGTACTCGACAATTCTGATGGGAAAGGAGCTTGGGAGCGACGCTCAATTAATCACTATTGAGATCGATGCCAACAACGCAAAGATAGCGAAGGAGAACATAAGAAAGGCGGAGATACCGCCAACCGTGGAAGTTTTAGTCGGCGGCGCAATTGAGGTTGTACCAAGGCTGGAAGGCATGTTTGACCTTGTATTCATCGACGCGGATAAAACAGAATACCTAGACTATCTACAACTGATCGAGGAGAAGCTCCATAAAGGAAGTGTTATAGTTTCAGACAACGTGGAGCTTGCGCCACCATACCTAGATTACGTAAGGTCTTCAGGAAAGTATAGCAGCAAATTCGTACCTGTAGGTCCGGTCAAAGTCGACCACTACCGTTCCCACCGTCGCGAAGATGGACTTGAAATAAGCGTCAAACTGTAAACACCAAACATTGCGCGCGCAACCAAGGATTTGAACATAACTTGCGTAGTTTGGCGCTGGGGAAGGGATTTCAGAACCAATTTGATTCAATCATCAAGTTAGTAGAGAGATAATGAAAACAAAATTAAACTGCTTACGAGCTTAAATAACAAAGAAAGTTGAGAAGGTAAGAAAATGCATCAAATAACATCAGAAAATCTATATAAAGCATGGATACAAGGGCTCGCTCTTGTTCCGAAGACTTGTGTAAACAAAGGGCTTAATAAAACCCAAACGTGTAGCGTGTGCGTTTTGTAGGTAATCGGCAAAACTAAAAATGCTGAAAGGCATAGTTGTGTGAGGGATGCGGTCTGTCCATAGACAGAGAGGAAATGCAGGCTATCGCAAAGAAATATCGTGAGCCCATTGCATTGGTTATCGGATCCGACTCCGGGCTACAAGTGGTCAAAGCTCTGGAGCACTATGGGCTAAAGACGATAGTCTACGTATCTCGTGGAGAGGCTTCACACTACCTCAAGGAGCTAATTCAGGATAGGAAACCAAAAAAAGAGGGCGGGCTTTCCAACAATGATCTTCTCGTCGTCGACGAGCTTGGAGAAATCAAGAAAAATGACGCTTGGAAAACGGCAGTCTTTCGCCTGAATACTTACCAAGAAATAACTAATTATGTTGATGAGCTAGTTGCATTAGAATGCGTACAAATTCCGAGTAAGGCATTTTCAGTTCTTGTTGGAGGAGATGAGAGGTGCAGTATTATTGAGAATCAATTCGCAATTCCAATCATGGGATCGCGAATGTTGTTCAAAATAGCAAATATCGGTGCAAGCCAAAGAGACCATCGATGGTTCGCTCAAAAGGTCGGTTTCCCATGCGTGGAAGTCTATGAATTCAAAGCAAGTGAGACCGGTATTAGATTCGTTGAATTTGTCAATGAACCACTTATACTAATGACAGGATATTCGGGCACAGGTGGAAAAATGACATTTATAATAGGTGAAAATTCGAGCGATTTGGAAGAACGGGTATCAAAAGAAGTAGTTGCAGGCAATGTCGACAAAACAACACTGGAGAAAGCTTGGGCACAGGAATTTCTTCTGGGTGCTAATATTAATCTAAACCTTTTCTTTTCGCCTATAGATGCTAAGGAAGAATGGGGAGACACAGACGACGTGTATGCCTCGCTTTACAATCTCAGTTTGCAGGATGCTCGAGCGTGCCTTGCAAATGAATTGATATCTCTTGAAGAGCGTAGGTTGGATATTCTTGAGAAGCTGAAAGGCTTGTCAATTGACTTTCAAACAAGAATCAAGAGCTTTGTCAAAACTTATCGTTTACCAAAGATTTCACTGAATTTCTTAGAGGATTTTCTGTTTGAGGATTTACTTAAATATGGTGAGCGGCTCCTTCTCTTGATTAAGGAAGAAGAGCCTCCGGGGATCATTGGTAGTTGGAGCTTGCAAGCCACCATGTTACAGAAGGGTGTGTCGAGTTACGAACTGAAATTAGGAGGAATAAATTTCGGCCTTTACGATAGACTTGAGGAAGAGGCAATTTACCCGTTGGTTAACCTTGCTAAGTTGAGACGAGGAATGGAAATGACTTTAGGCGAGAGAATTGCACTTGAGCTTCTTAGATCGAAAAAGGCAGACCTATTGCCAGACATAGTAACCTAACTCAGTTACAAAGTGAAATGAGATATTTGGTAATGGATTTAGGAAGGGCACAAATGTCAGACAAGGGCTCTCAAAGCGCCGATCTGAAATTCAAGACGCATGGAATACTGGCTGGGTATGATACGGATAATATTGCTATTGGGACAATTTGCTCTCACTCTGCGCTGCAGATCTTCCATGGGGCGAAACAGGAAGGCTTTCGGACTATCGGAATAACAAAAAGAGAAGTAAGAAAGTTTTACGATGCGTTCCCAAACGCACGCGCAGATGAATATATAAGCGTTCGTGATTACAAAGAAATCTTAAGTCCGAAAATTCAAAGTAGACTAATGAAAGAAAATGTGATAATAATCCCTCACGGCTCCTTCGTTGAATATGTGGGTGCTAATGCCGTTCAACAATTATTCCATGTCCCCCTTTTTGGGAACAAAACGTCTCTGACATGGGAATCCAATCGCGACAAACTTGGGCAATGGATTCGAGGCTCCGGATTGAGATTCCCCAAAGAATATAGCAGTTCTGAAGAGATCGAAGGAATTGCCATTGCAAAGTTGAGTGGGGCAAAGGGTGGCAAAGGCTATTTCTTAGTAGGTAAAGGCGGAAAAGTGCCCGAAAATTACACACTCCAAGAATACGTAGTCGGTGTTAGATACTACCCTCACTTTTTCTATACACCATTGTCGAGAACTGGATTGAAGGCCGGCGAAGGCAGCATCGAATTACTGTCCATGGATAAAAGGATTGAATCAAACATCGACGAGATATTCCGGTTGGGAATGACAAGAAAGGAGCTAGTGGAGTATGGAATAACACCTAGCTTTGTAGTCACTGGCAACATGCCAGTTGTTGTGAGGGAGGCGCTACTGCCAAATCTCATGACAATGGGAAGGAGAATCGTTGAATCCTCGCTGAAACTCTTCTACCCTGGCATTGTTGGGCCATTCTGTTTAGAAACAATATGTACCCCTAGCTTGGAATTTGTCACGTTCGAAATCTCGGCAAGAATTGTTGCCGGCACAAATCTATACCCAACTGGTTCTCCGTATTCCCCATACTGCTATGATGAACCAATGAGCACGGGAAGGAGAATTGCAAGCGAACTACGCGTAGCAATTAAGAAGAATATGCTGAAGAAAATTGTAAGTTGACTTTCAGTGCCTCCTTGCTATGTTCTCATTCGAAACTGGGAAAACGACCTGCAAGGAGACTTTTAGTTTTACGTAATGATCTTTCCTAGTTCGTCGGTATTGATGGCCATCCTTATCTCCATAGCAACTCTTCGACCGGAGGTCACTGGATATCCAAAATAGTACTGCGAATAAGGACTAGAGTACAACACTGGCGAACCCGGCATCCTTGGGGATAAGTCGTAGATAACAATCTGCAAGTCTGGAGTCACGGCACCTTGTAAAGCGAACGGTCCGATAATTCCAGGAGGGTACATTTTCCTAGAGGCAGTGACGAATCTTTCGCCTATTTCATAGACTTTCTCTAGCATTGATTCGCGAATCGTAGCACTTTCATGCCCAATCTCGTAATACTCGACACTCAGATTTCTTCCAACCTGATCTTCTGCAGGCAGTCTCAATATACCGTCTAGATTCGTCTGTATTCTTCTGTCGATGCCGAGGAATTCCAATTCTTTCTTTAGGGGAGAATAGAAATAGTTGAAATTGAACTGGGCACCCAAAGCGAACTCCTCTATCCATGTCTCACCGGTTTTCAATTGCTCTTCCAGCACTGCAGATGAACTCGCGAACTTAGACTTCCATTTTTTGATGAATTCTTTGGGAGAAGCGCAGGTGAAGAATGATCTTTCGATTTTCTTAATAGGTTCTTTCGCCTTGACCATGCACAATCTATCTATGTCTTTGTAAGATCTGAACCTAAGCGGTTGCTTGATGCCAGCCTCTTCAAGAAGTTCATGTTGAAGTTCGCGCTCATCTGTTTTCAGCATGCTTCGGTTGCCAAACATTGGGACGCGAAAGTCTCCTTCAATTCTTTCTACATCTACGTAGGCGGTTAGAGATCTGTTAGGAACAAAGAAAACGTTCAACTCCCTTAGTTTCTTCTGGATATCCCTCTGCATTATCTGGCTAAAGCTTTCCAAAACTAGTGTTCTGGTAATGATTCTCTTGTATCTAAGATAGGTTTGTTCTCTGCCCCTTTGACACACAGCTACAGTCTGGAAATTTTCCTCTTTTGCACCTTCGGACAAGTCCAAAGCTGAGTGGGAGGCGATCATCCCTATTCGCGCTTCATCCAGATTGTAACTTCTGAGCATATCAAACACATTACCTCTCCTTACGTTTCGGTCTTCTTTTGACACCTGTTTCAGTTCACACATTCTTCATGCATCACCTTTATGTTTATGAGGGAACGCATTTCCATTTCGATGCCGTATGAAGAGAGCACATGATGTACATGTAATATAAAAACTTCCCCCACCCATGTCTCAATATATTCAAAGTAAATCGAGAGAGATTAAATTTCCTACCGGTCCTTACGTTCTCCATTCTTTCGGAAAAGTTCGTCTGTTTTCTAGCAGAGGCCTTCCACGCCAGAAACCCGCTCTGAACCCTGCTCACAGTGCCGCCACCTCAATATCATTCTGTTATTATGCCAATCATGAGAAGTACTTCTCTCTGCAATTTGCCTGCACCCGTCAATTCCACCTTTTTCTCTCCCAGATGTATCAGTTTCTTGTCATTCAAAGACTTTATTGTCTTCTCACAGGCTGCTTTAGCATCCAAAATTCTCTTTGAGAGGAGTGCATCTAGAATCTTTTCGTGTGTCGCGGGTGATTTCAGGATCTTAAGAACTTCTATTTCGCCCTTGCCTAGAACGAATCTAACTGAAGGAATACGCTTTCCACTCACGGTGATGTAATAGTTTGTGATTATATTTAAAACTTATGATTTGAAGTTAAAAACCACGCTTTAACTTCTTGATCAAGAGTTTTGCTTGAACGTACTATATTTACTTTCAATCATAGATTTCGAGTAAAAGAGCGCCGGGGAAGGGATTTGAACCCTTGAGGCGCAAAGCGCCACCGGCTTACACGCCATGGTCTGAGCCCCAAACCATCAATCATCTCGAGGCCGGCACATTACCGCTCTGTCACCCCGGCACCCAACGGCAAACAAAATGAAACAACGAAACAAACTAAAAGCATTTCCTCACAAACCCCAAGCTAAGAAGTAGTAGTCCATCGTACACGCGGCACTGACAACTACTTCTGAGGAAAGTCACCTCGGTGTTATTACTTGACCTAAGTGGAAGCTAATAACATCTGAAGCTTCAAACCGCGAACAAACAGACTGCGCTTGCATGTTCATGTACAACTGTTTCAACCTACCCGCAGCCAGCAGCACCGTAGAAGAAGGTATAAGGGATTTGGCGCCTTCTTCTTGCGAAATTTGTTTTCCCGCAGAGCACCGAGCAACATGGACAAACGTCACGTTTGGCAACATTGATGGTGCCTTTTAGCAACATAGAACGTCACGCAAGAAACACAAAAACAGACCCAGAAACACCATTCAGAAACCCGAACAGCGCCCAAAACACAAGCTGAAAAGTAGAACTTTCACCGCAAAAAAATTTTTCCAGACTCATACTAACCCTCTCTAACCACAAATGCAAAAACGTTTTAACACCGCACAGCATTTACACATAGAATCAAACCCGGAAAGGAGCCCTACACCACAATTGTTCAAAGCCAAACTAAACGACGCCAAACTCCTACGCGACATGATCACAG
>Ga0315310_10003249_pt1 | contig 10113 bp, 7 predicted proteins | sample TDP5_MG_FD_203630 | JGI IMG/M metagenome (GOLD analysis project Ga0315310, IMG submission 203630) | Freshwater sediment microbial communities from Lake Towuti, South Sulawesi, Indonesia - TDP5 | ecosystem: Environmental > Aquatic > Freshwater > Lake > Sediment | place: Indonesia: South Sulawesi...
ATGGGCTCCTTCAGCCAGATGATGGCGAGATCTACGTGAACGGGAAGGAGGTGTCAATGGATAGCCCCGCCACAGCGATAAGGCTGGGCATAGGGATGGTCCATCAGCGCTTCATGCTCGTTCCAAGTCTCACAGTGGCCGAGAACGTCATCTTGGGAAGAGAACCGGTCAAGGACAAAGTCCTACTTGACATGGACAAAGCCCTAAAGGATGTTGAAGCCTCATGTGAACGTTACAACCTAGCGGTAGACCTGAAGGCCCCGATATATGCTCTCTCCGTTGGCATACAGCAGAGGGTGGAAATCCTGAAGGCCCTCTACAGAGGGGCCGACATCCTCGTCCTTGACGAGCCGACCTCTGTTCTCACCCCTCAAGAAGTAACTGAACTGTTCAGGGCAATCCGGGCCCTGAAAGAGCAGGGGAAGACAGTTGTCTTCATCTCCCATAAGCTCAGGGAAGTCCTCTCGATCTGCGACAGGATAACAGTTCTCAAGAAAGGCAAAGTAGTCGGGACGGTCCGAGTTGAAGATACCAACCTTGGCGAACTGGCGAAGATGATGGTCGGCCGAGAAGTTGTCTACAGATTCGACAAGAGACTGATGAATGGAAGAGAAGTCGTCCTAAAAGTCGAGAGTCTGAAGGCCCTTGACGATAGAGGTCTGCCAGCGCTAAGAGGCATAGACTTCGAAGTCCACGCATCGGAGATCTTGGGGGTAGCCGGGGTCGAGGGAAATGGACAGACCGAGCTTGTCGAAACGCTCACGGGACTGAGGAAGACCACAGAGGGAAGAATCCTTCTGAACAACGTCGAAATAACGGCTGCGTCCCCAGAAGAGAGGATACGGTTGGGAATCTCCCATATACCAGAGGACAGATACAAAAGGGGACTGATATCGGACTTTTCAGTGAAAGAGAACCTTATCCTCGGAAGCCACAACAAGCCACCATTTGCGAAAAAGCGCGTCAGACTTGACTTCGGACAGATCTCGAGGTACGCGCGAAAGCTGATCGATGAATTCTCCATACGAACTCGGAGCGAAGACACACCTGTCCGGCACCTGTCAGGTGGAACTCAGCAGAGAGTTGTTCTGGCAAGAGAACTTAGCCGGGAACCGAAACTGATCATAGCCTCTCAACCAACCAGAGGATTAGACGTTGGGGCAACTGAATTCGTCCGCAGCAAGATTGTTGAGATGCGCGATCATGGGTGCGCGGTTCTACTGATATCGGCAGATCTCGACGAAATATGGGCGCTTAGCGACAAGATCGCAGTTATTTATGAGGGGAAAATCGTGGCGATAAGAGATCCTCAGAAAACAAACGAGGAAGAACTCGGACTCTTGATGGCCGGTGGCAAAGATGGCTGAAAAAGCAGAAGGACAGCAAATGGATACTCGAGGAACTTCCAAGATCCGATCATGGATAAAGTTAGGTCTACAGAGGACACTACCTCAGATAATCGCAATCTTCTTGGCGTTCGTAGCCGGGGCAGCGGTTCTGCTTGCGACTGGCCACTCCCCTATAGATGCATACGGCGAAATGTTGAGGGGAGCGTTCGGTGACATGTTCGGGATTGGACAAACCTTCACTCAGGCAACTCCAATAATCTTCACGGCGCTGGCGTTCTTGTTCGCCTCTAAGTGCGGCCTTTTCAACATAGGGGCCGAGGGACAACTGATAGTCGGCGCGTTTGCGGCAGCGCTCGTCGGAATATCTTTCAGTGGCTTGCCTACATTAGTTCATATTCCTATGGCTCTGTTAGCCGGAGCTTTAGCCGGTGGGCTATGGGGCCTCATACCCGCGATTCTGAAAACCAAACTTGGCGCACACGAAGTCATCACGACTATGATGCTGAGCTACGTCGCAACGTACTTGACGAGCTACATGGTGAACTACCCTTTCAAGGCCCCAGGTTGGGTCGCCCAAACAGTGCCGATAGCGATCTCAGCTCAGCTTCCTCGCATTCTGGAGCCTACACAGGTCTCCGCATCGATCTTCCTAGCGGTTGCATTGGCTGCCCTCACCCATTACGCCTTGCAGAGGACCACTTTTGGTTACGAGGTAAGGGCCACGGGGCTGAACCTCACGGCCGCTGAGAACGCAGGCATCGATGTGAAGAGGGAGATGATTCTCGCACTAGGAATCAGTGGGGCTGTTGCCGGTTTGGGTGGGGCAGGTGAGGTGCTAGGTGTTCATAGACGCTTCATCGACGGCTTCTCCCCAGGCTACGGTTGGGACGGACTTGCAGTGGCCTTGGTCGGAGGACTCCACCCAGTCGGCGTGCTGCTCGCGGCTGTTTTGTTCGGGGCTCTAAGAAGCGGAGGCATGACCATGACGAGAGTCACAGGCGTCCCCCTCGACATCGTAATCATTCTTCAAGCGCTCGTCGTCCTTTTTGTCACAGCACCCATGATAATCAGATATCTTCTCAGAAGAGGAGGACACAAGGATTGAACCTGCTGGACGTAATCAATGTTGGACTATTCGCAGCTACCGTTAGAATGGCAACGCCGATAGTCTTTGCCTCACTTGGCGGAATCTACTCAGAGAGGGTAGGGATCATAAACGTGGGGTTAGAAGGCATGATGCTGACCGGCGCCTTCTCCGGAGTGGCAATAACCTTTCTCGCAGGCGACCCTTTGCTCGGTGTCTTAGCAGCCATCCTTGCTGGAGGATTGCTCGGCCTGCTACACGCCCTTCTTACCGTGAAACTCATTGGAAATCAGATCGTAAGCGGAACGGGCATTAACATCTTTGCCTTAGGCTTCACAGCCTACATGAGCCAAATACTGTGGGGCTCAAGAGGGGCTTCTGAAACGGTCACGGGATTGAAGGCTGTGACAGTCCCGCTACTGCAGAACGTCCCAGTCATTGGCGAAATCATCGGTACACACACACCGCTTGTCTATCTGATGCTGATTATCACGGTGCTCTGCCACATCGCCCTATTCAAAACTCCCTTGGGACTGAGGATTAGGGCAGTAGGCGAGAACCCCGCGGCCTCCGACACTGCTGGAATAAACGTCTTCAGGATAAAGTACCTGTGCGTCATGATAAGCGGGATGCTCGCCGGACTGGGTGGCGCCTTTCTGTCTCTTGGTCACCTGAACCTTTTTGCCTGGGGAATGACCGGGGGACGAGGCTTCATAGCCCTAGCGGCGATGATCTTCGGCAAGTGGATGCCTTTTGGAGCGTTCGGAGCCAGCCTACTTTTTGGCTTCGCGGATGCGCTGCAGATGAGGCTACAGGCCCTTGGACTTCTCCCGCCTCAGATAATCTTGACCATCCCGTACATAGTGACGATCGCAGTCTTGGCAGGAGTGGTTGGAAGAGCCACTCCTCCAAGTGATTACAGACCCTATTCGAAAGGCTGACGACGTTCAAGAATGACGAACGAAGCTTTCATTTCGTACGCGGTCTAGCAGGCTCTCTGTTTTCGTTTGATGGCTATGGCTGTGGTTGCGACCAGCCGAAGACATCTGAGTAAGGCGCTGGAACCGCAGGTGTGTTCACCGGTAGTATGACTTCCGGATAAACCCACATTCTCGCAACACGTACCTGATGGCGTTCTTCTCTTAGGAACTATTCTCGTCACACAGGAATTCCCAAATCCAGAAAACTCCCTTCCCTAGGAGAGTCCATTTGGCGGGCCCGGAGGGATTTGAACCCCCGACCTCCGGCTCCGAAGGCCTATGCAGACGCCTGTCTTCAGCATCCTAGTCCGACTAGACCACGGGCCCTTTGCGTGCATGTAGTCTCAGAGGAGAGGACAGTAATAAGTCCCTCTGAGCTACCTGTAACCATTAGCTTGGCAGGCCGTCCTAGCTTCCGTCATTCTGGAGAGGGAGATGAGGGATTCGTTGAGTGTTCCTTCGTGAGAACGACGACGACGATGATGATCATTCCATGATCTACTTCTCATGTCGTCTCAACACCTTTCGGATCATCCATGAAGATCGCGGCAATCGTACAGTTGCCTGATGAGTCGACACTCAAGTTTGAAGAAACAGTTCACTCCAAGTGTACCATCTAGCACCTAGCCTTTGACGCTCAACGTACCGATTTGGCAATGATACATTCACAGGCTAATGTCAAGCCTCTTCGTTCGTCGATGTGGAAGTGGAATAGCATTTTCTCTGCATGGCTTACACATTCTCGTAGTTATGTTTCGATCCCGGCCTGCCCACTAGGTATGTTGCCATCTCTGTTCATGTTAAGAGATTTTCGAAAACGGGACGATCGGTTGCAAGTCATAATTTCAAGTCCATGTATAGGTCATGGCCACGTAAACCGGTGACCGAAGGCCTTATAGATACAGGCATGAAACCGCTAATGGTAGGATCGTGTCAAAAACGAGTTCTCGAATCTTCGATTTGAAATATAAACTTGGCACTATAGACCTGCTCAACCTCGCGAAGAACTATTATACGTACAGAGAACTGGCTCAAATAATAGGTCTTCCCGAGACTGTGCTGAGCCGATACGTGAAGGGGCATGTTCTGCCGACGATCACACGTGCTAGGGAGATGAACAAGACCCTCCAGAAAGTTCTCAGACTTGAGGTTGAACTTCAGAAGAGAATGAAGTTTGACGATGACGACTACTTTGACAACACAGCCATCATATCCGATCCCATGCTCTTGGAGAGGGCGGTGCAACAGGCGATTAACGCCTTCGCGGGAAAGAGGGTCACGAAGGTGCTTACGGCTGCGGTGGACGGTGTACCTCTGGCAACGCTCGTGGCCCACAGGCTCGGTGTCGGACTGGTCATAGCGAAGCAGACAAGGGAGATCGGCGTGAGAGAATTCATCGAAGAGGTTTTCGTCCCTGGCAAGACTGCCACGGTCCACAGCCTATTCATCCCTAGAGACGCAATAAAGAGGAATGAATGTGTCCTCATCGTTGATGACGTGTTGGATAGTGGTGAAACGCATAAGGCTTTGATTCGGATAGTTCAGAAGGCTAGGGCAGAAGTAACCGGCATATACGCTTTGACCGCAATCGGAAGTGAATGGAAGGTATGCATCGGGGAGGCTGCAGGCAACTGCCCTGTGGAGATTGCTCTGGAGCTTCCTCGGAAGTCGAGAAAGACTTCGGTCAGGTAGCCGCTGGGCCGCATGAAGAAGCAGATTCGGCCAGTCTTCCCAGAGTTGCCTCATAAGGCGGGAAGAACACTCCCTCCTCCGTGATGATGGCTGTCACATTCTCCGGTGGGGTCACATCAAACGCAGGGTTGAGTGCCCCGACACCTTTAGGAGCGATCCTCTTTCCGCCGAAAGAGAGGATCTCCCCTTCTCTTCTATGCTCTATGACGATAGAGTCTGGCGATCCTTTGAAGTCAAATGTCGATAGGGGAGCAGCAACGTAGAAGGGAATGCCATGCTCCTTGGCTGCCAGAGAGATCGTGTACGTTCCTATCTTGTTGGCGACATGGCCTGTGCGTAGCACCCTGTCCGCTCCTACAATCACCTTGTTGACAATTCTTTGTTGGAATACGTATCCAACCATGCCATCCGTGATTAGGGTGACAGGTATGTGCTCCGAAGCAAGCTCGTAGGCTGTCAGTCTAGCGCCTTGGAGAAGCGGGCGGGTTTCCGTAGCTACTACTCCAACCTTCTTTCCCTCTTCGATCGCAGCTCGAACTATTCCAAGGGCTGTTCCATAGCCCGCGGTCGCGAGCGCTCCAGCGTTGCAGTGCGTGAGCACCGTGTCACCATCTTCGATCAAGGAGGCTCCGTTCTTCCCAATGCGAATATTTGAGCGAATATCTTCGTCACGGATCTCGTCCGCTTCCTTTAAGATGAATGCTCTTAGGTCCTCAACCTTGTTGAATGTTCGTGCCTTTCCCATAATCCTCTGAACAGCCCATCTCAGGTTTGCTCCCGTTGGCCTAGTCTCAATTAGCTTCAGGGCTGATCGTTCCAAATCCTTGATCGTCATTGCAGCAGTCTTGGATTTACTTCGAAGGGCAGTAAGGGCCAGTCCGTACGCAGCAGCGGCACCTATCAAGGGGGCCCCTCTGATCTTCATCTCTCGAATTGCTCGGCAAATGTCTTCACAGCTTCTTAGCGTGATCTTCACACGTTGGTCGGGAAGCTTTGTCTGATCGATAGTGACGACAGCTTCTCTTCTCAACTCTATGGTTTTCATCAACCTTGTCATACCTCACGGAAGGCCTCCAGCGACGATTGGGACGACGCCTCTGGCGACATTGCTCGTTTCTATTGGACATCGCTCAGGGCGAACGTCTGGGGCACGTTTCGCGCTGCTTTCTTGTTAATACCAAAGATTTTAGAGTTCTTATGTACCTTCTCAGGCTGATCTGAATGGAGACAGTCAGGCCCGAAGCAGTTGAGGCATTTCTTGCCAACAACAAGGTGTCGATTCCCCTTTCAGATACGCCTTCAGAGCTTCGCGAGAGAGGGTTCGGCACGCTGAGAGGACAGAGAATCTATTTCTCCGCGCTAGAGGCGATATATCTCGCTGATAAGAAGAGAACCAAAGTTCTACACGCCGCGACAGGTCATGAGATTAGATTTGCAGATCTGGTCAGGAGACTCTCTCAAAGTAAACCTGAGGTCTGGATGAAGTATCTCGTTTACCGCGATCTTCGCGACAGGGGATACATAGTCAGGGAAGAGAAAACTGTTGACTTCGAGATATATGGTAAGGGCGCAGTGAGAAGGCTGGTATCGATTGTTTACGAGGGACGCGAGGCAAGCATTGCAAGGCTGCAGAAACTTCTGAAACTGGCCGTCACGGAGAAGAAGGAGCTTCTTCTAGCCGTCATAGACAGGAGAACCGACATTGTCTACTACACATTGGGTCAACTGTCTCTGAAATGATGCATGAAACTGCATTCTTGCCAAGTCTGACACCTCACGCGTCAGTTGTCGAAGGGGGTCTGTCTAGTGTGCCAATTGGTTCAGTGGCGGCGTCTGACCCGGAGGAATGGGGCTCCTGTATGTGAATCCCTTCGCCTTTAACTCAAACTCCTCTCTGACCTTCTTCAACTCCTCAGGCTTCGTGAGCAGGTCAATTCCCGTCAAGGCGAGGGTCTTGGTTGCCAGAATCATGCCCTTATGACCAATACTCATTCCCGAGGTCGCAGCTTCCTGCCAAGAATGCCCCGGCATTCCTAACACACATGTCGCCGTTACGAGGTTGGCTGTAGGGGTTACCCAGCTAACATCGCCTACATCCGTTGATCCTGCCATGACCTCCCTCTCATCCTCAGGGTCATCTATCCCGTCGTCTAGAAGCTTCTCCACCTTCTCTTCCTTCTTCGGCATCTTTGATTTCAATATGGCGTTCTTTCTCTCTTCTGGCGTCATAGATTCGGCCAACTTCCTCGCGAAACTCAAATCCTCTTCAGACCACTTAGGAGGACCAATCTCTCGCATGTTCCTGAGCATCAAGTCGCTGAGAGCCCCATTCGGAAGCATCTCATAGCATCCTACAAGAAACTCAAGATCCAATGTCGTATCAGTCATCAGGCAGGCTCCCTTCGCAATGTTCAACACACGACCATAGATCTGTTCAACTTCTTCCCGCTTGGGAGCTCTGACATAGTACCAGACCTGGGCGTAGTCCGGCACGACATTCGGTTCTCCCCCTCCGTGAGGAATGACGTAGTGCAGGCGAGCCTTTTCGCTGATGTGCTCGCGAAGATAGTTAGCTCCGACATTCATTAGTTCGACCGCATCTAGTGCTGACTTGCCCCTTTCAGGGTCGGCGGCCGCATGGGATGTCAGCCCGTGAAAGTTGAACTTAACAGAATTCAAAGCGTTTGAAGATGACATCCACGCCGAGTTGTAGCTTGCCGGATGCCATGACAGAGCAACATCAACACCAGCAAACAGACCATCCCTAACCATGAAGACCTTGCCTACAAGAGTCTCTTCAGCAGGGCAACCGAACAGTTTCACAGTCCCTGCGAGATTCTTTCTCGCCATTGCTTCACGAATCGCCAAAGCGGCGGCTGCGCTTCCGGCACCGAAGAGATTGTGGCCGCAACCATGTCCAGGCGCGCCTTTCTTCGCTGGCTCCCGTGTGGGCTGGGCCTTCTGGGACACTCCGGGCAGCGCGTCGTACTCAGCCAGTATCCCTATCACGGGCCTTCCTGACCCATAGGAGGCAACAAAGGCGGTGGGCATGCCCGCAACTCCAAGATCAACGTTGAATCCATCCTTGCGCAATTCTTGGGCCAGCAGCTTTGACGACTCGTATTCCTGAAGGCCGACCTCAGCCAGCTCCCAGATCCTATCGCTAATCGCTATGACTCTTGTCTCATTCTTTTTCAGCCAATCTAGGGCAACTTCTCTTGGCATCGCTCAACAACTCGCAGAATCGTAGCACATTTGACAGATAAACGGGTTTCGAGAGGCTAAGTCGCATAGAGGCCAAGCAAGAATCCCTAAGAAACATAGTTAAGCCTAGCATGTTACCTTATCCGTCGTGCTGAGGTAACACCGTACGGATGGGAGAGGCCACATCCTTGTCACAACAGTTCTCCACACCGAGAGGAATGAGAGATATCGAGCCACAGGAAATAGCCAAAAGAATCTGGGTTGAATCCAAGATAGCCGAAGTGCTCCAACGGTACGGATTCAAGATGATGGAGCCAACGCCTATCGAGCATCTGGAGACACTTGAAGCTAAATCGGGCCCACAGATCAGAGAGGAAATCTACTGGTTCGCAGACAAAGCCGGCAGGAATCTAGGGTTAAGGTTCGATCTCACAGTCGGAATGGCAAGGATGGTCGCGAATAGGCTCGATCTTCCTGAACCCATCAAGTTGTGTGCGATCGCTGATTCATGGCGATATGACGAACCTCAATTCGCCAGATACAGACACTTCCGACAGTGGGATGCCGAGATATTCGGAACTGCTGATCCACTGGCCGACGCCGAAGCGATCTGTGTCGGAATGGACACATTGGAGAGCGTCGGGCTGAGAGAGTACGAGGTTCGAATTAGTAACAGGAAGCTCGTGGAAGCACTCCTTCGGAAGATCGGCCTGGAAGATAGAACGCGAATCGACGGAGCACTGATCACTATAGACAAGCTATCAAAACTGCCTCAGGCTCAAGTCACAGAGGAGTTCAAAGAGCGTGGTCTGTCGCAAGAGCAAATAGAAGCGATAGCGGATCTTTGCTCACTCAAGGGGTCTCCTGAGAAAGTTCTCTCTGAACTCGGGGGACTGTTTCATGAAGATGATAGCGTCGAGGTGGCCCGAAGTGAGTTGATTAGGCTCGCTGACGTTCTGAAATCATTTGGCAGAAGGGACAGGTGCACTTATGATCTGAGTGTTGTTCGCGGAATAGGATACTATGACGGGATCGTGTTTGAAGCGTATGACAAAGGCGGCGAGGACATAGGATCGATCTTTGGAGGAGGCAGATACGACAAGCTGTGTGCAATCTATGGCAAGCGAGATATCCCGGCAACTGGCGTGGCAGGAGGCATGGAGCGACTCATGATTTCTCTGGAAAGATCGTCGCTCTATCCGAAGCTACCGGAAACTCCTAAAGTATTTGTTGCCTCTGCGACAACAGAGGTTCTCTCCAAGGCTTGGGAGATTGTCGCGAGGCTGAGGCGGGCCGGAGTAGCGGTTGACTTCGATCTGAAGGAGAGAAGCCTTGAGAAGCAGTTGGAGTACGCAGACTCCATGAGAATACCGTATGTGGTTATTGTTGGTCGAAGAGAATTGGAGAGAGGGCTTGTTAGGCTTAGAGACATGCAGGGCCGGAAGGAAAAGGAAATCCGGATAGAAGACATCCAAAAAGCGCTATAGAGAACTGCAAGCAGGTTTCCGGAGACCGTCCGCCAAAGCATCTTAGACTCATTCCAACGAGAGACGAAGATCCTAGAGATCTCTCTTGAAGCGGTGCGTTTTCAGATGGGCTGGAATGGAACCATACATACCACATGAAGACTAGCTCGGATAGAAAAGTTTCGACGAGAACAAACGGATCAAGATGAAAGTTTGTGGCGGGCCCGCGGGGATTTGAACCCCGGACCTTTAGCTCTCGCCGAACCAGCTTAGGAGGATCGGTCTTCTTGGTCTACCGCTCCATCCGGGCTGAGCTACGGGCCCCAAGTCGAATCCTC
>Ga0315310_10003251_pt1 | contig 10111 bp, 8 predicted proteins | sample TDP5_MG_FD_203630 | JGI IMG/M metagenome (GOLD analysis project Ga0315310, IMG submission 203630) | Freshwater sediment microbial communities from Lake Towuti, South Sulawesi, Indonesia - TDP5 | ecosystem: Environmental > Aquatic > Freshwater > Lake > Sediment | place: Indonesia: South Sulawesi...
ACATCCTGAAAGAAAAAGGACGTGTCTATCAACTTCTCCACAGCAAAGAAGAGAAGGACCAGGAAGAATGGCAGGTAAGCCACAGCCAAAAGAGTCTTGAAAGGCAGAACTATTTCGGTTGCAAACAGAATTCCAAAAAAGGAAAACACTAATGCTGTTATAATCAACACTAGCCCGATGATCAGACTGAACGTATAGACCAGGGTTCCTCCTACCCTATGTCTACGGCAGATATTGTACCCCACTACAAAAACTGGCACATTCAAGGAGAAAGCCAAAAACAGTGAGAGAAAAACCATTGGAGCAGACCTGTAAAAGATAAAATCTAGAGAACCAAGAATTCGATTAGTCCACACGTTTGGGATGAAACTTGTGTATGGCAAAACTATAATCAAGACCAGTATGAGCATTAAGAAGTGCATTGTTCCAAGAACAACCAAAATGAATTTCTTCAGTTTCGGGTCCTCAACGTTTTGTTTCGTACGGCACAAAAATATATATCTTGCGAACTGGGCAACTGAGTTATTGAAACGAGTTATCAGCGGTCATGTTGAAGGGCTGGTGAAATGGCCAAAATTGTATTGACAGCAGATAAATCTCTGATGGTCAGTTTTCCTTCCACAATGTACGCTGGTTTCTTATCGTGTTTTCCAACGAAAATTGTTCCAGACTTCATATACAGCGGAGTTATACCTCCTGTTAAAGCAAACAGAGATGGAACAACAGACTTTCCAATATTGCCCCTAAGAGAGGTTGAGTCAATTTGCGTTCATTCAGGCTTCCCAAGAGAAGACATTACGATCGCTCATCCAGCCCATCTGGAAAAGACAATAAAGAAAGATACGGAACTAGTTGGAGTTTCAGCCATAGATCCACTTGGAATAGGCCCTGAAACTACTTTTTGGAGCACTGTTCTCGGCGGAGTACCACACAACAGAGCTAAATTCAGCCTACTAATGCAAGAGATAGAGAGGTTGAAAGAGAAATACGAGTTTCAGGTTGTTCTAGGAGGCCCAGGTGCATGGCAATTCACCAACGAAGACATAATGAACGAATATGGCGTAGACTACACAGTTGTTGGCGAAGGGGAGAACGTTATACCCAGACTATTCGGGGACATTGTAGGCGGAAGTCTCCCTGAAAAAAGAACACAGTCGGGAAGAATTGCGGACGCTAGACAAGTACCCCCAATCTTGGGACCCACTAACGCCGGCATCATAGAAATCGCTCGAGGATGTGGCAGAGGATGTCAGTTCTGCGCTCCAAATGTTGCAGGGAAGCTTAGAAGTCTTCCCATGGAAAAAATATTAGCTGATGCAAAGGTCTATCTAGAGTCAGGGAACCGTGTCGTTACACTTCACTCTGAAGACACTCTAAGATACGGTTCAAAAGGCTTGCTTGCGGACGAAAGTGCCCTGCTAGGCTTGTATAAGAACCTCTTTTCGGTTGGAATGAAGGGAATATTCATCACTCATGCAAACCTCACAACCTTCGCCTATCAACCTGACCTTATAGAAAAACTTACGAAGTTACTTCGAGCCGAAGGCATTCCAGGGTATGGGAGTCAAGTGGGACTTGAGACGGGGAGTTCTAAACTGATGAGAAAATACATGAAGGGCAAGTGCCTGCCTCTTCCACCAGATGAGTGGCAACAAGTAGTTAAGGATGGCTTGAAAGTTATGGAACGCAACAGATGGATTGCATGCTGCACAGTGCTGATGGGCTTACCAGATGAAGACGGTGAAGACGTAAAACAAACAATTCAATTAATAAGGGAAGTTGACAATCGATTTGCATTCTATTTTCCGTTGTTCTTCGTTCCAATAGGCACAACTCCCCTTAAAACTGGAAGAAGATTCATTGCTGAACATTCTTCGCCAGAACATTGGAGACTAATCTTCGAATGCTGGAGACACAACGTTAAGTACGCATACAAGGCTTACACCCTTGCGTCGCAGGGAAGACATCCAATCTTAAGGCTAGGTCTCAGGGTGGGCATCAAAACTCTGTATTTCCTCATCCAAGCTACAGGCAGAAAAATGATTAAGAACAAGAACAGATTAAACAAAGGACACTTGTTGCAACATGCCACTTCAGTCTAAGCCTCTGTGGATTCAGAAAATCTCGCTAAAGCTTTTGGAAATGGGGTCAACTCGGTCTAGATTATTGATAACGACATTGATTCGATAAGGGCTTTTCAAGGTCCTTACTACTTGCGCCAAGATGTGCTTTGGCCGACAGAAGAAGCGCAAGTAGTGCTCACGGACAATTTGTTTGACCTCTTCAAATGGAAGAGCATCTGGCGAGACTTTAGACACTGCGATGCCGGTCTCCCAGTACTGGTCTTCATTCAGAACCCCCTTCATTTTGAGTTCTTCCCAAATTTGTGATCCTGGGAAAGCATTTAGAATGTTGAAATTTGGAATGTCCACTGCCAACTTTTGCGCGAATTTTAGGGTGTTATATATCTCTTGTCTCGTCTCGTCCGGGCCGCCAACAACGAACGACCCAACTATGACATCTATTCCTGCTTTTCTAGCATTCTCGACCGCGTCGACAGACTGCTTTACTGTTATTTTTTTCTTATAATAATCCAAAATCCTTTGATTTGCACTTTCGATCCCAAAAATGACAATTCTGCAACCTGCTTTCACGGCTTCTCTTAGCATATCGTAGGAACAACTATCAACTCGGCCCTCAAAAAACCATTCTACATCGATTTTTTCCTTTCTAATTTGTCTGCATAGTTTAGCCACCCTTTTTGGATTTAGTGTGAAGTTGTCGTCTGCGAAAAGAAGTTGCTTGTAACCTTTGCCTGCCAGAAGGCGAATTTCTTCCATAGTGCTCTCAACGGATCTTGGTCTCCATATGCCGCGGGAGAGTAGTCGAGCCCCACAGAATCGACATTTGAATATGCAACCACGAGAAGAAAGAATGTTAGTGAATTTTTTGGGGGCAATGTAGGCTCCAACAATCGTTGCGTGATATCCCCCTAATAGCTCGCGATCCGGGAAGGGTAAGGCGTCTATGTCCTTAATTAGTGGTCTATCAGGAGTTGAGATAATCTGGTTTTTCTTTCTAAAGGTGATTCCCAACACATTTTTTAGTTTGCCTCCCTTCTTCAAGCACTCTACGAGTTCTAGGCTAGTGTATTCTCCTTCTCCGCGAACAATTATGTCTACGCAGGGATATTTTCTGAGAATTCTCTCCGCATTAAAAGTGGCGTGAAAATTGCCGAAGACTATGGTTATGTTAGGATTTTCCTCCTTTACTCTCCCTGCGATTAGGGCTGCTGTTCTGCCTGAATTAACTAGCGTAGAAAAACCAAGAACGTCGGGGTCTTCTTTCTTCACCCATTCAACTGTATTTTTTATTGAAAATCCCTTGGCTGATTGATCCAGTACGGAAACTTCGTTTCCAAAATCTTTCAAGATTGTGGCCACGTATAATATGCCTAGGGGATGAGAAAGCCATAAGGTGGCAGCTTTCTCAGGTGTTTGAAGCAACACGTCGAGACTGGGATTTATTATAGAAAATTTCATTTCTTAAACCGTTAGACGCCTCATATTTTCGTATCAGGCATTTAAGTCTATCTTTGCTTCATGGCAATGCCACGTCGTAATATGGGGTTTGACAGTCAATGTAAGGAAAAAATATAAGGTATACGAAAAACAAACTACTACGCATAGTTCATTCAGAGTGAAGGTGTTGGTGTGTTCGTTTCCGCTGTGACTGAGCCTAGTTCAGTGCCAAAAGGAAGGCCCAGCAAGGCGCTTTTCTCTGTTGGAGCGGTAGGATGCATCATCAACACGATAGCTGCAATATGGTTTTCCTTGGGTATATTCATTCCCTTTGGACTTCCCCCTTGGCCTTATTATGAGAGCTATTGGACCATAGGCTATTTTTTGCTTGTCACCGGTCTTAGTTTGGCTTGTGTGGGCTATCTTGGTACACATCGTAACTATGGTTCTGGCGCTGGTGCAGCGGGCTTTGCTGTTGCTATTGTTGTTAGCATATTATTCATATTGTGTACCCTATGGGAAGTGATAGTTCATCCCATCTATCCCTACTCCAGAATGTATTGGTGGCTACGCGAATACGTTATGGCCACAATCTACGAGATTTTCTTTGCAATGGTGATTACATGGGGAGTGACACACATTAACACCAGACGTTTCACCGGCATATCGGGGCTCTCCCTTGCGACAGGAATAATGCTTATATTAACAGCGGTTTTTGCGGAAATTTGGGTTACACTTTGGATTTTCAACATTACCTTTATCCAGTATGGGGTTGGGGTGGTAGTATTGCAAATGTTTGAGTTCATTTGGACGTTGCTGTTCTTTGTTAGCGAGGTATTGGCCGCAACACTATTCTTTATGGCGAAAGCCAGTTAGATAACAGAACACAAGGTTCTCCTTGCCATTTTTCTCATCTTGCAGGCTTCAATCTTGTTCTATTGTCCATACCACCAACCTTAAATACTAAATCCAAAATGACATTTACGTCAGGTGTGTCTAAGTATGGCAAGTATTGACACAGCCAGGCTTTTAGCGCAGATTGGAGGAATCTTGTCTACAGTCTTTGGCACAATCTACATTATATGGGGAATAATTTTGGCGTTAATAAGTCCTATCCTTGGAGCTGGCCCGGTAATTTATGGCATCCTTTCAATAATCTTCGGCGGGCTCACGCTAACCATAGCAAGGGACAGTCTTGTCGAGGGAGAAGAACTTAGGACTGGTGCCATAATATGTTTTGTCTTTGGAGGCATTAGCGCAGTAGCCATTGGAGGAATAGTCACAATTGTTGCCGGAGTTCTTGCAATCATCGCTTGGCACGAAGGCAGAAAAGCAGTAAGGGTCACGCCCGCTCCCCTTCCCCCTCCCAAGCCTGAAGCTAAAGTTGCTTACTGCCCTTCGTGCGGAGCACAAGTGCCACCTGAGGCTGGCTTCTGTCCATCATGCGGCAAGAAAATCAAGAAGTAGGGAAAGGCATCTAGCACTACTGCGCTAAGAAACTTGTTTTGGCAGATGTTTTCTAGCGTGAAGAGTAACTTGAATAGCTGAAAAATGGGTCAGAACTGCTAGGGCGAGTGTTCCCCACCATACAGTATTGAGGAAAGGTGTATGGAGATACATGTCTTCACTTATTGGAACATAGATGTTTAATGCAACTGAAAACTGAGCAACAAATTGAAACGCAACAGCGCTCGATATTATTAACATGCGAAAAGGTCTTTCGCCAATAGTCACTTTCGTGCTCCTTAGTCCTAGGCTCATCGCTCTCGCCCGGGCATAATCTACAAGAAGAGAACCAAGTAGTGCTGCCAACCCTATGAATGGGTCGCATAGCCCGGTGTACATTATCGAAAAAATAACTATTGCATCGGAGTATTTGTCTGCAACGTTGTCTAGAAGATCGCCAAATAGGGTGCCCGACCAGGTGAGACGCGCAATCGCCCCGTCAAGGACATCTGCAAGTCCGGAAAGTAGAAGGAAAGCCACAGCCAAAGCAAAGAACAAATCTGATAAAAGTAGGTTGTTGGATATTGCAGCGCCTGCTTGTATGAAACAAAAAGCACTTGCAATGGAAAGCATGAAAGCTAGTAACGAAGTTAGGTTAGGCGAGAACCCAATGGTTGCCAAACTCTTTCCCAGCACAAAATTGAGTTTGAGCCACTTATCAAAAAAAGGATGCGTCTCTTTCTCAATTTTCTTATCATACAGATGAGACATTTGCCAATCCTTTTTGTACTGTTCAAAATTCATGGTTTCTTTCCCCGACTGCTTCCTCCTATTCACTAGCGCTGCCAAAAAAACTAGCAACATCCCTCCACAAATTAGGGGCAGAAAATATTTGGAGATAGTGGATAAGACCTCCTCAAACAAACATGTTCACCGTCTATTGGCTTTCTTATAGAGTATAAGTCGTCTATGTATTGCAGAGATACATTTATATGATTTTTTAGAAGCATATTTAGAACTAAATTATATATACTGCGAGAAGTAAAGCCATGAGTAAATCTGGAACAAGGATTGTGTTAACTGCACCTGAGACTGAAATGAGCCACTATAGACACAATCCGTTCATAGCGTTCTCTGCGTCCTTCCCAACAACAATGCTCCCCTTCAACATGCTTCAAAAATTTTTACGTCCACCCTCAGAAAGTCACCTCGACGGTCGAGCTGTCTTTGCTCCTTATGGGCTTAGAAAAGTTGAAGCAGCTCTGATAGATCACGGTTTCAAAGAGTCTGACATAGCCGTAGTTCATCCCACAAAACTCGAAAAATTTGTTGGAAGCAAAACGAAGGCTGTTGGCATATCCAGCATGGACCCATTAGGAATCGCCTACGTAAGCCTCACGTATTCCCAGCTGATCGGTCTAGGCTCAGAACCCAACACCAGAGCAGAGTTCAGAAAACTACTAAACAAAACCTGCCTCGAGAAAAATAAAGCAAAAATCATCGTAGGCGGCGCTGGAGCCTGGCAACTTGAAGACAGGGAGATAAGAGAATCTTTTGGAGTGGACTGCGTTGTTCTAGGTGAGGCAGACAAAGTGGCGAGTGAGGTTTTTTCGAGGGCCGTAAATGGATCAGAACTGCCTGCAGTGATTCACGGCGAAGAGCCTGAAGTTGACGAAATGTCGACAATTCGACACGCCTCAATCCATGGATGCGTGGAGATCTCCAGAGGTTGTGGTAGAAATTGCCAATTCTGCGCAGCAACGGCTAGGAGGAGGAGGTTTATACCCCTTTCCAGAATAATCGACGAAGTCAAGGTTAACGTAAGGGAAGGCAGTAGGATGATAATTTTGAGCACGGAAGATTTCTTTCTATATGGAGCCAAATCAAACTTCATTCCTAACAGGGAAGCAGTCTTAGAATTGTGCCGGAAAGTCGCCGATTGCCCAGGTGTACAATCTATTCAACCAGCCCATATCTCTCTAGCCCCGGTGGCAGTTGACCCAAAAATGGTCAGTGAAGTAGCTGAAATACTGGTGGAAAAAAGCTGGGGTAAGCTTAATGGCAAACCCTTCTTTACTTCAGAGACAGGTATTGAAACTGGAAGTAAACGCCTAATGAAAAAATACATGGCAGGCAAACCCCTTCCATACAAACCCGAAAACTGGCCAGAAATCGTCCAACAAGCCTTCGGAATCTTGAACGACCACGCGGGATACCCGTTAGCCACATGGATCGTCGGCCTTCCAGGCGAAAAGGAAGAGGATATACTAGCAAGCCTCGAACTGGTAGACGATTTAAAGGGAACGAAGGGATTCTTTGTTCCTTTATTTTTCGTTCCACTTGGGGAATGTGCTTTGAAAGAACAGAAAGCTGCGGACTCAAGCACAGTCTCGGAATTGCCGTGGGAGTTTTTCGCAGCATGTTGGGAGTACAACTTCAGTGTATGGCGTGAACCTTGGGCTTTGCGAAGCATGCGGTCTATTCTCAGCAAAATCCTTGTTCTATGGGCAGGAGGCTTCCTGTATCTATCATATCACAAACATAGGCCTAGCGCCAAGTTTTTTAAAAGAATAATCATGAAAGCTTCTAAGGTTGACTTCTTCACCCGACGCGAGTAGTTTGATATGATAGGGGTTCATAGACGCAAAGCAAATGAAGGTTTCAAAATTGTTTTGACTTGTGGAAGAGCCGTAATGAGTGATTATTACAATTTTAGCGGATTAGGCTTCACCTCTGCGGTCCCTAACAACATTCTCCCTTCTCTCATCTATAATCGTTTTTTCCCGTTGAAAAGCGACAGGGAAGGGAGGATGTTGGAAGCTCAACTGGGCCTCTGTAAGATCGAAGCAGCCCTACTTGATTACGGTTTTACTCGTGAAGAGGTGATCATTTCTGATCCAACGAAATTGAAGTATACTGTGAGTCCGAAGACAAAAGTTGTTGGAATAGGTGTCCTTGACCCACTGGGACTCAGCTACGGCTCCAAAGTCGTTAAATTCGTTTTGCGCAGATTTGGGTTGAAGTGCAAAAAGTCGATAATGTCCAAAACGTTTGAGAACGTGATTTTCGACCCAGCGATAAGACGTTACAGACCCAAAATTATTGTTGGGGGTCAAGGATCATGGCAGATAATTGACTCAAACATGCAGGAAAAGCTGGGAATCGATTGCATTGTTGAGGGAGAAGGTGAAGGAGTTGCTGGAGAAATATTTGAAAAGGCAGTTCATGGTGAAAACTTACCGAGAATCATTAGAGGCAATTTCGTTGAAGCTAACAAGGTGCCTGTCATCAGAACACCTAGTCGATGCGGAGTCATTGAGATTACACGTGGCTGCGGTCGACAGTGCCTCTTTTGCGTCCCAGGACTACTTCCGTTTCGTTCATTTTCAAAAGACAGAATTCTGGAAGAAATAAGGCTGAATCTCAAAGCTGGAATTGATCAAGTGTCCCTGCAAAGCGATGATGCGCTTCTTTACGGGTCCAACGGCCGTGAACCACATCCGAAAGCACTTCTAGACCTCTTGGCATGCATTCGGGCATTAGGAGTAGATGAGGATCGATTAGGCTTTGAGTTCTTCTCAATTCGTTCCATCATGTTAAATCCAAAACTGGTTGACGACGTATCTGAAATGATCGGTCTTCACGGACATAGGTACTCAGTTGTTGAAGTTGGGGTGGAGACAGGAAGCCCTAGGCTTTTGGCAAAGTACATGGCTGGTAAAGTCAAACCATTCAACGTTTCTGACTGGAAAGATATTGTCCTTTCTGCCGCCGAAATTCTACACTCCAACAATTGGCGCGCTTGTTACTCTCTTATCCTGGGTCTTCCCGGAGAGACGAGAGACGATGTACTACAAACTTTGGAGATTGTGGACCAATTGAAAACGTACAACTGCGTCATCGTCCCCATAATCTTTATGCCAGCGGGAAGGTTACGCAAGAAAGGTGATTTTGCCTTTGAGCTGATGACCGAAGACCGTTGGGAACTTTTCTTTGAATGTATCGAACATACTCTAATAAAGGCTCCATCCTTCCTAAAGAACAACTCGTTAACTAAGAAAATTCGCAATGGCATTATTCGAACGCTTTTCTATTTTGGAGCAATGCGGATGAGACGCTGGAGAAAAAGCAGAGATATAATATTTAACAGTCCTAAACGCACAATTCAAAGGACAGCTCTGGAATCGCCTTGTGGAGAAAGCGGAGTTTAATTTGAGAGCAGCCTTGACATTTGATATAGAAAGGGATTGCCCGCCTATTTTCGAAACTACAGTAGGGTTGGAAAAGGGTTTACCCAAGATACTTGAAATATTAGACAAATACAACATAACTGCAACCTTTTTCACAACGGGAGATGTGGCAAGACTATTTCCCAGAGTAATCAAGAAAATCGCAGAAAAACATGAGATAGCGTCTCATGGATACGACCACAAGAGACTCGATCTTATGACGAACCGGGAGGAAACCGAAATTCGCCAGTCTAAGCAACTACTAGAAACCATCACAGGAAAGAAAGTTCTCGGCTTTAGAGCACCAAGATTTCTCGTATGTGAGGAGTTGTATCAAGTGCTGCCAAAAATGAGTTTTAAGTACGATTCATCGATAACCTATTTCAGGCCGTCGCATTTTGTGATTGATCCAACGCTTACCGAATACAGAATTCAGTTGCCAAGCGGTCTATTAAGGTTTCCAGGAGGCCTCCGATTATTTGAAACTGCATGCAAAGCAAGCTCATTCCCTGTCCTGTGTTTTCATTCCTGGGAAGCCATAGATATGCGTCTGTTGCTGCGTTCTGTCAACACCAATGCAGCTCTAAGAAATTGGTGCATGCGACCAGACAGATGGTATAACACGGGATATCCTTTTCTTGAAAGATTGAAATCGTTGGTTACCAGTCTTCGTGCTCAGGATTTTCGTTTCGTTACACTCAAAGATGCAATTGAAAAATGAATTAGCTAACATGAAACCATGGGCGTATCGTTGACTCAACTTTCTTGTGCAGCTCGAATAATTTTGCGATAGTCCTTGATACGCTTAATGGACTTCTTGGCTGATATGTGGCGAGGAGAAGTCCACACAATCAAGCTTTTAAAGATTTTCAACCTGCAAGTTCCTTTCTTCTTCGATAACTCTCTTAAAGCGTA
>Ga0315310_10003252_pt1 | contig 10110 bp, 3 predicted proteins | sample TDP5_MG_FD_203630 | JGI IMG/M metagenome (GOLD analysis project Ga0315310, IMG submission 203630) | Freshwater sediment microbial communities from Lake Towuti, South Sulawesi, Indonesia - TDP5 | ecosystem: Environmental > Aquatic > Freshwater > Lake > Sediment | place: Indonesia: South Sulawesi...
CGCTTATTTTAAGGGGAAACTAGGCGTATATCAAGGAGAGTATGAGACAAGAAAAGATGTTACACGCAGGTTTTACAGTGGGGTGATTAAGAAATTTAAACTTGATGACGGTTTTGGTAAGAAGGCGCTTGATGTTGGTTGTGCGTATGGTTATGGAGTTGAGGTATTGACGAGACTAGGATATGATGCTTACGGTTGTGACATTTCCGAATATGCTGTGAATATATGTAATAGCATACATAATTGGTCACGTTGCTTCACTTTGGACGTAGAACAGAAAAACAGCCTACCTGAAAACACCTTCCATCTCATAACAGTCATTAGTACTATAGAACATTTCAAGGATCCGATAGTTGCTATTACCAATACTGGACGCGCCCTTAAGAGTAGTGGCTCGATACTAGTCACAACAAATAATCCATTAAGTCCGCTTTGCTTGATCAACAGAAGAAGGGATGATCCAACGCATCTGTCCGTATATCCGCCACAAAAATGGTTATCTCTGTTTAAGAAATTCTTTAACAAATCTTATATTAATACCTACATTACGCTTGATAGGGTTATTGAAGAAGGAAATTTCTTTCTACTTCCTCTCTTCGGATTTACGACGGTAATTAAGGCATCTAACTTTAAATATGCAAATTTCATGTGATATCGCGTCTTACATAAGTGCAAAACCCTCGGATACGAATTATATGTCTAGGACGAAAAGAAATATAGAAAACAAAAATAGGAGAAGAGAATTCGAAACACGATGAACAGCAACACTCTGGGTAAACGGGAGCTTTCATCGGTCTTTACATCTATTCTTGTAGGGTTTTTAGTAATTTGGGTCATGGAGCCCTCTCCTTACAGAGAGCTCTTTGCTATATTAATGGCTTTAATCACATACACTCTAACAAAGATCCATGAGAGTGAAATTCCTCTTGAAGTTAAATCCTCGATGGTAACGCGTGAGATCCCGGAGATCATATGGGTCGTGGCTTTAACAATAGCTCTACTGTTGAGTTTTGCACAAATGCCATCTGATCCAGAGTTTGTAAGCTGGAGTGAAATATCTCCATTGCGTCTTCTACGAGCTTTAGCCTTTTATCCATTGGTGATTTTTTACCCGGGTTATTTCTTAGTCAACCTATTGGTCAGTGGAAAGAGGTGTATGTCATTAGCTGAGATCCTTACCCTATCCATTTTCGGAAGTTATTTCTTCGGCGGAATAATGGCATTCCTAGTCTGGTTTACTGTTGGAAGTGTAATCTTCGCCACCTCGTTTCTTGTTCTTCTGATTAACGCACTCTTTCTGACAATAACGCTTTTCAGGAAATATAAAATGAAAGAAGAAGTGAAGGTTAAAGAAAAAAGTTTGGACTTGTTTACATTAGGTATACTCGGGGGAGCGGTGTTCTTTGTTGCTATGGGAACTTACGCGATTTCGATGCCTGACCACTTTACGTATGGATTCGATATTTGGGACCTTTGGGGAATAATTCATAGAACTATAAGTGGGGTGCCAGAGTTAACTGGTTATAACTACTTTTTATTCAAGTTTTTCAATGCATTAATCGTCATAAGCCCTGGTTTACCTCTTATAAATAGTTATCTAATTGTTTTCCTCTTTTTGACACCCTTGCGAGTTCTTGCTTTTTATATAATGTGTTCCTCTGTTATCTCGAAAAGGCAGTCCGCTCTTGCAACCTTGATCTACGCAACCTTTTCAGGTTTAGGTGGCTTATACTCGATCTTTTTGCGTGTATTTCTTGGTATAGAGTTTTGGACTGCACTTTGGAATGGTGCTACCAAGTGCTATGACATCGAAGTAGGGGTGCAGGGTTACAATTTCTTGGGCCAACCTATCACAGTATCATACTGTTTTCCATTTATTTTCTTATATTTGGCTTTCAGCAAGAACTATCCTCGATTATCTAGGATAACTCTAATGGCTCTGAGCTTTGCTGCCGGTTATTTAACAGAACTAAGTGTTATACCTATTTTACTTGTTGTGGTCTTCTTTCTAGTTTTATTTAACACGAAGATTATTGACAAGGTATTGGATGTTTACTTATCAGAGTTGTTAGGTCTTCTCGTTAGTTTCGGCATCTTGAATCTTTATGCCAGTGTTCTTCCTGTTTCAATAAAGTACAATTCGCCGTTATTTCAATTTTTTCCATATCTTGTTGTTATATTGATAACGACTACAGTTTTAGCCTACTTGAAAACGAAGTCAGTGTGGAGTAAATGGACAGGCATTATGAGCAAAGTAACTAAGGCTGCAAAGGTTGATATGAGATATAAAGCACCCACAATAATCTCTGTACTATGCATTTACTTTTTATTGGTACTTCTAACTTTCTGGATATACATTCCGCCAGAACTTGCAAACTATAAATTGTTTGGCGGAACCGTGCCTTGGATCTTTTATCCAGTTAAACTGGGCCTACCATTGTTCATTAGCGTGATAATGATCCCCCGCATCCTCAGAAAAGGTGACTCACACGTATTGAAACTTGGAATGATTATCGTCCTTGTGCCGATTATGGCAGGAAACCTAGAGTCTTTCATTAGAGAACATAATATAGCATATATTGAGCACACCGAGAATCGTTGGCTCCATAACAGCTGGAGCGGTTTTTCAATACTTGCATCTTATGGCTTATGGGAGCTTCTCCAAAAAGTTAGAGGGCAATCTAATCTAATGAAAAAAATAGCATATAGTTCTCTGCTTATTTTCATTCTAATTTCAAGTGTTTCAAGTAGCATACTGACCATTGAAACGCATAGAAGCTACATTAGTCACATCAAAATGTCAAAAGAAGAAGTGAATATAGTCTATGCGTCAGGATCAATACTGGACTATAGTGGAATAGTTGCTGGACCGACAGAAGAAGTACAACGTAAGATCGAGTTTTATGTACCCCGAGTTACGCTAGATGAGCCCTGGAATCAAATATTCTTTGGTTCCATCTATCCTAACTTTTTCAGTGAAGCATTCAGAAACAACCCATATTCAATAATCGCATCAGGTGATAGTGGTCATTGGTATATGCTTAAACCTTTAAAAGAAAAATATGAACATGAAAGGGGATTAGCACTCGGATACTTGACCGAGTATCTGCCCATACTCCAAGAGAATGAGTGGTTCATATTATATGATCTCCCGAAAATGTCGCCTTCACCAGCTTCTTCCAGCACAGCGTTTATGAGCTCACTGATCTCTGAGAGAGAGGAACAACGTATCAGAACAATAATCGATGATAACCAAACCACATTCTGGACAATCACTCCGCAGCATCCGGGGGAATATGGTCTCCAAATGGAAGACAGCAATACAACCAAAATCAGAGGCGGAACAAGTTTACTTTTAAACGTTACGCATGGGTCGTATGCGAGATTAGCCATTTCTCATGATTATCTGGAACCGCAGGATTGGTCAGACTACGACTTCATATCGTTCTATTGGTATGGAACAATGTCTAAGCAACACACTATCGGAATTATAATGTATGCTCCAGACCCGAACAACCACCTTTGGTTCGAATGGGATGATACATTCATTGGATGGAAAAAGCTTAAAGTACGTTTGAGCGATTTTTACCGCCATGGAAACCCGGACCTTAAAAATGTTACGCATGTAGAAATAAAGCTCTGGCCAGAACATACTCGCATTTATTATCTTGATAGTTTAGCTTTAGAAAAAGAAGCCTCTGATGTATTTATTATGTATACCAGGGAAGAACTTGTTACACAACTAAGTCTTTCTTTGGCGCAAATAAACTATACAGTGTTTTCAACTTTTGACCCTGGAGCTTACTCATCCGATATGAAAGTGATTTTAATGGCGCATGATCCTCAACATCCATCCGATAGATTGTTAAGTTGGATTAAGAAAGGAGGAAATCTTGTCATATTTCAAGGCGAGAATTGGAATTCCACTCATCTACTCGGCTCTTTCAGTAGGGAAGTTGAAATAATCCCAAGTGAGAATATGACGTTACTAGATGGTTTGTCTGGCTCGGGAGGCGCTGTTCGTTTACCTTTAGTAATCAAAGGTTATCTTATAAAATGGAGCGCAGACGCTACGCCCATAGCATGGTATACAAAAGATGGTAAACCGGTTACCCCGTATGCATTGCAAAAGAATTTTGGAGAAGGAAAAGTAATCTACGTTATTACAACACCTTATTTGGATGTTCTTAATAGAAGTGGCAACACCACAGAGGGTCGAGCATTATTCTCTCATCTTAAAGGTTTGATTGATGTGCTTGGACTTCCACTTCAAAGATATCAAGAAAAATCCAGTTCCATCTACGCATTTATAGTAGGCTCCGCCTTACTGGATAACGGTAAGATAGAGGCTAGAGGCTTTCTGCCAATAGAAGCAGGATCGCCAATGGAAAGTGTCTATTTCCAAAACGTAGACATTTTTATAGAAAACTCTAAACTAAATAATGTAACTCTAAATGAATGCAAAATTGAGAGTCTTAAGAACCTCATCATTAGTTTTAACCAAGCATTATTAGTCCCCTCTCATCTGCCAGAATGCGTAAAGGTTCAACTAGCTGGTCCGTTTAACTTGACCTTAATACCTGAACCAGGAACAAAAATCACTTTGTATACATACGATGGCACTCATACCTCCACTATATCAACACAAAACATTGTAAGGCTGATGGTGCATCGTGATAAGGAAGAAACAACAGAATTCTATCTTAAAGCACCGGAATTCAGCGTGGCGTCAGCACGTTTTGAGAATATTATGTTTGACTTTTTCAGCGGAATTAACAACCCTGGGCTACCTATGAAAGTTAATAATGGTATGAAGTTTAAAATACAAAATGCTGATGAGAATTTTGCATTAGCCACGAATATCAGTATAGGAGGAACCTACGAGATCTTAGCCCTTGAGACGAAGATGAGAGAGAGTCGATGGATTTTCCCACGGGAGGCATTACTTTCCCCGGTATTCTGGCTACTTACCTACATAACAGGCGAATACATAGTTAAACTTATCAGGAAAAAAGAGGCTTCAGGAACATCGCTATCAAAATAAAGGCATTCACTAGTTTCCTGAGGTTAGAAATAATATCATTTCTTTTACAGAGGAAAGAAGATTAGGGCAATGATGATCGTTATTGCTCACACCGTTGATCCATCTGCGCCTCTTCCAAGCGGTTTACAAAGATACGTCTTTGAACTATCCAACTATATGACCAGAAAAGGCATCGATGTGACATTACTAGGCCAGTTACGCGTTCATTCTGATAAGATTAAGCGAGCTAATCTTCCATCCAAATCAGATAAACTATCTTTCATTCCAATAGCGAATGCACGTAATCCTTTCTACATTTATCTTCTAAAATTGACATTTACGATTCTGTTTCTTAAGAAACAGATTCCTAGGTCAGCTATAATCCATACCTGCCGCTTGGATTACATGCTCCCATTCATACTCCTTTATCCCCATAACCCCAAAGTCCTTACATCCGATGAACCTTTACATACTCTAAGGCTGGAGATGAAAGGTTCTATACTATATAAATTCATTGCGATTGTGTATCTTTCAGTCGAAATGTGGTGCTTGAGATGGAAGATAGATCGTTTGATCACAGATGTTAGAACTGCCAAGGAATATTATGAGAAAAGATATCCGTGGATAAAGAGGAAGTTACACGTTATGCCAACAAGTTGCGTTGAGCTTACTAAGTTTAGACCGATGTATAAGATGCAATTGAAGAAGAAGTTTGGACTTGACAATAGCAAAGTTGTGATGTTTTTAGGCATTCCAAGGAAAGTTAAAAATTTAGATTTCTTAATAAGGTCTTTTGCGATAGTCAAAAAGCGAGTTCCTAACGCAAAGTTAGTAATCGTTGGTAAAGGAGACTATGAATATGAATCCAGCTTGAAGCAATTATCACAAAAGCTTGAGTTGGATGATAGTATTGTATTTACCGGCGGTGTTCATCCGGATAAAGTACCTGAGGTTTTAAATTGCGCTGATGTCTTCTCTCTATGCTCTATAACAGAAGGCAGTCCCACGGTGGTCAAGGAAGCTATCGCATGTGGAGTACCGGTAGTAACAACGGACGTTGGTGATGTGCGTCAAGTGACCAGGAATGATTTGGTGGGAAATGTTGTTGATAAAGATGAATTGAAGTTTGCTAATGCTCTAGTTAGGTTCATCACTCTAAACGAGAAAGAAAGAAAAAGGGTAGAAGAAGAATGTGTAAAGATTTCGATGGAGTTTTCTCCAGAACATGTCTTTAAAAAAGTACTAGACGTTTACAAATCACTAGTAAACTAACATAGAAACAAGCAGAATGCTTTTGTCTCTTCTCTAATAAAAAGAAAGACATAAAATTAATGCTTAATCATGCAACTGCAAATCTCTCAAACTCGTCAGAAATGATGAACCATATAACGTATAAAAGAATCGTGAAGAAGTCAAGTGAGTGAAGTTCTCTAACATAAAAATTAGATTAGTAAAAAAGGAAAGTTTGACCTTAGTGCTATTGTCTACACTATTCTTTTCTTTTTCCCTCTATTTGCCACAAATATCACTAATTCAAGAAGTTAAAGCTCAAACAGACGATTTGCTCTTAAAAACTAAGGGTTCCCTCTACACGATTGAAAACAGCTACATAAGAATTAGACATGACGTTTCTACCGGATTTACGGACATCTATAGGTTAGATGCTGGAATCCTAGCGATTAATAACATTCATCCAAAGATAAACTATAACGGGACAAACTATAACATTGGAAACGTTGCCACAACTGTCAATACAACAAGATGTGCAAATTCTCTGATTCTAAATACGACATACATCTATAAAGACAACAGCATCGATCTTCTTTTCAATCTGACCACACATAGGAGATTCTTCATTGTAAAAGCAGTCTACAAGAACCTGAATCAAACGCACATCAAGACAGTAGAGATATTGTCACCAATAATGAGTGACGGCGCGAAACCTGCTGGCGAAATCGAAAGAACGCTACTATACCGACCAAAAGTATCCCTTTGGCCAGCGGTTACTAACCAAGATTTCACCTGGATAAACGGAAGCGAAGTGAGAAGTTTCAGTTTGATAGGTTTAGCCTCTAACCTACCAGTAATGCTTATGATGAATCCTATTGACAAGCTTATTTTCCTTGCTACAGCAATCACGGATACTGTTTGGACTCCATATCTAGCGCTGGAGAGATCATCACCGGACTACGGTTTTTCATCGCTTCAGTTAAGTTGCTACAGTCACGTAGACTTGAAAATACCAATCATTGTCAATCCAAACGGAAAAATTGAAACAGAGGCTTTCTTGGTCGGATTTTATGAGGATATAAATGATGCAATAGCAAGTTACAAAGCAGCTCTATTGGAGTTCAACTATTTTCCTTCACAACAACGGTACCTGATGTTTGGGACATGGAGAACTTGGTCTCATGGGCCAGATGTTAGTGAGGCGAACCTGAAAGCCTTGGCGGACTACTTGAACCAGACATGGCTCCCATATCACAGTAATGTCCTGCTTCAGATCGACGATGGGTGGCAGAAAAATGCTGGAGATTGGGAACCGGACCCCATAAAGTTTCCGAACGGATTAGAACCATTGATTTCATATATAAGGTCGAAGGGATTAAAGGCTGGAATCTGGTTAGCATTATATGTCGTAGATGATACAAGCCGATTATATACAGAGCACCCAGATTGGCTTCTAAGAGATACCTATGGTCAGCTAATTCCTGGCGGGGTAGAACAATATTTCCTAGATCCAACAAACCCAAACGTCCAAAGGTGGATTAAAGCAACACTACAAAAGCTTTATGCAATGGGGTTCATCCTTTTCAAAATCGACCATTGGGCTGGTTTTGATGCTATTTCGGAAAAAATAGATTTTTTCCAAAAAAACACAACGTTAGTCGAAGCGCGAAACATCATGTTACAAATAGCCTACGACGCACTAAAGCATGACCCAGACGTAATCATTCAGCAAACTTTCTGTCGCAACCCGCTCACCCTAAGGTTTGCACATACGATTTACCTTTACGATTTTCCGACTTATCCTCAGTATGAAGATGCTTTCAGGCTGATGTTAAGAGGCACCTTTGAGTCATTGTTCTCACCGACACCCCATGCAACAAAATTCTTCGATTACGTTCTCACAAACAGGTATGGAAGCCTAATATTGAGTGATAGCCACATAAGACTAATGTTGGCATCAGAATTTGTTTCCGGAGGAATCGTGACTTTAGGAGGAGAGATGATCACAAACATGACAAGGATTCAGATGCTTGGAAGCCTAATACCAGCATTCGCACCACAGAGCGTGAAACACATTAATATCTCCAATGACACGCAAATGTATGAAGTCAATTACCAGAGGGATTCGCTCAGCTGGAAATACCTTGTTCTTTTAAACCTAAATATAACGGAAGCAAAATCATTCAGCTCAATTTTGGAAAGAGAATACCTTGCGTACGAAATATTCACTCAGAAAAATATCGGCCTCGCGCAAAACATCGACCTAAAAGTTCCACCACTCGACGCGAGAGTAGTAGTTCTTGTTCCTCCAGGAGAACCAACCATATTGACAACGTCGAGACACATTCTAAATATTCCGGAACTTATGCCCTCCATAAATTTCACGCCTCCACGTTTAACTGCAACTCTACAAATTCCGGCAGGAGCCACAGCCACCATCTATTCGCCATACGCTCACAGGTCGACCATCATAGACGGTAACCCCCGTACGCTAAAGATGGTGAGCAAAAATCTTTACGAGTTCAAAGCGCAGAGCTCAGAGCGGATAGAGCTCATCGAAGTTCCAATGAAAATAACTTACTTAACTGGTCCTTCAGTCACTCTAAGATATGGTGATTCATCTATCATCACAACTCGGTTAATAGATGAGGAATTAAACGCAATTCCAGGGTGCAACGTGAATTTTTATCTTAATTACATGGGTTCTTGGTACAAAATAGGTTCAGGAATTACCAACTCAACGGGTTATACATCGATGATCTATGTCGCCAATCTTATGCCAAATGAATACAAATTGAGAGTTGAGTTTAGCGGAAATCTTACGCCTAACGCATACTACGGACCAAAGGTTAATGAGGGCTATTTGAAAGTAAATAGGGGAAAACTTGAAGTTGATATCTCGGTTTCGATGCCCATCATTTACGTAGGAGAGAAAACAACTATTACGCTTACAGTTACAAGTAGTAGGAATAAGATACCGTACCTGTATACAAGAATTTACGCTGAAGAAGGTTTGATTGGAGCGGCATATACAGATCAGAACGGAACCGTCCGCGTTTATTGGAATCCCAGATCGGCAGGAATGTACACCCTCAAAGCCGAGGTTGAGGGTGGAGCTTTCTACGAAAGTTATTTAGAGACAACTTCTTTAAGCGTAGAATGGTCCCCCTTGTTAATAGGGCTCTTTACAAGTGTTCCCCTTATTCTCCTAGTTGGTACTATAATAATTTTCCTGAAGAAAAAGCACAATAGATGATAAAAATACTAATAGGTCTCTCTATACGTAGCCATAAGACGTAAACTTGCTGTAGAGATGCCACAGCCATACGAAAAATGTAAAAGTCGTTTCTCTTGAATTGAATGAAATAATTAGTGAGTAAAAGCAGATAAGTAAACCTCGAAGGTTGGATAATAATTCTAAAAAGGAGAGTAATAACTTGAAAGAACTGCGAGAATTCTATGAAAAGCGTGGGAGAATTCGTAAAACTCATTCAGATCGATCTTATGATACTCTTACTCATGATCTTCTAGTTGAAAAAAATATTTCGACTGGGAATATTGCCTTGGATCTTGGATGTGGTGATGGATACTACCTGAAAAACTTAATAGATAAATTTAACATGGTGATTGGAATCGATATTTCGCGGTCCTACATAAAACAAGCCAAAAAGGAAAGCCAACACAACAACGTTTACTTAATTGTCGCTGACGCGTGTAAGATTCCGATAAGAGACGACACTTTAGACTTTATTCTCTGCTCCGAGACGATAGAGCATTTAACTAAACCGCATGAAACAATTTCAGAGATAAGACGTACCCTTCACATCGAAGGGAAGATGTTAATGACTACTCCGAAT
>Ga0315310_10003257_pt1 | contig 10101 bp, 7 predicted proteins | sample TDP5_MG_FD_203630 | JGI IMG/M metagenome (GOLD analysis project Ga0315310, IMG submission 203630) | Freshwater sediment microbial communities from Lake Towuti, South Sulawesi, Indonesia - TDP5 | ecosystem: Environmental > Aquatic > Freshwater > Lake > Sediment | place: Indonesia: South Sulawesi...
TCAGTCGCCTGAGGATCTCGCCCAGCTGGCTCCGCTCGTGCTCGATCAATTCCTCCATGCTCGCGAGGTGCCGCCGGCTCAGAACCAGTATTTCAAAGGGCCACACCGCCCAGAACGGAACCAGTGCGACGAATCCGTCGTTCTCGCACACGATGCGTTCTTTTTGCTCCAGTTCCAGCTGCAGGTATCGGCAGAGCAGGCAAGCACTGTTCCGCTCCCGGTATTCCCGCAGCGAGACCTGCTCGCGCGCGGGCTGGTTGGGCAGTTCAGCATTGGCCCAGATCTGGCAGTGCGGGTGCGGACTGCTGGTGCTCTCGGCGCGCCACGATTCTCGGAGATCTGCACGTGTCTGATCAACGACACCGAACCCCGCTCCCTGTACTTCGCCACTGACACCTCCACCACTGGGCGAAGCTCCTCGGGCTTCATCCGGGATATGGTCAAGTCGTGGCGTGGCGCCGGCACGCGGCATCCTGTTCACGCGGCCGTATTATGAGAACCCCTCCATGGGCGTGCCCGTCGGGACTTCGATGGTGGCCGCCCTGGGCATCTGGTTCCCGATCATCCAGTTCGGGCGTGGGTTCTTGCTCACCCTGTCTTCGGTCCCGCTGGCCCGCAGCCTGCGCGCCAACCGGGGAATCACCTGCGTCGTGCTGGGCTCGATCCTGTGGGTTCTGGGAGGCCTCGGCCCGCTGCTTGCCGCCGGGAACATTTTTCCGGCGAAGATGCGCTTCTACCACACGGTCGAGATTCTGCTGCAGCACGGCGGCCTGGGCCTCGTCGCCGGGTGGCTGCTGCGGCCGCAACCGAAAACCGCGTCATGAGCGAGAGGCCGACCTCCTTCGCAGTTTTACATGTTGCGCGACCTGCTAGAATAGCCGCCACGGCCGCTATCGTGAGCGAGAGAACTTGAATTCACCTTCGGAGGGACATATGAGATCGCACAGTTCAAAGCTCTTCTTCCTCCTTGCGCTGCTGCTGGCCTCGCCGATGGTTCTGTTCGCCGGCGACACGATTCCCGAAGCCGCCTGGAAACGGTCGATCGGGCTTCCGTTGCCGGATGCCGGCACCCGGAAGCCCGCACTGGGATCCAGGCATATAGATGACGGCTACTGGCAGGGCGCACCGGTCGGAGGTTTCGGTGCTGGCACATTCTCGCGTACGTATCGCGGCGATTTTGCGCGCTGGCACATCAAGGGTGGCGTACACAGGTATCAAACGGTCTGTGCGAACCAGTTCGCGGTGTTCCAAAAGGAGGCGGGAGCACCCCAAGGGGTGGCGCAGGTCTTGTTCACCGATCATCCGCGAGACCGCGGGCTGAGCAGTTGGAAGTGGGACTACCCCGTGGGAGCCGGCGACTACTACGCACTCTATCCCAAGTCGTGGTTTGACTACCGCTGGGAAAAGTTTCCCGCGCACCTCGTCCTGGAGCAGTTTTCCCCGATCCTTCCGGACAACTACCGGGAATCGAGCTATCCGGTCGCCGTCTATCGCTGGCATGCCGAGAACCCAACCAGCCGGCGGGTCACCGTATCGATCCTGCTTTCCTGGACAAACATGCTCGGCTGGTTCCGCACGTTTTCCCGCGATTTCAGCGGAGCGGTGAACTTAGGCAATCGCAACCGGCCGAAGAGCGAGGCGCTGGGCCCCAAGGGAACGATGAAAGGGATCGTGTTCGAGCGCATCGGCACCGGCACGGTGCAGGATGAGTGGGACGGCCAGTTCGTGATCGCAGCACTGGAAACGCCGGGGGTCGAAGTCAGTTACCAGACAACGTTTCTTCCGAGGAGAGATGGCAGCGAGGTCTGGGCGCCTTTCGCGAAAGATGGCCGGCTTGCCAACAGCAATGACAGCTGGGAAAGCGGCGGCGAAGACCAGGCGGGCGCCATTGCGGTCCGGTTCACGCTCGAACCCGGCGAAAGGCGAGTCGTTCCGATGGTGATTGCATGGGACCTGCCCGTCGTAGAGTTCGGGGCGGGACGGAAATGGTATCGGCGCTACACGGACTTTTACGGTGTCACGGGGACGAACGGGTGGCCGATTGCCCGCGACGGCCTGCTGAACGCCGCCGCGTGGAGCAACGCCATTGATGCCTGGCAGGCCCCCTACGTGAACGACGAAAACAAGCCGCTCTGGTACCGCAGCATGCTGTTCAACGAAATCTACATTGTGGCAGATGGCGGCTCCTTCTGGGGACGCCCGGTCGGCTCCGACTCCAAGGCTCCGGCCGTCTTTTCGTTCTTGGAATGCTTTGATTACCCGTTCTATGCCACACTGGACGTTCGCTTTTACGGTTCCATGCCTCTGGCCAAATTCTGGCCGGAGATCGATAAGCAGGTCCTGCGCCAGTTTGCAGACACCGTGCCGCGTGAGATGGCCGAGAAGAGCCTGTGGGGCTGGAAGACACAGCAGACCGGTTCTCTCCATTTCCGCATTCGCAAGGTCAAAGGCGCTCTCCCGCACGACCTGGGCGTGCCCGAGGAAGATCCGTTTATCAAAGTAAATCAGTTCGGCTGGCAGGACACCAACGGCTGGAAGGATCTGAACTCCAAGTTCGTCTTGATGGTGTACCGCGACTTCGTGTGGACCGGCCGGAAAGATCTCGGTTTCTTACGATACACATGGCCCGCAGTGCAGGAGGCAATCGCCTACCTGCGGCAGTACGACCGCAACGGTGACGGCCTGCCGGAAAACGACGGCTATCCCGACCAGACCTACGACGTCTGGGTGGTGCGTGGAGAAAGTGCCTACTGCGGCAGTCTGTGGCTCGCGGCCCTGCGCGCCGCGGAGGAAATGGCACGGGTCCTGCGCGACGCCCGCTCTGCCGCACAGTACCGCGAGCTCTTCTTGAAAGGTCAGAGCAACTACATTAGCAAGCTCTGGAACGGAGAATACTTCCGCTACGACACCGAAAGCGAGTACCGCGACAACATTCAGGCCGACCAGCTGGCCGGGCAGTGGTACGCCAACATGACCGGCCTCGGCGATCTGGTTCCCCGCGAGATGCGGCTACGAGCCCTTCAGAAAATCTTCGCATTCAACGTAATGAAGTTTGCCAACGGGGAGATGGGTGCCGTGAACGGCATCTCCGTCGATGGCTCCATCATTCGGACCAACGAGCAGGTGCAGGAGGTGTGGACAGGCACGACATTCGCCCTGGCGGCACTGCTGCTCAGCGAGGGGATGAAGAAGGAGGGCTACCGCACTGCCTGGGGTTTGTACCACGTGATTTACGAGACCAAGGGCTACTGGTTCCGGACGCCCGAAGCGTGGGATATCACCGGGAATTACCGCGCTTGCATGTATATGCGCCCCGCGGCCATCTGGGCCATGGAGATGTCCCGGCCGGCCGCAAAATGAGGCGGACTGTCCTCCGCAAGACCTCCGTTCGCGGCGATCACTTCGCCGAGAACTTGTAGATCGTTTCTTGCCGGTAGACGGATCCCGGCCGCAAGATAACCGAGGGGAAGCTCGGCTGATTCACCGCGTCCGGGAAATGCTGCGCCTCGAGACAGAATGCGGCATGCTTCCGGTACAAGAGTCCGTACTTGCCCGTGATGCTTCCGTCGAGAAAGTTGCCGGAGTAGAACTGGATGCCGGGCTCCGTCGTCCAGATCTCCATCTGACGCCCTGAATTCGGCTCGTAGACCCGCGCTGCAAGTTTCATTTTTCCGGCTTCTCCGTTCAAGACATAATTGATGTCGTATCCGCCGGGATACCCTTTGAGCTCTTCGATGCGGGAGCCGATCGCCGTGGGGCGCGTGAACTCCATTGGCGTCCCCTTCACGGGCCGGAGTTCACCCGTGGGAATCAGGGTCGCGTCCACGGGCGTGAAGTCGTCCGCGTTGAGATAGAGGACATGGCCCAGGATATCTCCGCTGCCGGTGAAGTTGAAATAGCTGTGGTTGGTCAGATTGACAGGCGTTGGCTTGTCCGTCTGCGCCGTGTAATCAATCTTCAACTCGTTGTCGTCGGTCAACGTATAGGTGACCGTGACGGACAGGTTTCCGGGGTATCCCTCTTCGCCGTCTCGGCTCAGGTAGGTAAAGCGCACCGCTGCGGCATGAGGGTTGCGGAGCGGCTCCCCTTTCCAGACGACGCGATCAAATCCCTCTTTCCCGCCGTGTAGGCTGTTCGGAGGATTATTGATCGCCAGCGTGTACTCCTTCCCATCCAGCGTGAACTTCCCCTTCGCGATCCGGTTGGCGACGCGTCCGATGGTTCCTCCAATAAAGGGATGGGGGCCCAGGTAGCCTTTGAGATCGTCGAAGCCCAGCACGATGTCGCCTAGCTTTCCCGTCCGGTCGGGCACCCAGAGCTCCGTCAGTGTGGCTCCGTAGGTGATGACCTTGGCCACAGCCCCCTTCGCGTTTCTGAGCGTGAACATCTCAACAGCAGTGCCGTTTTCCAAATTTCCGAAGATAGTTCTCTCCACCCTGGCCTCCATGGAAACCTCGCCACGCCTTTGGGCCCACACAGCTTCTGAGACCGAGCAACCTATGAGAACGACCACGACAGCCTTGCGTAGCACCGCCATCCGACCTCTCACCGCGTCTCCTCCTGATCAGCGGCCTGTTCTGATGTACCACTAAGCCGGCAACGTGGCTTATATCACAGCGCCCAGCAATCGCGAACACCCTTCTTGTAGGTGTGGGCGCATTGGGCGCCCGGAGGTCGCTTGTGCTTTGCGGTAGGGGAAATGGAAAGGTGCCAGTGACTCCAAGGAAAGAAGTTCGGGAGCAGTGGTGAGCCGCCCAGGACTCGAACCTGGAACCCGCTGATTAAGAGTTGCTTCGGGCACTTTCCTCGAAGTTCAAGCCCACCGCCGACTTGCCAGCTAAGTCCTTTTAAGCACGATGATAACCGGTTAACGCGAGTTGTGGCAAGGCTGATTGACCTTCAACCCGCTTTGATGCCTCCCTCCCCAGTTACAATCGGTTTTGACATTCGACTGGATGGGCGTGTCCTTGCATTCACACTGTTTGTATCTCTGCTGGCCGTGCTAATCTTTGCCTTGACCCCAGCCCTGCGGGCTTCGAAAACCAATCTGGTTTCTGCTCTGAAAGGTGAGGAAGTAAGCGTCTCTCCAGGTGCGCCGCGTTTCCTGGTGAGGAAGGTTCTGGTGGCCGCCCAGATCGCACTTTCTGTGGTGCTGCTCACAGCGGCAGGGCTGTTACTGAAGAGCCTGCTCTTTAGCGCACAGATTCACCCCGGATTTGATGCGAACAAGAACTTGCTCGTGCTCACCATCGCTCCGGCAACAGGTGGCGAGGAACGTCTCAGAGTATTTTACCAATCGCTGATCGAAGCTCTTCCAGGAGTCAAGCAAGCCAGCTATGCAAGACGCGCACTTCTCAGTCCGTCGGGTGGAGGCGCTGAGCGTAGGGTATCAATTCCAAGAGTGGAGCTGCCATCCGGCCAAGATGGCCTAAGAATCAAGTTCAATGCTGTGGGCTTGAACTATTTTCGGACGATGGGCACCCGTGTCCTACGGGGTCGTGAGTTCGATAAAAGTGACGGAGCAGCAAGTCCAAGGGTCGTTTTGATCAGCGAAACAATGGCCCATCGCTTTTGGCCCAACGCAGATGCGATCGGCAAGCGCTTGCAGGTTGAGGGCGCCGAGTACCAGATCATTGGTGTGGTAGAAGACGCAAAGATCAATAACATTCACGAACCTGCCGAGCCATACCTTTATTTTTCGTTCACACAGATGCTTTCCGGAGAAGGGGCACTCCTCGTCGAGACGTCAAATGATCCGGAAACTTTGGTGAGTGCGGTTAAACAAGAAGTTCGCGCTGTGGATAAGGATGTTGCGTTGCTTGGCTCACTCTTCGGCTCCTCCGTAACCGGGGCCAGCACGCCACGGTGCATGAGACTACTCAGAGACGCCATCGCGAGTGCAATCATGATCAACACCAAGGCGAGGATGAGTATTGTTCCTTCCATGCGCTTCTCCCACTCCATGGCTCCGGAGCTATTCCTCTCTGCCATCGTCATGGTCATAGACTCGGCGGATGGTGAGGGGTTCGGAGAAGCGTGGGTTGTCGAGACGCAGGGTGACAATCAATTGCTTGCCATCGGGCGAGAGCTCATAGGTCTCTCTCAACTTTCCACCCTGACCCGTTTCCCGCTCCGTGACGATCTGTTTGCCCTCCCAGCGCGTCTTCACAGTGGCAACCTCTCCGGAGGGCATCTCCTGTTCAACCTTGCGACCGTCGGTGTAGAGCATGTGAATGCGACCGTTGTCATCGGTGATCCACAGCTCCGGCTCGTGATAAGCAATCATGACCTTCTCCGGGGCCGCAAATATTTCTTGCATTCGCTCTTGGGGATTACCACTGCGCTGATCGCCGCCGCTGGGGTAGCCTCCCCGGCGGCCGGAACGCCCCCGCTGTTGGCCATCGCCTCCTGTATTTTCTGACGGGCATCGTCACTCAGCTTACGGTTGAGCCTCCAGGTACCGGTGAAGTTTGGCTTCTCGGCCGCGGGCAAAGAGTTCGGCAGTGAGGCAAGAGCGAATACCAATACAAGGTTGGATGCACCGCGTACGATCTTTCCTGTCATGTTGGTCATAACGTCTTCCCTTTTATCTGAAATAAAATCGCCGTTGCACAAATGAGGACCAGCATCAGGCGGACTGCGAGTCGTGCCATGCCTTCAGTCCTCGTCCGCCTGAAACAACATTGGCCCTACCAGGGGCGGCCCCAGCGTCTCCAATTCGGGACCAAAGGAACCCTCAGGCGGGAAGTTCTCCCCTTGCGGTCCCGGCAAGCCAGGGCCACCCCGTCGGCGCGGCCGAGCTTGGTGTCCTCGGCCTTGTAGACCACACCCATACCGCCGCCCAGATTCTCCAAAATGCGGGAGTGGGAGACAATCTGGCCAATCACTAGAAGCAGCGCCGCTTGCTCGCGCCTTTCTTACGCCGCGCTCAGAGACAAATCAACGCACGCGAAAAACGCGGGAACAAATTAGGAACAATAAGGTGCCGAATACCGTGCAAAACCGTGAGGCTAGGTGCAGCCTGCCTGCGGCAGGCAGGGTTCTGCGCCCTAGGCGCACCCGCCTCGGGCGGGGACTCCTAGCCTCCCAGCCACCCCGGCGCACGTACTGAGCAAGGCCAAGGACGCAACTCCCTGCCCAGCCGACTTCACCTTTCCCAGTCTAGCTGTGCGATAATGACCGGCTAGCTCCCGCGAAGAGGAGTTTTACCCATGACTAAGACATTTCGTCGTTTCTGCCTGCTTTCAGCTTTTATCCTCGTGCTTAGCTGGCCCGCGCCAGCCCAGGAAACCCAGCCAATTACCTTTGACGACCTCATCGCCCTCGGCCGCGTCAGCGACCCGCAAATCTCCCCCGACGCCCGCTGGGTCGCCTACGTAGTTGACTACTACCTCAAAGCAGACAACAGCCGCACTTCCAACCTCTGGCTGGTGCCGCTGGCTGGCGGTGAACCGCGACAACTGACCGGTAGCGGCAAGCGCGACTCCCGCCCACGCTGGTCGCCCGACGGCTCCCGCATCGCCTTCCTCTCCAACCGCGATGGCAAGTGGCAACTCTGGACCATCCCCATAGACGGCGGCGAGGCGACCAAGCTGGTTGACCTCCCCGGCAACGTCGGCGGCCTGCTTTGGTCGCCCGACGGCCACTGGCTCGCCTTCACCGCCGAGGTTTATCCCGACTGCACGAATCTCGATTGCACCGCCAAACACGATGCGGAGAAAGCCAAGAGCCAAGTCAAGGCACAGCTATACGACAAGCTGCTCTACCGCCACTGGGACAGTTGGAGCGAAGGCAAGCGCAGCCACGTCTTCGTCATCGCCGCTGACGCCAGTGGCCCACCGCGCGACCTCACCCCAGGCGACCACGACGTGCCTCCGTTCTCCCTGGGAGGCCCCGACGATTACGACTTCTCCCCCGACAGCCAAGAACTCTGCTTTGCGCGCATCGTTGACCCCGACAAGGCGCTGAGCACCAACAGCGACCTCTGGGTCGTCCCGGTAACCGGCGGCGAACCAAAACGCCTCACGCAAAATCCCGCCTGGGACGGCTCACCGCGCTACTCACCCGACGGTCGCTGGATTGCCTTCCGCGCCCAGGCACGCGCTGGCTTCGAAGCCGACCGCTTTCGACTGAAACTCTACGAACGCGCTACGGGCAAAATCCTCCCACTCACCGAAAACTTCGACCATTGGGTGATGGATTTCGTCTGGGCAGCAGATAGCCGCACCATCTACTTCACCGCCTCAGTCAAAGCGCAATCACCTATCTTTGCGGTCTCCGTGCCGGAAGGGCAGGTGCGCGAATTGCTCGGCGCAAGCTACAACCAGAGCTTACAACTCAGCCCAGATGGCCAAACGTTCGTATTCACCCGCCAGAGCCTCTCCCATCCTGCCGAAGTCTGGCGCGCGAGCGTAACTGGTAGCCTCTCGAGCCCGCTCACGCACACCAACCACGCCATCTTGCACCGGCTAAAGCTGGGGCAAGTCGAAGAGTTCTATTTCACCGGTGCTGGCGGGACGAAAGTCCAAAGCTGGCTCATCAAGCCACCCGATTTCGACCCGCAAAAGAAATACCCGGCGGTGTTCCTAATTCACGGCGGCCCGCAAAGCACCTGGGGAGACAACTTCCACTATCGCTGGAACGCGCAACTGTTCGCCGCACCGGGCTACGTCGTAGCGCTGATCAATCCGCGCGGCAGCCCCGGCTGGGGCCAGCAGTTCGTGGACGAAATCAGCAACGACTGGGGTGGCAAAGTCTATGAAGACCTGATGAAGGGCGTGGACTACGTCGCTGCCCTGCCCTACGTGGACTCAAGCCGTCTGTGCGCCGCCGGCGGCTCCTACGGCGGCTATATGGCCAACTGGCTCGCCGGGCACACCGAGCGCTTCCGCTGCCTCATCTCGCACGCGGGCGTGTTCGACCTAGTCAGCGAGTACGGCGCTACAGAAGAGCTGTGGTTTCCGGAGTGGGAATTTCGCGGGACACCGTGGACGAACCCAGAAAGCTATGCCAAATGGTCCCCGCACAACTTCGTCCAGAACTTCCGTACCCCCATGCTGGTCATCCACGGCCTGCTCGACTACCGCGTGCCGCTGGAACAAGGCCTGGCTCTGTTCACTTCGCTCCAGCGCCAGAAGATTCCTTCTAAGCTCCTCTACTTCCCCGATGAGGGTCACTGGGTGCTGAAACCGCTGAATGCGGAGCTCTGGTGGAAGACCGTACACGACTGGCTGGCCACCTACCTGAAGTGATGTGAGAATATTCACCATCGGCCATTCGACGCGCCAGCTTAAAGAGCTGATCAGCCTGCTCAAAGAGCACGGCATCGAGGTGCTTGCCGACATTCGCGCCTTCCCGACCTCGACGCGCTTCCCGCATTTCAACCGGGAGGTGCTTTCTCGGCGCCTGCCGCAAGCAGGTATCACCTACCGCTGGCGGGGAAAAGCGCTGGGCGGCTATCGCCGCCAGAGCAACCCCAACTCACCTCACACCGCCTTGCGCAGCCCGGGCTTCCGCAACTATGCCGACTATATGGATTCGCCTGAATTCGCCCTGGGGATAGAGAAGCTGCTGAAACTAGCCGCAAAGAAGCGCGTGGCGATAATGTGTGCCGAGCGGCTCTGGTGGCGCTGCCACCGGGCATTCGTTTCCGACTACCTGAGTGCCTGTTGCGGCGTCGAGGTGATTCATATCCTTGACGCTGGTAAGACCGCACCGCACCGCCGGCATCGTGCCGCTAGATTGCACGCTGGCAAACTGGTTTACGACGTCGTCAGCGCGCAGCAGACTTTGCTGTGAGCGCATGAGATTTCATCCACGTCGAGCAAATTGCGATACTATATTTGGTAGTGATTTTTCTTACCGAATTTCTCACCTGCCTGCGGTAGGCAGGTGCAAAAGGGGAGTGAGTAATGATTGTAAAACACCAAGGGGCAGTGCCCAGAGTTGACCCCAGCGCCTATGTAGCGCCCACAGCGGTGCTCTGCGGCGATGTAGAAGTAGGCGCCGGCGCACGAATTCTCTTTGGCGCCGTGCTCACCGCAGAAGGGGCGCCGCTACGCCTAGGCAAAAACTGTGTGGTGATGGAACACGCCCTGCTGC
>Ga0315310_10003258_pt1 | contig 10098 bp, 10 predicted proteins | sample TDP5_MG_FD_203630 | JGI IMG/M metagenome (GOLD analysis project Ga0315310, IMG submission 203630) | Freshwater sediment microbial communities from Lake Towuti, South Sulawesi, Indonesia - TDP5 | ecosystem: Environmental > Aquatic > Freshwater > Lake > Sediment | place: Indonesia: South Sulawesi...
GGGCGCAGTTCTTCTAAGGTTTTCGTTGGTGCCCTAAGCATTGAAAAGGCTACTTTGAACATGTGTTTTACAGCTTTCATTTTCTTATGCCTCCATACTAGTAATACTTGAATTGCACGGATAATAAAAGCCTGTTTGGACCCATTAAAGTTGAATTCTCCTGGGATAGATGTGCATAATAGAACAGGTTTCGGACTTCGGATTGTTCCTTCTCAAAAAGGTGGAATCTAGATGTGTGTAGTCATCTCTCCTAGGCTACTAAGGTTTTTTTGTGAATGCATTTAGATAAAAGCTTCATGTAGACAAAAATTTAAGCGTGCAGGAAACAGAATGAAACATCGAAGCAGGATGAAAAAACCACGGGTGAAATAAATGGTAGAAAATGTCAGAGTACTGACTATAAACGCAGAAAATGCTTTTGATAGGATTAAACTATGCTGGGGGCATCTTAAGGATTGGCAACAGCTGCAAGTCGTGCAAGAAAGTAAGGAATGGCTGGAGAAAACCAATGCATCATTCACTCCAACAACATTCATCGCGTACATAAATGAAGCACCCGTAGGCATGATCGAGTTCATTCCGCAGAAGCTGATGAAAAAGATTGGGCTATGCCCTTGTAGGGCAGACCCAGAGAAAAAGGAAATAAAAAACAGGTATGTTCTTGGAAAGAAGTTTGACAATTGCTTGTTCATATCCTGCTTATGGGTCGAAAAAGATCATCAAGGTAAAGGCGTTGGAAAGGCTCTTCTGGATCATTTTCTCAATAGCGAAGTGTTCAAAAACTCCAAGGGCGCATCAGTTTATGTCACGCAAAGAGACGAAAGGTGGGAGAAACACATTCACTGGCCTGCAGGACCTAAAGAGTTTTATCTTAAAGCTGGATTTACAATTGAAAAGCGACTTGATAAGCCGGCAGGATATTTGCTGTTCTACGGAAACCCGTAAGTATAGAATCATGTACGGAACACCTTGAGGGTCTCGCAAATGTCTCCTTAGGTTTTTCAGAAGACTCTGATAAGAGTTTGAAATATCCTTGCTTGTCACTTTGAGATAAGATTTGAAGCCCTCTTGGGTGTGCTTTGCAGAAAGTGAAGAGATTTTTGTCTTAACTCCGATGATTTAAGCCGATATTTGAAGCTAACCGGGGCCACCAAACTCTAGAGTCTGAATCATACCAAGACGAGGGGTTCGCTCATCTCCCCTCTTTTTTTGTTTTCGGCTTGGTTGGTCTACGTCTGGAGAAAGGAAGGTTGTCAACATGAAACTTTGGCTTAGTGGAGATTATGTGCTTGATACTTGAAATAATGATGTTCTCAAAGCGTTTCAATACTGAAGATCTAAATGCTCTCCACAGATCGTCTCCTTTAATTGCCTTAAATATGCTGGCGATTTCAACTCGCCCGATTATCATGGCGAGGATTAGGAGCCACTTGTGGCTTAGCGGGAGTGTGACTGTTGTTGCTCCCATACTGATGCCGTTTGTGGTTAGGGCTGAACCGACTTCAAAAATTGAGTCGATTAGGGTGATGCCGATTGTCGAGAAGGCCAAGCTGAGGATGAGTAGCGTGGTGGCGAGGCCAGTTACGGTGGCCAGGACCGGCTTTAGGTCCTGCCGAGTTAGCCGAGGGTTCCTTCTGCTTGCAGCATGGATGAGCAGTTGGATGCGCCTTATTCTTATGCCGCCTGCCATGCTGAACGCGCAGCCTCCCGCCAGCCCTATTAGAATGAACAGTATCTTCGCGGGGTCAGGCGTGGAGGCGAGGTTGATGTAGCTTATACCTGTTGACGACGCCATGCTTATCACGTGGAACAACGAGTCAAACGGGTTCATAAAAGAGAGGAGGGTTATGGCCACTGTTGCGACGGCTATTACCTTGAGGTAGAACTTGATTTCTGGCGTTGAAAGGCCATGTAGCTTCAGGCTAAAGAGGTTGTAGTGGAAGTGAAAGTTGAGTGAGCCCAAGAGCATCAAAGCGAGCACACTTACTTGGAAGAGACCGATTCCAGCTGGGAAGTTGTTTGGCGCGTAGCCGCCTGTCAAAACATCCATGGCAACACAGCTTGAGGCGACTAAGTTCGGTGAATATGTAAGGTAGAAGATGATCGTGAACAGGGCCGCCAAAACCGTGTAGACCAGCATGATCGACGCGAACACTTTCTTCAGGTTGTGGCTCAGCTTCTCGACACCGAAGGTTTCGCTGAAGACGAGTATGTCCTCATTTTGGTAGAGGAATGCGACCAGAATGTAGACAAAGCCAATTCCACCAATGAACTCAACGAGGCTGCGGTAGAACAACAGTGACGTGGGCAGTGACTCAGGGTTTGCTATGAAGGTGAATCCTGTTGTCGTAAAGCCGCTGACCGTTTCGAAGTATGCGTTGGTGACGAGGTCAACCGGATTCCCACTGTTGAATACGTCGTGCCACACGAACGGAGTCATGAGAACCAGCGGGAGAACTGTGAAAGTGGCAACCATGAGCCAAAGTGACGTTCTGTCGTCCAGTTCCTTGCGCTCAGCGAACGCGTTGAAGACGAAGCCAACCGCGAACGACAGGAAGATGGTCGCGAGCAGGCTGCTGACTGCCGGGACTTCGCCTGCCTCAAGCCCAATGGCGACTGGCAAAACGAGAAGCAAACCTGTTATTTGTAGAAAAAAACCGAGGTTGCAGACGATTCTACGTTTGCTGTTCAAATCTGAGCCTCAGCTTAGCGAATGCTTTCTTTAGCTGTGCCCTCTAAAGAGTGAAGTTTCTGTTGTATATAACTGCCTTCAGTTTGTCATAAATGTTTCCGCTTCTATTCATGAGAAGTAAGTAGTCGTTACTTCGTTTGAGACTGTGGGTTGATGCTCATTTGTATTTGTCCTTACACGTGTATCTTCATCCGGAATGGCCGCTCGCATGCCTCCGTCAATCCACCAGAGATACACCAAGTACAAAACCGAAAGAGTCGGCAACTCATAGAAGCCAAATCCCAATTGCTTTTGACCAGATCATTGAGAGAAGATAACAGCCCGCCAATCAAATCTGCATGGTCGCCTCTAAAGGCCACTATATTAATCTTTGGATTACCTTGGAAGGCCTTTGGAGGATCGAATCTTCACCGGTTGAGCTCATAAAGCTCTCACACACCAAAAAAGGGTAAATCAGAGAAATCTAGACGAGATAAGTCGCTCCCGAGCTACGAACAAACCCGCATCAGGTCAACGTTTGACTCTCGACCATGTGCGTTTTGGATGCAGATCATCTAAATAGGGTAGCGCTTTGTAGACATTGAAGATTCGTCTTAGCTCAGCCACAGGTTGTTGATGTTCGTCTACTCTCAGGTCAATGTACGGATATTCTTCGTCTTTGACGATTAAAAGGGCAGCTGATACCTTGCCGCGGCGGTCTCCACCAATGGCTTGCCCAGCCTCCAGTGCAACTAGAAGTCTCTCACCAAGTGGGCCATGTGTTCTCTCGAAAGCTTCAGCCATTGCTCGAATCGTTTCTTGGTCAACCAACAAATTCCCAGCCACCACATAGCCTTTCCCTTCAAAGTGACCGCTAAAGGATTCAACGTCTTTCCCGGTAAAAGCTGCAACGTTGCCATGTGCATCAACAATGCTAATCTGGCGTTTTTCTCTGCCCGCGTCAACCCTAAGCAATTGCTTTAGTACTTCGACTGGGGGCAAACCTTTCTCAAGAAGAGTTAATCCATCAATACCTAGGTAAGGATTTGACCAGGCCTGAGTTGCAATTGCCCCCACACGAGCCTTGGCAAAAGGGTTGATTGCTCCCACTGCTGGGATAGCTGTAGAGACGGCGATACCCAACTGACCAGTTCGTTGACAATGAGCCGCAATGGAAAAAGTCGTCATGCTGGCACGTGATGATAAAGGGGCTTCTTGAGTTGCATCTACAAAACTCTTTCCACAGTCTGGACAATTCTCGCTATACCAGTGCAATTTCTTTCCGCACTGAGAACGTCTCCATCGTTTCTCTTGCTGGTTCAGCCATTCTCGAATGCTGGTTCCGTGTCTGAGTTTCTCTAGGTTTCTGAGGCCCAGAGTTCGATGCGGCCTTGTCTTGCCAAAGTCAATAAGTGGCCGACATGGAAAATCATCGCATTCAAAACAGTATGTTACTCCCCTATCTTCCGTGCACTTTCTGAACTTGCAGTTGCCACACCACTCATTAACTAGGTCCGCACGGCAGCCCCTGCAAAAGACCTGATCAGGAGGAACCCCCATTTTTGTGACTGAGTCGAATATATTCCTCATTATTATCATTGTAGGCACGATAGGTGCTGCATGCTCCACAATAGACTCCACAGATTCCCAGTAACTGAGAATTTTCCCTATTGCCAGACATGTCTATTACTGTCCTTTTGTTTTTGAGATTGTTTTTCAGGGGTTTAAAGAATGAGAAGTGTAATAAGCGTTCTTGTTTGTTGGTCAAAAGGCGACGGGGCTACAACCAGCATAATCTAACTACCAACAATACTAGGAACCCCGTTGAACCCTATCTTGACTGATTAATCTTGCTCTTTGAATGCATTTTCTGTGTTTCGTTGAGTGGAAAGGCCCAAGTTCTGATCATGCTTTCCGGTATTGGTAGACTGAACACATAAGCAAAAGCAACCAACTGCCCATGATGCAGAATCTCATGGTGAATCAGGAATTGAAGATGCTCCAATACGTTTGGGTTTTCCGTTCCTAATCCCCAATCTATTTCTTTACTAACATCTTTTGTACTTTTCAGGACCTTGATCATGTAATCGTCCATTCTCTTGAAATGTGCTCTAAGCTTCGCTTTCTTCTTATATATATCACGTTCGTCACAATTTCCCACGGAAAAATCAGTTTTGCCAGTTTCCAAAGCTTTGATGTAGGACTTCTGCACTTCAGCCACTTCCAAAAAGTGTTTTCCGAAGGTATCAAGGCCGGGGCGGGGAAACTTGTAGCAAATCTCCTCTTCTGTCAAGATATCAAGGAAATCCAATGTATGGCTTCGATAGAAGCGCCAACTGCTCAAAATTCTTTGCAGATTCTTTTCCACGACAACACACCTCAAGTCACCTTCTTAAAGGGAGGTCAAAATATTATTGGTTTTGCTGATTTTGGAGTTTATTCTGTGCTACCTGACATTGTCATAGCAACATTCTGGGTGTTGAGTTCAGCTTTGGCTTTCGCCAAACGCTTGTTTGAACCGAAGAAGTCCAGAAGCATCAGAGCGCGCGAAACTTCTTATGTGCGGGAAACGTTATGGGAAGGGCAGAGGGTCAAGAGATTCGAAGAAATGAAGAAGGGAGGGAAACCAATGAGTATACTTGACGAAACTAACTTGGAACGATCGAAAAGTCGTCACATGAAGGTCTTAATCGTCTTTGACTCGGTCTACGGGAACACGGAGAAAATTGGTAAAGCTATCGGTGATGCTATTGGCGGTGAGGTGAAAGTGCTGCGTGTGGGCGAAGTGAACTCTTCGGAATTGAAAACGTTTGACCTTCTTGTTGTCGGTTCTCCTACGCAAGGAGGCAGACCGACGCCGGCGATTCAAGGCTTCCTTAACAAAATATCGGAGCCTGTTATTAGGGGTATCAATGTGGCTGCGTTCGATACCAGACTGTCAACGAGACTGGTCAGAATCTTTGGCTATGCCGCAGGAAGAATCGCTGACAGTCTGAAAAGAAATGGCGGGACTCTCATAGCGTCACCAGAAGGTTTTTTCGTAAAAGGCAACAAAGGTCCGCTAAAAGAGGGAGAGTTGGAGCGGGCCGCCAGATGGGCGAAAGAAATCGCTGAATAGCTTGGCTTCAAACTCTTCTAGAACAGGTGTCATTTTCTCGACAGCATTTTGAACGTACCTGTATCCAGTCATAGATCTGTGAGGACATATTCTGCACAAGATGGCAAGCCTCTTAACGGCAACTCCGAGTTTCTCTACTATTTGAGCCTTCTAAACCTCGCTTCCGTCCCCTCAAGGCAACTTCACAGCTACTCCATGCCGGCCTTAGTCCAGAGAGCTCCTAGCCACTACTGGTAAAATTACTAGTACTCCAGTCTCTGAGGCGGGTCAAGCCTATTCGGAGCAGGCTTAGAAACAGGCTCTGTTACATAAGCGCAAGGTGTTTTCGGAGTGGACCGCACGGCATCTATGCCAACTAGGTGCGAGTCTCAAAGTTCAAAGAGGGTGGCTATACAATTAGAAGATTAATTGAATCCTCTTTCTTCTAGTTCGCCAACTTACTGCATGGGAATTTTTAACTCCTATGTAGGGCTATAGACTACTCTTGTGGGTCTTATCGCAATGTTTCTTCACTTCCAAGGCGGCCCCTGCGACCCCTTCCAGCTCTTGCGTATCCTCTATCTCCAGGTGCTCTGTGAATGCTCATGCTTAGCTCGCCTCTTTCTTAGAGTGTCGTTTACTCCTTCGGTGCACTTGTGGATGCGGGTATCGACCTTATTGCGGCAGGACCAAGGATGACGAAACTTAGCTTTTCTGTTTTGCTGCCAATTGTTACATTCAGCTCGATCTCATTGCGCTCATCAACATCGATTGGAAGCACGCTGAACTGGTAACGACCAAATTCAGTCACTGGTGTTGATGCATGCCACTTGGACGGCGATCTCACTTCTATGATTGCAGGTGTTGGCTCAATTGGCTTCCAATCCTTCCTGAACGACACTTCAAAAACCCGCTTTGTGTTGGGGCGGAGCGCTGGCTCGCCTCCATAGTGAAACACAACTTGCAAATCATCAACATGCTCAACCGAGCAGTGCACATCAAAATTGAGCAGGTTCCTTACCCCCTCGTTTGCGAAAAGCATTGACAAGACATCTTGCGGAATGGATGTGCCCTCACCAAACTCAACTGATTGTGACCGCTTGGCGATGATTTGCTCGGCAACCTTCTGAGTGCGGTTTGTTAAGTCACCAATTGTGAGTGGCAAGCCTTCTGTGACTGTATATTTGACTGGCGTTATCGCGTCGCCAACTGGTTTCTTCCACTCATCTGGAATTTTAGACGCCCCATCGATGATCCCGAGAAGCGAGCCCAAAGTCGCACCTGTGCAGTCAGTATCGTATCCGCAATTCACCGCCTTGCAGAGCCTATCGCCGTAGTCTTTCCCGTAAAGCCACCCGAGGATTGTGAAGCCGTGATTTGGTATGGCGTTGCAGGGGTTGTAATGACCAAAGATTGTTACGATCCTTTCTCTCGCCTCGCCCCATCTAAGTCCCTCCTTGTAGCATCTCACAGATTCTCTGATGGAGCGTGCGATGTGCGATGAGATTGGAATCATTGAAAGCCCAATCTCGATCAGCGTCATCGGGTCATTGAAGACGAACGCTGCACTCTCCACAGCAGCCCAGAACATTTCGCCCCATCTGCCTTCTCCACCAGTGTGGTCCATTGACGAATCCATCCATGCAAGCGATGCAGCAAGTTGCGGGTCGCCAGGTGCAACACACGCCCAAATCTCACTTCGTATCGGCGAACCCATCTCATCAACGAAGTAGTTTTGGAATGCGCCAGAAATCGGTGGCTTCAAACCTCGAAGCAAGTTGTAGGTGCAGAAGCTGTATTCCGCATACCAGTGCTTTGAAAGATGCTTCATCCAGTAGTCAGCGAAGTCTTTGAATGTCGGTTTTGCACCTCTGTCTTCAAGCATCTTCAACCAAACAAGTTGGAAGTCAAGGTCATCGTTTGGCAATGGCTCCGTTGGAACAGGGTCATAGTAAGTGAGAGCATGCATGTACTTCCTACCCTCGTATGGAGCACCAAGCGTCCCTCCAATGTTCTTACCAAGCCAACAGCCACGCATCTTGTCCAAGTACTCCCCACGGCCCAGTCGAATCCTTTCCATCTTCATCCGCGCCTCACTTGCTGATACAATAAAGATACTTCCTCATTTGTCTATGGCGTGCGAATTATTGTTCGTAGGAGTTCTGTGAACTTATCTGTTTGGCTTAGGTCTCTATGATTGTGGTTGAACTGGAACATGGATACGAAGAGCCGCAGGTTCTTCTCCTTCTTGCAGATCCCTCTGAACGTGTTCAGCCAGTGTCTCAGGTCCTGAAAGATCTCCTCTACGGTGTTGGTGTGCACATCTAGGTGTATTCTCCTCCGCTGTCGTTGACGACTCTGTGGTCCCAACCATCCCCAATCAGATGCAGGTACGCCGTGAAGTCGTCGGTGATGACGACTGAGCCTTTGCCCACCAGTTTCATCATCCCATGGCTCGGCATTAACGGAGCCTCTTCTTCTTCAACCTCAGAGAAAATCATAGCAATAGACTCACTAGTGAGTTTCATACATGGCCTAGGCCGGATTGCTCCCTTGCTAATTAAAGCAAACAGATCGAACGTTCTCAGACTCTTAGACTCGATTGCTGAAGAGTGACTTGATTCTATATTTGGTGGACCGGGCGGGATTTGAACCCGCGGCCTCCGCCGTGCGAGGGCGGCATTCATGCCACTGAACTACCGGCCCGCTAAGGCATCGCCTCGGCAGCATTGTTCCTCATGATACCTGACGGATGATTTAACCTTTGTTCCGTACCCCTTAGTGGTGTTTTGAGGTTGCAGGACCCATGAATAGCTCAAATAGGCTTGCCATAGGTAGATTCCACACTATTCTCCATGGCTCTTGCACATACCTCGTAGCGTGTCTGAAATTCTCGCATACGAAAATTGTCTCTATTCTGTGACCGGAGCCCAGTGGTGCGTTATCCTTTGCAGCGTGTTCTATCATGCAATCGACAGTGCCTCCTTGAGAGGAAGTCAAAGCCCATGTAGCTATATGGAGTCCAGCATCCCCCACTCTCAAGAACATCCATACATTCTCTCTCTTTCTCTTGTAACAGGTGTACCTGTAGAGCACATGTGCTTCGAGGTTCGAAATCTCACTTAAGTTATTGAACCTTTAAGGTTAGATTTTTTCCCCAAACCCAAACCCTTTGTCTACGGCTTCTCTCATTTATAAGCATAATATAGCATAGTTGAAAGTAACAGGATTTGAGGAGGTGAATAAGATGTCTGAGGAAAAGATTGAAAGTGTCATACGTGCTTGGCGTGCGGCGCTTGAGAAAGCGGATGTGGAAAAGGCGCTTTCCTTTGTTGCAGAAGACGCAGTCTGGGTCGCGAATGAGGGCACGTTCAAGGGTAGGGAGGAGTGGAAGCGCTACTTAACCTGGATGGCAAGGGTTAATAGAGATTTAAAGATTAGAGATGCTGGAATCGGGATCATGACGAAGGGAAACAAGGCTGTTAGCCAGCATACTATTGAGGCAAAAACCCAGGATGGCATGAAATATGAAGTGCTAGGTGTATGCCTATATGAATTCAAGAATGAAAAAATCCAGCAACATTGGTCGGTTTCCGACAGGCTGTCGGCCGCTAGACAAGCGGCTAAAGGAGCTTTTGCGAAAAGAGTGATAAGCGCCGTCGTGAACAGTTCGGAGAAGGGATTACGATAACAGACACTATATTCAAAATGCTTGAGAGTAGGCAACAGGGAATTGAATAGCAGGCAGAATTACGGAGAAATATCATGAATGGGCGGGACTTGAACCTTGATACATATGGTCGTCGAGCCAGATAGCATCGTAGCCAAGCCCTTCGCACTCCAACGGAACATCCCGCACCTCTGCGTAAGTGGTTACGGCTGAGGACAAAACAACGCCAAAGCAGGGTCAGACACGATCAGCACCGGGCTAGAAGTACTCACACCAGACTTAAGAAGATTGAGAGCACCAAGCCACCCAGCCGGCTTGTAGACTGGAACAAGACGAAAAGCATATATGAGCTTCTATTCTCTGAAAGGTTGGTCGGGCGGTAGCTCAGCTTGGTAGAGCTTCCGAACCAGCCTTGAAGAGAGGTTGATGGAGACGCTGTAGACATCTGCCCTGGCGGCCGATGTCACCCAGCCTGCCAAGCGCACAGAAACCGGAGTGTCGCAGGAGAGTCAAGGCAAGCCCAAGACTCTGCGAATTCAAAGTAGGACGGCGCAACAGCCTCCTATGAGACTCCCGCCCGCCCGACCACTAACCCTCCAGCCTTTCAGAATCTCGTGTAGATCCACGCGACAACATCGCCATCGTTCAGGATGTAGACGT
>Ga0315310_10003259_pt1 | contig 10098 bp, 11 predicted proteins | sample TDP5_MG_FD_203630 | JGI IMG/M metagenome (GOLD analysis project Ga0315310, IMG submission 203630) | Freshwater sediment microbial communities from Lake Towuti, South Sulawesi, Indonesia - TDP5 | ecosystem: Environmental > Aquatic > Freshwater > Lake > Sediment | place: Indonesia: South Sulawesi...
CAATCTCAGGCACATTTTGCACTATTCCCAAACAACTCCTCGTTTCTCATATACTATTTTTGCGAGCTCAACGTCAACGATAACGATGACCGTGTACCCCACAAACCCCCACTCAGAGATTTGGAACGTCCATTCCACATCCCATATACTATGTCCTTCGGGAACCTTTTCATAAGTAGCTCTAGCATGTCCCTTTTTCATCTGTTCTACCCAAGACGAATTGCGATAATTTACGTCGACAACTCCAAAAAAGCTAAATGTAGCCATGCCTTCTTTCACAAGCTCTGAGTTCTTGCTTATCTCTATTGCTTCTTCCCTTGTTATCGGATTGCCGAGTGCATCTAGTGAGTATACAGAAGTTAGAGTTAAGGCTCCTATCATAATCACAATTATTACTTTCTCCCAGTTGATGCTCATTCCTAAAGCACTCATCATGTTTAGACATTGTCATATATTTAATATCATTGATTAGAACAGACCGTTTGTAAAAAAATGTTGCTCCTTTTGGCTTATTGAAGCAATCAGAAGATTGTCATGAACAAGAGAGAAACTTGTCTTTTCTATAATACTCTTCAGAACAAGTATAGAGACTCTTAAAATGTCATAAGCCATAAATAACTTCTCCGTGTTTCTGAAGGAAAGGAAAAGCTGCCACTCATGGAGAAATACACCCTCATCGTCACCGAGAAACCTGATGCTGCTCAACGCATCGCTGAAGCCCTAGACCTGAAAGGCAAACCTCAACGAAGCGAAGAGAAAACTGTGCCATACTTCACTGTGAACCGAGACAAAATCATCGTGATTGTCCCAGCTTTAGGGCATCTCTACACCTTGGTTCACGAGCATGGGAGAAGAAACTACTATCCTGTTTTCAACTTCAAATGGGCACCAAGGTATCAGGCTGAAAAAAACGCTCAACAAGCAAAAGCGTGGATTGAAGTCATCTCACACCTAGCTGAGAACGCTGACAGTTTCATCGATGCCTGCGACTATGATATTGAAGGCGCCTTAATCGGCTACACCATTCTGAAATACGCCTGCGATGACAAGGACCAAGTAGCCACACGCATGAAATACTCAACCTTAACCAAAGAAGAGCTGGAAAAATCCTACAATGAGCAGATGCCACACCTCGACTTCGGCATGATTGAAGCTGGCAGAACACGGCATGAGGTTGACTGGCTTTACGGCATCAACTTGTCCCGAGCCCTAACATTGGCTGCAAACCACTCAAGCGGACAATACACCACACTAAGTACAGGCAGGGTGCAAGGACCAACGCTTAGGTTTCTAGTCGCCCGTGAACGCAGCATTAACACGTTCGTGCCCACGCCGTATTGGAGCATCTCAGCTGAAGCTGAAATCCAAGGGACAAAATATCCAGTTGACTATCAGAAGAGGATTCTTGAAAAAAAGCCGGACGCTGACACAGTCGTCGAGGCATGTGCAGGCAAGACAGGCGTCATAGAAAAAATCGAAGAGAAAACCATGCAGGTTCCGCCTCCGATTCCATTTGACTTGGGCTCGTTGCAGACTGAGGCTTACAGTCTTTTCGGGTACACGCCGCGAAGGACTGGTCAAATCGCTGAACATCTGTATTTGGAAGCATTGATTTCCTATCCTCGAACCAGCAGTCAGAAGCTGCCGCCTACCATCAACTACAAAGCGATACTGAATGGGCTCGGTCAGCACCCTGCATACACGGCTTTGACAGCTGAGCTTCTACAAAAGGAAGCGTTAAGACCTAGAGAAGGCGCCAAAGAAGACCCAGCGCATCCAGCGGTCTATCCAACAGGCAACAGACCTACACGAGATCTAGAGGATACGGAGCGCAGAGTCTACGACTTGGTTGTTCGACGCTTCTTAGCAGTTTTCGGCGACTCGGGCATAAAGCAAAGCATGAAAGCAGCCATCAACGTAAATGGACACTACTTCTACCTCAGAGGAAGGCGCATCGTCAAAGAGGGCTGGATGAAGTTCTACAAGCCTTTTCTGCACAGTGAGGAGATTCTGCTGCCTCCGATAAGAGAAGGAGAAAGCGTACAGCTGACAAAAGTTGCGCGAGAGGACAAGTTCACCAAGCCGCCTCCACGCTACAATCCCAGCAGCCTTCTGAAACTGATGGAGAAGGAAGGCATCGGCACAAAAGCCACAAGAGCCGACATCATCGAAACACTCTACAACCGAAAATACATCACCGAAGAACGAATGATTGTCACAGACTTGGGCTTCGATGTAATAGAAATCCTACGCAAGTATGCATCTCCAGTCATATCGGTCAAGTTGACACGAGACCTTGAAGAAAAAATGGAGCGCATACAAGGTAACCTGGAAAAAAGAGAAAACGCACTCACCGAAGCCGTCGACCGCCTCAAACCAGTATTAACCGAGATGAAACAACAAGAGATGACAATAGGTCAAGCATTAAACAACGCTGTAAGAAAAGCTCGAATGCTGGAGCGCATCATAGGCTCATGCCCAACATGCCACACAGGCAAGCTTATGATACTATATTCAAGGCAAACGAGGAAACGCTTCATCGGATGCACCAATTACTTCAAAAACGCCTGCAAAACATCCTTTCCACTACCACAGAAAGGAACAGTCAGACCCACAAGCAGAACGTGCAAGGGCTGCGGTTGGCCGCTACTACTTGTACGTGGAGTTGGGCGACGCCCGTGGAACCTGTGCTTCAACCCCGCATGCCCGAGAAAAGAGGAGAGGAGAAAACGTCTTGAAATGCAAGGTTTGCAGCAGAGAAGCTCAGATGCAACCTGAAAGCGACTATTGTGAACTGCATCAGAAAGCGTATGAGAGTCTTCAGAGAAAGTTTGAACTTTGGAAGAAAGCATCCAACGTGGAATGGACAGCCTACCTTCAAGAAGTTGCGAAAAACCCTTTCACTGGAATATGGGCAAAGGAGGTCGCAGAGAAACTGCTTTCAGAGCAGCTTTAGGGCACTAGATTGAAAAGGAACGTTTAAATGAGTATAAGGAGAAATCCGTTAACTGACACATTGACACCTAAATGGAGAATAACCCATGCCTAGTTTCAGAAGCCGTCTGACATCCTTCGGCTACACCGCCAGAAAGACCTACCAGAAAATCACAACAGCGAAACCATCAGTCTTTGTTGTAGCCGCCATTGTAGCAGGAGTTTCCATATTCCTCTTAGGAGGCGGCATCTACGACATTCTGGAGAGACCACTGATAGGCATACCTGTAGGCACAAGAATTCTCTTCTTCTACCCTGGAACCCTCAGTGAGCAAACCATTCTTGACAGCATGTTTGCCATGACATCCTACTTCTTCGGTGTTCTAGGCATACTGCTCATGTATCAAAGCACAAAATACGCTTACAGACCGCGGCAAGCCTTCATGTTCTTGCTGATAGGAGCCGTGTTCTTCTTCATGGCTTATGTTCTCATGGAGAATCTTGTGTATCAAAAACTAACCGCTAGACAGTCAGCAGGCTAACTGACCAGCAAATCCCCTTTCTGCATCAACAAGCGCGTGTCAACCTTAACAGTAGGATGGAAAAGTATTCCATCCATGTGAATCCTACTCTTAGTATGTCCACCCTGATACGAAGTGTTGTCACCTAAAGCTATGTGAACGGTTCCTAACACTTTCTCATCTTCCAAAACCTTACCCGTGACACGCGCCTTCGAATTAGTTCCAATGCCCAGTTCTCCAATATTGTAGGCGTTTCTGTCAGCTGACTTCAACAATCCCTCAAGCTTAGCTGCATCAGGTCCATCAAATCTCTTTGCCCAACCATCCTTCACTGCAACTCTTAGCGGCTGCGTGACCACAGAACCCATACTATCAATGACCAGAACACCGTTAGTTGTGCCTTCAACAGGCGCCAAACACACTTCCCCAGCGGGCAAATTGCCCCATTCGCCTGGCTTGTGGTACAATCCTGTGTCCCGCAGAGGCGTGCGCTCCTCAACGCTCATGGTTAAGTCAGTTCCTGAAGGCGTTGTAACCCTGACTTTCCTAGCTTTTTCAAAGATGTCTGCCACGTTGTTGGTCAAGGCTGCAATTTGCCTATAGTCTGCGGTTAAGCCTCCTATCTGCATCATATCTTCAGTTATACCTGGCATACTGGCTATTCTGGCTCCTGCCTTTGTTGCTGCCCGTCGCGCATCAGTGTGGGACAACGACCTGCTAGTTGGGATGAGCACGACTTCTGCTGATTTCATGGCTTCCGCAACAGGTTTAGGCGGCTCTCTGGCATGTTCCTGAGCTGGCTCCATAATAGTAACAGCTGTTTGTGCGCCAATGGACGCTGCAGAATATGCAAATGCCTCGGCGATTCTGAGCTTCTGCGTGTCAGTTACGATGAGAACGGTTTCTTCCGTTTTGACTTTCATGCAGGTTTCAACTGCTATGCGTGCACCTTTCATGATTAACATGTTTTGAAGCAAGGAATCGTCATCACCAAGGTGTCTTCTTGACGCCTGCTACATATGCCAGCACGTTGGTTAAAAGATGTATGGGTAGTGTAATAGCAAATATTATGACAATTGTGAGCAACGGCGGGGGCGAAAGCAAAACCACAGAATAAAGCAAAACTGCCCCTACCACAAAATCCAGTTGGTCTGCAATAGGAAGAGGTGCACCTTCCGCTATGCTGATTCGTCTCTTCACGAAAGAATGAACCAAGTCACCAGTTAAAGCGCCAAGCGAGACAACAAATCCAAGCAGTATGCTGAATTGAAAGGGAAGCACGAAATCTGCAGGCGCAACAACCTGCAACACCCACAGTTGGGCTAAGCTTGTCAATGTGCCTGCGATGACTCCAGCTGCGAAGCCTCGAATAGTCTTGTGCGAGCCAAAAACACGTTTGCCATCTGGCATCTTTCTTCCCAAGTCGATGGGTAGACCGCCTCCGAAAACCACAGGAAGAGCGTTGGCGGCGTATGCTGGAAAAATGAAGAACACGGCGTACACGACTTCGTAAATCCAGTTCGTCATATTGAGTTTCAACCATCCGATGTTAGCGGCAGTCGCAGATTCCGCTTTCCTCAATCGAAAGATAGCAGTTGCTTGGACCCGTACGTTGTGCATGCTTCTCTAAGACTGCTTTGATGGTGTTTCTGTGATCAGCTGGTCTAAGATTCAGCACGCTGTCCGACCAGAATTTCAGAACACGGGTTGCAACAGGTTCAGTTGTGACAAAGCCCTCAAGGAACACGTTTCGAACCTGACTGGTTATCAACGTGGCTATTTTTCGAGTCTTGGCTACCTGCGCCAAATTGGCTAATTGACGCCCAAGTTCACGGTTCAACTTGAACGTTTTCTCCTTTGACTTGTCGAATTCAACCCTGTAAAGCGAAGTTATCGTGTCCACTACTATCAATCCTACCTGTGGCGTCAAATACTGGTCTAAACGGTCTATTGCCAGCGCCTGCTCTTGAAACGATGCAGGCTGAACCAACGTTATATTGGGTGCCACTTCGCTCAAATCATGACTGGCTATCTGCGCCAACCGTCTAGGCGTGAAGCTTCCGTCAGAATCAATGAAAATCGCTTTACAGCCTAATCGCGTCGTGTTTACAGCGCATTGGATGGCTAAGCTGGTTTTGCCTGTCTCAGCTTCACCATACACCAGCGTGACACTGGCTGGATGCAACCCACCATCTAACAGCTTGTCCAATTCGCCGCATCCTGTGGGCACGGTTCGAGCTGTGCTCTGCAAGCTCTTTTTCACATCGCTTCGAGAATTATCAATAGTCAAAGTTAATAATTTTCCGTGTTGTATTGCATACGATGAATCCAACATGGAAGCTAAGATAGCGGTTGCCACGGTCTCGGGCAGAGCTTACTACTTCTTGGTCAATGAGTTGAAAGCTCGAGGAATGGATTTTCTCAGCTTGACGCCATATGAATCAGTGCCCCTAACCGTGCAAGTTGTCATCACAACCGCTAAAGAATACAAGTTCATTAAGCACCCCCAAGTCTTGGTTTACCAAGAGGATCAATCTGCAGCAGCGATAGTTGACGAAGCAGCGAAGCTCGTTCGAGGGAAGAAAATCTTTGAAACCGTCGCCGTGGGCGTTGACCCGGGTAAGACTTTTGGGGTAGCTGTTCTGAGCGATGGCAATGTGCTCGAGACATTTACATGTATCAGTCTAGAGGAAGCTGCTAATGCGGTTGCAGACGTCTTCACCAAGCATCAAGCCGCGGTTAAGGTTGTGAAAGTGGGGAATCTGGCTCCTGTGTACACAGCTGAGCTTTTGCCTCTTCTAGACAAGATTCTGCCAAGTGATATAGCCATAGAAGTAGTACGCGAAGCAGGAACCAGCCGTCTTGGCAGTCAAACTATTCATAAACGTCGATTAAGACACGCTATGGCAGCGGTCAAGATTGCTGAGCGTCGAGGCAACCTCTATCAGAGAAAAGGAGCGACCCATCTGCAGTGAAGCGAACAGTTGAGGCTGGTAAGACCCTGCTCGTTGACGGTCCAGCATCGGTCACGCTGCTCTCTGGCGAAGTTGAAATCCTTGGCGCCCCGATCAAGCCAGACTTGAAAATGGTGATTAGAGAAAGCAAACGTGTCCCTTTTTTTATTGCAGCCAACGCTGAGTTTGAGGTGCTCCTAAGCGAAAAGGGTGTCGTGAACGAGGTTGCAGGCAGCACCACTCCGGATTCTTGGAAAGTAGCTGCCGACTCTGTCCTCGCCCAAGAGGATAAGCCAGTGGTCGTTATGATAGTCGGTGCTATTGATGTGGGCAAGACCAGTTTCTGCGCTTATCTGGCTAATATGGCTTTGAGGAACAAACGTCGCGTAGCGCTTGTTGACGCTGATTTAGGGCAGTCAGATGTGGGTCCACCGTCCACGATCAGTTTCTGCCGCGTAGCCAAACCCCTTCGTGACCTGTTTGAAATCGGTGCCGAAAGCGTCCATTTCATTGGTGTTACCAGTCCAAGCAACGCTGTAAGCGAGGTTGTTGATGGAATCGGTCGAATGGTAGAGGATGTTCTCAAGCGAGGCATTGACCTGTTGATTGTGAATACTGACGGCTGGGTTGAAGGCGAGGACGCTGTTCGCTACAAACTTGCATTGGCTAAGCGCATTAGGCCACGCATAGTGATCGGCATTCAGGAACAGAGTGAGTTGACCTTTTTTCTAGGTGCATCAACTGAGACGCAGAACATCTCTATCGAGCCTTCTTCAGCTGTGCGTAAGCGGGACCGTGAAGAGCGTAGACTCCTGCGAGAATTAGGCTACAAGAAATACTTGAAGGGCGCCACAGTGCAGTCCTTTCAGCTGGGCTGGGTGAGGTTTTCCGGTGTTCCTTTCGGCTCAGGGGTGCCTCCTTCACGAAGCCGCATGAACCGTATTGTGGAACAAATTGGAACCATGCCGCTGTACTGCGAGGAAACCCCTGATTCCATCTTTATCGCATTGAGCAGGGAGCAGTGGGCTGATGAAGAAATCGCCAAGACCCTTGAAAACTCATTGAATAAGAAAGTGAAAATAGCTTGGGAAGGTGATGAAGAAGGCTTGCTTGTTGCGCTTCATGATAGAGACGGGTTTTTTCTAGGCATAGGCATAATTAAAGGAATGGATTATGAACGCCGAGTGCTCAAGGTCTATACCAACGTGAAAAAGGGCATTACCTCAATTCATGTAGGGCAAATCAAGGTCGACAAATCAGGCAGAGAACTTGAACAAAGCACCGTATTCGCCGAATATTCTTGAAGAGAAGCGCCTTCATGAGAATAGCGATGTAGCACCATTTGACACTAAAGCTCGCAAAAATTGACAAACAATATTAACACTGCCAAAAATATACGAGGACAAAATGCTAAGGAAAACGGTGTTATGAATGCCAGTTATCATAAAATGGTTGGCTCAAGCCGGCTTCCAAATCAGAGTCAAAGGAAAAATAACCTATATTGACTTAGAGAAATACGGAGAATTCTCTGAAAAGGCAGACCTGATACTCGTGACGCATTCGCACACTGATCATTGTGACCCAGATCAGATCCAGAAGGCTCGCAAGAAAGGTACAGTAGTTATTGCTCCCTCTGACTGTATCCCAAAAATCGGTGGAAATGTCAAGACGCTCAAGGCTGGAAGAGAAGCAAAAATCGGCAACATCAGAGTCAAGGCGGTTGAAGCCTACAACTTTAAACGTTTCAGGTCGCCAGAAGTACCATTTCACCCAAAGGGACTCGGAGTGGGTTACTTGATAACGGCTGAAGGCAAAACCATCTATCACGCCGGAGACACTGACTTTATTCCTGAGATGCGCCAACTAGGCAATGTTGATGTAGCTCTGCTGCCAAGCGGAGGCACCTACACGATGGACAACAATGACGCTGCGGAAGCAGCAATAGCCTTCAAGCCGAAAGTTGTCATCCCGATGCACCTAGAAAGCGCCAACCCAGAGGGATTAAAGAGCCTAGTAGAGGCAAAATCGAGCGTCAAGGTTGTTACTCTCAAGGAAGGCGAAGAATACAAAATAGTCTGAGAGCTGTGCGGTTTTCTCGATTGTTCTAAGCTTTCAGCTTCTTTCCCAAACTACTGTACGAGTATTCCCCCTTCTATCACTAATTCCTCGTCAGCCTTTATTGTCGGTTTGTTTAGAACAAAGTCTAGGTGTATTGATGCTTTGTTAACTCCGCCTAGATGAACATTGTTGCCTATGGCTACGTGCGCTGTTCCCAAAGCTTTTTCGTCGTATATGCTCCAGCCGACGGGTTTCATGTTATGATTTGTTCCCACTCCGAACTCGGCAATCCTGTCTTTGCCGCCTTGAGCTTGCTCTAGAAATCTCTTGAAAGTGTCGCCGCCCCTTTCCGCTTTCAAGCCAGTTACTTTTCCGTTTTTAAACTGAAGCTGAAGCCCTTTCACACAATATTCTTCGTTTTCGTCTACTACGAGTAGTCCGTTCGCCGAGTTCTCAATAGGAGCGACGTACACTTCTCCTGCTGGAACGTCAACTCCACAACCTGCACCAGTTGAATAGCACTCTTCGAGTGTTCCAGCTTCGACTCTTACACGTCTGCCTTCAATATTGAATTCCAGATCAGTACCGTTTGAATGATAAATGTGTATGAGTTTTTTCGTCGCAAGCTTTGAAGCTATGTTTGAACCTGTTTCCTTAATTCTGCTGTAATCAACTTTGACTCCGTTTATGAAAGCTGCAAGAAACTCCAGGTAGTTTATCCCAATCGACCGAATGTATTTAGGTGATGGCAGATTCACAAGCAAACGCGGCTTAGACTTCACAGCTTCATCAACCGCGTCCCAAAAAGAGTAGACAAGCTTGCGAGAACGTGCAGGAATTTTCTCTATGTCTTCAAATTGACTAAGCCATATAACAACGCCAGATTTCTCTACAAGAAAACGCATATGTTCAAGCATTGTAGTTGTCAGGCTTCTAGTGGCAGTTTCTTGGCCTCTTACGAAGAATTTCTCATCAAACGTCCATAAATATGGATGTGCACCGATCCTCTGCGATTCCAGCATAATATATTCAGCAAGCACCTTGTTATGCGGACCACAAATAACGAGTACATTAGGTCTCTTTCTAAGACAGGCTACGCTGGTCACGATGACATGGGCACTTTCCTTTAAGGCTACTTCCCAATATCTCTCAGGTTCACTTTCAAGCAAGCTTCGTCCCAACTATTTGAGTGTCCGTGGATGCGTCAGCGAATAATCTTCTCATAATGGATTCTGTAAGGCTTAAATCCGAATTTCTGATGAAGTTTCTGAGAGGCTATGTTATCGATTCCAGTGTCAGAACGTAGCAAGTGGGCTCCACGTTCTCGTGCCTTTTTTTCGATGTGTTTAAGCATCTTTGTTCCAATGCCACGGTGTTGATAATCTGGTACGACTGCAATATCCATCACTTCTGCGATTGTGATATGATAGTCATGAACTTCCGTATATGTTACCCAGAGGTATCCTGCAGCACAGCCATTGTACTCCAAGATTTCAGCCATAGTTCTTTCATCTTTCACAGTCTCAGTAAGATGTGAAAGAAACGCGTCAGGCTGTGACGTGCTCAACCACTTCTCCCGATACTGCCCGTAGGACATGTTTCGGGCGTAAGGAGTCTCGCTCTCATAATCT
>Ga0315310_10003260_pt1 | contig 10095 bp, 9 predicted proteins | sample TDP5_MG_FD_203630 | JGI IMG/M metagenome (GOLD analysis project Ga0315310, IMG submission 203630) | Freshwater sediment microbial communities from Lake Towuti, South Sulawesi, Indonesia - TDP5 | ecosystem: Environmental > Aquatic > Freshwater > Lake > Sediment | place: Indonesia: South Sulawesi...
GTGGCTCAGCAATATGGTGGAGCAGGCGCAGGAGTGACCGGGTTCGCTGTCTCGATTCGAGAACTCGGCAAGGCCTGCGCGAACACGGCGTTCATCTGCGGAGTCCATACAATGGTGGCTCTGAGCCTACAGCTCTTCGGAACCGACGATCAGAAAGCAAGATTCCTCGCTCCACTGAGCCGAGGTGAAAGGATAGGCGCTTTCGCGATGACGGAGCCGCAGGCAGGATCAGACGCCGCGGCCATAAGGACATCTGCTGCTAGAGAAGGCGATGGCTATGTTCTGAATGGGAACAAGTGCTTCATCACAAGCGCCGGAGCCGCGGACATCTACTTGGTCTTTGCTTCAACCGATCCCTCAAAGGGCTCAAGAGGCATAAGCGCCTTCATCGTCGAGCGAAACAATACGGGCATAAGAGTTGGAAAGATAGAGGACAAGATCGGCTTACGAGCATCATCAAATGGCGAGGTGTTCCTAGAAGCCTGCAAGATCCCTCAAGGAGGCTTGCTTGGAAAGGAGGGAGACGGCTTCAAGATCGCATTGACCGCGTTGGACCACGGTAGGATAGGAGTGGCTGCGCTAGGTGTCGGGCTAGCCGAGGGTTCGTTGGATGCTTCAGTGACCTACGCGAAGCAAAGAGCCCAGTTCGGCCAAGCCATAGCATCATTCCAGGCAATACAGTTTGCAGTAGCTGACATGGCAACTGAGACCGAGGCTGCGTGGCTCCTATGCTATGAAGCCGCCCGCCTTGCCGACAAGAGTGAGAAGTTCACGAAACACGCCGCTATGGCGAAAGTATACGCGTCAGAGATCGCTCTCAAAGCGTCAGAACGAGCCGTCCAGATTCACGGCGGATACGGCCTCTCGCGCGAGTTGTCTGTCGAGCGACATATGCGTGACGCAAAGGCGCTAGCGATAATCGAGGGAACGTCGGAGATCCAGCGACTCGTAATCGCCAGAGAAGTATTGCGATAGGAGTTCGAAGAGGCTCTGCTTACTCGGCTCAACTAGAAGAGCCGTCTTTCAGCAGACAAGCAAAGTCGGGAAGATTGTTTCCTCACGACGCATGCCCATGTGAGTTCTAGTCGGGTGCGGTGACTCGTGTTCTTGTCGGAGACGTGTTCTTTGCGGGAAGCGGCTTTTGGAGTTTGCCATTTCTAATGAATTGGTCGTGTCTTGTCACTGAGCTCCTTTCCGACTTCTTTTGCGTACCGTTTCAATGCTCTTGCTGTCACCATCCATTTTCGTCCCTCTTTGACTGCACCGATCCTTCTCTTTCTTGCAAGGAGACTCAGGTATTCTTGGCTGAATGACGGGAATAGCCTACTCGCTTCTGTCAGGGTCAGCAGCTTGTCCTCCTCTTTTGTCGGCTCTAAGGCTCTTAGATAGATGTCAAGGGATTGCTCAACCATACCTGCCACGAAATTGACGAATAGAACGAGATCCCCATTGTCTGCCTTCCCCAGCGCATCAAGGTACTTCTTTCGGTCTGCGTTGAGGATCACGATCATTGGGTAGCCATTCCGGAGTAGTATCAGGTTCATGAGGAGTCTGCCAATTCTACCATTCCCATCGCGGAAGGGATGGATGTGAACGAACCTATGGTGGAAAACGGCCCCAAGCTCTATCGGGCGTAGTTCGTCAGGATTTCGATTGTACCAGTCAACTAGGTCCTTGATGCGAAATCCCACTTCGTACCCCGGTGGAGGTATGTGGTTCGCGCCTGCTATTCTGACCTCAGTCGTCCGAAATCGTCCCGGATCTTCATCGATTGCCTTCATGATGATCTGGTGAAGCGATAGAATCTGTTGGATTTTCAGTTCCTTACACTTGATCCTTTCAATATGCTCGATTGCCTTCGGGTGGTTTCTTGCTTCCAAGTGCTCGCGAAGGCTTTTTCCTTGAATTGTGCTGCCTTCTTCTATGATCAGTTGGGTCTCTCTAAGCGTGAGTGTGTTTCCTTCGATGGCGTTGGAATTATAGATATATTGAATTTGCATCTGTTGTTGGAGTTTGCGCACGGCAGAGGAGGAAAGCGGCCGATGAGCGTCTAGTCTCTTCTTCTTTTCAAGGATCCTATCATGCATCCGAACATCGATGAGATTCATCTATCCCACCCGATACCCCTACGTATCGGATAGGTTGAACCGATATAAAACCATATCGGATGAAAAAAAAGCCTGACCTAATTCCTTTTCCTTTCTGTCGATACGCCGATAGTTAACACCAGCCTCAATGCGCCGAGTTGACAGAGTCCATAATCGTGATGGCTGTACGTCAGACTACTCCGTCCTAGGTCCGCTCACTGAAGCTATTTCGATATCTCTTCGAGTGTCTTGCCCTTCGTTTCCATACCTAAGATGGCTACGGCAATGGCTGCCACAAAATGTGTTGCAAAGAACACCATGAAGGTTGGGAACATCCCGAGACCTGAGACTGTGATCGCGGTGAGCGAAGGCGCCAGTATTCCGGCCACTCGACCAATCGCACCAGACCATCCTGCCCCGGTTCCTCTAATCCTTGTCGGATAGAGCTCCGGCGTGTATGCGTATGTCACCGCCCATGCTCCCAGATTGAAGAACGATATGCAGCCTCCCCACAGTAGAATACTCGACTCAGCTCGCGCGGTCCCGAAGAAATAGCTGGCCAAACCTGCCATTGCCATGTAGGACACGAGGGTGTATTTTCGCCCCACCTTCTCTATCAGAAAGGCTGCGCTGAGATATCCAGGTATCTGCAGAGACGTGATGAGCATCGAGTACCAGAGAGCCCTGACCAAGGCGAAGCCCTCAGAGTAGAGTATCGTTGGAAGCCAGACGAAGATGCCGTGATAGGAGTACGCGATACAGAACCACAGAATCCACAGCATCAGCGTCCTTCTTCTCAGAGGAAGAGACCAAAGCTCTGCCAAGGGATGCCTCTTGGGTCTCTCGCTTTCGGTCTGCACCCTCTCTTGAAGTGCAGGAGAGACATCAAATCCATGCCTTCTGAGGATCGACAATGCTTCATCTGTTCTTCGTTTGACTTCTAGAAAGCGAATCGACTCAGGCAAGAAACGCTGGATCAGGAGAATGAAAAAGAGGGCAAGAAACGAAACAAGGAATGTGGCCCTCCAACCATGGGCCGGAATCAGGTACCAAGAAAGAGCACTGATGAATAGCGCACCGAACGACCAAGAACTCTCCAGGACCGCCACGAACTTCCCTCTGTCTGACTTGGGCACATACTCAGAGAGCCATGTGCTCAGGACAGGCATGATTCCTCCTGTCCCGGTTCCGCCTAGAAACCTTAGGATCCCCATGGATATTGGGTCCCAAGCGAAAGCGCAGAGACCGGTCGTGATTGTATAGATGGCGACTGTAAGCTGGACCGCTGGCTTTCGGCCAATGTAGTCTGCTATCGGCCCAAACGAAGAGGCGCCTATGAACATGCCAACATAGTAGACCGTTGCTAGGAGTCCTCCCGTTTGAACCGGCAGCGCCCACTCTTGCAGTATCGAAGGAAGCGCAAAAGCGAGGATCATCACTGAGATTGCGTTGAAAGCCCAAGCCAGAGCTGCGGTGCCCAAGAATATGTAGTGAAACCTACCAACGGTTGCCTTCTCAAGTCTGTCGTGGAGTGTCATGTAGCTCTTCCTCATGGGGCATGATGTTCGACATATAGTGATTGTGCTACTGATTTGAGTCTCGGCGTCAGGCGGACCCGAGGAGTTCTACAGCCTCTCAACTTCTTCGTTGCCATCGGCAGTGATTTCACCTCAGAAGTCGCCTTCTCCTGAATCTCCTCAATCCTAGGGAACTCGTACACGAGCCGTCCCCCTTCAACTATCTTCTCAAGTAATGGGATCGTTGACGAAGGTGGCTCCTCATCGGCCATGCCTAAGAGATCCCACCGAAGCTGGCCCTTACTTGAATACTTCCGAAAGATCTGCTTTGGGCCCGGAAGGGTTCGTTTGCCAGCACTGGTCTTGACGCGAGGAATCCATCTGCCCTTCCTCTCCACGGCAACAAGCTTGTAGATGCCTGGCAGGGCTGGATCATCTCGAGACGTTACAAGTTCGGTTCCCACACCGAATGCGTCGACGGGCGCTCCTTTTGAGATCAAGTTATTGATTTTGTACTCATTCATGTCTCCGCTTACGAAGATCTTCGTGTCACATAGGCCAGCCCTATCCAGGATTTCTCTCACCTTTGTGCTGAGCTTCAATATGTCGCCGCTGTCGAGCCTGACCAAGGAGAGCTTCTTGCCGGTCTCTATCGCCCTCTTCGTTCCGGCTATTGTGTCATATGTGTCAACCAGAACGGCAGGTTCTGAAGAAAAGACCTTGCAGTATTTCTCGAATGCCTCTTGTTCAGAGTCATAGTTCATGATGAATGAGTGGGCAACAGTCCCGTAGGTCGGGATTCCAAGCTCATAGCCAGCAATGACGTTCGATGTCCCGATGCAGCCACCTATGTAAGCGGCGCGGGCAGCAAGCAGCGCGGCGTGATGGCCGTGAGCTCTTCTTGCTCCAAACTCAACTACACCTCTTCCTTTAGCGGCCTGGACTACGCGTGAAGCCTTGGTCGCAATGAGCGTCTGAAAGTTTATGGTCGATAGCAGAAAGGTCTCTAAGAGCTGTGCCTCAATTATCGGTGCAGTGACCGTTATAATGGGTTCGTCTGTGAGGACTACGGTGCCCTCCGGCACAGCAGAGACATCACCTGTGAATCTGAAGCCTTTGAGGTACTCAAAGAATTCGTCGCTAACAGTCTTAAAGGCAGGGTGAACTCTCAGAAACGCGATTGAATCCTCATCGAACCTGATGTTCAACACGTAGTGGATGGCTTGCTCAAGACCTGCAGCTATGAGATAGCACCGATCTTTTGGGTATGTTCTCACAAACAGCTCGAAGGCCGCCTTGTGACGCTCGTTGTTATCAAAGTATGCAGCAGCCATTGTAAGCTCGTAGAGATCAGTCATGAGCCCAAGCTTGCCTTCGTCCAAAAGCAGTGATTTCATGGCTTACTATCTTGATTTCCTCACTATTCAAGGAAACCTCTTCGTAGCGTCTGACCCGGATATGTGACAACCTCATCGAACCTTTCCACGCATCATACCTAGGCGAACAGGAGTCGTACTACCGTATTCGACGTTCTGGTGTCAGCAACGCTCCGAAGAACTTGTCAACACAAAATCTTATAGGAATCATAGCTGCGTGCAACAGTCGGGGAGCTGGGCAGACCCGGCTGAGAGGGCGAATTCCGGATTCGCCGACCCTTTGAACCTGATCCAGGTAATGCTGGCGAAGGGAGAGCGAAGGGTGTTTCTCCGCTGGTTCTACTCGTCCCCGAGCGTGGATCGAGTGAAGATTCAGACAAAGACAATATCCGAGACGGTTGCCGCGGTTGCCCTTGCCTATGCGTTGAACCTTGTAGTGATATTCCGACTGCCACAGGGAGGTTCAGTTACCGCAGTAAGCATGGTTCCTCTTCTGTGGTTGGCTCTTCGGCGAGGCCCCAAGGTGGGAGTGCTCGGAGGAATGGTTTATGGCCTCGTGGACATGTTTCCCAAGCCATACATAGTGCATCCAGCCCAATTCCTCCTTGACTACCCTCTTGCGTTCGGTGCCCTAGGTCTTGCGGGCTTCTTCAAGAGGTATCCGATTCCAGGAGTAGTTGCAGGCATCGCTGGCAGATTCGTCTGTCACTTTCTTTCTGGAGTGATATTCTTCTGGATGTACGCCCCGAAGGGAATGAGTCCTGTCGTGTACTCTGCGATCTACAATGGGTCATATTTGGCAGTAGAGCTTGTCTTCAGCATCATCGTCATGTATGCGCTCGTTAGGAGAGGGCTAATCGATATGCGCCTTTAGGCGCAAGATCTGGTGCGTACGGGGAAGATCTGAACCCAGATCCTACGAGGCAGGGATCAATCCCCTTTTTGGTAGACGCATAATTGACTGTGAAGTGGATGCGCTTATCTGAGAAATGGCTGCAATCCAACTGCCCGCTCACGGCACAGCTTTGAACGGGAACATCATTACGAACATTCCGACAACAGCCAGAAGGTACAATCCCATGATTATCTTCGGCGGTTTCTGATCCAATGCCATCGACGTTATGGCGATGCACACACTAGGCACGGTGTTGAGGAAGTAGAATAGATACATTATTCGATTCCACAGTAGAGCCATTGGAATGAACGGGAGGTATGTTCCAGCGAACCATGCGATCGCAAATAGCGAGATGTCCTGCCTTCTAGTGAAGTAAAGGTACGTTTGGTAGAGCACGGTGGGCAGTGTCAAGTAGATTATGAGTGGGTTCATGGCTCCGTTGAAATGGATCGATGTATAGGTTCCCACGACGGTGCCATCAACTATCTTGTTCACGTCAACCTTGAGGTATGGGATCTGGACTTGGTTGAGTAGCCACTGCCACGGATTGCTCTGGATACCTGTGGGGAAAGGAGCTACCAACGCGCGAGTGTAGTTGAGGATGAAGGTTATGTGCTCTATCGGACTGGGGTAGCCTACCCAAAGTCTATCCATCACGAAGAGCAAGCCCACAAAACTGACGCCGTACGCGATGACAATTCGCTCAAGGTCTCCTAGCCTTTGCATCAAGGATTGCTGTTCCGAGTCTCCTTTCTTTGTGAAAAGGGCCTTGCCAACGTGGTAGGCGCCAACAGCTAGGATTCCATATAGTCCTCCTATTTTGCACAGGGTTGACAGGGCAAATGCGACTCCGCTCAGAATCATCTTCCTTCCAAAGTACCAGTGGAATCCGAGAATCATGAAGAAGAGGACAAAGATGTCCAAAGTTGCTATTCTACTATGCACGAACACGAGGTTGTCAAAGCTGAAGAGAAACGTTGCTATCAACGCCAGAAGCTTGTCGCCGCTCACCCTCTTAAGCAGTAGGTAGAACACCAGTATGGACAGCGTCCCGAACAGCACACTTGGAAGTCTGAACCCGTATTCATTGTTTCCGATGAGCCACATCGATAATGCAATCATGAGTTTCGCAAGCGGTGGATGCTCGCGATTGGGATCAAGTCCTCTTGCCGCATCGGGGTAAGGAGGCTTTCCTTCTCCTCCGAGGCTTTGTGGCAGACCTAAGATGTTTCGGGCAGCGTTCACGTAGTACCATTGACGGGCAGCATCTGTCGCTGCCTCTCGTCGAATATCAGGCTGCCCTTGGGATCATCTAGCCAGACGAGCCTCAGTGCGAGGCTGACTATGAGCAGGTAGACAAGAGCCTTGTCGTAAGGGTCCTTCACATTAAGGTCTATGTGAAGGTGTTTGCCGGCCCAGTCCAAGCCGTACTTGATCTGTCCTCACCTCCAATACCTGATTCCATTTTCACTTCTGAGCTGACTCTTCTCTTCGCTTTCTTGCTGATCGAAAAGTCGCGAGTAGGGCCAATCCGATTATCGTGAACGCAACCAGAAGCGCAAGGTCCACGGTCCAGTCGGCAGGCTGTCCAATCGTTGTTGTTGACGTGACAGTCACAACGACCATAGGCACGATCTCTAGGTTCTGTGGAGGGTAATATGCTGTCGAGATCCTTGCCCATGCCGTATCGTTCGCCACATGGTAGATTATTGCCGCATAGGACTTGTGGGGGCCCGCGGAGATGTCCTTCGGTATGCCAAAGGCAATTGTGTACGTTATGCTTTGGCCCGGGACAAGAAGATTGGTCTTCTCGCTTCCTCCTCCGTAGGCGTAGGCATTCTCAGGCATCCAAGCGAAGTGCAAGCCAACGAACTCGAGTTTCAGCTGCTTCTTGCCGTCATTGGAGAGGGTTATGCTAACCGATGATGTCTCCTTCGACTGTGGAAGAGTGTTTCCATCGTTCCAGACCCATTTCACGGAAAGTCCCGGTTCCTGAGCATAGGAGGGAGTCAACAGAAGGAGAAGCAAAAGAAGAGTGATCAGAACGTGCCCATATCTCAAACGATGGCGCCTCTCAGCTAATGATTGCATATAGTCGGTCGAACCGAATATAAGAGATTTGAAGCCGAATGAGCAGAATAGCTACCTGATCCTCGCGAAGAGATCTTCAGTCCAGACCTTTAGCTTTCCGGGATACAGCACTCTCAGGAAGAGCAGTAGCCATATCACCTGTCTTATCGCCGAGAATGCTTGCACGGGGCTGCTTGCCACCAAAGGGTTTCCGAGATTCAACTGAGGAGTGAACCACAGCACTATGATGAGTGCATTGAAGATCTCGGCCACATACAGTAGCCAGAGAGGCGCAAGAGGCATCAAGACGAGAAAGGGCAGAATCATCAACGCCATTTGGGGCGGGCAGACATACGAGCTTATGAGCCATGCTAGGCTCATCAAGAATGATCGTTCAAGGATTCTGGAGGCTTGTGAAGGGTACTCTCGCTTACTCGTCCCTGCTATTCCCTTATAGACCAAGTATAGTAGGACGAAGAGGCTTGCGTAATGTGAGTTCAGATCCATCTGATCAAAGAAATATATCAGCCACGAGTTCTCGATCCCCCATGTCATGTGATGCCGCCAAGTTCCAAACCACACATCATACCTCAAGAGGATGAAGGGCGCGTTCAGGATTGCGAAGACGCTGGCCGCAAGAGCAAAGAACACGAGCCTTGACTTCCAGGTCTTCTCTTCAAGGAGATAGATCGGCCCCAAGACAGCGGGATAGATCTTTGAAGCTATCCCAAGTCCCAGACTGATGGCGGAATAGCGCTTCTCTCCCCGGAGATAGAGATAGATCGAAAGAGTTGAGAAGAATATTGCGAATATGTCCCAGTTGTATATCGTGAACATGATGAAGGTAGGTGTCACGAGAAAATAGAGGAACATCCTCTTCTTGTCGACTTCCAACAATTCGCAGAGCTTGTACACAACAACCACTGTTCCCAATGCAAATGCAATCAACACAAGGTTCATCGCCAGAGAATAGAACGCCATCGCGATACTGAAGTCACCCGACATCGCCCTACCGAAGTATGAGGAGACATACGTGAAGAAGCCCACGATTACCGGGTACTCGAATACGTAGTCGTAGTAGGGAATTCCGTGGCGTCCCTTTCCTATACCTTCTCTCCAGAAGATGCTCGCTATGTCTGTGTAGTGGTTCGGCACGATCATCGGGAAGTGCTCCCAGAAACCGAAGGCGAGGATCACTCCCGCGACAAGTAAGATCTCAGCGAGCTCGCTCGGAACTCTAGGGCCTCCTTCCTTCTCAGTCAACAAGACTCCCATTAGGACAGGCTTCTGGAACTTATATAAAATAGGCAGAAGACCGAAGGCTGTATTTGACCGATATTCTGGAAAGCCATCGTGAGAAATTCAAACTTGCGTCATCGGTTGGGGAAGGAAGATAGTGTGCCAACCCGATGTCTAGAGAATTCTCCGCCAGTATCTACGTGCATCCCGAAGAACTACGGATCTTCTTAGGGCCTTGCGGAATTCCAGAGGAGTGTAAGCAAGTATCTCAAAGGGCACGTTCCTCGGAGCGAGATGTCTCACCGCCACCACTCGCTCAGGGAACGTCTGACCCTCAAACCTGTCTGACACGACCACAACATCAAAGTCGCTGTCTTCTATCCAAGTGCCATGGGCGTAGCTTCCGAAGAGGTAGGCTTGAGAATCTGCGTACTCGCGTCTCAGCCTTTTTCCGAACCGGGACATGATCTCCCTAGCTCTTCTTGGCAATTTCTCTCCTGACAATGCTTACGATTCCTCTCGCAATGGTTATCGCACTTTTGGCTTGTCTTGAAGTTATTGACGCAGACGGCCTGTTTAGGCCTGCGTTTGGATAGCGAGCAGCCGTGTAGTAGGCAGAGAGTTCAGCAAGCCTGTTCGAGATGGACAATGGAAACTTGAGCTTTTCCTGCGTTTGCCCGTGAAGAGCTGTCAAATCATGGACGTGGATTGGCCTCTTCCTGAGGATCCCCATCAGAAATGCTTTGATGGCTTTTTCAGCGGCTTGCTCCGCAGCGAAGCATGCCCAGTTGTAGCTGCCAATCCTGTGCGCTTCAGAGGCGTGTCGAAGATCTGCCCTTGCCTCTTCCAACCAGTCCAGCGCCTCGGTTCTCACTCTTCTCACCGGACGCTCACCTTTCATACCTCTGAGA
>Ga0315310_10003261_pt1 | contig 10094 bp, 7 predicted proteins | sample TDP5_MG_FD_203630 | JGI IMG/M metagenome (GOLD analysis project Ga0315310, IMG submission 203630) | Freshwater sediment microbial communities from Lake Towuti, South Sulawesi, Indonesia - TDP5 | ecosystem: Environmental > Aquatic > Freshwater > Lake > Sediment | place: Indonesia: South Sulawesi...
TTCTCAGTATTTTTGCCCCCATTAAGGATTGGGAGCAGAAAGTGAACGTCCCGATTCATTAACGAATCGCTCATTAAAATGCCAAGCCCTTTCACAGTCATTGGAAGGGCTTTTTTTGGAAGGGCTTTTTTTAGAAATCGAATCCTCCTCTCTATGGGTTTATCCCCCTAAGTAATTGGCGAGAAATGATCAATCTCATGATCTGAGCCGACCCTTCATAAATTTGGATGACCTTTGCATCTCTCATCAACTTCTCAACAGGATGCCATTTCGTATAACCCATTCCCCCGTAAATTTGAACCGCATCTGTTGTGACTCGCATCGCCACATCTGCAGCAAATGCCTTGGCAATGGCCGCCTCTTTCGAATTTCGAACCCCCTGGTCTGCTAGCCATGCGGCTTTATAGACGAGGAGTCTTGCGGCCTCAATATCTTTGGCCATATCGGCCAGCATGAACTGGATCGACTGATGTTGGGCAATGGGAACGCCAAACTGAATTCTTTTTTTTGCATATTGGATGGCCAACTCCATGGCACTTCGTGCAATCCCCACGGCTCCTATAGCAATCATTGGCCGAGTGATATCGAGAGCAACCATTGCCTTTTTAAAACCCTCCCCTACTCCTGCCAGAAGATTTTCCTTGGGAACCCTCACATTCTTAAAGGTGACTGCCGTGGTGTTCGATGCCCGCTGTCCCATCTTATCAATGGGTTCACCATGGCTCACCCCTTCTAATCTGGACGGGACGATGAGGCTGATGATTCCTCTATGTCTTTTCTGAGGGTCGGTGGTGGCAAAAACGAGATAGAAGTCGGCGTATCCTCCATTGGTGATCCACATCTTCGTCCCGTTCAGAATGTAGTGATCTCCATCCGGTATGGCAGTCGTCCTCATGGAGGCAGGATCGGATCCCATGGTATATTCACTTAAACAATAGGAGGCAATGCTAAACTTCGAACAGAAAGGCCTCAGAAACCGTTCCTTCTGTTCCTCTGTTCCGAACATAATGATGGGGTAAAGGGCCAGAGTGCTGACAAAAATGGAGACATAGATCCCCATACAACCCGCTGCCAGTTCCTCGGAAATGATGCAGTTATCCAGGACTCCCAAACCTCGCCCCCCATATTTTTTCGGAACCAGAGGAGTGAAGAAACCCTCCTGATGAGCCTTTTCCATAATATCTAATGGAAAGGTTCCGTCCCGATCATGCTTTGCTGCCACCGGCAAAATCACTTCTTGAGTGAAACGCCTCGCCTTTCCCTGAAGGATCTTCTGATCTGGTGTTAAGTCAAATCCAATCATCTCTTCTCTCCCTTCTCTCCATACTGGTAGAATCCCTTGCCCGTTTTTACACCCAAGTACCCAGCATCCACATACTTGATGAGAAGTGGACAGGGTCGGTATTTATCTCCAAAGGCTTCCTGGAGAACACACATTACGGATAGAACCGTATCCAGTCCAACAAAATCGGCCAGTTCCAGAGGCCCCATCGGATGATTGGCTCCCATCTTCATGATCGCATCGATATCCTCTGCCCTTCCCATCCCCTCATAAAGGGTATAGATAGCCTCATTCATGAAACTGAAGATCAGGCGGCTCGACACAAATCCCGGGAAATCATTTGCCTCCAGCGGAGTTTTGCCAAGCTTTAAACTGAGATCTTTGGTGATCCGGAAGGTTTCGTCCGAGGTGACCAATCCCCGAATGATTTCAATCAACCTCATGATTGGGGCTGGATTGAAAAAGTGCATCCCGATCACCCGATCTGGCCTCTTCGTAAAAGAGGCGATTCGTGTGATGGAGATTGACGAGGTATTACTGGCAAGGATAACCTCTTTCCGACTCACCTCATCCAGTTTTTTAAAAATCTCTTCTTTCAGTGGGATATTTTCAATTGCCGCTTCAATGATGAAATCACTCTTTCCAAAATCTTCTATCCTTGTGGTTGTAGAAAGACGTTTCAGAGCCTTTTCTTTCTCGGACGAACTCGTCTTTCCTTTCTGAACACGCTTTTCAAGATTGGTCTCAATTCTTTTCTTTCCTTTTTCCACTGCCTCCCAAGTGACATCCCTTATCAAGACGTCAAAACCAGAAGTAATGGCCACTTCGGCAATGCCACTCCCCATCTGCCCTGCCCCAACTATTCCAATATTCTTTAACATCATTTCCATACCTCCTTTCCCTTCTCCCTATCCTTTCATAAACGAGGGAGGGTCATCTGATAGGTCTCCCTTCCATCTCTAGTATAATACATAAATTCTACCCTTTTTTTGGGAACCCGTTCCAAAATACAGGATTTTTTGACCCAAAATACAGGGTTCACCTTATTTCACTTTTGTATCCTCTCGGTTATCAATAGATTATTGAGGATCGGATTAAGATGAAAGTGGGATTGAGAAGAATTGCAACTAAAATAAGAATACGCCTCATCGAAGTGAAGTTAAGGGCCCTATTGGTGCACTGGCGAGCAAAAAACAGGCGATATCTTAGGGATTGAGTATCCTTCTTTGAGAAAGAAGGGTGACTATGGAATCAGGGCAACTACTGGCGAAGACAAGCCTTGTAATCTCTGTGATGTTGGGCCACCTTATCCAACAGGCTACGAAGATTGGAACCATGGGAAGTCAATGCTCATTTTCGACCAGAAGCATTAAGTCTCGTCCTTAAAAACTGACCATCTTTGAAAACCGATCCATATTAAAGCCCAACTTCTCTGCCAGAACGATAAGATTGAGGGGGAAGGGTTTTTTAGCGCTTTCTCCCCACCAGCTCTTTTCCAGGGACCAAACATATTCCTTCAGCATCTCATCCATCAGATCCTGCGCTTCTTCCTTCGAAAGTTCAAAACCCCACTTTTCCGTCAACTCTAGAAACTTTAATATTTCTTCGATTCTTACCGCCTTCGCCTTATCTTCCTCTGGGGAGGTGCGGGCCATGATATCTTGAAGACCTTCCATCCTCTTCTTTAGCATTTGGCTCAAGACTAAAACAATCTCCTCCCTCCTCAAATGATAACCATATTGTTTTGCCTCATCAATAATCTTAGCAATCTCCCCTCTTTCTATTGTCCCTTTAAAATCTCTCTCCAACGCTTTCGCCTCTTGCAGCAATCGATCGCTAAGGGTCACCTCTGCAGCCACACGAATCTCGTAAGGAATCTCCAAACCCTCTTTTGCGAGGGCTTCAACGGTCAGCTTCGTTTTATCAAAGAGTTCCGCATAAATTTGGCGGTGCTCACTCACCTCTCCCCGGATGAGTCTCTGAAAGATCGCCTGCCTCTCCTCCTTAAAAACATCTCGGATCGTGAAGAAACGATTTCCGAGGAGTGAAGTAAAGGCCACTGTGATCGCCTCCTCACCCTTTTCAAAATTTTCGAGGCCTTTCTCCTTGAAGACATGAAATGGAAGTTCAGGTTGATATTCCGAAACCCATGTCCGAAAAATATCTTTTTTGGAAGAAACCAATCCAAGGAGAAACTCATTTAGCTCTGGGATGATCTCAGAAGTCACGTTCACCTGTCCCAGAACCAAGAGGCGATTGCCTTTCTCTATCTTTTCATAATTCTTTCTCGCTATTCGATAGGAGAAGACCTTCTTCTCCCTTTCTCCGTCATCAAACAGGGAGGAGATCGCAAAATGGTTTACCACCTTATCCAGTGTAACGGATCTCGGCTTCACGAGGCGCTGATAGACCTCTTCACCATCTCTTGCTTCAGGAAGGTTGCTCTTTGCATTAGATAGATGTTTAATGAATTTTCCCTCAATTTCTTGACCGGTCAATTCTTCAGCCAATTGAATGACTCTCGCTGCATACTTAAGGATCTGAACGGTCTCCAGACCTGCCAGATCTGCAAAGAACCAACCGCAACTCGTATACATCAATAAGGCATGTCTCTGCATCTCCAGAAGTCTCAGACCCTTAATTCTTTCTTCTTCCTTAAGACCCTTCGCTCCAAATCGATCGAAAAATCGATTTAGACTCATAGATGAACGATCCAGAATCACATCGATGTAACCATTTCTCGCCTCCCAAACATTCTTGAAGATCCTTCTTCCTTCTCTTTCGAAGATCATGATGAGCTCATCCCTCAGAATGTCAAGGGCTTCTCGGAGGGGTTTCCTCCATCTTTGATTCCATCCTGCTTTCCCCCCTGTACTACAACCGCAGTCCTCCTTCCACCGACCCACTCCATGGGCACAGCTCCAAGAGGTTCCCTCCCCTTTTGGCCCTTCATCAATCTCGACTTCGTAAAAGGGAGGAAATCTTTTCAGAAAGGCTCCATAATTTATGATCTCGAACCCTCGTGAAGGAATTCCTTCTTTTAATGCGTAGGCCAAAGCCATATCACCGAATTTTTTGTGATGTCCATAGGTTTCCCCATCCGTGGCAATATGGATCAATTGGGGTCTTCTTCTTGAGGACTGGTAGGCCCGCAAAAACTGCTCAGAGAAGAGGTTGCCATCTTTCAGGAGATCACCAAAACTCACCTCTCTTGAAATCATTCCATCATAAAAGAAGATATCGATGAACTGATCCGAATGTTTCTTCCCAGATGCATCCTTGATAAAGCATCGATAGGGTTGAGTTGGATCGATCTTCCCTTGGGAGACATCGGCCCACTTCTTCCCTCCAAAGGTCCTTATCCTCAGGGCTTGAAAAGGGCTCAGGATGAGATATTTCATCCCATATTTGACCAATCCCTGAAGGGTGGGATAATTGACCGCAGTTTCGGGAAGCCACATGGCTTCCGGTTTTCGATGGAATCGTTTCTCAAAATCAGCCATGCCCCAAAGAATTTCCGTCTCTCTATCTCTCTCATTGGCCAAAGGCATGATGATATGGTTATAGGCCTGGGCCATGGCATTGCCATAGCCAAATCTCCTCATACTTTCTCGATCCGCCTCGATGATCTTCTGGTAGAGAGAAGGAAATTTTAATTCCAACCAACTGAGAAGGGTTGGACCGAAATTGAAACTGATGGAAAAATAGTTATTGATGATTTCCAGGATCTTTCTTCTGTCATCGACTATCCGAGCATGAGCATTGGGTCGATAACATTCGAAGGTGATCCGTTCATTCCAGTCGTGAAAGGGATGGGCACTTTCCTCGGTCTCGATGGCTTCAAACCAGGGGTTCTCTCGAGGAGGTTGATAAAAGTGACCGTGAATGGCAACATAACCGTCTTTGATCTTGGGCAAGGCCAATTTCCTACCTATTCTTTAGGGTGTTTGGTATCATAGATCCGTTTCTTGATCTGGCCAATCTCTTTGGTTACAGGGATCTCTTTGGGACAGACCTCTGTACACTTCCATAGCGTCTGGCAACCCCATGCCCCATTTTTATGATCCAGAAGGGCAATTCTTTCCTCTGAAGCCTCATCCCTTGAATCGAAGAGATATCGAAAGGCCCTGACAAGAGCAGCAGGCCCGACATAAGCTTCAGTCTCCTTATTCTGATTGACAGGGCAAGAGGCCGTACAGCAGCCGCAGAGAATACAACGGATGGCCTCCTCAAACAGATGTTGATGGTCAGGGGGCTGAATTCGCTCCTGATCAGGCGCAGGGGTCTTTGTGATCAAATGAGGTCTGACCGAATTATATTTTTCAAAGAAGGGATCCAGATACACAATCAAGTCTTTAATGACCTTAAATCCGGGTAATGGCTCGATGAGGATCTCCTCTTCGAAATCTCTGACCAATTTTTGACAAGCCAAGCCGCAGATGCCATTCATCCTCATCCCATCCGATCCACAGACGCCGTGGCCACAGGACATTCGAAAGGAGAGAGTCGGATCCTGTTCCCATCGGATTCGGTTGAGACAATCCAGAATCCGATCCATGGGATCGGCCTCTACCTCAAACGACTGATAGTAGGGTTTCTCATCTTTTTGAGGATCAAAACGGAAGATCTTTAGTTTGACGTTCATCGATTGTCTCATAATCCCCCCCCTTACCCCCCTTTAGAAAAGGGGGGGCGGGCGGATTTGTTATCAATAGACCCTCGTCTCTGGTTGAAATCTTGTGATCTTGACAGGTTTATATCTCACCTCTAACCCTTTCGAGCTTTGAAAGACAAGGGTATGTTTCAAATAGTACCAATCTGCTCTCGTAGAAAAATCTTCCCGGAAGTGGGCTCCCCGGCTTTCCTTCCGGTGAAGCGCGCTAAAAAGGATCGCTTCTGAAAGATTGAGTTGATGGGCCAATTCAATCGCTTCCATCAATTCGAAGTTGAAAACTTTTCCCTTATCCCTGATCTCGACATCTTTATAAGATTCCTTCAGCAATCGAATCTCTTCCATCCCCCTTTTCAGGCCCTCCTCATTTCGAAATACAGAGCCGTAGTCCATCATTAGAGACTGCATCTTTCTTCGAATCTCACCCGCTTTCTCTCTTCCTTTATGACTCAATAATTTTGTAATGTGATCCTTTACCATCTTCAAGGGATCGATATAGAGGGATGGATGTTCATATTTCGAAATCACGTCTTTCATGGCTAATCCGCTTCTCCGGCCAAAGACGAGGAGATCGAGAAGGGAATTGCAACCGAGTCGATTCGCACCATGAACCGATACGCAAGCACATTCTCCTACAGCATATAACCCTGGGACGACGGAGCCTTTCTCGTCGGCTAGAACCCTGCCATTCGCATCGGTGGGGATTCCTCCCATGATGTAATGGCAGGTAGGTGTGACCGGAATGGGATCGATCGCTGGATCGATCCCTAAGTAGATCCTCACAAAAGAAGCAATCTCCCAGAGCTTCTCCAAAATCTTCTCCTCCCCCAAATGGGTGATGTCGAGGTGGACATAATCCTTTTCACCAATTCCCCTTTTCTCTCGAATCTCCGTAAGGATGGCCCGTGAGACGACATCCCTTGCGGCTAGGTCTTTGACGGTGGGAGCGTACTTTTCCATAAACCGTTCCCCGAATCGGTTACGCAAAAATCCACCCTCTCCTCTTGCTGCCTCACTCACCAAGATTCCTAAAGGATAAAGTCCGGTGGGATGGAATTGTATGAACTCCATATCCTCGAGGGGCAGTCCGAATTGGTAAACCAAGTTAAGACCATCTCCGGTGGAGGCAAAACCATTGGAAGTGGTTTTATAAATTCTTCCGCATCCTCCTGTGGCAAGAAGAACGGCTTTCCCCTGAAGAAGATGAAGTTCACCCGTTGCGAGTTCATAGGTCACCACGCCAACACATCTTCCCGCCTCAAAGATGAGGGAGAGAACATAGTGCTCGGAATGGAATTTCACCTCATGACGAAGACATTGGTCGTAGAGGGTATCCAGGACCACCCTCCCTGTATGATCTGCAGCATAGCAGGCCCTCTTGACAGGCTTCTTGCCATAATCCCGTGTGTGGCCTCCGAAGTTTCGCTGGGCAATCTTTCCTCCCGAAGTACGGCTGAAGGGAACGCCCATATGTTCTAATTCGTAAATAGCTCGGGGAGCGTCCCTCACCATGATCTCCACCGCATCCTGATCGCTGAGGTAGTCACTTCCCTTGACCGTATCGAAGAAATACCACTCCCAATGATCTTCCTCTTCGTTACCGAGAGGAGCAGTAATCCCTCCCTGGGCTGCACCAGAGTGGGAGCGTGTGGGAAAGACCTTGCTCACCACCGCCACATTGGCTTGGTCTGCACACTCCACAGCGGCCCGAAGCCCTGCCAGACCTGCTCCTACAATAACAATGTCGTGTTGAAAAATCATACTATGCCCACGATTTGCCTAGGAAATAAAATCTCTTACGAGAATTAAAGTTTATCGTTATCGAAACTTGTATCGATGCTGGTCTGTGGATTCTGGATAGCCGAGTTTTTTACTTCAAGTTTCGGGCTTCGATACAAGCTCGGCACCGATAAACGAGTTTCTATAAAATTTCTAATTATGCAATATTAAGATGACCGCTCTTCAATGGGAGTGTATTCACATCCTTGAAGGCCGCAATAATTCCCCACGTAATCTGAATCTGGCCGATAGAGTTCGGGCTTGGGTTGAGCCTCGGCAAATTTCTCCTCAATGATGTGAGCAGTCCAACCAGAAATCCTTGAAATAGCAAAAACAGGAGTGAAGAGGTCTATGGGAATGCCTATCATATGGTAGACCGCAGCACTGAAGAAGTCGACATTGGCATAGATCTCTTTACCTTTTAACCTCCTGAACTCCTCTTTGGTTGCTGCTTCAATGGCCTTCAAAACTTCACACCATCGTGGGTCTCCAGTACGGTCAACCATTCGTTCACACATCCTTCGGAGAATGGAAGCTCTCGGGTCTTCAGTGTGATAGACCGCATGGCCCATCCCCATGATCTTCTCCCCTCTTCTCAGTCTCTCAGAGACCCAAGGCTTCACTCGATTCACCTCTCCAATCTCTAAGAGCATTTTCATCACCTGACTATTCGCTCCTCCGTGAAGTTCTCCAGAGAGGGCACCAATGGCTGCTGCCACAGAGGCATACAGATGAGCATGGGTGGAGGCCACCTCTCTTCCTGCAAACGTGGAAGCATTGAATGAATGTTCGGCATGAAGAATCAAACAGATATCAAAATCTTGAGCTGTCTCTGGAGCAGGAGGGGATCCTGTTAACATATATAAGAAGTTCCCTGCATGAGTGAGATCGGAACGAGGGGGAAGAGGTTCAAGTCCCTTTCGCATGCGATCCCATGCAGCCACAATGGTCGGGAGTTTTGCGATGAGCCGGATTGCCTTTTTAAAATTGGCCTCTCTTGATTCCTCCCTCAACTCGGGATCGTGACTTGCCAGAATGGGGAGGGACGCTTGTAAAACATCCATGGGATCGGTGGAATTCGGCATCATTTTCAGACATCCCAGAAGGGCATCAGGAATCTTTCTTTCAGAGGAGATGTCAGCCTGAAATCGTTTTAACTCCTCTCGAGCGGGCAGGTGGTCCTTGAGAAGAAGAAAAGAAACCTCCTCAAAGGTGGAGAACCTGGCAAGGTCAACAACATTGAAGCCTCGGTAAATCAGAACCCCTTTCTCTCCATCCACATCGGAGATGCGGGTATCTGCCACCTTCACCCCGCGAAGGCCAATATTCTTGATATCGATTTGTTCCATGCGTCCGATCCCTCAAATCCCCCCACACCCCCCTTTGCTAAGGGGGGATTATCCATTTTCATGGGTATAGGTGTTCAGAATGGTCACGAGTATAATTCAACAACCCTCCCGCAATGAGAATTTCAATCTCTCTCAGATTAAGCCCATGGGAGACCTCAAAGACTCTGTTTTGAGTAATATTCTCTACTTCGAGAAATCCGTTCTCTTTGAGTTTATCCCGAAGATTCTTAATTCTGAGTTGGTCTCTCTCCTGAATCCTTTGAAAGTCACTCTGATCTTTAAAGGTGAGAGGTAAGATTCCAAAATTAATCAGATTGGAACGATGGATTCGAGCATACGATTTGGCCAGGATCGCTTTAATTCCAAGGTACATGGGAGCCAGCGCAGCATGCTCCCGGCTCGAACCCTGTCCATAATTCTCTCCTCCGACCACAAATCCACCACCCAACTTTTTTGCCCTTTTTGGAAGATTGGCATCCACCTTTTCGAAGAGGTATTCAGAAATTGCAGGGATATTGGATCGTAGAGGAAGGACCTTCGCTCCTGCAGGAAGGATATGGTCAGTCGTGATGTTGTCCCCTACTTTTAAAAGTACCGAACCTTCAATGACCTCCTCAAGAGGACCTCTCGTGGGCAAAGGTTTGATGTTCGGCCCCCGCTCAATAACCACTTGATCTGGATTCGGAGAAGCATGAAGAATCATACTGTCATTGGTCAAAAATCGTTTTGGCATAAGGATGCGGGGAGGCCTCAGACCCAATGTTCGAGGGTCTGTAATCGCACCGTTCAATGCACAGGCTGTCGCGACATAAGGACTGGCTAGAAAGACCTGATCATCAGGGGTACCGCTTCTTCCTGGAAAATTCCGGTTCATCGTCCGGATGGAGTTTGCGTTAGTTGGGGGAGCCTGGCCCATTCCAATGCAAGGGCCACATGCTGACTCCAGAATTCGAGCCCCACCGCTGATGAGATCACCCAAGGCTCCATTCCATGCAATCATCTCATAGACCTG
>Ga0315310_10003262_pt1 | contig 10093 bp, 20 predicted proteins | sample TDP5_MG_FD_203630 | JGI IMG/M metagenome (GOLD analysis project Ga0315310, IMG submission 203630) | Freshwater sediment microbial communities from Lake Towuti, South Sulawesi, Indonesia - TDP5 | ecosystem: Environmental > Aquatic > Freshwater > Lake > Sediment | place: Indonesia: South Sulawesi...
GACTCGAAACTGGTCCAAGCTCTACCCTATGGATTCCTCCAGTTCGGAGCTCTCCGATTCTTGAAGTACCTGATTCCAGATCTACCGGATCTTAACGCGGCCCAGGACGAGGACTTGGTCATATCCACGACGGGAGCCTTCGGGTCCATAGACGCATACTACACAGAGATTAAGGAGGCCGACGTCTCGAGCTATAGCCTACCAGGAGGATCGGCCGCGGTCTTGAACCCACATATCTACTGGTTGAGCCATGCCTCAGCATGGGGAGCCGACGGAACCTTTGACTTCGACTCGGCTCTCATGCCGATCGGAGTACGCTCCCTAGTCTCTAAAGGCCAAGTCAAGGCCTCGGAGGAATTCACTCTCTACGCGATCTGTCTCGGAAACGAGACCGTGTCAACCGATAGCCATGTAGACCGCGTCTATATCTGGGATGAACAAACAATGCTGTTCACTCCAGACGACGGCTCAGGCCTCCAGGTAGATCCGGCCCTTGGAAACGAGCTCAAATGGGATCCTCAGATACCGCTCTACTGGAAACTTAGAGATCCCTACGTCATGGGGAAGGATCACAAGTACACGATTCAAGCTCTCTTCGACTTCATAACGACCTCGAGAGCGGCCGGACGGTACAAGCTAGGCCTAGTCGGAGTACATAGGATCCTAGTGTAGGAGGCCGGCTAGCTTGGTCACTAAGACGCTATTGATCGAGAAGGACGCGGTCCCGACAACCGATACGGAGCTAGGGTCGATCACGGTTCCGACCGGAGTAAAGCGGAGAGTCGTAGAGGTCAATCTCTACTTTTCCGCGACCGGTAGAGTCTGGACGAAAAGGGATACTGAGGACCTTGACACTTGGACCTATGAATGTTGGGCTCCTCAGATCCTACCTAAGTACGTCGACGTCGAACTAACTGGGACGAACAAATACATCCTCTACGGTAAGGCCTCGTCCGGTACGATCAACATCAAGGCCGAGATCAAGATAGAGGAGACCCCGATCGCTTAGACTAGGAGGCTCTAGCCATCCCGATACCGTTTAGAGCGATCCTCCCAGTTCCGACCCATAAGATTCAACAAGAGTTCTCTATGGTCTTCGAGAAGGTCGGAGGAACCTCCGCGACCTACGCGGATCTCGGATGTGACATCCTCCTAGACTTGAGCAAGTACAATAACTTGATCGCGGCCTATTTCGAGGCTTGGTTCGACTCAGCCGGAACCGGAGGCGTACAGCTGTACAATAAGACCGATACCGTGGTCATAGCCGGCTCTGAGATCACGACGAAAGGATCCAGACAGAGGACCGCGAATATCCTCGCTAATCTTCCGACGGCCGCTAAGTCGATCATCGTCCAGTCTAAGGGAGACGGGACAAACGCTCCGACGGTTCGAGTCGCTAGACTCATCCTGGAGCAAGCCGTAACTTAAGACCGATATCCCTCAGGAGTGTGGAAGGATGGCCCTTCGTAGCGAGATCGCTAGATCTCGATTCCTACAGAAGACCACGATAACGGTCATAAAGGTCGAGGATATCTCAGCCGCGGCTATCGCCCCGGTTCCATGGGAGAACCCTGAGCCGGGCCCGGAGATCATCTGTACTCCGGTCATCATTCAAGGCTATAGAAACGGGCTAGCCGATCGGATCGACATAAGAACCGAATGGACCCCTGTACCCTTCGCTCGCGAGATGGAGACGCTAGCTCTAGCTCCAGATGTAGACGCGGCCTTCGAGTTCGACGCGGAATCCTGGGAAGGAATCCTCTACGTCAAGGCCGGAGAGGTTTGGAGTCACGACTTGAAATGTAAAGGGTTCAAGGTCAAGTCTGAGGCCGGGTCCGGGAAGCTCCGGTTTGAGGCTTTAGGATGAGGATCTATGAGTAGAGATCCCAGGATCCGCGTCCGTCTTCCCAGGCCTCCCATACCTACCTTCTACCCTATAGATCTCCGACCAGACTCGACCTACAACATAGTGATCGAGGTTCCTGAGACTCAAACCAAGATGGTTATGAAGCTAGAGAGACCGATCAGACCTGGGTTCCTATACGCGGCCGTCTTAAGCCCTAAACTCAAGCTCAAGATAGGATCGGATGTAGCTAGGTCTCCGAGCTCGAGCTATACCGTGACCGCTACAACTCCTTGAGATGACCCGAATATGAGACCTCGAAAGATCATCCTTGAATTGGTCGTTAGAGATCCTCGAGGGAGAATCCTAGCTAGACGTCGGAAGAGAGCCGGATACCTAAAGAACATCTTGGCCTTCCTCCGAGCTCAGATCATAGGTCTAACTGAGACGCTAGTTGACATTGGGGGAACGAGTCGCTCGATCGCACTTGGATACGCGGCGACGACTCCAACGATAAGAGTAGGCTCTGGGACGACCCCTCAAGCTCCAGGTGACTATAAGCTCGTGACAGAGCTCGGAACCGTCGCGGCCTCAGCCGGGCCGGTCGTCGTCGTCGGATCGAATAGCCAGTTTACGATCTCAGGATCCGTGGCGATCGCGGCCGGAGGAACCGTCCAAGAAGTCGGATACTCATTCTATTATCAGAGTTGGACCTTCCTCTTGCTCAGAGATGTCGTCCCTCCTGTAGTCGTCCCGGCCGGGGGAACCTGTACCGTCGCTTACACGCTCATCTTTACGGCCTGAGATGGTCGGCCATGTCTCCAGGAGTAAGGGTCGCGGCCATCCTCCCATTCGTCAAAGGATCCCCTGAGATAGATCCGACAGAGTACTCCCTGGATCTTCCCGGCTATGTCTACATCACCAAATACAAGTCTGTATTCAGCCGGAAGATAGGCGACGTGAAGGCTAGAGGATATTTCTCTGAGTCTTCGATCGAGGTCGAGGGATCTCTATCTCCAACCGGAGGCCCTGGAGCCGACGCTCTATTTCTCTACGCGGCCGTCCACTCTGGAGATCATCCTCCAGGAGAGATCATCGACGGGTCTCCGACCTCGCTAGCCGACTATTGCGGCCATCTCCTTATCCGCTCGATCGCTAGAGGATGGACCCTTTATACAGAGTCCGGATCCAACTACTGGTCTTCTCCTCCCGGTCCCCTCTATCATGTAGTCTGGTTCGGAGGATCCAACTCGATCTATTATGACGCATATACTTGCTACATCAGAAATCGGAAGACCTTTATCGATTTGCTCTCATGGTTCTAATCCGGATGATAGACTATGGCTATGATTGAGTTCGATATTCGAGATGAGACCGAGTATACCGATATGACGGATCCTAAGAACCCGATCCCTAAGATCGCGGTCACTTTTCAACTCTTGGACGGTCGACTCTACAAGATCGATATTGACAAGAAGATCTACACGAAGGAAGAGAGGAACCGGAGGATCCGAGACTTTATCAAGAAGCTTCCTCCGGCTCCGACTGAGCGTGTAAGGATGCCGGCCTAGATCCTTGTCGATCATAGTGACAGGATATAGCGAACCCCATCAAACCGGATGGCCCTGGCCTCTCTCCTCGGTCCAAGGATGGTTTGAGAGCTTATGGTCCGATCTCTGGAGATGGTTCCGAGGAGTAGTAGATAGCGTCTGGGGATATATCACATGGTTACGCGATCGAGTCTCAGAGATGGCCTCGGGGATAGTCGACCGCGTCTGGGGATTCATAACTTGGCTTAGAGATCAGATAGCCGGAGTCATAGCCGGGATCCCTGGAGCTCTAGCCGGAATCGTCAAGGCCGTAAGCGACTGGATAAGCCCTTTCTTCAAGAGCCTATCCGACGCGGTATGGAATACCGGGAGATGGATCCTCGACGGGATCTCCGGAGCTCTGAGAGACCTCCCCGGCAAGATCTGGGGATTCTTCACATGGCTGAAAGACGAGATCTGGAACAAGCTAGTGGATCTAAAAGACCGGATCTGGGGTTTCTTCACTTGGTTGAAAGATGAGATCTGGGACCGGCTAGTAGATGTGAAAAATGGGATCTGGGGATTCTTCGGAGACCTCTGGGGGAAGATCCAAAAGGGTTTTGGGGATATGTCGACGGCCTTCGATGGAGCCGTTAGAGGATTTGTTGACTCGATATTGAAGGGAGCCGACCAGATCGCTAGAGCCATAGAGAAGTGGGCCGACTCGATCGCTACTCCCATAGAGAAAGGGACGGCCGATCTTCCCGGTAATATCTTGAGGGGTCTAACAGACTTCTGGAAATTCCTAGATGAAAACGTCTTCAAACCGATAGGGAAGGCCCTCGAGGAAGGATTAAAATGGCTCAGTAACGCGATCAAGACCGCGATCTCCGGAGTCTGGGAGATGCTCAAGAGCATGGCTCCTCGGAGCCCTGAGGGAGCGATCGAGTCGGCTATAGGGGTCTTGGGTATCGTAGGGGTCGCGGGCCTCGGGATCGGAGTTATGACCGTCCTGGGGGAATTGGTCCATCCTCTTAAGGAGATGGGCCTCGGTCAGTTATCGGCCTTCATCTATGATATAGCCGGATACAAGGTCATAGCCTCGGCTCTTGTCGGAGCCTTTATCGGAGCTACGATCCGGATCCCACTAGGCTATGAGCTTAACGCATTATTCCGGCCGTACATCCCGGACCCGAAGCTAGCCGACGAGATGTATTTCGAGGGGAACATCTCCGAGGAAGAATGGTATCGGATCTATGGATATCACGGATGGAAACAACATCATGCTGAGGCTTGGTTTAAGACCATGGACCGGGAGCCCTCGACCTACGACCTGATCCGGATAGCCGACTCTACCGAGATCGACGAGGCTTGGGCCGACCAACAGTTAGCCCAAAGCAACTTTAGGCCCGAGGAGCGTCGACATTTGGAGGAGGCCATTCGACGTCGGCCGGTCATGGATGAGATCAAGATGTTCCGATCGGAGCTCATAAGGGCCTATGCTAGCGGAGACCTCAGTAAGGGGGAGCTCGTCGGAGGCCTCGCGGAGACTTTTCATAAACCGGCCGAGACCGCTATCCTCCTCAAGCTTGGGGATCTCCTCTATCGAAAAGAGCTCATAAAGAAATTGATAGCGATCCACATAGCGGCCTATCATAAAGACCAGGAGACTGAGACTGAGCTCAGAGATAACGTCATGGGTTTACTCAAGGACCCAGATAGAGTCAACGCGATCGTGACCCTGGAGCGACTAAAGAAGCTCAAGCTCCCTAAGGATCCTGAGGTCGAGGCGAGACGAGGGAAGTTCTCGAGTACCGTCGTATCGCTCTATGAAGACGGATATCTCGAAGAGACCGGCCTCAACGAGTACATAGCTATGCTAGATTACAATGAGATAGAGAAAGGGAAGATAATGATCGCGGCCCAACTCGGTAGAGATCTCCAGATCAAACGCGACCAGACTACGGCCGGGAGGCTAGCCTACAGAGCCGGGGTCGTCGACGAGGAAGGCCTAGGAAACTGGCTCCTCGGGATCCCCATGACCCAGGATCGAGTCGACAGTATCGTAGAGGTTGAATACTTCCGGAAGCTAGGGAAGAAAAAACCCAAGCCTCCGGCTCCGGCATAGGTACTTAATGATGGATACGCAAATATCGAGACGCTCGATCATTGTTAGACGGAGAGGAGATCGAAAGTAATGGAGAGACCTCCAATCCCGATCGGGGGAGACAAGCTCGCAAGAGCAACCATGGCCGCTCTACTCGCGGCCGCAAAAGGAGGATGCGAATGTAAGACTTGTCAAATCCTACGATCGGTAGCGGAAGAGATGACAAAGGAGTTTGTACCGGTATGAAGTGGTATGGGCCTTTAGCGATATCCGGCCTACTATTCTTCTTAGCCGCTCAATCAGCCAAGTACGGAGATCTAGCCGAGGATCCTCTAGTCAAGGGGATCTCATACGCGATCGCGGCCGCTCTCTATATCGGAACCTTCATAGCCGTCGGTCAAGGATGGATCATAGGCCTTAGAGACCTGGTCGTCAAGAGATGAGGTCCTTGTCTGAGAAGCTTGAGAGAGCGATCCAGAACCTTACGAAGACCGCGACTCGACTACTCTCTCTAGGCGAGGAACCTCCCAAACTAGCTTGGATAGAAGGCCAAGTCTTGACCTGGGAAGATATCATAGAAGAGATGAAGAAAGGGACCCCAATAGGTCTCGACCAAATCGAGATCTGGAGTCGTCCCGAGGAGGAGATCCAAGACGAGATCAAGAAAGCGAAAGCTTCTCTTAAGTCGACCTAGATACGAGACCGCGACCAAGTACGGAAACTACTGGTACGGGGAGCTCGTCATACCTGTAGCTCGAGCTCAAGAGATCGACGTCATAGATCTCGACGGGGAGCTCGCGAATAAAGCCGAGTTCGATCGAAGGATCCTGGACGAGGATCCTATTCTCATAGCCGGAGTCGGCCATGGGAACCTCGAGAGGTGGACCGGTCATCAAGGCCAGACCTTGCTACTCAAGGGGGATCCCCAGGACGGTCGACTCATGGCCGGTCGACATGGGAGCTTTCTCTCTTGCGAATTCGGAGCGGCCGGATCCTGGTTCGTAGCTCAAGGAGCTAAAGGGATCTACGGCTATAACCGGCTCTTCTATTTCGTGATCTCGAGATGGCCGAACCAGACCGCTAAGACATTCTTCGACAGTCACATGATGTACGAGAGGACGCTAGCTCAAGGAGGATCCCATAAAGAGGCCTGGGACGCAACTAAGAAGAGATGGAACGAGTACATAGCGAAAGGAGACCCCTACCTGGTACGCTATCAGATCCATGACCGGGATTCTATGATATTCTCCGGAGATCTCGACGGTAAACCTTGGCCTCCTACACGGAGATATCAATGTGACTGGTGTCCATTCGAGACAGATGACAAGGACGTGTATCTGAAACACATCTGCCTGGTCCATTGTGTGCCGGAGCCCTGTAAATCCTGGATCCCCAAGTGGATCCGAGAATTGACCGGATGCCAATACGACTAGAGCCCAATACACACACATACACACACACGATAGCGGACGCTAGAGGCCTTGAACACGATTCTGGAGGGGTCGGGTCCCTCAATATAGAAACAAAGAAAGAGAACAAGAAAGAAAGAAGAAGAGAGAGAGAATATACACACACATACACACACGATAGAGGAGCCGATCATCGAGGCTCATAGAATCGACATCCTCTCTCATGGACCAAGGTATCATTCCAATTTCCTCCAGGAAAGTAGGGACAATCATTCGACCTCTTGCACTCTAAGCAACAGGCCATTTAGATCAACCCCAGATCTCCTTGGGGAGCGTCTTGATGACCCATTTCCCATCAGACTCCTTTATGATCCCGGACATCGTGAGCTCACGCAAGTACTCCGCGACTCGCTCCCACTTCAGGCCATACTTTATCATCATGTAACCTTGGCACTCAACCGTCGTCATTCCGTCTCGAGCATGGATCTGTTGGACCAAGTCGATAAGCCTCTGATGTCTAAGGGTTGCTCCGTCGGTTATCCGGCCGCTCATGCTAGGACCCTCTCTAGCGATCGTATGATTCTCTTAAAATACTCGAGATTGTCGAGGCCCGACGCAAGAAATAGAGGGATCAAGAGCTCGTAATTCCATTTATGCCTCATGGGTCCTCAGCCTCTTCAATCCACTTGTAGAAGTCGACCACATTCATAGGGTCCAGGTCTAACCAACAGAGCATTAGGGCCATCCATCTCTCGATAGCTTCGTCTGTCATGGCTAGTCGTAACCTCTCTGTTTCAGATCTCGAGCTCCTATAGTGATCCTGGCCTCCCTTACTTTCTCCCAGTCGGCCCGACATTCAGGACCGCAAAACTGGTCTCGAGGATCCTCACTCTCAACCGGTTTTCTGCAGAATCGACATCGACCAGGATAGAGCGTCGTTAGCCATCTCTCCAGGATGGAGCCGAGAATTTGATCCCAGTCGAGGCCTCCATCTGGAGCCTTAGGAAGTTCCATAGCTATCACCAGACTAAGGCCCTGGATCCGCGCCAAGGTTTTCCCTCTCGAGCTCTACAGAGGATACATAGGCCCTCTTTGTCCAAGGAGGCCTTTCGACCGCATTGTGTACATTGTGCTCGTCTCGGGGTCTGTTTCTTCTTTGGCATCATGGACCGGCCCCGAAGAGGATCTTGTCGATCTCTCGAATTCTATCCTTGATGTACTTGATGTCCTCGGTCTCCTCGCTCAGTAGTACTTGTATCGTGTCTCTCAGGATCCGGACCTCTGTACCGGAGAGCTCTATTCTGTAGCTTCTCATCTCAATCCTCTACCTCCTTGATCCGGTCCCAAGCTAGAACTAGAGCCTGGTATCGATTCAAGCCATGTCGTTTATGTCGATTCGATCCTGGGAAGCTCACGGTTACGTTTCTATATCTCTCCGAGAGTCTCCGGATCTCCTCTAGCCATTTGGCCACGTCTACGACTCTCTTAGCTACATGTACCATTATCCATACAACCTCCTTTCTCGTTTCTTTCCCCAGATCCGGTCGTAGACGGCCTTGACCTCGTCGAAGTCGAAGACCAAGTACTTTTGAGTCGAAGAAAGAGACTCATGGCCTAGGAGCCGACGGAGAGACTCGAGATCTCCTTGGTTGCGGATCCAATGTACCGCAAAAGTGTCTCGCAATCTATGAGGCGACACGTACTCGGCCCATCTTAGGCCGGCCGCGATCGCATACCGCTTAACAATATTCTCTATCTGTCTAGGCTTTAGATCGATCAGGAAGGCCTTTGGATCTCGATCTTGGCAATAGGCCTTAAGGATTTGCAGAGTGTCAGGGTCGACCAGGACGATCCTTTGTTTGCGGCCTTTTCCACTCCAGACGTAGATCTGTCCATTATCCAAGTCGAGATCCTCAACCCTCAAGCTAGCGAGCTCCGCAACTCTGAGGCCTGTGACGATCAAGAGACGGATCAATAATCGGTTTCGAGGCCTGGTCCTTGCGATCCTCTCTTTCTCGACTTCGACGACTGAGAGGATCCTCTCGATATCGTCCTCTCGCAAGGCGAAGATCCGTCTCTTGGTCAAGACGATTTCCCTCAGTATGATGGGAAGTCTCGAGATTTCCACGTCTCCTTAGACACGGTTCTGGTTCGGTTTATCCAGATATCAGGGTTCAAGTGTCGGTCGCTCGATATCTTGAAACTCCAGTACGGTAGGATCCTGGATCTCGAGAGTCGGCTCTGAGAATTACGTATTTTTGAGTCTATCCGCACTTCATGAGGTCTTAGCACTTCTCGACCGGACCCGATCTATTAGGTACCATCCCATGGTTCTTAAAGCTATTTATTCGGAACCATGCGCGATCGTAGCTATGTGTAAACTACCGGGATTTGAACCCGGCATTAGGTACCATTGGTATTTAAAAAAGGGCCCTCGAATATATAGACCTCGAGGAGTGGGTTCAAAACCCCTAGGGGGAATAGCGAGAAAGATGGGGAATATTCTGAATGGTTTGGTCCTCTTGATCCTCGGCCTCATCCTCTGGATCCTGAGCTCAGTCGTCGAGGCTCTAATCACTTTTCCGACCGGAGGCCAGACTTGGCTGATCTATGTTATGGCCCTCGGGTTCTTCGTGATGATCGGAGGTCCTGTCGTCTTCTGGATCATTCTCCCGATCCGTAACTGGATCCGGAGACGACGAGAGCCTGTTAGCTAATCACTATTAGGACCGAGCGATCCTATCAAGCTAGGCCGCTCTCTCAGGAGTACTTGTCGCAAGGACGTATTCCTGGGGGAGCGGTCTCAGATGGGGATAGGTTCGACCGTGAATCTAGCCTTAGGGGGAACCCCATACTTGGTTATCCGATATCTATACCTAGTGAAATCAGGTTTCTCCAGATACCCCATGAGCGTATAGATGAGCGTGCCTTGAGTGATATCCCAATAGTCGGGACCTAGCGGCTTGGTCTCTGGAGGGACCCAGCATCTTAGACCTCGAACCGTCTTCTCAGGAGGAGCTCCAGCATAACGCGGCTTTATCGTCATCATGCCTAGCTTCCAGGTCCGGACAGTAACCTCGACCGGCTCCTCAGGTTTCAGCTCAAGGATCTCATAGGGAGGCGGCAAAAGAGGAAGAGCCATCTCTCTACTCCCCCATGACCCTCCCCGTCGAAATTTTGTTGTGTTGCTCCGTTCGGCGCTTCG
>Ga0315310_10003263_pt1 | contig 10093 bp, 9 predicted proteins | sample TDP5_MG_FD_203630 | JGI IMG/M metagenome (GOLD analysis project Ga0315310, IMG submission 203630) | Freshwater sediment microbial communities from Lake Towuti, South Sulawesi, Indonesia - TDP5 | ecosystem: Environmental > Aquatic > Freshwater > Lake > Sediment | place: Indonesia: South Sulawesi...
TCCTCGACAAAGGAATCATTCTTTATGATTCTCATTATCTGTCGGGATCGTTGAATTTCCTCCGAACTACCACCGCGCGGGCAATATGAGAGGAGTGAACCAAACTCAAGTTGGTTTATGCGCATGGTACAACTCAGCGAATGATCTGCAAGATTCTTTCAGATGGGGGTAACACTTCAATGACTTCTTCACAGTCTGTGAGTTCGACCGCTCCGTACTCAATCATCTTTTTCGGCCATTTCAAAGAAACATTGTCTGTAATGACCTTAGAAATGAAAAGAGGTCGGCCCAGTCTCAGTGCTTCCCACCCCTGATGGAGAGAGCCACTCATTTCGCCAGCTTCAACGATTATTGAAGCGTCTGAAATGAGCGCCATGGTTCTGTTCCGAATCACAAAGTTCTTTGGTTCCGTAGGATATCCAACCGGAAATTGCGAGACCGCCCAGTGGTCGCGCATGATTATCTTCTGAAGTCCACCGTTCCTTGCTGGATAGAATTTGTCCAAAGGAGTTCCGAGAACGGCGACCGTCGAGCCACCTTGCCTTATTGCCGCTTCATGAGCTGCCGTGTCGATGCCCTCTGCAAGTCCGCTCACTACGACGACACTTTTTCTCGCAAGAAACGAAGCTATTTCTTGCGCCAACGCGATGCCCGGAGAGGAGGCTTTCCGAGAACCTACAATCGCTACCCTAGGCCCTGGAAGTGGGATGCTTTTCCCACTAAGAAAAAGCTTGGAAGGAGCGAACATCTGTTCAATTTCGTTGAGAGGTCTGCCCAGCAATTCTTCCGGAGAGGCAGACATGTAAAGAGGGCGAGCAGCCTTCTCCATTACAGCTCCCTATGCATAATGGTGTTGGGTCTTATATGAATTTCAGCGTTATGCAGAGTACTTAAATGAAGTCAATCAAGCGCCGCGCGCTAAAGGCGGATCACCTCCTCTAATAGGTTTGCCAGACAGAGACTCAAGGGCAATGCAACACTTTGCTTATCCCTGCTTGTTCTACTGGAGGGTTGGCCAGGTTTTATCGGCGGCTACCGTAAGAAATTATTGACTTTGCTCTAACGAGTACATCGCCCAGTACTTTCGAAGTGGACGTATATCTTCTCGATCGTATCCAAACCGTCGAAGCGTTCTCTCCACTGCTTTCTGGACAATATCTCTGTGCTTGACTAGGTACGGTTCCACTTGGTTCAGCGACAGTTCTTCAAAAACTAGTTCGAGTCGTGCAGCAAAGGCTTTGAGTTGTGTCCTGGGGCCATCAGGAGGAGATTTCGCAGCGCATACATACAAGTTCGCCAAGCTCCTCAGAACGATGTCAAACCAACTTGACAGGTATTCGGCAAGGAAGCTTGCGGCCTTTGACCTATCTGGGTTAGACAATTTCCGGTCACGCCACCCGCCCTCACTTCCAAATGACTTCAACCAGGTCAGTGTCCTTCTGAGGCGAGGCATTGGGTCAGCGGCATTCTGCATCTGATACAGGACCCTGGGAGGGCGGGCTCCCTCGTCTACGATCCTCTTGACCCAATATTTTCTCTCGAACTCTTTCAGGTAGCGGCTTAGGGTAGCCTTGCTGATTCTGTCCTTTCTCGCCATTTCTGCCAGTTCTGTCCAAGTCTTCTTTTTGCCCTCTGACCTTCGTAAGTAGGTTACGATGGTTCTTTCGATTTCCTCTTGCTTCCTATACGTCGGGTGAACCATGACATCAATCCTTCTAAACTAGGTATCATAAGGCGTACTTCCCTATATATCACGCGGTACACCCTATGGAACCTGTTCACGTGGTCAAGATGAGCAAGTGGATTAGGCTGTCAGAAGAGACATACAGCTACTTGGTTCAACGAGGCCGGTTCAAGGAATCCTTTGATGGCGTGGTTCGTCGCTTGCTGGGACTGAAGCCGAAAGAGGGGACCAAGCATGCCTGAGCCGGACCTCGGCGGCCTCTGTCCCGACTGTAAGCGGATCGTTCGCAGATTCTTAGAGCGGCTTCTCGGCCCAGGAGCGTAGGTCCCTTTGACGCAAACTACTACCAGGAGGGTAGGCCTTGACTGAGAGATCCCGCTACGTGTCTACGGGGCTGGCTGGTCCTGAACATATAGAGATATCTTCTCGGGGAACTCTCTCTGACTCTCTAATAGAGAATAGAATAGAGAATAGAGAGGAATTACAGGATGCCATCGCGGATTCAGTAGAGGAAGTTAAGGACTCTATTAGAAGTTCTGTTAGAACCTCTAATAGAGACAAGGGCAGCTTCTCGGTCTACCTGACGCTTGAAACCGCCCAGCATCTAAGAACCCTAGCCAGAGAATGGAACACTTCCTTCAGCACACTGGTAGAAGCCATGTGCTCAAAATGTCTTCAAAAACTAGAGGGAGAGAAGTCACAGGAAGAAGAGCAGCCTCCAGCCACCACATCACAGGGACCAGGGAACCCCAAGCCAGAAGAAACACTAAGGCCGGAAGACATCAAATACCTCAAGGACCTGAAAGCCCAGTGGCCGCAACTGTCAGAGGAACAGCGCAACAGGCACCGCCCCTACATCGCCAAAATTCCAAATTCGCATCAGTTTGACATGACATTCTTCTCTCAGGGAGGGTCCCAAGCTGAACCGTCGCCTAGCTGATATTCTAGCGGAAAGCGCCTCGATCTTCATAGCCCTAGCAGCCTGGGAACACGTTTTGACACAGAAACCACGCTCACAGAGAAATGCGGGGGCCTCATTTTTTCTGCGCTTTTGCGGTCCCGATTCAGGGAGGCTTTGGTAGCTTTTGACTCGAAAGAAGCATGATTCAGGCTCAGATGGGAAGCGGGAAACTGTCGATAAACCGTTGGAAAAGCCGTATGGTTGGCTCGATAAGCGTCGGTGGACCATTCAACTGCTTGAAGAAGCAATCGGCCAAGCGCGGGATATGTCTAGAGCCAAAGGCGGCCGCTGACATGACCAGGAATCGCGGCTTGAATGGACCAAGACATTATCAAAGCTGCTAGAGCTGTACGCAGGTGAACTCAGAGATATCAAAGGGGAATTGTGGGGCAGGGATCTTGAGTTAGGTAGTCCTCTAGTAGACAACACAATGGGTTTTGAAAGACGCTTCCAGCAACGTCTCTTAGAACCTTGGACGCCCAAGGATCTTGAATTGACCTGTGAGGACTGCGGCATCTCTAGCATGTACGTTGCGGAATGTTCCATCTGGAATGGCGAAGACGATGAAGACCATGTTCTATGCGGATCATGCTACGCCAAACGGAAAGCCAGCGAACCGAAGGAGGAATAGGATTTGACCGAGAATAGGCCATTCGGATGGCTTGACCGCCGACGCTGGGTTTTAGAGATTTCAGAGGAAGCTATCAAGAACGCCCGAGAGATGATTAAGGCTAAGACTGGTCGAGGCCACGACAGCGAAAGCCGTCTTGAATGGTCCAAAATCTTAGTGAAACTTCTCGAAACCTACGATTCTCAGCTATCCGCAATCAGACGCCATCTTTGGGGCAACACGGACAAGGCGGATAGTGACGAGCCAGGAGTCTCAGGTGAGGAGGGCTTTATCGAATTTGAAAAGGACTTCCAGAAATTTCTACTGACACCTTGGAATCAAGAAAGACTGAAACGAGCGTAAGCTGCCTGACGGGCCGGTTCTGGTTCGGAGGGAGTATCCTCGCCCGACGCTCTCGGTTCCATCGTCGTCCAAGGGTGTTGAGAGAGTGTTCAGGCACTTCTCCGCAATCTTGTATTGGCCCAGATCATAGTCAGGGTCCAACTTCTAAATCTTATTATAGAAAAGTGGATCGACGCTGTGGCCCATCCAATACTCTGCGCTTGAAACATTGAAGTTATCGGCCTTAGCCTTCTCAAGTAGGCTTCTAGCTAGGTCCCTCAACTCATGAAGGTTGTAACCATACCGCGTAGCTTTGGTTCCAAAACCTTTGATATATCTGAGTTTCCTGAGCCGTCGGCCATGAGATCGCAAGAAACCACTTTTCGTCATCACAGATCAATCCTATTTCTCCACACACAGACCAGCCCACTATATGTCCACCCAACGAGGCCAAAAGCCCATTCTGGCGCCGGATCCCTCTGAAATTTGGATGTGTTTCTGTCACTATCTCCAATAAATTGGAGGGGTTAACGGTGTTAAGGTCGCTCTGGAAGGTCAAGCTCGGCATAGGCGAGACAAGTAATCAAATGAGAGACGTTTGGTGAAGGAGCCAACCGAAATACAACTGTCCTTAAGGTTTTTGAGGACAATAGAGAAGAAATCATTTCGTTCCAAGATATCAATTGGATCGGCGGCATTGTTGGGGGGATGAGGTTGCCTAAGAGTCCTCACAATATGCTTGTTTGTCGCTGTGTTCGGAACAAGAGGAGCCCCTAGAGCTCATGTCTTTCGTCGAAAAACTGCTGGATGAACTGCTAGAAAGGCCTCCCTTTGTAACAGTATGTCTTGTCCTCATCAACCTTATCATATTCAGCCTCACCGCAAGAAGGGAGGCTCTGGAGTCCTTCGGGTTGAGAGGTAGTTCTCTTGAATCGGGTGCCCTTTGGCAACTCTTGACCGCAATGTTTCTTCATTTCGACCCAACTCATCTGTTGTTGAATGAGTATGGGCTTTTCGTTCTTGGGATTCCTGTTGAGCGAGTGTTTGGAAGAGCAAAGACAGTGTATCTCTATTTGTCGACAGGTATTGTCGGAGGTGTTGCTTCTTACTTCATTTTGCCAGCATATGTTCTGACTGTTGGTGCGTCTGGCGCTGTCTTTGGCCTTATGGGTGCAGATCTCGCCATGACTATAGTTCACAGAACACGTCCGAGCGGAAGAAATGTAGGAGCAACGCTGGCCTATGTTGTGACTAACTTCGTTCGAAGTATAGGGCCTCAGATCAATGTGGTGGCTCATCTAGCTGGTCTCTGTTTTGGTTTCTTCGCGGGTTTCATACTAGCCAAGTATTCGAGTGAGATGTGATGAAACGAGCCTTCTGGGTAGTGATGTCTCTTCTGTGTTTGGTCTTCTTTGGTCAAGCAAGAACCGTGTTGTGTCAGGACCAAATTACAGCCGGACAGGGAGAAAAAGTTACGAATCTGCAGATAGGGCTACGGAACACGGGGTGGCTAAGCTATGACGCCTATGCCGAGGCAGGTGGTGACGCGGGATCCTGGGTCTCTCCATCTACGATCTGGTTCGGAGTGATCCAGCCAAGTGAAACAAAGGCGGCAACATACACTCTGACTATTCCGAAAGATGCTTCACTTGGCACGTACTACGTCTACTGGAGGTTCTACGCACGTTCTGGGTCCTACACGCAATACCTTTTCGGTTACACAGTCACTGTAACCGTTGTTCTCAGTAGCAGGAGTCCTGCAAAGCTTCTACCACTTTGGCTCTTTGTAGGCATTGTTACATTGAGCCCTTTGTGGTACTGGACCAGAAGAAAAGGTGTGTCCAAGAGGATCATTGACCGGAAACTCAGAAGAATAGTAATGAACTTGGTGATTGTCGGTGCCTTGTTTTCCGGCGTATTCTACGTATCGTGGCAAATTCCGCTTGTTCCAATAGTTCTAACTGACTCTAAAGTGGAAACCTCCGCGATCATTCGCAGCAGCGTCTTCACCACGGGCATACTTACAGTTCAGACGCTGGTGACAACAGAAGCTTCAAGCACTACACGAGCAGTGAAGGGAGAAGACGAAATCATAGTAGTCTCTGTCACTAGGCGAAGCACTGTGACGATCAGCTATCAAATCGATGCAACAACTTGGTCAACACAGTGTGTCGCTATCACATCGTCATTTGAAACTACTGGGCGTCAGACGTTGTCTCAGACATACCCAACGCTGTGGCCCATGCTTGCAATAGCTTTGGCAGGGGTTTTTGCATTCATCCTTACTAGAATCAAGAAAGGCCATCCTTGAAAGACCACGCTAGGCTTTCAAATGAAAAGACTGCTGGGACAGCACTCTTTGGCCAAAGGGACCACACTAAAAACGGTGTAGGCCCCTCCATGTCGAAGAAAGGGAGGGCGGCTAGTTGTCGTGTGTATCTCTTTGCTCTCTATATAGTGCTTACGGGGTACTGCGAAGCTGCGCAGATGTAGACCCAAGTAACGAGTAGTTTCTTCTATGAGGCGACTCTGATACACCTTGTCTTGGGTCGTATATTGCGGTAAGTGGTTCTCTTCATTCTCAGCTAGGGGGTTTTACGGGTAATTTGTGCTTGTGTCGGGGGTGGGGCGTCATAGGTGGGCGGTTACGACGGTTATGACGGGGGGACCGTAAGCGGGGACTCATGATCGCCCTGTACTGCAGCAGCCTAGTCAGCGCTGGTCCACCTAGCCCTTCGAGTCCCTTGACATCATGATGGTAACTAGCGGCGTTAACTGGTTCCTCCGATAAGCAGAAGGCTTGCTTGCCCCTTTTCTAAAGGTTAAATGAAAGAAAACGGTCCCATGACCTGAGGGGAAATGGGTCAACGCGACGAGAAGTACTACGCCCTGGAAGAGTACAAGATGGGATACGGTCTGATCAAAGCGGCTGCTAAGGAGTACTGGCAGAGATTCCAGATATTCTTCGCGGTTAATTCCGGTTTGCTTGCTGCAATGAAGCTGGTTCCGGGTCAGGAGCAGGTGGGGGCCGGCATAGCGTTCTTCGGTGCGATCCTCTGTTGGATATGGTTCTTCGTCAGCGGCAAAATGTCCGCGTATGAACTCTATTGGAACCGAGGGTTGGACAGACCGGGAAAAGTACTGGGCTACACATTGTTGAGCGAAAGGCGATATAACGATTTCAGAAGGGGAAAGTATCGAAGCATCGAAGAGAGAAACTCTCGCACCCACAGGATCCTCCGATGGTTTTTCCGCAACGTGAAGACCAGTCTCTGCATGTTGCTAATCCCCTGCTTCATGTTCCTCTTGTGGGTATGGGTCGGGTACCCACTGTGGGAGCGGGTCTTCTTTCCAAATTGCTGAGATATGAGGACCTAGGGGCCTCTGGGTAAGAGGGTATGCGCCGAAGGGGGCTACTTAGATACCTGCAGTTGCTTGATTCCTGCCTGGATCATCTGCCTCATGTCCGCTAGTTGCTTCTCCAGTGATTGGATCCTTTCCTCTTGTTGTTGAATCTGCTCGGTCTCGACGGGTGTTGAGAGGATGTTCAGGTATTTCTCGGCTATTCGGTACTGGCTCAGGTTGTAGTCTTCATCCAGCTTCCAGATCTTGTTGTAGAAGAGCGGGTCGACGCTGTGGCCCATCCAGTGCTCCGCGCTTGAAACGTTGAAGTTATCCGCCTTTGCCTTCTCTAGGAGGCTTCTGGCTAGGTCCCTTAATTCGTGGAGGTTGTAGCCGTATCGTGTGGCTTTGGTTCCGAATCCTTTGACATATCTGAGTTTTCTGAGTCTTCGGCCGTGGGACCGCAGGAAGCCGCTCTTGGTCAGGGGTTTCTTGTATCGGCCTAGGGCGGCTGACTCTCCTTGGCTCGGATATCCTCTCTCACGTTCAAAGTAGACCTTCCAAGCTGTCAATGAGTCGTGGCCGATCCAACTATTGTAGGCCCTCATGTTTCTCTTCCGTCCTCTCAGGAAATCCACCCGGAAAGGCGCATCGGTCCCCTTCTCGCGAATATGTTCGCCCAGTTCGAAGCCCTTCGGATTCAGGACCCTGAAGAACCTATGTTGGTCAATCAGGCCTTGAAAGCATGACAGGTAAATCGCCTGATCTCGAAGGCTAGAACTCTTCAACAAGATGTGAAAAGCCTCTAGATTCAGCCGGCCCACGGTCGCGTCGCGGCTAGGCTGAAGATTCACCTTAACCCTCGGAAGCTCCGCCCTAACATGCATGAAGAACGATCGGACCGCAGCATACCGCCAAATCATACCCTTATAGGTCCCACCACGCTCACGAACATGCTGCAGCAGCAAATCTCCAATCCGGTACCTCTCGTCGCCAACCGCCCGCTTCTGAAACGCCACAGCCTCCTCTATACTCGCAAACTCATCCCTCTCCTTAAGCCAAGCCTCAAAAAGCCTCAAACCCGACAGGTAACTCTGCCGGCCATCAACCGCCAACCCCTCAAGCCAATTCTCAACAAGCCCCAAGGCCAATCTAGCTGAATTTACATGACATCCATAGATACAACGTCTATGGCCTGTCGAAGTAGATGGATTTCCCTTTGGCTGATATTGGAATCCCCATAGCTACGCTCGATTTCTTGGTTAATCCTAACCTCATGGCAGCTGTTCCGATTCTGTACATGATCCTATTGTCAACGTTATGGTCCATGGCGGTCTTGACAGCTGAGCCCAATGCTATGCCTAGATCCAAGGATTTGAAGACGCAGTTCGGGCCTGTGAAATCCCGCCCTTTGCGTCGCGCCGCCTCCTCAAACTCCTTACAGGTCTTGAAGCCACAACCACCACAGTCCATACCAAAACTCTTCGTTCCTTCGACACCTATCAAGACGACGGCTACTGAATCCTTTACGTTCTTGCCGTCTCGCGAGAAACCTTTCGCGTTTCTCTCAATAGCCATCTTCTCCATCTCATCTGCTATCTGATCCTTCTCCTCCCCGGAGACCGTCAGAGTTTCCACATCGTCTCTCCCGCCAGACTTTGGGGCGGTTCTAGCGGAGACCATCATCAGCCTAGCGACATTCAGCAGACCTTCAACCTCAGATCTACCAGCATCGACAATGGGCATGCGACCTGTCACCTAAACGACGAGTAATTGCGCCATACATATCAAGTTAAGCACTAGGCTGTCCGGAAAGGCGATCTCTGGAGCAGCTTCCCTCCTCCCCAGAGTGTCGAATAGAACATATGAGCAGTTCAAATCCAGCCGGCCGAACCATCTACGACACACACAATCAACTTTTTGAAAACGACAACGAACGACGGGACGACAAAACCGACACGATTGTTGGAGGAGAAGCTCCCTGGAATTCGCAGACTTGCTTCTCGTCAAGTGGGCGTTTCTCGCCTTGCGGTTTCTTTGTCTTCGATATGTCCTGACTCACTTCAAGAACGCCCAGGTACATGCCGCGCACGCTTCACCTATTGAATTACGGGAAATATCGAGAAAGGCTTACGAAGAGCTCAGGCAAAGTAAGCATTGGACTCCGAATATCTTAAATTCTCGACCGTAATGCCATTCTCGCGCGCGCAATGGGCTACTGGTCTAAGACTCCCGAAGATATCTTGGCGGAATTCAAATCCTCAAGGAACGGTCTTGGGGAGAAAGAGGCCAACGAAAGACTGAAGCAATATGGGCTCAATGACATTCCTAAAAGGAAGGAAAGGTCCGCGTCAAGCCTCCTTCTCTCGCAGATGAAGGATCTGCTAGTGGTCACCTTAGTCATAGCCTCGGCTGTTTCGTTTTTCACGGGCGGGGAGACTGAAGCGATAGTAATCTTAGCTATTGTGGCAGTCAATATACTCATCGGCTTCGCTCAGGAGTACAAGTCAGAAAATGCACTGCGAAAACTTGCTGTTCTCCTCAGGTACAGAGTCAAGGTCTTGAGAGATAACGAAATAGTGGAAGTAGATACCCGAAACATCGTGCCTGGCGACATAGTACTTCTTGAGACTGGTGACCGCATTCCAGCAGACCTTCGCCTGATAGAAACTGACGAACTCGAAATAGATGAGTCAGTCGTCACTGGTGAATCATACCCTGTCCACAAGTCGTCTGGTTCAATCGCGGCTGAAAAACTAGAACCACAAAGGATGGAGAACATGGCTTTCCTAGGGACGCTAGTCGTGGACGGAAAAGGAAAGGGAATAGTCGTAGCCACAGGGATGAAGAGTACTCTTGGACGAGTAGCTGGATACCTGAAACTTAAGGGCCCAGAGACAAACTATCAGAGGAACATAAGAGGCTTCAGCAGGTTCCTCATCAAGGGCATCCTTGTCGGAACCGCTTTCATATTCATAGTGAACGCGTTAACTGGTAAGACTTTCACTGATTCTGCACTATTCTCCCTGGCGTTGGCCGTAGGAATCATACCCGAATCGCTTCCCATCATCATAACTGTCGGGCTTTCTAGAGGAGCCATCCTGATGAGCAAAAGCGGCGTCATAGTGAAGAAACTTAACGTGATCGAAGACCT
>Ga0315310_10003264_pt1 | contig 10093 bp, 7 predicted proteins | sample TDP5_MG_FD_203630 | JGI IMG/M metagenome (GOLD analysis project Ga0315310, IMG submission 203630) | Freshwater sediment microbial communities from Lake Towuti, South Sulawesi, Indonesia - TDP5 | ecosystem: Environmental > Aquatic > Freshwater > Lake > Sediment | place: Indonesia: South Sulawesi...
AAGATCGTCCCGTTTAGTTACTTCCTCTGGCAGGTGCCCCAGGAATTGGTGGATGCCTGTTTCCGGCCACTGGTGTTCTCCGAAGGTTTCGTAATCCATGAAGATGATGATCACCTGTCCGGGGGTTGCTGCTAACCAGCTAGCGTACTTGTCTGCGGTTAGGGGCCATTCGCTCCACCAGGTTGAGGAGAATCGAAAGCCTATGTCGTCGGAGAGGCGATAGTTGCGAAGGAGAACGCGAAGGCCGGATTCTTTAGCTTTATACACAAAGTTTGGGCTTCTCCAGTCAAGAACTCTCTCAACGCCTTCCGTGATCATAGCCTTGTAACCAAGCTCTTCAACGGTCTTTGCGATGGGGTTGTTGTACAGACACTCGGTGTTTACAAGAACCCTTGGTTCACAATGGAAGAGGTCTTTCATGAGCTGACGGTGCATGCTAATCTGTTCAACGAACTCTGACCGATCAATCCCATCGAGACTAGCAAGGGAGTGGTAATATGTTTCGTCTAGAAACTCGACGCAACCGGATTTGGCGAGTTGTTGAAAGGAGTCAAGGAGGCTTGGATTATATCGTTCGCACTGCTCAATGAAAACCCCAGACAAGCTATAGGCCACTTTAAATGGTTTCCCACTCTTCTTAAACTTATCAATTTGCTCCAAAATGATGCTGTTTGTGGGAAAATAGCATTTTTGGGTAGCCCTATTGAAAACGTGGCGATTTAACTCGTGGTCAAAATAAAGGTCAAAAAGATCCCCTTTCGTCACTGGCCAACGGGCAAGCAAGTCTGAATGAAAGTTGCGGTTCAGCCTCAAGGGCTGATGAACCTCAAAGACGAGGCAAACATCAGTCATGTACGTCACCTATTCTCCGCCACACTCAACGCTTCTAATCTAAACCCTATATTACCAACACCCTTGGCATTCGCCCTCTTAAATGATTATTCCATGTGATGGTTCCTAATTAATTATACCAGAAGTCATCTGTTCAACGTGAACTAAAACTTCCTAAAATTTGTTGTTCATACTGTGGTCTTTTTAGCATGATGTCTTCCACGAAGGCTCTCAAGGGTTCTGCCACGCTCCAAGCTTGCGATACGCATCCTCGTGGCTCATGAGGTGGGTCTCCATCGAATATTTCGCTTATCGTTCCAAGTCCACCTCGGAAAATCTCCTCGCGGAAGAGGGGCTGCAAAAAGTTCTTAAAGGCGAAGGTTCGCCAACGCTCCTCATAACCCTTTACTTTCAGGAAGGCTGTTGTAAAGGGTCCGAGAAGCCAGGCCCAAACGGTTCCGTTGTGATACGCCTTGTCCCGATGACCCCTATCTCCCAAGTATCTTCCAATGTAGCGTGGATCATCTTCAGGCAAGGTCTTCAGCCCGTAGCAACCCCAGAGCCTTCTCCAAACGGTTTCAACAATCGCTTCCCCCATGGCTTTGTCGAGCATAGTAAAGTCTAGCGCCACTGCGATGACTTGATTCGGCCTCAACGATGGGTCCCTCTGTCCATCGTATGCCATGTCAAATAAGTAGCCCCTCTCAGGACTCCAAAACTTCTCCACGAAGCTTTTTTTGGCCTTCCCAGCCATCATAGCATATTTTTCGACCTCCCTCTTTTGGTCGAAGCGTGTTGCAAGGAGCTCCATGATTTTTAAGGCGTTGTACCACAATGCCTGAATCTCCACAGCCTTTCCATCTCTCGGCGTGACGGGCCAGTCATTTATCACCGCATCCATCCAAGTGAGTTGTGGACCGTGAGCGATTAAGCCGTCTTCGTCCACATATATGCCGTATATGGTCCCTTGAACATGGTGCTCAACGATAGACTTTAACGTGTTCCATAATTCTTTTTGGGCAAAGTCGTAGTCGCCGGTATATTTTAGGTACTGCAGAACCGCGTTAAAGTACCAGAGGGTGGCGTCCACCGTGTTGTAGACAGGCTTTTCTCCAGCGTGGTCGGGGAATCGATTCGGAAGAATACCCATATGGCAGTGGTGCTTAAACGTCAACAAAATCTTCTTCGCGTCTTCAAACCTACCCGTGACCAGGGTTAGACCCGAAAGAGAAACCAGCGAGTCTCTCCCCCAGTCCTCAAACCAGTGATAACCAGCGATCACCGACCTTGCCTTGGTCGATTCTCGATTCACGACAAAAGAGTCAGCTGCCAAAACCAGCCATTTCAACCAATCCTCCATTTCAATGCCAATGCAGCGTTGAAACGTCGATAGCAGGTTTTTTCGACGCCTCAATTCCTGATTATACAGAGCATCCAAATCTTTGAGGTCTCTAGGAACAAATGAAAGAATACTTTGGGCTTCGTCTTCGCTTTTGCCCGCTGTTGCAAGAACGTAAAACCTCTTTCTCTCTTCTGGGGCGATGTCAAGCTCAAACCATCCCGGCTGATAGTTGTCATCGAGGCAACTTTCTCCCCGCAAGTCATCCACCCGGAAATACGTTTCCTCAACCCACTCGCCTCTACCAACAAAATATCGTCCATCCGTACAGAGGATGCTGAGGGTTGACAGTGAGATGGATGGTTGGATAATCACCCCCTGTTCAAAGGGCTTTTGGATGAAGCCCCAGGTTAACTTGTCTTTATCGGTGACAGAGTGAAAGTGTCTAGAATTGACCAGCGGCAAAATGCGAATCGACACCTTGTTTTTGGTAGGGTTGAAGACTTCGTAGATCACTATGGTGGCGTTCTTTCCGTATGGCATGAATATTGTCTTCTGAAACTGAAAACCTTGCATGGCGTATCTGTACGTGGGGAAGGGATCAAGCAAAAAGCGGGAGAGAAATAAGTAACCCTTAGGTTGAATACCTTGCTTAAACTCGTTTGACCCAGTTGGGTGTGTTTCGTTCTCGATTCGAACCTCCTCGTCCAGCTTAGTGAGAAGAACCCTACGGTCCACAGGCGGATTAAAAGCGGAGACCAAGAGACCGTGATACTTTCGAGTGTTAATTCCCAGCACAGTAGAGGAGGCGTACCCGCCTAAGCCATTGGCTACGATCCACTCCATTTGAATGGCTCTACTAAAATCTGAAAGAACGCTGGGTCCCGTGCGAATTTTAGGTAGATCGATTCTCATGTTCATATCAGTACTTAATGCAAAACTTAGATTATGACATAAGCTTAGCGACATTTTTGCCCACATCCATGTTAAAGAGCTCAGCGATTGGCTTGCATTTTGTCGCTAACAAAGCGTGCGGAGATGTCAGATCGAGCTCCGTGAGAGTCTCGGCGTATCCCATGCCCTTAGCTACCACCAAGTTGGCTGAGCGATAAGTAGTCAAAAACTCGCCGGAATATTCTTCTAGAACTAATCCGACCGTACCCGTTCCTGTGGTAATTAGCTCGTCCGCGACTTTCATGTATCCCAACATATTTGGCACCTTCCAAGCTTGCGTCGTTAAATACCGGTTTCTCCTTAACTGCCACCGTTATGCACACTCTTAATCTTTTCAGTTCATAAACAAACAGCGTTTCAAAGGCAATCTCTTCAATTTGCCTGCCTACCTTTCTGGCTATACTCTTGATCTGTGTCTTCTTGCTTTGTGGAAGTCTGAGGAAGAGTTAATGGTTTATGCGCGTGGTAAGTGACAGATCCTCCGAATTGGTGAGTTGTGACCGAATCCATCTTGGGTTAGAGGATAGGCTTTTCCTAGCCTCCTCGATCTCCTTTGTGGTCATCTCCTTCGACTGAGAAGATGAAACATGCGGCACCACACACCTACCTGTCGTTAACTAGGGTGCTATCACATCATAATCTATTCAAAGATGATTTTTCGCACGCATCTGAATGCTTCTATAGCGTCATGTTTGCTCTGAGCCTTCATAAGATCTTTTTCTGACAATTTATCGAGTAGTTTAGCCATTTCTTTAAAATTTTGGATGCTTACGTCACATGCTTGTACCACATCTTCTCTGTACGGAAATATATCAAGTCCAATCCACCCTCTGTAATCCACTTTTGCTAGGCTGTAGACAAATTCCAAGGCTTGCCAAGTATGTAGTGAACCGAAGAAAAGATCATCATCCCAGTAAGCATAGTTATCATTAATGTGCACACCGAACAATCTCTTATACCTGTCAAGAAACATCACCGATTCCGCAGGGTTTTCTTGACCAAACAGGCAGTGGCCAAAGTCGATTGTTGCACCTAAATTAGGCAACCCTATCTCTTGGCACACAACAACAGTCTTTCCGACATCAGCCATCGTCAGATAACATCTAGGCTCCTTAAGTTTATATTCTATACAGATCTTAACATCAGGAGCGTTTTCTTGGGCATAAGTAGCCACCTCTCTAAAACCATTTACTTCTTTGTCCCATAGGTCTTTATAATGCGCTTGGAAAGGATAGTCATAGCCATCTTGCCCTAGCCATAACCCAGCGTAATTGCAGTTTAATTCCTTTGCCATCATAACCGTAGATTTTGCGATCTCAATTGCCTCTTGCCTAACTTTTTCATCTGATGAAGTAAAAGATCCCTTAGCGAATTTACGCGAAAAGAGATTTGCATCAACTTGAGCAGCCACTAACTTACTTTCCTTTAATGCATTTCTTATTTCATCTATATTTTTCTCATTTAAGCCAGTAGGATATTGCAGGATTATCCCATCAAGATCTTTAACATTTTTTGCTATTCTTATCTGATCTGGAATAGTAGTCGGTTCTTTGTATCCCTTCGGCTCAAATCTATCAGCACAAGGCGTGAAAGCCCAAATACCTGCTGAAAATTTTACATCTCTTAACATTTTCAAAATGCTTCTCCTACAATTTTTGTTTAATCATAATCCGAGTTCCTCTTTAAATCTTTTGCTTTGTTTCATAGACGCGCCTCTTCTGGACTTTAGCTTCTGGACTGATCGCTTAGATGCTAAATTCACCCCACGCAGGATCCCTTTGCCCTGCTGTGGACAAGCTTTAGAACTTCTTAACCTTTTGGTTCCTCAGTAGGACTTTTAACCCTACCATTTTGAACCCATTCCAGAGCCATAACTCTCACGGGGGTTCAACAAAAACTTATCTATGGAAAGAGAAGAATTACAAAATAAGTTTATATGTATAACTTTCTGATACTAATTCGAGGAGTTTTAAACAATGAGCAAAAAAGTTGGCTTTGTGCGAATGGCTGAGGTAAAGAAACGCATTGAGAGAGTTCCAGAATTAGGCGTTGGGATGCTCGGATATGCTTTCATGGGAAAGGCGCACAGTCACGCGTATATAGATCTACCAATATTCTTTTGGCCCCCTCCGGCGAAACCTAAACTTATAGCCATTTGCGGTCGTACCGAAGAACTCGTGAGCGAAGCAGCAAAAAGATATGGATACAAAAAATACTATACTGAATGGAAGGATTTAATCAAAGATGAAGAAGTGGAATTATTCGATAACAGCGCTTCAAATAACATGCATGCTGAACCCTGCATAGCCGCAGCGGAAGCTGGAAAACATATTTTCTGTGAGAAACCCTTAGCTTTGAATGCGAAAGAAGCTAAAAGAATGTTAAATGCGGTGGAAAAGGCAAATATAAAGCATATGGTGGGTTTCAACTATCGGTTTGTCCCAGCCGTGAGGCTTGCTAAGAAGCTCATAGAAGAGGGATATTTGGGAAGAATCTATCATTTCCGCGCTCGATATCTTCAAGAGTGGATAATGGATCCTAACTTTCCTTTGATATGGAAACTTCGGAAGGAAGTTGCAGGTTCAGGTCCCATCGGGGATCTAGGATCTCACATAATTGACTTAGGAAGGTTCCTAGTGGGTGAGGTCAAATCAGTATCAAGCATAACAACAACCTTCATAAAAGAAAGACCGATAGCCAATCAACCTAATAAAAAAGGTAAGGTTACCGTCGAAGATGCTTTTGAGGCGGCGGTGGAATTTGAAAATGGTGCCGTAGGGACTCTGGAAGCTACAAGATTTGCCGGTGGAAGAAAGAATTTTAATAATTTTGAAATAAACGGTGAGAAAGCTTCTATTGAATTTAACTTAGAGAGGTTGAATGAACTCAAAGTTTATAATTTAGATGAGTCAAAGCCGGATATCATGGGTTGGCATGACATTCTCGTTACTGAAAGCCACCATCCATTTATTGAACACTACTGGCCGCATGGCCACATCATTGGCTGGGAACATACTTTCATTAACGAAGTATTCCATATATTGCATGCGATAGCTAATGGCAAGGAAGTCGGACCTTACGCTGCAACCTTTGAAGACGGATATAAATGCAATATTATAATGGATGCCCTAATGGAATCGGCTGAGAAAGGCAAACGTGTAACGATACAGTATTAATATTTAAAATACTCAGTATGATGAGACCTGATAATGTGGGGTGAAAGATTTGAAAGTCGGAATAGACAGCTACTGTTACCACAGATACTTTGGAGAAGTCTATGATATACAGCCAAAGACTGAAATAAGATGGACATACGAACAATTCATAAATAGAGCCAAGGAACTGGGAGTAGATGGAGTAAATCTTGAAACCTGCTTCCTACCAAGCATCGAAGAAGATTACATTTTGAAGCTAAAGAAGCTTTTAGATAAGTATAAAATGGAAAGAGTTCTCGCATGGGGACATCCAGACGGACTGGAGGCGGGAAAAAGCAAGAAAGCAATAGACGATTTGAGGAGGCATCTTGAACCGACGAAAAAAATCGGAACGGACATCTTAAGAATTGTCGGAGGTAGTTTGAAATATCGTGACGAACCTCACGAGCCGCAATTAAAGAGATTAACTAAGATTCTGAAAGAAGTGGCTGAAGAAGCAGGATCATACAATTTAAAGTTAGCGTATGAAAATCATATCGACTACACTTCTGAAGAAATTTTAGAGCTAATTGAAAAAGTAGACTCCGAAAGTCTAAAGGTCAATCTCGATACCGGAAATGCGCTGAGAATGTTCGAAGATCCATTAGAGGCGGCTAGGAAATTAGCTCCATATACAGTCGCAACGCACATTAAGGATCTGAGTCCAATCAAATACAATAAATTCTATGATACTCGGGGAACGCCTAAGGATTGGTTTTTCTGGGCTTCGGTTCCTGTCGGAGACGGAATTATAGATATACCTGCCATAGTTGAGGTACTTCATGACTCAGGGTATAAGGGTGTCTATGCCGTTGAAATAGATTGTCTTAAAGAAGGTTATGAGAACGAAGATGAGGCTGTTGAAAAGAGCGTAAAATACCTAAGGAGTTTAAGAACCTAAATTTCACATCTACTAACAAAGAATTTGCACACTAAATTTTCTTATAGGGAACGCCTAATGCTTTTGGTACGGTCAACCTTTTCCTAACCAATAAGACGATTATTGATAGAATATACGGTATCATTCTGAAGAATGGATACGGAAGAACCCGCGGAACCAAGCCGTAATATTGTAGGATATCGAACCTCAAAGCTAACCCGTCAACGGCGGCGAAGAAGAAGCACATTCCAGTGACAAAATAAGGGTTCCAACCAGATATGATAACGGTTGCAAGAGCTATGAATCCGCGCCCAGCAGTAATACCTTCGAAGAACTCTCTCAACCATGCGAGTGTGTAGAAGGATCCGCCAAAGCCCGCCATGGCTCCACACAACAAAACACAGAGATATCGGAGGAGTTTAACGTTGATGCCCAGCGTATCTGCAGCAAGCGGTTCTTCACCTACTGCTCTAACTCTTAGGCCGAAGGACGTGCGAAATAAAATGATCGCCAAGATAATCGCCAAGAGTATTGTGAGGTAGGTCAAGATAGTATGTTGGAACAGTATAGGACCTAAAAAAGGTAGATGGCTGAGTATTGGAATATCAATTGGTTTAAACCCTTCTACTCCTCCATAGAGCCGCATTACCCTAACCGCAAAGCTGGAGAAACCCCAGCCTAAAACGTTGATTCCTATTCCGCAAACTACTTGATCAGAGCCAAGGGTTATACATAGATAAGCCATGATCAAGCTTGCGATTAGGCCTGATAGAATCCCTAACAAAACGCCTATCCATGCATTTCCCGTCAACCTTGCACCGATATAGCCGCCCATGGACCCCATCAGCATGTAGCCTTCGAGTCCTACGTTAAGTACCCCAGATTTCTGAGAAAGCGTTTCCCCAAGTGCCGCTAATATCAATGGAGTCGCTAGGGCAATAGCAATTGATAAAAGCGGAATCACCAGCATCGCTAACTCCAACATTATCACCCTGTTTGCTTACGTCTAACTCGGTATAGACCCCTCTTCAACATTTCGATTATAGGCCCTGTAAGGCTTGTCAAAATCATAATTCCGACAAAAAACTTGATCACGCCTACGGGTAAGTTAGCGCCGCGTACCATATATTGCGAACCACTCCACAAGAATCCGAAGAACAGAGAAGATAAGATGATGCCTAGCGGATTGTTTCTGCCTAGCATAGCTGCCGCGATACCTACGAAACCGTATCCCTCCGTCATGTAATCCTCTAAAAAGTGATGATAACCGGACACCTCACCAACTCCGCCCAGTCCAGAAAGTCCGCCACTTATGAATGTGGCTATTATGATCATCTTAACAACATTTATGCCACCATACTTAGCTGCATCTGGGCTCAATCCTACGGACCTTATGTTGTATCCTAAAACAGTCTTTTTAAAGAACAGGTACAACAAAAAAGCGCAAAATACACCAAGCACGATCCCTATGTGAAGTTTAGTGCCAGGTATTAGTATAGGGAAATAAGCTGAATCAGCGATAGGAAATGTTTGTGGTCGATGTACATGTGGGTCATCCCAAGGCCAATGAACTAAGTAGTGTGCTAACCAAAATATTATGTAATTTGTCAGGAGCGTTGTGATAATCTCGTTAATTCCAAACCTGGCTTTTAGGACGCCGAAAATCATGCTCCATACCCCAGCCGCTATGAAACCAAGAAGACAGACTAACGGGATATGCAAGATGGAGGGCAGGTAAGTGAAGTTAATGCCTCCCCAAATAGCGAAAATCGCTCCAAGAAGAATCTGTCCTTCGGTACCAACGTTCCAGAAGCCAGCCTTAAAACCTGCAGCAAATCCCAAGCCTGATAACATGAAGGGGGAAGTTTTGGCTAATGTTTCGGACAGTTTATAAGGGCTACCAAATGCACCGTCTATCAGAGCAGAGTAAGCCGCAATAGGGTCAGCTCCAGCGGCCGTAATAGCTATCGAGCCTATAGCAAAGCCTAGAACCACCGACCAAACACTACTGTAGAGGCCTCCGAAATATCTTTTCCATTTCTCAGGAAGTTTCATTTTGCTTCCCTCTAGCATCCACTTTTGCGCCGGCCATCATTAGGCCTATTTCTTCTATGTTAGCTTTACCGGTCGGAACAATTCCAACTATCTGCCCTTTATACATAACCCCTATCCTATCGCTTAAAGCTAAAATTTCATCCAAATCCTCAGAGATCAATAAGATAGCTACCCCCCTCTTCTTCGCCTCTAACAGTTTCCGATGAACGTAGTCTGTTGCTCCGATATCCAAGCCTCTGGTTGGCATCTCGCTAATTAGAAGCTGAACTTCTCGCGAAAGCTCGCGAGCCAGAATCAATCTTTGAAGATTACCCCCAGACAGGAATCGCGCGGTAGAATCTACGCTAGGTGTCTTAACACCGTACTCCTCAACCACTTTTTCAGCATATTGATCTATTAGCTTTGAGTCAAGCATCCCTCTAAGAGCGAAGTCGGCCTGGTATCCTAAGATAATGTTTTCAGCGACAGTGAAATCCAATATGGTGCCCCTAGTAAGGCGTTCCTCAGGGACGTAGCCTACTTTTTGTTGTCTAATTCTTTGAGGGGGAGCGTTTGTCATATTTTTCTCATTGATGATTACCTCTCCCCCACTGCTTTTGCGTAAACCCGTTATGGCTTCAGCTAGCTCGCTTTGACCGTTACCGGCAACCCCGGCTATTCCAAAGATTTCCCCCCTCCGTATGTTGAAGGAAACATTATTCAAGACAAGATTACCATCTTCATCGAGAGCGTGTAGACCCTTCACCTCGAGTACAACCTCTTTAACCTCGACTTCGGGTCTTATGGGGGGAACTAGATCCCTCCCCACCATCATATTGGCCAACTCTCTTTCATTGGTGC
>Ga0315310_10003265_pt1 | contig 10089 bp, 8 predicted proteins | sample TDP5_MG_FD_203630 | JGI IMG/M metagenome (GOLD analysis project Ga0315310, IMG submission 203630) | Freshwater sediment microbial communities from Lake Towuti, South Sulawesi, Indonesia - TDP5 | ecosystem: Environmental > Aquatic > Freshwater > Lake > Sediment | place: Indonesia: South Sulawesi...
TATGGAAGTTTCTGAAGGAAGTAGAAGCTGAAGATGGATTTCGGAATCCTTGAAGAGCATGTGGCAATACCTGATGGGCTGATAATCTCTCGAGCTAGACTATGATCATGTTCTAAGGCTAAGATCAGCCCTTCTCCGCTACTGGATATGGATGATGTAATAGCATAGCAGCCCCTATTACAGAGGCGCGATGGCCTAACTTGCTTATCTGAATCTCCCAACGTCTTTTCACAAAAGCATTGATTTCTTCCTCGCACAGATCAAAGGCTGTTGCTATTGAACCTCCAAGAACAAATAGTTCCGGATCTAGCAAGCGTCCTATGAAAGATAAGAGCCAACCAACATTGCGACCATAAAAAGCAAGTATTTTACGGGCTTTGAGATCGCCTTTACGGGCCAGTTGAATAACCTCCCTACCGGAGTCTACCCCTACATATTTAGCTAACCTTCTTCCTGAAATACGATCCTCAACAATTCCTCCACTAGGCATAGGCTGTTCCCAGACCTGCCCCGCTTGCCAATGACTTCCCCGGTAAAGCTGCCCATTCAATAGGACCCCTACCCCTACGCCTGTGCCTAACGTAACGCCAACAACATTCAATTTTCCACGGGCGACTCCTAGGAGCCATTCGCCGAGTACGAAACAGTTGGCATCATTCTCTAGTGCAACTTTGCACCCTAAGCGTTTCATTAGAATGGGTTTAATTCTTCCTCGACCAAACTTAGGCAAGTTTGGACATTCCGGTAGAACTTCTCCATTTTCTTCGGGGCAGGCAGGCACAGCTAGACCAGCAAATGAAAGATCGCTGAGATTTAATCCGGCCTCTGCGACTGCCATCTTCGAAGTTTTCTCTATATTCGCTAAGATTTTTCTCCTTGAGGAGAAAGCCTCTGTGGATCGTTCGACATAGCTTAGAAGTCCGTCACCATCTTTTAGAACGCCAGCTGCTATCTTTGTGCCTCCCAAGTCAATTCCAAGGTGGTACACGGTCTCATTCCACCCTAGTAATCTTTGCTGCATGTCTGAACTCGCCGCACACCAAGCCTCGCCGTAAGGCAATCTTATCTAATAGGAGTTCTTGTGCAGTGGCTACGGCGATGGGAAGATGCCTATCTTCAACGTTTGTAAAGGTAATTTCTAAGACGCGGGAGTTCTCGATTCTCTCGGAACTAGCCGAAAAAGCTACTATGCGGCTGCCCTTGTTAGCCATCTCTAACACCATCTGTGTAACTAGCTTTCCGGTCTGAGAAGTCGGGATGTAGACGATTGCACTATGTCCCTCGCCCACCATTTCAAAGGGACCATGACGAAAGCTACCGCAAGGCATAGCTGCTGTTGTCATTCGAGCACCCTCCATAAAGGTTAAGGCTCCTTGAAAAGCCCCAACTAAAGATGGACCGCGCGAGAGAAAATGCAGGGCTGTAGCATCTTTAATGTGTTCTTCTACAAGGCTGATTTGCTCAGCTCGACTTTGCAGAAAGCTGTCCATATGGAATGAGACGTCGATTAGGGCGTTCATTTCCTTTCCTAGGTTTTTGGACACAGCAATTATCCCCATAATGTTTAGAAGCCCAAGAGTATTGGTGTAAGTCTTGTTTGAAATGCTGATCTCCTCCCCAGCCTTTAATGGTAGCACAAGATCTGCGTAACTGGCCAATCTGCTTGTTTCATCATTCACAATCGCTACTATGTGAGAGAAATCCTTCAGTTTCTCTGCCACTAGACATGTTTCAACAGTTTCACCGGATTGTGAAATCAGCACCATCAAGTCATTTTTGTGCACAACTCTAAGTTCGTAGTGAAGCAACTCACCCGCTTCGAATATAGATGCCAAAATGCCCTTCGAAGCTAACAGAGGCTTAATCACCAAAGGCGAGAAATGCGATGTCCCCATACCAGCGAATAGCAAGTTGCCGCTCGTATTCTTTAGCATCATCTTCCATCGTCTTAGTAGTGGTCTGCCTTCATTTCTGTAAAATGCAACCATTCGACGTAATGCTTCTCCTTGTTCCTCAATCTCTCGTCTAAAAGAAGTTTTCATTGTTTTCTTTTCCATTTTTGGTTTCAGCTCGTCAGTTTTGGCGTCTCAGATGGAAGATCTTAACCTCGCTTGGCGAAAAGCTCAGTCTCATCCATGTTCTATCCGCTTTAGCATTGATGCTGGGATCTCCTCCCTTAAGAAGGTTTTCCACTTGCCAGATGAGATCCAATGAAATGATCGAATTAATGCTGATCCTCTCATGGTTTATCAGTGTTAAAATGGCTTCATCCTTATTGTCGGTCTCCATCCAGCCCACCTCTACAAATGGGCTGTCGCATGTGAAAGGCTCAGAGAGTCCAGCATCCTTTCTCAGAGCATCATAAATCCTGAACGTTCCATCTTTTAAATACGCGTCTGGAGCAAGACTGAGATAATATTCAAGGGGATGGGAAACTAGTGTGGCTGTGCCCTTTCCTCTCTCTCTGTTAACTATCAGAGCTGCATTTCCGCGACTGTCGTATCCAACTGCAAACCCGGTTTTGAGCTCTAATTCTATGCAGGATGCTCCATCAGTTTTTGGATATGTTAGCTTAAGCCCTGTAAGGCTTATCCAATCCTCTGTGAACATTATCTCCTCTGAGGGCATGGGCGCTATCCTGTCCTGAAGTGAGACACCGAATATCTCGTTGAAGAACGGGCCGAGAGGATTCGGGGAACCGATCCAGGAGCCGCCGTAAGAGAAGTAAAGGTGTCCACCCTGTTCTACATAGCTTTTGAAGGCATACCAAGATGAAGTTCTCAGAACAAGACTGCTTGGAACAATTAAAAGTTTATAACCAGTGAGGTCTTCTCCTTCTCGTATGAAATCTAATTCTATATGTGCCTCCTTGGCTAATATGAAGGCTTCGAAGAGCCTTGGCCAGACTATTTTCACGTGCTTATAGTAATCTTTGGGTATTAGAACCGCTGCTCCTGGTTTTCTGAAATGGAACTTTTCAAGATCGATCTTCCTGATAATCTGGGCGAATCTATTTAGCTCTTGTGCCGGAGGTTTCATCTCGCCGCAACTACTCAGCATTCCAAAAGATGTCTCGTAGGGTTTATCATCTAGCGGGAACTGTTCATGATGTTCAGCATCATAGTCGAAAAGTATCCAGGGCATGACACCTATAGAGCCGTTTATGAAACTCGAATACATAACTACCCTATAGTAGTCTCCAGCTCTCTTAGGTGAGACCCAAACCGTTGTTGTGCCAGGACCCTCGGAGAGCAACACGGGTTTCCCAGCCTGGCCAAACTTAATGAAGAAGGGCGTGAAGTAGGTCGAGCGAGTCGATGTGTGGGCTTCAGGCGTCTTCAAACCGTAGATGGGGTATGCGCATAGGGAGAAGAAGTCTTGGAAAGGGATCAGCCTTTCAACTCTGAATCCCGTGTCCTCAATTATGTGGTTGTTATCAAAGCCAAGGGTTACAGGATGTTTCTTGTCTCGGGACTTTAGTGCTTTATAAATCATCGAGACCCAGTTAGTCGCCGTGTCGGCGTCTGTGCACCCCGCGTAGTAGTATGGTTCATCACTTATGTCCCAAGCTATTATAACCGGGTTATCTGCGTATTTGGCTGCCAAAGTTTCAGCCTGTCTACATTCTAGTTCCAGCATCTCAGGGTCTTTGTACAAATTTCTCCCCCGCCTCCACGGCACATCCCATATGTCTACACATACGCCCACAAAGAGGAAAGGCATAACGTACACTTCGTATTTTTTAGCTATCTCAAGAAATCCGTCGAACCTCTCTAGAAATCTATAGCTTATGACGCCTTCTTCAGGCTCAACAGAACTCCAGAAAAGTGGAACTCTTACAGCTTCAACGCCGAGATCCTTCATCTTTTTGAAGTCTTCTTCGATCTGAGACGGGTTCCAGTCCTCCCAAAGACGGAAGAAGGCTTTGCTCGGCATATAATTCGTTCCAATTAGGAAGAATCTTCGACTCTTGTTGACGAGGTAATCCTCCCCCAACTTTACGGGCTCCATCTCAGATATCCTCCCATCTCTTGCTTAAAGTCGGTATGGAAGACAGCAAATTCTTCGTGTAACTGTGTTTAGGGTTTATTATCACATCTTCAGCTTTTCCTTCCTCCACTATCCGGCCCTGCTGCATGACTAGTATTCTGTCACTTATGTAGTATGCCAACCCTAAGTCATGCGTTATGAATATTATAAACAGCCGCTGCTTTTCCTTCAGGTCTAAGAACACTTTTAAAACATCGACCCTCGTAGAGGCATCGATCATGCTTGCAGGCTCGTCTGCCATCAGTATTTCGGGGTTGACGATCAAGCTTCTAACGATTAATACACGTTGTCGTTGTCCGCCACTTAGCCGATGTGGATATTTTCCTAGGATCTCGTCTGGATTCAAGCCGACCATTTTCAACGAAAAATCCACCATTATCTTTCTTTCATTTTCGCTGACGGGTTCCTCGAACAGCTTGAAAATCATGTTGAAGACTCTATCGACTTTGTAGAAGAGGTTAAACGAAGCATAAGGGTCTTGAAATATACCTTGCACATGCCTCCGGTAGTCTATCAGCTCTTTCCCTTTCTTAAACTCTGATATGTCCCTATCTCTATAGAGAACCCTCCCAGCTGTCGGTCGAAGCAACTTCAGTATTATTCGTGCAACGGTGGTCTTTCCGCTACCGCTTTCACCGACTAAGGAGCTTATCTCTCCTTTACCTATTTGGAATGAAACCTTTTCGACAGCGATGATGGACCTTTTCTTGAAAAGCCCTAATTCGTATATCCTGGTCAAGTCTTCAGCTTCAAGTACGATCTCCTTTGACATGGAATCACCTATGCGTAAAGCCAGCAACTAACAATTCTTCCATTCACAGATGTTAGTGTTGGAACCTTCTCTTTACATTTTGTCATGGCAAAATTGCGTCTTGGATGAAATCTGCAGCCAAATGGGGGATTCCTGAGGTCCGGAGGTGCGCCCGGAATACCTTCTAACAGTCTCCCATAAAAGCGCCCACCTCAGTATCATCCCGAGAGAAATTATGTCTGTCGGTCCTGAGCCGATCATGCTTAGACCAGTTTCAGAAAGAATTCCGTTTGCCATCTGAAGAGCAAAACACATGAAAACGTAGGATAACATGTTAGGAAGTACATCTTGAATCACTATCTCCAATTCTGACAAGCCCGAGATGCGGGGTAGGTCGATGAATTCCCTCGCTTTCAGAGACAAGGTCTGAGACCTTATGGATCTGGCCGTCCAAGGCCACGATGTAATAGCGATTATGAAAGCTAAAAGCATCTCGTTTCTTATCTTAAGAAAGGCAGCTATGACACTATTAACAAAGCTAACGTCGCTATTACGAGCATTATGTTTGTTATGATCACAAGGATCTCATCGAGCAATCCTCCCTTATGATCGGCCACAGATCCTATTATGACTCCGAGGGATGTAGCTGTGATGCCTGCAAGAACGCCTATTCTTATGGACTTGTTTATTCCGTGGACGAACAAGGAGAACACGTCTCTCCCGAAGAGGTCTGTCCCTAGAATCCTTTGGTTTGATGGGGTTCTCCAAGGCGAGTCTATCGTTGCCTTTGGATCAGGCAGGAACCATGACATGACAGTCGCTAAAGCGATGAAAAATAAGAGAATTCCAATTCCTACGAGAAACTTTTTGGATCTTAGCAGAGGGTGATCCAGTTTCACGTTTTCTCACTCACATATGTAGCCCGTATGTGTGACATGAACGGAAGTAAATTATATGGATTTATGGAGGTCTTTATGCACTTATCGGAACTTCTATGATGCCTATACCAAGCGTTGATTTTTCCCCCGGTTCTAAGGGCTCTTTGGAGGAATGTTTGGATTAACCAGTCAAATCTGATGCTGCCATCTGGCCATTTTGCCCTTCTACTGGCAACCAGATCTTTGCTTCCAACTTAGGTTCAAATTTGTTCTGCCAAGGCCTTGCTGAAGAGGAAGCGCATGCATGAGAGTTATGTTCATTGAACCGCCCAAAGATTTCTGGTTCATCATAGGCGAGTACCTTCCACCCCGCTTGGAATTCTTACATTAGCCTCTTACCTTGAAGCACACAACGATAATGTCGAGATTGAGGTTTTGAAACGCCAAGCCGAAGGGGTGAATTGGAAAGGTCTTGAGAGGCGGATCGAGTCGTTCAGTCCAAACATAGTCGTCCCTAGCGGTTTAGCCACATGTAACACCTAGGTGAGACCTTGAGCAGAAGTAGACGGGATGGTGATGATCTTATCGGCATCATGGCATTTGGGTTCGTAGTCCTATTTATCGGCATCATCTTCATCATCACGAGATAGCTCCCAACTTTTTCCTTCCTGTCCCGGAGTCGAACCACCCTGTCATATATAACGCACTCTTTCGGTTCTGCTCGATCTTAGCAATATTTCAAGCCTTTGTCCTCGGTATGAAAATCGTCTTTCACAGCTCGATTCGTAGGAAGGCCAACACGGTCTCGAGCATATTCTTCTGGGCGGGCACTTCGTGGATCGTTAGTTATCTGGTAGCGATGACCATTAACTGGATCGTGGTGTTCGGTTCATTTGTGGCACTAATAGGACAATGCATCGTTGTGCAAAGTGTTGTAGTTCTCATAGCCGGGGCCGCTCGAAGGACATAACTAGCTATCGTAAGAACGCTCATATTTCTGAACTATGAAGATGCCTCGAAGCCTTATGGATGAACATCTTGACTTCCTCAGTAAGAAACCTATAGAGACCTAATCTCAAAAGAGTCGTGTCTTGTTTGGACTGTCTTTTTGATATTCTACGTCGATTCGTAGAGGTAACAAGCGACGAAGTGTTGAGGCTTGGCCTCCAAGAGGTCAGGAATTTTTTTGTCGCATTTACCTGACATGAAGCTCGGACACCTATCGCTGAACTTACAACCTGGAGGCGGGTGGACAGGGTCAGGCGGGTCCACTCTCCTCAGTTCCATCATCTTCCTTTGCTTTGCGAGCGTTGGGTCAGGAACAGGGACTGCAGAAAGGAGGGCTTTGGTATAGGGGTGCAAAGGATCCTTTATCAGCATGTCCGTTGTCGCGATTTCGGCGATGTTCCCTAGGTACATAACTGCGGTCCTGCCCTCCGCGGCGAAGTATCGAGCGACACCAAAATCGTGAGTTATGAAGAGAAATGAACTAGCCAATCTCTTCCTAAGGTCCAGGAGAAGGTTGAGGATGTCGATCCTTAGGGAGACATCTATCATGGTCACTATCTCATCGGCAACTATGAATTTCGGGTTCAGGCTCACGGCCCTTGCGATAGCCACTCTCTGTCGTTGGCCTCCAGAGAGCTGGTGAGGATACTTGTTCTTGAAATATTCTGGAGGCACCAAGCCCACTAGCCCAAGAAGCTCAGACACCCTGTCTCTTATTCTGGCCTCATCGTGGATAAGCTTGTGATACCTTATCCCTGCGCTCACAATGGCGTACACTTTCTTCGATGGGTGAAGGGAGGCGTAAGGGTCCTGATGGATTATCTGAGCGTTCCTTCGAAACTCAGAATAATCCTTGCCATCCATTTGCCAAACGTCCTTGTGCTCATAGAGAACGTTGCCAGAACTTGGTTTTATCAGCCCGATGGCAGCTTTCCCCAGTGTCGTCTTTCCGCAGCCACTCTCCCCCACAAGAGACATGACCTCCCCATTCCTTATGCCAAGGTCGCAACTCTCGACGGCGTTGAACAGGACCGACTCCCCAAAGATACCTGCCGACCTGGACCTGAATCTCACCGTCAGGTCTTTGGTCTCCAATAGGTAGTCTGTGCTCAGGTAACATCCCTCCACCGATGGCACGCTACGAGCCTGTTCCCTGGGATTTCCTCGAGGGGTGGGTTCACTTTCCTGCATGTATCAATTGTGAAAGGGCACCTTGGATTGAAGGGACAACCTTTGGGCAAGGAGAACATGTCTGGCGGTGAGCCAGGGATGGGTTTCAGTTTCGACACATCCCCTAAAACGGAAGGCGTCGCTTGCATCAGGCCCAAAGTATAGGGATGTTTGGGTCTCAGGAAGAGGTCGTCCATACTTGCGACCTCAACCAGCTTCCCTGCGTACATCACCGCGATCCTTTCGACAACCTCTGTGAAGATCGCGAGGTCGTGGGAGAGCAAAATTATGGTTGCCCCGATCTGCTTTCTAAGGTCTGCCAGTATGTTCAGTATGTGCTTCTGTGAGATGACGTCAAGAGCTGTCGTCGGTTCATCCAATATAAGAACCTTTGGGTCCAGTAGAAGTGACATCGCGATCATTGTCCTCTGCTTCATGCCACCAGAGAGCTCGTGCGGGAATGACCTCATCGTCCTTTCGGGATCTAGTCGTACCATTTCGAGCAGTGTGCTTATCTTTTTCAGCCCTTCCTGCCGATCTAAGCTTTTGTGCTCGTCTATTGTCTCAAGCATCTGATCTCCGATGCGAACGACCGGATTGAACGAGTTGAGCGCTCCTTGAAAAACCATCGCTACCTCTTCCCATCTGAATCTCCTGAGTTCATTTCCATTGAGCTTAAGGACGTCTTTATTGCCATCGTATATGATGCTGCCTGAAGTTATCCTGCCTGGTTTGGGCACGAGGTTTAGAAGGGAGAGAGCCAGCGTCGTCTTTCCACTTCCGCTTTCACCGACTATTCCGAAGGCCTCACCCTTTTCGATCCTTAGATTTACACTGTTCACTGCTCTTATGGACAACCTTCTCATGTAGTATTCGACCGTAAGGTCAGCGATGTGGTATATTTTCGTGGGAGATTCCTGCTGGCTCAACTTACTGGTATCTCTTTAGGTCTTCAGCCTTGGGTTGAATATGTCCTCTATGCCGTAGGAGAAAAGGATTAAGCCGACCTGGAGCAACACGATGAAAATAATTGGTGCTATGACGTAATGCCTCGCGTACGGCACGAATATGGCTCCCGAGACCTGCATCGCTATGTTCAACATAGTTCCCCAATGAACCGTGGAGAACGGCAAAACGCCGATGAAGAATAGAGCCACACTCGCATAAAGCGCCTGCACTATGGCGAATAGGAAGTTGATCCCGACGTAAGGCATGAGTATCGGTAGGATATCTCTAAACACGATATTTAGCTTGCTTATGCCCATGGCCCTTGACGCCTCTATGAAGTCTCTCTCCTTCATGGAGAGGACCTGTGACCTGATGGAGCGCCCCATGTATGCCCAAGAATTGGCAGAAAGGATCAGACCTATGCTGAGGGGATCTCTGGTCTGGGTCAAGCCGGCGAGGACTATAACAAGTGGCAGACCGGGTATGGTGAGAACTATGTCGATCAGACTGCTTAATAAGAGGTCTGTGATGCCTCCAAAGTATCCTGCTACCAACCCCACGATCGCGCCTATGACCACTGTGATCGTCCCTGCTAGAACAACGATTGTCAGCACATCCCTAGCTCCCCAGATGATCTCAGTGAGTATGTCAAGCCCGATATAATCGCAGCCCAACGGGTGCTCCCAGGAGGGTGGGGCGTAGACCCTATCAAACCTCGGATCTAGGTTTAATGGGATTGCCAATGGACCGATCAGGGCCATCAGGACGATAGCCAAGAGGATCAACGACCCCAACAGGGCTCTCTTGTTCTCGACCAGTATGCTCAAAGTTTCCTTCGCTTCACGGTAGCCCATAACTATTCACCCACCTTCACTCGGGGGTCTATCTGTATGTACAACAGATCGGCGATGAAGTTAGCGGATATGACTGTGATAGCTAGCATCAGAAACAGTCCCTGCAGGAGAGGATAGTCCCTTGCTGAAACAGCGGAGGCAAAGAACCTGCCGATCCCTGGATATGTAAATATCAACTCAACGAGGGGTGAGCCGCCGAACATGAAACCTATGGACATCACGAGCCCCGTGAATTGCGGTAGTATGGAGTTTCTACCGACGTAGTTAGTCACAATCTTCGATTGTCTCAGACCTCTGGCCTTTGCAACCATCACGTAATCCTCACCCAATATTGTCGTCGCCATAGCTCTAATTCCGAGCGCCCAACCACTGAAATCAGTGAGGACGTATGAGGCAACAGGCAACATCGCATGCGTCAGGACGCTCAACA
>Ga0315310_10003266_pt1 | contig 10088 bp, 15 predicted proteins | sample TDP5_MG_FD_203630 | JGI IMG/M metagenome (GOLD analysis project Ga0315310, IMG submission 203630) | Freshwater sediment microbial communities from Lake Towuti, South Sulawesi, Indonesia - TDP5 | ecosystem: Environmental > Aquatic > Freshwater > Lake > Sediment | place: Indonesia: South Sulawesi...
GACGTGGGCAGTTCTTTTAGGAAGGTTTGCACCAGTTATCCCATTTGATCCTATATCATACGGCGCTGGTTTGACTCAGATGAAGTTTAGAAGTTTTGTAATTCCCACGGTGATCGGGACGTTTCCAAGAGCCTTCCTTTACGCTTTTTTAGGGAACTACTTTAGAGGAACACTCAACGAGCTTATAGAATACTATAGGATACACCATGAAGTGCCTCCAGAACTCGCAGGGAATATGTTCATGTTCAATCTTATTCTACTTGCGATAGTTGTAGCGGTGGGGTCAATACTTATTATTTACTGGGTTGTCACACGGCGGTACATCGCAAAGGTAAAGGGATAGCCCATGATTTCGTATAAAGATCAACCGCTCAAGTTGTTAGAGCATGTCTTAAATTCTAGGAAGAAGATAAAAGTATTTAAAAAAGAGATTATTCGTAGAACCTAATCATTTCCAGGAAGATGCGCCATCATGGGTAAGCGAATTCGTGTTCAGAGACGCGGCAGGGGGTCCCCGACCTTTCGAGCATCCACCCACAAGAGGGTAGCACCGGTTTGCTACCCTTCAGTGTCCACAGTGGAACGGGAGGGAGTTATTCAGGGCCAAGTTGTGGAGATTCTCCATGACCCTGGAAGAGGCTCCCCACTGGCTTCCATAAAGCTTGAGACTGGCGAAACCTACTATGCTGTGGTTCCAGAAGGGGTTTATAAAGGCCAACTAACCCAGATTGGAGGCGAGGCTTCGGTAGAGATAGGCAACGTTCTTCCCTTGGGCAGGGTTCCCGAAGGCACCATGGTGTGTAACATCGAGTTGGCCCCTGGGGATGGGGGTAAACTCGCGCGTTCTTCCGGGTCCTATGCAACTGTGGTGGCGCACACACCTGATGGAACCATTTTAAAGCTTCCTTCAGGGAAGACCCAGTACCTTAATGATCTTTGTCGAGCAACTGTTGGAGTTATTTCTGGAGCAGGCCGTGTTGAGAAACCTTTTCTTAAGGCAGGCGCCAAGTTTCATTTGATGAAAGCAAGAGGTCGTATGTATCCACGCACGCGAGGCATTGCCATGGTAGCCGCGTCTCATCCGTACGGAAGTAGCAAGAGGAGTGGTCGTAAAGTTACAACGGTGTCTCGTCATGCTCCCCCGGGCAAAAAGGTAGGTTTGATCGCTGCAAGAAGTCCCGGCCGCAAACGGAAAAGAAGAAAGGAATAAGGCTGAGAGAATCGATTAGAAATGTTTAATAAATTCGGCGAGGCAGAAGAGGTAGGCGGGAAAAATGCCTAGGGAATTTACCTATCGCGGCCGCACGTTGAGTGAACTACAAAGCATGTCCATGGATGAGTTCATCCGCTTGCTTCCGTCACGGCAACGTCGAAGTCTACAAAGGGGACTCACCTCTGAACAAAGGATACTCCTTGAAAACATCAGACAAGCTAGAAAGGTTTCGAAGGAGGGACAGAAAACAATCGTCAAAACCCACGCCCGTGACATGTTGATTCTGCCAGAAATGATCGATGTTACCATTCTAGTCCACAACGGAAAGGAATTCACAGCGGTGGGAATAACGCCAGAGATGATCGGCCATTACCTAGGCGAATTCGCCATCACCAACAAACCCGTCAAACACGGATCGCCAGGCATCGGCGCGTCAAGATCGTCGATGTATGTTCCCTTAAAGTAGAAGACGATCACAAGTTAAGCGCCTTTATCCAAACAAAAGGTCTTTCCGCGTCTCCACTCAAGCTCGATAAGTTGGTTCAGACGGTTTCTTTTCCGTAACTGGAGGGATTTGTGGGAGGGGTATGGGAGGGGGGATGTTTAAGGTTCGGCAGACAATCACTGATTCTAAGAATACAACATTGGAAATGGACTGGACAATGACTGGCGGTGGAGGCTTTTTTTCCGTATATGCACTGTGGATTTGTTTAAGTTCGTCTTTTGACCCCGTCACTTGACCCTTTCCCTTCACGCTAATTTGAGCCACGGCTGGCGTGTAATTTATCGTAAAGACAAACGGAACCTCAAGCATGTCTTCACGTGTCTTGTTTATCCCCACAATGTTAAGGTTTGTAGATACCTGAACAGCTGGGATGGGTTTTTCAATATCCCAAAAACGCTCCGCGGAAAGGTTGTGTATGAAAACCCTTACGTTAACCACTTTTCTATACCTCGTCTACCAAACCCTATACGAGTTGTACGATTTAAGCGTGCATTACTCGCCAGTTTCAGCTCGCTTATATCGCGTGAAACCGCAGTGTCCGCACGTGTAACGATCGCCATGATTCGCCATGAAGTAGCCAGGGCCACATCGCTCGCAGAAGGGAAGTACCCTTTTGAACTCTTTTTCGTCTACTTTGTAATAGGAAAATACGCCTCTTCTTCTTTTTTCGGCTTTTTTCTTCTCAACTTTTTCAGTCATTATTATTCCTCCTTCTTCTCTTCTGGTTTTTCTGGAGGCATATTCCTAGCGACTATGTGTTCCGGTTCCACTAGTTTGGCTTGTTCAACTGTGTCGTAGGCGTTAGCCTCCCCAATGGCGATCATAGTTCCTGTTTTTGTTTCCACTTTTTTAACGTAAACCAGTTCGAGGTCTGTTTTCAATAGAGTTGCAAGCCTTTTTCTAACTTCGAGGCGGGATGGAGTTCCTCGAGTCTCCGTATGTTCAACTTCGAAGGCCACCTCTTTTCTTTTCAACAGTGGGTTATATTCTTGGGATGTAATCTTAACCTCCATTGGCACACTTCCGTAGGGTTGTGTTTTTGGTAAGCTCCTTACTTTAGCTTTTCGAAGACTGTTCCATGGCATCCACGATACGACGCATCATTTCTCTTGTTTTTTCTGTAACCTTGACCGCAACTATTCCTTCGTGCGGCTGTCCATAAACCACCAGTGAATTTTCAGGTGCGCATAAGACAGCCACAAGCGTGAGTAGATCTTCCTCGCCATCAACCAACACCTTTATTCTTTGTTTCCCTCCCAAAGCCTCTTTTATGACAGCCCACGCTTCCTCAGTTAACGTCCCGGGGGGATTTTTTAAGTGCAAAGTTTGGTCAGCGTCCACAGGGATGGGCTTGATGGGCTTCCTCATAACCTTATTGTCAACTATTAAAACTTGTTGAGAAATGCCATTTTTCATCATGCTGTTGGAAACTGCGTCACCCACCGAAATGATCTTTGAAGGTTTTTCCTTTTCGATGATTTCTTTCAGGTTTTTCATAGTTTCGTCAAATGAACCCTTAATCAATAGTCCCAATGGAGCCTTTAATTTCTCTCGTAACATGGGCGTGAGGTGGCGTATTTTGATCACCTGACGCGAAGTGCGAAACGTCCTTTCTCCTTCACTTTCATTGCACGAGCTATAGCTGAGCCTTCAGGATCAAAAATTATTACCAAACCTGCGAAGTCGTCGCTTAATATTGTGGCTCTACAATTTGGACAAACAGACCCATAGGATATCATGTGGCATTCTCGACAGGCTTTTTCGCTCATGCTTCTGGACTCCCGGCAGGTGTAGTCTCTTTTGTTCTTACAGCTTCGGCTCTCTCCATTTTCTCTAAATCCTTCTTAATCCATTCAATCTTTCCTAGGAAGGGCTGCCTAGCGGTTACGCCGATTTTTCCAGAACCCCCGCCACGGCCGAGGGAAACGGCAGTTATGCGAACCCTTACGTGGTCTCCAGTTGTTAGTTTCAATCCAGTTTCTTTGCCCATGAGTATACCTTGTTTTTCGTCGTAGGAAATGTAGTCGTCTATGAGTTGAGATACGTGAAGCAGCGCGTCTACGGGTCCTACGCGTAGAAAAGCTCCGAAATCTGCTATTTCAACAACCTCTCCCTCAACAATTTCCTGAATCTTTGGATAAAACGCAAGAAGAGAGAATTCAACCTTGTGATAAGTTGCCCCGTCCCCTGGAATGATCTTTCCAATAGGGTTAACTTTGATGTCAGTCACGGCTACGACGTAACCTAGCTCCTCGTCGACCATGCCCTCGTACTTCATTTTCAGCTGTTCATAACCCACTGTATCGATGGGCTTTCCAAATTTTTCCGGAGGTATACGAATGGTGTCCTCTAAGGTTATGAGCTTGAACAATCCACTTCTCACCTAACTTTGTTAATGATCGTGACGATTGTTAATAAGGTATGCCCCTCCATTTATAGACGGGACTTTTGCGTCAAATAAATGACGGGCTTATTTATAAGGGTGAAGATAAATTACACTTCTCCCTCCAGCTCCAAACAACGCTTCTTTCTCAAGAAAATGACCGGAACTCCCGTGTTCCTTAGCCTTTTTCTAAGCTCCCGGTCGTTTGTGGCAACGGGGCACCTCCACTCCGCAGCCACTCGGACGATCACATCGTCATGCGTTTCCCTTGAACCTTTTTCAACATGGACTAGGCGACATTTTTCAGCGAGTTTGAGCGCCAACGAAGCTTGTTGACGCATTTTGGGGGAACCTTTCTCGACTATTTCTTGAAGCTCCTTTCTTGTTGGGGAGAGAAGAATGGGGTCAAACCGCTGAGTTAAAAGGTTGGCTAACTCTTCGAATATGTCGAGTTGAAATTGCGAAGGGATGAAAAAGAAGTTTGAGTCGAAAATCACTTTCATCGTTTCTTTTTTGTTCACTCGCAAATTTTTATTCCACCTCTAAATAATTACGTATTTAAGTATAGGGCGAAACTTATTTAATACATTGATAAAAGAAAAGTGGCGAGGAAAAATGAAAAAGTGGGGTAAAATGAAGTCAATAGAAAATCTCCTTTTAGCCATATTTGTGATGGTTCTCGTGGCTTCAATAATCTTTGGTGTGGTCTTAAATATGCCACAGATTTCGCTCGCGTTGTTATTAGTAGACTTTCCAATAGCGGCAGTAACTGCAGTTTACGCTAGTCTGAGTATCCGAGAAGAAGAAGAGGAGAAAAGTTCGTAAATTCGATACAAGTGCGATAATTATGGTCGCTCAATTCTCCAAACGATCAAATCCTATAAATGGGTAAATGTTATTCTTGAAGAACAATGAAAAAATATAAGAAAAGAGAAATGAAAGATATCTTTCCTGTTTTTCTGATGGGTGGTCTATTTGTCCTAATTCATGCTCTGGCTTTGTTGGTAACAAGACCATTTGAAGCCGCTGACATAGGTGTATTCGAAAACCCAAATGACCCCATGAATATAGTATATTTCTTCCTGACATTATTACTATTTACAGTTGCAATATTGTTGATTGCAAAATTCTGGAAGAAACAATTAATACAGGGCATTGTTTTAGGAACAACAGGGTTTACTGCCTTCTACATGTTTTATCCTTTGTTGTCTCTTGTGGTTACAGAGATGTGGTCATTGTTTCTCTCTGTAACAGCCGCAGCGATTCTAGTTGTAACACTTGTCAAGTATCCTGAATGGTATGTAATAGATATATGCGGAATTATGATAGGAGTAGGTGCTATTGGGATACTCGGTATTTCATTGAGCATCTTTTTAGTGATTGTTTTGCTTATCGGATTAGCGGCATACGATGCAATGTCGGTATACAAAACTAAACATATGATTGACCTTGCCGACACTGTTTTGTATCTTAAATTACCTGTTATACTCGTCATACCAAAAATCAGAAAGTATTCCCTAATTAAAGAAACAAAAAGTTTGAAAGAAAAACTCAAAGAGGACGAAGAACGAGATGCGTTTTTTATGGGATTGGGAGATGTTATAATGCCTGGAGTTTTAGTTGCATCCACCTTTCATAATATTACTACTAACGGTCTCCTCATAGCCTTATCTGTAATGCTTGGTACACTTCTTGGTTTTGTAGTACTTATGACATCTGTTATTAAAGGAAAACCACAAGCAGGACTGCCATATCTTTGTAGTGGCGCTATATTAGGTTACTTAGTATCGAGCTACATATTATTTGGAGAATTGGTTGGTCTTACCTTTCCCATTTAAAAGTATTTTCATAGAATTAAGCGGTCTGGCTATTAAACGTAGCTAATAGTCTATTTTGTCATTCCGTAGCCAATGAGGCGCCATCTACCAGCGATTTTTCTGCTTATAGCTACTCTAGAATCCTCTTCTGCACACACGGGTCTCGTCAACTGAAGAGTGGCGACATCGTCTTTTGCGGAGACAACGCTTCCAACGGTTATGGCCGTTCCAACGTCTAGTAGAAGGCGCTCACCTCTATTTACCTTGTCAACTTCCAACAGTTCTTTGGTTCCTATGGCACGCTCGAAGAGGCGAGTGTCTAAGGATAATTCGGATCGACTTGGTGGAAGCATATTCGGATTTCCCACCAAGTTTCCTATAAGGCCATCCGCCTTGGTCAGGGACGGGTCTAGAAGGGTCCCTATGCCCACCAAGCCTCCGCATCGAGCTTCCTCAACAGTTCTTCCGCCTGCATGTAGACTTACAATCTCGGTGAAGAGGGGTTGATAAATTGTTTTTCCCTGTTTTTCAACTCGAACTCCTGGGCGAATCTCGATTTCGTCCCCAGTTTTGAATTTTCCTTGAAGGATGGTGCCTCCAACAACTCCTCCCACTAGCTTTTCCATAGGGGTACCGGGTTTGTTTACGTCAAATGAGCGTACAACGTACATTCTTGGAGACTTTGAGGGGTCCCGACTAGGGGTGGGGACGTGTTCTTCCAATGCCTGAATGGTGGCGTCGATGTTTATGGAGTGCTGGGCTGAAACTGGGATGATGGGTGCACCCTGGGCCTCTGTTCCCTTTACAAATTCAACTATTTCCTTATAGCTCTCTAACGCTCGTTCTTCATCAACTATGTCGATTTTGTTTTGCGCGACTATAAGATTTTTTACTCCTGTTATTTCTATGGCCGCCAAATGCTCTCGAGTCTGAGGCTGTGGACATGGCTCGTCGGCTGCTATGACTAGTATAGCTCCATCCATAACGGCTGCTCCTGAAAGCATTGTTGCCATGAGGGCTTCATGACCTGGTGCATCTACAAAACTGACCGCTCGAATGAACTCTGTCGGGGAGCCGCAATGAGGGCATGTGGGTTCTGTGGAGTAGCATTGAGGTGGTGGGCATTTGGGGCATTTATATATGGGCGCGTCCGCGTAGCCAAGCTTGATGGTTATGCCTCGCCTTAGCTCCTCGCTGTGTCTGGATGCCCAAACGCCAGTTATGGCTTCTACAAGGGTGGTTTTTCCATGATCCACATGGCCGATGGTTCCGATGTTCACTTCGGGTTGACGAACTAAAGTTACATTTTTCTTTGGAATATTACATCTCTCCATATTGTGGTTCGTATATTTATTCTCTGGTTCTAAAATGTTTTGTTACCGCATATATCCCAGATTGTAGTTCGGATTTATACAATGCGCGCGCCAAATTCCCTTTTACCACGGGAATACCCCGTACCCGTGGTGGGTATTTTAACAAGTTCATGTTCGAAAAGGCATAGGGGAGGAGCTGGGTCTCTATTGATTAAAATTTTCGTCAATACGTGCGTACCTGAATTTTTTTATGCTCATTGCTTACGAATTATATTTTGTTTAAGTACGATATTTTTTGTTTTTGAATGATTTGAATAGCTCTTCACGCATGTATGCATTTGGCTAAAGCTTATAAATAAAATTAGGCGTAAAGTAGGTTTTGGAGGAACAAAACTGGAGTGAAATGCATTGGTTAGAATTTTACCAGGAGTAGAGATAAAAGTAGTCAAGGAAATCGTTCCACAACAACTTCACCCCTCTGGAATTGTAGGACTAATGGGGACAGCTGAGAAGGGTCCAATTTTAATGCCGACGCCAGTGACCAGCTTTAGAGAATTCACAGACAAGTTTGGCTCGGATCCAAATCAAAGTCTGACAAAAGAGGCTAGGCTATGTTTCCTGAACGGCGTTTTCGAAGTATTCGTAACCCGCATCGAAGCCGCTGGCTCGAGGAGTGCCTCGGCTACTTTGAAGAACACGGACGGCGAAGATAGTGTAAGATTGGATGCAAGAGTCCCAGGAGAAGCAGGTAATAAGATTAAGGTTGGGGTCCTTAAAGGGTCCGTTTCAGGCACAGTTAGCATCCAAGCAACTAACGGTGTGACGTTCGAGGTCTTTGACAATGTTGTAATGGATAAGGCAAGCGACCTATACCTTGTTAAAGTTCTGAATGACCGCTCGAAACTTGTTTCTGGAGTAGACTTAACGAAAGAACCGAAACCAGCGAAAGGAGCGGCGGAAGTTAAACCTGTCAAGAAGAACCTAGCCTTAGTAGAGGAAATGTTGACTGGAGGATTTACAGCTAAACCTGAGTTAAAAGATTACGAAAAAGCTTTAGAAACGTTGGAGATGGAGGAGGACATAGACATTGTTTATGCTTGCGATTCTTGGGATCCAAAGGTACACGCATTGGTAGACGCTCACTGCACAAATATGAGTAAAGATGCTAAGAACAGAATTGGAATAGGAACGGTAGGTCCAGGAGAGAAGATTGAAGATATAGTTAACAGGACTACTGTTTTGGCTAGTGACAGGGTCGTACTTGTGGCTCCATACGGAGTCGCTGGAGCAGTTGCCGGATTAATTAGCAAACTGAGCTACTTTGAGTCCCCAACGTTTAAGGCCCTAACTGGGGTTGCTGAGCTGGAGACACGTTATACACCATCACAGTTAATGGAGTTGTTGAAGGCTGGTATCTTACCACTTGAGGCCCGACGTGGAAGAGGAATTATTGTAGAAAAAGGGATTACAACGAGCAAGGAACAAATCAGTGTAATGAGAATCGCAGATCACGCTGTAAGAGGAGCAAAAAATGTTTGTGAAAACTTTATCGGCACATTGAACACTGCGGGAGGCCGCACAGCCCTCAGAGAAAAGCTAACAGAGTTTCTCTTGACGATGGCAAGAGAGGAGTCTATAGTTCCGAGCGTTGACGGGAAGGAACCACCGTTTCTCGTGGATGCTTACTCATCTGAATTGGATTTCGCACAAGGAATAGTGCGGGTTGACATTGCAGTGAGACCGGTGAGAGCGATGGACTACATATATGCAACCATAACCGTACAGGCATAGTTGGAGGTGAATGAAAAAATGCCAAAGCCTGCGATAATTTCCGCAAACGTTAGCAACATTAAGGCTGACGGAGAAGTTATACCAGGTCTACAAGCCATAGAATTCAAGATAGTTAGAAATCGCCAGAACATTCACAACATTGGCATCGATGAACGCGTAGGCGTAGATTATGGACCCATGTTTGTAACCGGCACTCTTAGGGTCAGATCAACGTACCCAAAATTTGACACCATGCTCATAACAGGTGTGGCAGAAGTCAAGCATTTCCAACTAGTTGTGGAATTGAAGAAAGGAGGAGAATCGCTCAAGACGCTTTCCTTCGACGAATGCTACTTGGAAGGCAAAAGCTTCTCTATAGACGCCAACGGCATAGGAATCAGCGACTATACATTCACTGGAACGAGACTCAGGGAGCAATAGAAGTATGCCTAGGCTCACGAGGCAAGCCATTCTTGAAGGCACGAAAATAAGGGAGACACTAACTATAAAGGAATACGGGGGCACCGAAGTTGTCATACGCCCTCTAACAGACGGTGAACTGTCGAAAATCTTTTCGATCATAGGTAATGTCCCCTTGAAAAAAGATGGAACACCGGACTTCAGTAGAATAGATATTCACAAAAATTTTGAAGCCTTGAGAATGGCTGCTTCCATGGGCCTTGAGGATCCAAAGCTAACCCCAGAAGAAGTAGCCAGCATGAAATTTGGTGTACCGGAATATGTAGGCATGAAAGTGCTTGAACTTAGTGGCGTCACAGGACCGGAGGCACAAAAAAAAAGTTAGAAATCGAGAAGTTCGTTAGAAGCCCTGAGGGGATTGAGCTAGCGGCATTATGCCTAGATTGTGGATATAAGCTCGCCGAACACCCACGCGACCTAACAAGGGATCAAATCCTCTTTCTTACCGCGGCCTTAGCTAACAGAATGGAACAGATAAGGGCGTCAAAGCTAGCGGCAGAAGGCGTAACCAGAATAGTTGTAACTGAAGAAGAGGAAGAGTGAAAGCTTGGATGAGGTCATGGAAAAAGCCGAGTTCATGAAGAAACCTATTGCATTAGCAAACTCA
>Ga0315310_10003267_pt1 | contig 10085 bp, 9 predicted proteins | sample TDP5_MG_FD_203630 | JGI IMG/M metagenome (GOLD analysis project Ga0315310, IMG submission 203630) | Freshwater sediment microbial communities from Lake Towuti, South Sulawesi, Indonesia - TDP5 | ecosystem: Environmental > Aquatic > Freshwater > Lake > Sediment | place: Indonesia: South Sulawesi...
CGAGACCTAAGGTCAACGGTCATGTCGAAGACATGACCCAGGTCTTGAAGGCTGTAACCCCACGAGAAGTGAGCTTTTATCAGGTCGCCGTCCTGCGTCAGGTTGTCCAGTCTGTGGAGGGCCTTCTCGCCCATAGCGGCGGTGAAGGTTGTCTCAGCGATAAGCTTCGCCTCGGCTTGGGTGACTCCGTCCGTTATGTCAACATCAACGTAGACATCGAGCTTCCTAGCCTCGTTGACGACGGCTATGAACCTCGTCGGCCTGACAGGTGGGCTGGGTATCTGCGCTAAAAGGTCCCATACATCGTCGCAGGTGGCCCCCGTCACGCCGCCAAACTCGTCTAGCGTCACCACAGCCCTGTGCCTCGTGACAACCTGGGGCAGTATGCGCCCAGACCTATCGCCGTGGCCCGGATGCCCCGTGGAATAGGTGACCACGACAACCCAGAAGTAGCCTGGAGCCGGCGGCTCATTCACCACTCTCGTCACGTCGGTGACTTCGAAGCCCTCCTCGAGGCCGTCGAACTTGAACGTGGCCGAGCTCTTCACTACGGAGACCGCGAGTCTTGCTGCCTCCTCACCGCTGACTGTTCCATCCTTGACAAGCTCAGCGACCAGGGCTTCAAGCCCTCTCCGGATGCGGTCAAGGTTCTCGGGTAGCGGCTCTTTGAGAGCCCAGTCATCGACCCACGACACGGTCTTGTTACCGGTCTCTTGGCCTTCGGTGTAGTAGGTGACCGTCAACGAGTACACGAAGTAGTCCGCCGCGCCGGGCTTTGCGCCGTAGGTTTCAGGCGTGACCGCCTGGAAATCGTTGCCGACGATCAATGCCTTGAGCCGGTAGAGTTCGTCTGTGGACAACCTGAAGGCTTTGTCGCCCCCGAACCCACGCGAATACCTGCCCGCACCGTCACGGTCGATGAGGAGCAGGTCGTTGGCACCAGCTATCCCGCCGGTTCTATGCAGTTCTGCTTTCAACGTGATCTCGCTGCCCTGATAGGACGAGACCTCTAGGTAGAGCCAGAGCTCTGGCGCATGCTCGGGCTGGTATTGGACTCTGCCCTTGACGGTTAGCTCCCCGTAAAGGTACCGGGCCGGGGCCCCCGCTGGAAACGATAGGATAAGGGCGCCCGTGGAGTCTCTTAGCACCCCGTAGGGGCTGGGGGACGACCTCCACGGCTGGCTGGGCTCCGAGCCCCACGGCTCCAGCCTGCCGCGAAGCTCAACCCTCGTGCCGTTGAAAACGGAGGGGTGAGACAGTATGTCCGCTGCTTGAACCGTGGAGACGCCTCGTAGAAGGCTGTCCACGTAGATGGTCGCTCCCACCACCGAAACAGCTAAGATGCCTATCAGAACGATGACACTAGTCCTCATTATGGCCACCTCGCTACTCAGGAAACAAGAACCGGATATAACCCTAGCGTTTCATATCGAGAAACGGCGATCAACCCATACCTCGCAACCTCTCTCACTCGTCCAGCTTTCTGGATCACCTGAAACATAGATGGTGGTACTCAACGTCCCGTTTCCTTGGCTCGGGATGGTTGCTGTGTCGAAATGGAACTCCGCCTTCTCGCCGCTCCGTAGCGTCACGCTGAAAACGGCGTCGGCGAGGACTTCGAAGAAGCCGGGGTTGCTGAGGGTGATCCTTACCGTTACCGTCGGCGGTAGAAGGGTGAACGACGACACCCCGACGCGTACGACATGAACTTGGTATGGTACGTAGGCGGCGAGGCCAGTTGGGATTGCCACTATAACCGCCAGGACTGCAGCGATCGCAACGGTATCCAGTGACACTCTCCTCTCAGGCCTTGTGACTCTCAAAACCGCTCCGGAGTTTGGACAGAACGCATCTCTCTGGCCGACTTCCGTGCCGCAACGACTACAGTACCTCACGCCTCTACACCTCTCAGAGCCTTTCTCTTCCAAAGCCGGTAGGCGATAACGCCCAGTATGCCAGCAGGTAGCCCCCAGAAGAAGCCTTCAACACCGGCCCAATACAGGAACGTGAGAGCCGAAGCCTCACCTATCTCTAGCATCTCAGCAGACCGTATGGAGAACTCTCTGAAGGTGATGAAGGATGCGGGCGCTCCGACCAAGAACCCGAGGGTCAGGAAGACGTAGAGATAGCCTCTGCCGAAGGAAGCCGTGAGCAAAGCCACCCCGGAAGCCACTAGCAGAAGCCCCAGCGCGCTTGTCGCGTACCTGAGGGATTTGTTCAGGAGGATCCAGCTCTCTAAGATTCTTCTCTGAATCGTTCCCACAACGGGTAGGCCGATAGTTAGGAACCACAGGAGACAACCTAGCGAGATGAGCACAAACGCGATTCTTCTGAAGGTCATAGGCCTCCCTCCACTTGGATCGAGCGAAAACTCTTCACGGGTCGGCTGTGGTTTGCCCGTTCTAGGTCCCTTCCCACGCGTTCAGAGACCGGAGTTCTCTTTCCTCCCAGTCGGAGTTTAACCTGTTCCTAGCTTCGCCCTGATCTTGTCGAGGTTCTCCTTGGCCGGGATGCCTGTCACCAACGTCATTTCCCATTCTGCCTTGACCAAGTCGCAGCCGTAGTCGGGGCAGTACGCGCAGTTCTCGTAGCCTCTGCCGTGACAGCAAGCCCGTATCCTGCACCCTTACTGGCAATGCTCGGACCACGGCCCTTCCGCCGCCTAGCATCCATCATGACACCTATTGGCTGGGCATGGACGGCAGCTGACCCCTCAACACGTGATCATCGGCTCCTGCTGCGGCGGGAAGAGGTACACGGCTCCGGCTATGGCGTACTTCAGGAACGTTCGCCTTCCTATCTTACTTGGAGTACCGATACTTGCCCCTCCCTCCTCTTCCTTACTGATACTTCCCCCTCCCTGCCTCGTGATTTTCCTCGCTTAGCGATATAAGCTTCTCCGGGTCGCCGTGAGCCTCGTTAAGGTACTGGTCGATCTCAAAACGACTGGGCATCAGCGGAGCGTATCATCGTCACAGAAACCTGTTTGCAGGTGTATGTCATAGGCTTACTCCGCGACCCCTTCAGACTCTCTCGACGGGCTATGCTGTGTTGTCCTCTGGTTGACCAGGTAGATTCCGGTGAGGACAAGTATGGAGCCGATGAGGGACTTGACATCGACGGTCTCGCCTAGGAGCCACCAGCCGAAGCCGAGAGCCATGATGGGCACGATGAAGCTGGAGCCGGCGAGGGCGGTCGCATCTTCATCCCTGAGCAGGAAGAGCCAGAGCGTGGTGCCGATCGCGGAGGCTCCGACGCCTGCGTAGAGGACTATCTCCAAGTAGGTGGCCGAGAACGAGACAGAGGGGTTTTCAAGAGCGAGGCTGAAGCCGCCGAGGAACGGGAGCCCGATCGCCATCTGAAGGACGTTCAAGAAGACGGCGTCGACATGGTTGAGGAATCGCTTGTAGTAGACGGTGTTAGCTGCCCAGAAGAAGGCTCCAAGGATCATGATCATCGCCGGGAGAGAAAGCATGAAGGAGGAACTGGTCTCTAGGAAGAGAACTGACACACCTAGGAAGCCCAGCACGGTCCCTGCCAGCCGGAGCTTCGAGGTCTCCTCGTTCAGGAAGACCGCGGCCAAGCCGAAGACGATCAGCGGCTGCGTATACGTCAGCACAGCGCCCATGCCCGAGCTGTAGGACGAAAGCCCTATGTTCGTCGCCGCGAAGCTTCCCACATTGAAGAGGCTGACGACTACGATCTTCCCAAGCGTGCCCCAGTCTCTGGGCATCGGGGGCCTGACGAAGAGCAGCAAGACGAGGAGGGCTACAAGAGAGAGCAGGAACCTGTGAAAGACGAACGTGAAGGGCGGCGCCAGGCTTAGCCCCCGCTTCATCACAGACCAATTCGACGCCCAAAGCAGGACCATCGTTACGAAGAGAAGCCAGCTACGAGGCCTCAACGAGACGCTGCACCAGAGCGACCACGCAAGATGGAACCACCATAAAACGGTTTCGCCAAACTGTCTTGCCTCCACGCAGCTCCCTCAACGTAAGGATGATCCAAACGCCCTGGTCAGCCTGGCATAGGGGCTCCACGAAAGCCCTAAAGCTGCGGCTCCGGGACTAACGCTTGCAGCTAGACCGGTCTCAGCGTTGGCGGAGCGATGCCTGGCGCTGTCAGCCTACGCTTGAGGCTTCCGTCTCTTGCTCCACACTACGAGGAGGACTACGGCAACTACCGCGACGGCGCCTGCTATGTACGCCCAAGGCAGTTCCTCTGATACGACTGGCGTGAGCTTCAGCTGCTCCGAGGTGACATCCAAGGATTGTACTGCAGGGAGGCATTGGCCGAAGTTGGCAATTCCCTGCCCCGCGGCGTGGTTCACCGCCTCGAGGACGATGTTCTCTGTGGCCGAGAGCTTGTGGACGCCCTCCGTGATGGGCAGGGCTTCATCGGGCTTGAGCTGCAGCCTAACGTCGTCTACTGTGACGACGGTCTCCTTGTACGCGAAGACGTAGGCCTTTCCGGGCGGGACATAGACGTACGCCTCTTGGCCCGCCTTGAGACCTGCCACGGCGATGCCTCCGTCGCGGTCGTCGCTCTTGAACATGAGGAGGATCGGCTTGTCGCTCTTGACAGATATCTGCACGACCTTTATCGGGAACTGCGAGTCTTGGCCAGCTGCAACCTTTTCTTCCCCAATCTTCTTCCTATAGTCCAAGTCTGCGACCGACAACGTGGCGTCCTCTCGGGACGAGGCGACGAAGGTCAGGTTCCCTCTCGCCCAGGAAGCGCCCCAGTTCTCGGCCTCAGTGCTGCTCCCGTAGAAGAGCGTGCCCAGGAAGCCGCCCGGAACCGCGGGGTAGAAGCACGGGCTGTCCGTTGTAAAGGTCTGGAGCATAACGTTACCCGTGGAGACAAGCCTATAGACCCGGTAGGGTGTGAACTCTAGGGCTCTACGCTTGTTCGCCTTAAGCTCGAACCCTGCAACCTTGTTCCCATCTGCGTCGTAGATCGAGACTTGGCTGTCTTCCAAGGCGTAGGCGTTGAAGGGCAGCCCAGGCGGGATAGCCCAGGTGCCTGACTGGAAGAGCCCGATCTTCGCCTGCACAGCCATGAAGACGAACTCTCTCCCAATGTAGCCTCCTTCGACGCTTGTGAAGAAGGTGCTGATCATCGCCTCAATCATCTCCAGGCTGACGCCTCCCATCAAGACGGCTGAGACGGGTTTACTCGCTACAACCTTGAAGAACGTGTTGTTCGACAACGTCAAGGTGACGTTCTGAAGCTTGTCCACCGTGAACTCTTGGACCAAAGCCTCATCGGGCAGCTTGTAGACTCGAACCCTTGTCCCATCCAGGTTGCCTACGACTGCGAGAAACGCCTTCGTCGTGTTGTAGGTCGCAGCTTCCGTGTAGATGTGCCTGTTCAACCGGCCCGAGATGTTCGCGGGCACAAAGCCATAGTACACATATTCATTCTCAACTCCTTGAGCCCTCGTCCCGCTGGTGCCAAGAGAGGTCGCCGAGAGGAGCGGGAGTGCAAGTAGCAACAATGCTAGACCATTCACGTGCAGGGAGTCCCTCAAGGTGCGCCGCCGGAAACCGTAGCAGGTTCCAAGAACGGTGTAGGCAGACTTGTCGATTTAAGCTTGCCGCCTTGCCAGCAAGCCTTCGAGGCCACGGCCTGCTCAGACTTGCCTCATCCGTCTATGCTGTCAAACAGGCTCTACTTCGGGGCGATCTTCGGCGGAGCCTTGGCCTTTGTCACGCTGATTTCGTCCACGCCGCGGATCGCCACGCCGTTGCCCTCCAAGACTTTGGTGACTTGGTCGAAGCTGATGTTCGGTCCCTGAATAGTGAGTCTGACCGTCTCTGTCCTGACGTCCACCTCGGTTACAACGATATCGCACTGTTCCACGCCTTCAACAGAGCAGATCGTCTGCGACAGGTCGATGATCGAGGCCTCACGGGGCTTCAGGGCATCTATCAGTAGACGCCTGATCTGAGCTGATGCCATGTCGATAACGCTACTAGACTCCATTAAGCTCATAAGCCTTAAGGCGATCGTCCCGCCCGGAGCTGCGCTCTCGACAGGCTACGCTCTGAGGAACAGGAACAGAAGGACAGCCGTCAAGGCTCCCGCACCGGCCGTCAGCAAGCCATGAAGCCAGATGCTCTCCTTCGATATCTTGCCAAGGAAGATGCCCAACGCGAAGAGCGTTACCAGGTTCAGGACGATGGAGGCTGACAGCGCCAAATCGACCGGCATGGGAGTCAGCCGTGCGAATATGAGGGGGGAGAGCGGAATCAAGGCGGCAATGGCGGGGGACACCCCGTCCACGAACGCTACCCAGTAAGCGGCAGCCCGAGAGGCCTTCCCGATCAGGGTATCCTGGAGGTCTTTGAACATGTGGGTTTCGAGCTCCTTCAAAGCCCGGCTCCTCTCTGCTCGTTCTGCCACGTACGCCCCGATGCCTCCCGACAGCCCCATCGCGAGGCTAGCACCTACCCCGGCGCTTATGATGACCTTAGGCTCGGCCTCGCCGCCGACGAAGGCCCCAACTATGACTCCCAGAACAGTCAGAGCTCCATCAAAGGCGTTCATGACAAAGTACCGTCGGGCAAGCTCATCGGCCTCGGCGAGTTCGACGTAGTAGCGAAGCGTCTTCACCCAGCGCCTGACAGACCAGGTTCCTCTTGCGGAGCTCCCCGGACCCAGTGACTGTTCCAACTCACTACTCTTGGCCAGACTCGGACGGCCTAACAGGTTGAGCCAGATACACCGAGCTGCAACAATAAGGGCGAGCCTAAGAACGTGTCTCGGAATTTAAACCTACCGCAGAGGCGTCGACAAGGCGTTCTTTATCACGGCGGGGAGCAGGCCGTGTTCGAAATTCGTCCCACTCGAGGAGAGAAGAAACTGTGGCTCGAAGAGTCTTTAACTAGACGGAGAACTGTAGGCTTGTGCGCACTCGGTTGAAGACCTACCCAGGTGTGGCTTCATGGCTCTAGGCAGGCTTGGGGCGTCGATCCACGACGCGATGAGGAAGATCCTCAGAGCTTCCTCAGTGGACGAGAAGGCGGTTAAGGAACTCTGCAATGACATCGTCAGGGCGTTGCTGCAAGCCGACGTGAACGTTCAGCTCGTGATTGGGCTCTCAAAGAGGGTGGAAGAGCGGGCCCTCCGCGAGAAGGTGCCGCCTGGTATAACGCGTAAGGAACACGTCGTGAAGGTTGTCTACGAGGAGATGACGAATCTCCTTGGAAGCGAGGCTGCGGCTCAGCCAAGGATCAGCCCCGGCAGATTGAACACTATGATGTTCGTCGGTATCCAGGGCTCTGGGAAGACAACCTCAGCGGTCAAGGTGGGAAGGTTCTTCCAGAAACGGGGCTTCAAGGTGGGCCTGATCTGCGCTGACACCTACAGGCCTGGGGCCTACGCACAGCTGAAGCAGCTTGCGGACTCTGTGAATCTGCGAGTCTACGGCGACCCTGAGAGCCGAGACGTTCTCAGGATCGTCACGGACGGCGTCCGAAAGCTCAGGGACGACAGGTTTGAGCTGGCCATTATCGACACGGCGGGGCGACACAAGAGCGAGACAGATCTGATGGACGAGATGAAACGACTAGCGGAGCTGATACGTCCTGACGAGATTGTGCTCACCGTGGACGGCACGATGGGCCAGGTCGCTCAGGCCCAAGCCAAGGCGTTCCATGAAGCCACGAACATAGGCTCAATCCTCGTCACGAAGCTAGATGGGACGGCCAGAGGCGGCGGCGCCCTCTCAGCCGTAGCCGCCACCGGGGCCCCGATCCGCTTCATAGGCGTAGGCGAGAAGGTTGACAACCTAGAGCTCTTCGTCCCCACAAGGTTCGTCGGTCGCCTCCTAGGCATGGGGGACCTCCAGGGGCTCTTGGAGAAAGCTAAGGAAGCCGAGATAGAAGTCTCCGAGAAGAAGGCGCGCTCACTCCTCGCCGGCAGATTCACCTTGAAGGACATGTATGACCAGATGGAAGCCGTCAGGAAGATGGGACCGCTTCAACAGGTCCTCTCGATGCTACCGGGGCTTTCCTACAAGGTGCCGGACGACCTTATGGAAACAGCTGAGACGAAGCTGGGCAAATGGAAGGTCATCATCCAATCGATGACTGAGCAGGAACGTGAAGAGCCCAAGGTTCTCAACCAGTCCCGGGTTCGCCGGATAGCCCGCGGCGCAGGCGTCAGGGAAGGCGACGTGAAAGAGATGGTTAAGCAGTACGAGGCTATGAAGCGGGTGCTGAAGAGCTTCAGGGGAAGAAGACTGCCCATGATGAGAGGCCTTCCACCCCTAAGGCGTTAAGGAAACGCCCACGTGCCTCCACCGAGAGTGCGCCGGTGGGGCAGAGACCGACGCAGTACCCTAATCCATCGCAGAGCTCTTCCTTCAGCACCTTCGCCTTACCGTTGACGATCGCTATGGCTCCTTCGACGCAGGGAATGACGCATCGGCCGAAACCGTCGCAGAGAGCCTCATCAATCTTGACGATGGTCCTTCGCATAGTCCATCTCTCGCACCGACAGGCGCACCTTAAATCCGTTGCTCCCGATGCCACCTCCGAGGGAGCGATCGCTGAAAGCACTTCTCAGGGCCTAGACGTAGGCTGTTATGTAGACGACTCTCAGGGACTTGTTCGTTTCATTCCTAAGCCCATGCAGGGTCTCGCCGGACACATAGAGCGCGATGCCCTCCTCGGCCTCAACCTCGTGTCCATCTACCAGGATTTTCCCTGAGCCTGAAACGACATAGTACACCTCTTCGCGTTCAGGGTGCGTATGCTCGGGGAATACGCCTCCCGGCGGCAGCTCAAGGAAGCCGAAGCCCGCGAGGCGCCGGCTGCCCACAGTCTTCTGCTCCAGGATGCGCTTGATCGCGGCCACGCCTCTAGGATAGGGTTGGAACTCGAACGTCCGCGAATCAACAACCTTCCACATGGGTCGTCCCAGCCTTACCGATCTCTCTGTCCAGGTCGTCAAGGGGTGCTGATATGTCTTAGGTCCTCCCATCCACTAGGGTCGACCAGACTTTCTGCCGAAGGGGCATACGTAGACGCAGAGGCCGCATGCGACGGGGCCTCCATCTGTTCCCAGCCTACCTTTGCCGCGTTGCTCGGAGTATTCTCGGCACAGCTCAGCGTTGAAGCGGGCTTCACGCGGCTCAGAGGGGTTGAAGGGTCTGCCTGTGAAGGCCCTCACGGGGCAGGCCTCCACGCAGCTGCGACAATCGCCACATCTTGAACCCACCGGCGAGCTAGCTTTCAGCGGCGCGTCCGTCAGCACACTCGCAAACCTGACTCTGGGACCGTACTCTGGAGTCACGAGGAGGCAGCTCTTGCCTATCCAACCTAGACCGGCTAGATGCGCGACCAGCTTGTGCGATATGGCCCCGGCTAGCCTCTCTCGGTTCACGGTCTGCCGAGCCGGCACCGGGTAAGCGCTGAATCCCTCCTTACACAGGAGGCGCGAAACCTCGAAAGCAGCCCTGTCCAGAAGTGGATTGACGACCTGATGGACTTCATACTGGTAAGTATGGACGGCCGAAGGCTCATCGTGGAAGCGAAGCAAGTCGACGACATCATCTAGGAGGCGAACCCCTATCGAGACCCCGCGAGGAAACTGGGCGATCAGGTCTCCTCCTTGGGCTCGGATGAACTCACGAGCTGACGTGAGCTCCGCGACGCCGAAGAGGTCAACGCCCTGCTTGAGAGTATGCTTTCGTAACTCGTCGTTCAGCGACGTGTTAGGCATCGCTTCCCCTCGCTTCCAGCGTATCGCCCGAGGCCGCTAATAAGAGAGGACGCTCCGCTGTCTTGCCTCTTCTACACCAAGGCCTAGAAACCAACGAGATTCCCAGCCTCTCAAGGGGCGGGCAGGGACTTTTAGCTTCACCGTCGAAGGAATGAGTTGGCGAATCTGCGCCTATAGATTCACGCTAGCCCACTTAAAGTATGACGGGAAGGGCACGAAAGATGTCGGAAAGCGTTAAATAATGACCTCGTTGCCTCTAGTAGACCGAGGGTTGCAGGTGAAGGCCTCAACTAAGGCGATCGCAGGGTCCGCCGTCCTAGGAGCCTTGGTGATCGTACTCGACCACGCGTTCA
>Ga0315310_10003268_pt1 | contig 10085 bp, 9 predicted proteins | sample TDP5_MG_FD_203630 | JGI IMG/M metagenome (GOLD analysis project Ga0315310, IMG submission 203630) | Freshwater sediment microbial communities from Lake Towuti, South Sulawesi, Indonesia - TDP5 | ecosystem: Environmental > Aquatic > Freshwater > Lake > Sediment | place: Indonesia: South Sulawesi...
GACACGTGAGGGTGAGGCGCTGGTTAATTTCACATCTCCTGTGGGAGATGTTCCTCCTGTTTTCGGTTCAATGACGCGTATGGCGATGACGCGGTTCGGCCTTCTTGGCGGTGAGACGCCAAGTCAGGAGAAGATGGTGTGGCGTGAGAAGACTGGATCGAAGACAGGTTGGCTCAAAAAGAGCGATGAAGAGAAGATTATGAGGATCTATGGGCGTAGATGTATGGTATGTGGACATATAGAGTTCTACGCCCGAGAATCAACCTGAGAATACGCGCTGCGGTAGCCAGACCTGACGCAGAGCGGCTTGAATCACGCTTCGAGATCTGTGGAGAGGGAAAACAAATCTACGTTTGGACTCGATCCACTCGGTATAGAAAGTGGCTGAGATCTAGCTACAGCGGCACCTTCTACATTGCTGGCCATAAGTTCGAGAAGCCGAAGGACAACCACTGCGACCTACTGAAGAAGGGGAGAAGCCCGCGAAGGCGTCCTGAATGAAATGCAGGTTCACACAGCGCCGATTGATGCCAGAACTTCATATTCCTCAGTTGTTCTCACAAATAACCCGATGTTATCCAACCTTACGTTTTTGAGCCCACTGTCCCTTGCAGCGTTGTACGCCTCTACCATTTGTTGAAAGCTGGGTGGGGGAACATGGCTGAGCTGATGTTCTGGCAAGAACGCGATTATCGCGTATGGGATCTCGGGATCAACTTGAGCCAGTGACGCTGCAATACTTCTCAGTTCGTCAGTTTCAACCCATCCGGGAATGTATACGGAGGAAACTTCCTGTGTGAATTCCCTGCCGAATATTTCGCTTGGTAGCCTTAGGATCCATTTGTTTGACGCACCGGTCAGATTCTTGTGAACCTTCTCATCGTAGGCCTTTATGTCAAGCCAGAATGAGTCAATGCCAGCTTCGCTAAACAGGTCCAAGTTTCTCGGCGTCAAACCGTAGCCATTCGTCTCGAAGAGAACCCATAGGTCCATCTCTAGGTTCTTTATCTCCGTTGTAGCTCTTTCGTAGAACTCTGGCTGGCAGGCGAGATCTCCCCCAGTGAAGGATATTATGTTCCTTGCAGGACCCCAAACCCCGTTATCGAGTAGCGTCATTTGATCTAGGCTGAGCTTACGAGGACAGTGCTTTGACCTTTCTCCACGCAGAATACAGGAACCGCATGTGTGGCAAAGGTCGTGAGCATGCCAGCTGGTTGCACGTTCCTTCGGCTCCCTGTACATATCACCCTTATGCAGTTCAGCATACTTCTTTGCAAGAGTCGCTATGTCTGTCGGTGACATCCATTCTCCTGAAGCATGCTGGGAGAAGCGCCATGAGTGACATTTCTTGCAGCTCCAGTTGCAGCCCGACTGATAGATCGAAAGGTAGCATTCCGGAGCTTTGTGCGCGTAAGAGTGTATGAGTCTATATGGAATTCCTTTTTCCCACTTGAGGGTAGCTCTGCAAGCCAAATCCCTCACGGCGTCGCGATATACAAGACAGCTTCCGGGCTGGAAACCTTGCTCAACTAATCTGCACCCTTTATCCAAACTCCCGGCCGCCTGGAGCAGTACCCTGCCCACTAACCTCTTCAAGCCTTATCCTCAACGTGACTCTGCATACGCCTCTCTTGCCGCTTGATACGTCTGACTCATTTCATCCTCGGAAGCCACTCCAACAGCAGCGCATCCGACATATTTGTATACAAACTCGAAAGCTTCAGTAGCTCTCAGCCTCCCAGCAGCCAACGGCTTAATCGCAACTATGGCTCGCGAGCATTCCTCTATGGCTCGTAGAGATTGTTGGAAGTCTGGCTCCATGCCGTAGCCGATTTTGTTCAGCGGCGCAAGGATGACGTCGACAGGGAGATCTTCCTTCTCAATCCAAGGAATGGTGACTCCGGGTTTGTGTGTGGCGATTCCCGGGGTCGCATCGAATTCTTCGATTATTCTCAGTCTCTCCATGACTCTTGACCAATCATGTCTATCAGCTACTTCGGCATGAACCGCTACAACTTGTGGACTCAGCGGCTTCAGCTTGTCCAAGGCTTGCTGAAGCTTGGCGCCAAAGAGCTCTGTCGAGTAAACGACGTACGGTTTGACACCAGTCCGCATTGAAGCTTCAAGCAACGCATCAATCGGTCTGTCATGCAGCAACTGAACCGCTTTGACGCCGAGCTCAAAACTTCTCTCGAAGAGTCGCACCATATTCTCCGGTTGAAGGTAGAACCTGGCATAGTACTCCGCAGATTTTCTGCCGAACTGTCCCGCTCCGATGAGGGGACTACACCCAAGAAGCAAAGGCGGTAGAGTAGGCTTCCTCCTCAAGCATCACGCCTCAGGGCCGCTGAAGGAATGAAGCTGCGAAGTCTTTCTATATTGGACTCCTGTTTGGCTAAAGGATGAGGGCAGCTGGAAGAGCCAGAATGCGACCTTACCACCGATGGTAGTGAAACGTTCTTGAAACCTCTTCCACAGATCCGGGGACTTCACCCCCTCCACGACTTTGGCGTAGTGAGTTATTGACCTATGGGCCTTCACGCTGAAATCAAAACCCTTCAGGCGCCCTCTGCCATGCCTTGATCCAGTTTGAAGTCGGAAACCTGTAGAAGCTCGCGTTGATCTTCACAGTGTCGAAGATTGCTCCGCGCTAGACATATGTGTGCACTCGGGAAGCTTTCTTGAGATTAGGCATTGCGAGCGATGATCAGCCTTGCAAGGGCTCCCTTAGCTTCTTTCCTGGTTGCCTTCCAGTTACTCATACGCTGCCTGATCTCAGTTTTAGACAATCTGACGCTGAGACGGCGATTTGGTATGTCAATCTCGACGATGTCTCCATGCTTTAGTGCAGCAATAGGCCCCTTCGCGGCAGCCTCCGGCGCGATGTGCCCAATACATGGACCTCTGGTCGCACCAGAGAATCTTCCATCGGTCAAGAGCGCCACCTTATCGCCTAAACCCATGCCGACGATCAGCGAGGTGGGAATAAGCATCTCCCTCATGCCAGGTCCCCCAATCAATCCCTCGTACCTTATGACGGCGGCATCACCCTCTTGGACTCTGCCTTGTTCAATCCCTCTTGTTGCCTCCTCTTCAGAGTCGAAAACAACAGCTGGCCCTGCGAACCTGAGCATGCTGGCCGGGACAGAAGAGTGCTTCACTACGGCGCCTTTGGGTGCAAGATTTCCTTTGAGTATCGCTATTCCCCCTTCGGCGTGAATTGGATTGGAGATTGGTCGAATAACCCGGTCATCTAGGACCTTGTATCCTCCGATTAGCTGTTTCAGTTTCTTCCCTGTAACCGTCAGCACGTTCAGATATAGCCTGGACACAAGTCGCTTCAGTAGAGCTGGAACGCCGCCAGCCCGTTCAAAATCCTTCATGTAGAACGAACCGCTTGGCCTAAGGTCGCAGATGTGCGGTGTTTTTCTACTTACATCATCAAACTTGTCTAAAGCCACACTTATTCCAAGCTCTCGTGCTATGGCGGGAAGATGTAAGACTGAATTTGTTGATCCGCCAAGGGCAACATCGACAACCATTGCATTCTTGAAGGCTTCTTCAGTCATTATGCTTGATGGCAGAATGTTCTGTTTCAAAAGCGTCATGATTCTTCTTCCAGACTCTTCCGCCAGTCCTAGCTTGCTCAGCTCCGTTGCATGCGTGGCCGCACATTTTGGCAGCGACATTCCCAAGGCTTCGGCAAGACATGCCATGGTGTTTGCTGTAAATAGTCCTGCGCACGATCCGGGACCTGGGCAGGCACATTGCTCCAACTCATAGAGATCTTCTTTCGATATCCGTCCTTTCAGGAATCCTCCAACGGCTTCGTCTACTGTCATCACATCGACCGGATGCCCGCGAAATCTGCCAGGCATCATGGGGCCTCCAGTAAGGATGATGGAAGGAATGTTGAGTCTACCTGTCGCCATCAGATGAGCAGGCACGATCTTGTCGCATGATGAGATGAGAACCATAGCGTCAAACGAGTGACTTCTGATCATTGCCTCAACGGAATCAGCGATTATTTCTCGACTCGCGAGTGAGTACTTCATACCTTCGTGACCCATCGCGAGTCCATCGCAGACACCTATTGTGTTAAACTCAAAGGGAGTTCCCCCGGCAGCTCTCACGCCTTTCTTAGCAGCTTCAGCTAGTTTCCTCAGGTGAATATGCCCTGGAACGATTTCATTCCAAGAGTTCACTACAGCTATGAAGGGCCGTTTCATGTCGCGGTTCGACAATCCCAAGGACCTCAGAAGAGCCCTATGGGCAGTTCGCTCTACTCCGTCTTTGATGGAACTACTGCGAAGTCTCATTTTCAAACCTCCTAGCGTATTTATTTGTCAACCCCTCTCTTAGCTCGATTACGAGCAAGCGATAACCGTTGACGATGGGCACACAGACCTCATGACGCATTCCCTTTGAGCAAACAGCATACGTCTGTCCCCTAATGACGTTGCTTTCGTAAGGTGAGTGCCATGGTTCTCATGGTGGACGCTGCCTCCCCAGATATTTCCAAGCTGCCTTCTTGCTTATAGGCAGGGCAGCCAAGGCGAAAGAGAATTGAGTTCCATCGCGAAGAATGAGGCGGGGGGCAACGGAAATAGATGCAACAACGACACAGACAGAGTAAAAGGAGGTGAATTGGATGGAGGATAGTTTCGACAGCACCTACATCATCAAGAAAGAGCGATACAAAGAGTTCATCGCTGACGCGCACAAGCTTGCATTAACCGCCTATACCGTTCCGGCATTCATCTGGCCTGAACTGTACAAAATGATAAACATTGAGAGGGACATCGCCATGCGCGTGGTGTGGAAACCCGAAACGACTGTTAGGCAAATCAAAGACTTCGACAGGACATGGTTCTTGGAAAAATACTAGAGCGAATACTAGACGTCACAACAGTGACCGCAGCCCAGAAGACTAAATTCCAGACGTAATACGGTGGGACTGCTGTACTGCTAGCATAGTCGTTGAGGCATTCCTGAGTAGATCTGTTTCGGTCGATTTGCGTAAAGAAATAGTCCGAGAGATTTTGGAAAGGTCACTGAGAAAATCTCTTCCTACTGGAACAGAAACTTGTCTGTCTCCGTCACAGGCGACGCAGCGGATAATAGAGAGAACCCGCTCTCGAATCTTTCATGTCATCTTGTCGAGTTCTTGCATTACGTTCAATGCGTAGAATGTGTCTTCAAGCGTGGATATTCCCCACTCAGATCTGGCGAAGCCACCATTCTGGTTGCGGCACCTCATCACAAAATCTGCGGTTTCTTCAGGGTATCTGCATTTCTTCCCCATCAGATCAAGAGCTGAGATTCCGCAGTAAACCTGTTCCATGTGGGGTGGAGAATTTTGAAGGGTGAGGGTGAAGCCTCCTGAAGGCCTTTCACATGATTTAAAATAGGACAAGGTTTCTCCAAGAGATTTGACAGGATAGCCAAGGTTGTGAAGTGAGGCTACCGCATGATACGTCGAATTTATGTCAGACAGGCCGTATGCACCAAAACCACCATCAGTGTTTCGACAGGTAAGTAACCAATGAACGGTCTTTTCTTTGTCTATTCGGATGTCGAGCATGTTTATGAGTTGAGTGACCATAAAGGTTGCTTTAAACCCGGACACCGCTTCCACGTGGGCGTTTGTAGTTCCAAAGCCATCTTGAGAGCGATTATGGGAAACAATAAAGTCTTCGAGGACACCACTAGGGTCAGGGTTCTCCCCACAGATTTCCAGAGCCTTCGCAAGATAATAATGGGAATAAATGCCAACTGCGACAAAACTAAGCAACCAATCAATCGTCTTTTGAATCTGTGGCGGTTGAAGCTTCAATAGATTCACGATTGCTAGGCCGTGGTATGTATCTTGAGCGTTTGAGTAATCATTTCGACAGAAGTTGTATCCCCCGTCCTTGTTCTGTCTAGTAAATACGTAGTGCACGACATCTTCGATCCAACTCTGTGTAGAGCTTTCTTTAGAATGGTCTAGTCCTGTTCTCTCCAAAGCTAGTGACCGCCCTGAATTGTACGCATTGGAACCCTGCCTGCAGTAGCGCTATCAACCTGAAATCGTGAAACGAGCAGTTAAAGGCGAGCTTAGTCGCCATTACGAAAAGGAAAGGAAACTAGCGACTGGTTCTTCGGCCGCGAAATCGGGCACACAGCGCGTAGAGGAGTGTGAGCTAGCTGTGTCCTACTGCAGGGTGCGGTACGTACGGCGCCTCCAGGCCGCGAATATGATCGGAGTTAAGACGCACACTCAGTGCTTCAACTTCTATCAGCAGTTTATTTGTGTTAACTACTCAGGTTATGATTCAGTTTCCATACTATGGTTAAGACTAGCCCAAGAGAAACGATTGGGTGCTGCTGACCTAAACAGAGCAAGTTGGCTAGGTTTAGATGAAAGAATATCAACGTTTCTTGACACCAGGTTTCACACCTTTCAACCCTTTGGAATTAGCGACAGAAACTGAGAAGATAGTAACTCGGGAAGGCCCGAAAGGACTGGAGAGGAAATATCTAGGCATTTACTCTGCACCTGTCTATGCGGGAATTGCCACAGGCTATGCTGTGGGCTGCTGTCTACGTTGCATCTACTGTTGGAGCAACTGGTCCAGAGATTTCCCAGAAAAATTCGGTGAATTTTACAGTCCGGAGGAAGCCGCTCAAAGACTCTTTGAAGCCGCCAAGCAAGGCATCACCGTTCGTGGATGGGAGCGATTCAGATCTCTCAAGGTCAGTAAGCTCAGAGTCTCTGGATCTGAGCCTACTCTAGGAAGAGAACACCTGCTTAAGCTGTTAGAACACGTAGGAGCATCAGGTTACCCGTTCTATTTGGAAACAAATGGCATACTATTGGGCGCGGATAGAGATTATGTCAGGAAGCTATCAAAATTCTCGAAATTCATCTACGTGAGAGTTTCCTTCAAAGCAGCAACACCAGACAGCTTCACCCGAAGGACAGGAGCTATCGGAGAATACTATGCGCTTCCATTCAAGGCGCTCAAGTATCTCCTAGACGAAGGAATCTATGCTAGAGCAGCAGCCATGACGGATCCGAAAGTTATGCCACAGCAAGAAAGGCAGATTCTAGTAAGAAAGTTAGAGCAGATAGATCCGGGCGCAAACTACTCTGCAACCTTGGAAGAAGAAAGAATCGATGCTTATGATACCACGATCAAACGTTTGAAAGCCCTTGTTGATTCAAGATTCGCAAAGAAACTCGAGGACGAGATAGCTGGGTATAACACGTGCGCTTGAGAGGTTAAGTCTTCGTACAAGAACAATGGACGAGGCATGAGTCTTGAGAGTGGTCGCCACATCTGACACCCACACAAATTCCATACAGGAATTTCCGATCGTTCTACTGGATAGTCTAAAGAACGCAGATATGATCATTCACGCAGGCGACTACACCTCCAAGGCTGTTCTGGATCAGCTCAGAAAGCTCGGATCTTTCAGAGGCGTGCACGGCAACGCGGATCCTCCCGAGATCAGGCTGGAGCTGCCCGAGATAGCGACGTTCGATTTGGCAGGATTGAGAATAGGTGTGACGCATCCAGCTGAGGGAGGAATGCCTTTCAGGGTTCAGAACAGGATCAGGAAGAGGTTCGAAAAGGTCGACCTGATAGTCTATGGACATACCCACAACGCCAAGACAGAGCGAAAAGGGGAACTGCTATTCGTTAACCCAGGCAGCCCCACCAGAGCATGGCCCGCGAGAGCAAAGACCTTCGCGATCATAGAAATCGAACAGACTATCGAAGCCAGAATCGTCCATGTTTAGCAATCAGATGGCAAAGTTGCGTGGTAGCCTTGTCTCGGCTTGCTGCCGCTAGCTCCTGCGTACGAATGTTTTGAGCGAAACTGCAGGAAGACCTGACAAACAACAATTCGTCGGATAATCGATCGTTTAAATCCTCTATTTCGCTTCCTTAATCTCTGAAGATATGAAAGTTACGTACAGAGATTTTCCAGAAGCACCGTTCTACGGATCTTGTGATGAAGTGATTGAAAAGAGAAAGGTGAAGGTGAATGGTGAAACGTGGAGAGACCAAGAAACTGCTTTCTTGGAAGCTTGTCGGCCCCCTCTACAGGTTTCACGCAGTTCTGCAAGCTTACCCGGACTGGCACCCAGACGGTGACCGAATCAGGATTTTCATCGATAACGAAATCTTTTCACGCGAAGACGTTCAGAAACTCGTTGCTGAGCTGGAAGAGTGGTTGGCTGAGACTGCGCCGAAACCAAAGTAGCAAGTGCCTCTCTTCCGAGATAGTCTGAAAACCAATCAGAGCCAAGCCATCCACTCTTGTAGAGAACTCATCCCGCCGCCGCGACTAATATCACGGATACCAGTGTTGATTCAAGCATCACAGCGTTCGGAGCTACTAAGGTGTCCTCGATGATGATCTTGGTCATCCGTTTTGAAGACGGTTTGGTGTTGCTGAGGCATCAGTTTGACACGTTCATGCGGTCTAGGCTAGAGATAATCAAATGGGTCACAAGTTTTGCACCTGGAAGAAGAGGACCGCGTTGATTCCTCTTCGTACTAGCGACTCCTGATGGTCGGATAGGCTAATCTGGCTATGGAATATCTCTGGTGTCTTGTTGGGTCCTGATAGATTTCTATGACTTCGAATATGATGCCGGGCAATTCTACTGCTTGAGTTTCAACACGGTAGCTCTCATGTCTTCCTGATTCTCTCTGCCAATTCTGGGGTCGCAAAGTAGACCCACTGCCCGGCTTCCTGCTTCCGATCCAAGATGCCTTTGCTGACCAGCATTGCGAGGCGATCGTTCACTGTGGTCCTGTTCCCGCCACTGTCGCCTACATTGTAGCGCCGGACAAGTTCCGCCATGATCTTTCCGATCCCCTTGGGCTCCTCGAAGAAGCCCTGCACCGCTCTACCCAGAATCTTCCCCTCCCAAGAAGACTCATCGACTTCGAGAACCTCTTTGCTGACTGCGACGTTGAATTCAGTCAGCGTTCGCCGCAATGTGACTTCAACAGGGATCGCGGCTTGAGGCGCCGGTTGTTCAATCGGCATAGGAGCTTCCCTGGACGGCAGTGATTTCGCAGCCTGCAGGGTTCGAAGCTTCTCCACGAGTTCGTTCCGCTCTTTCTTGGTCGCCTCGAGTTCTTGGTTGATTTTGGCGTCCTCCGCGTTGATGGCCTGGATCTTCTGTTTGAGGTCAAGGATTTCTTGCATCCGGTTGCTCAGTAGGTTCTTGAGAGTTTCAATTTCCTTGGCTTCTGCTTGGGCTTCTTCCGTGACAGGGAACAGCTTTCCCAGCCGGCTCACATATCGTCCGCGAACGCTCTCGATGAGGCGGGGAATTCTCCGGGTCACCTCATGGATGAAGCCCGGTACGCTCTTCGGACTGACCTCTAGGAAGAGGCTCAGCCTCTCAGCGTCTTGGGGACCTTTGCTCTCCAAGAGTTCAACGACTGCGCGTTGCTTTGAGTTTAGCTTCTCCAGGTTCCTCTGGACCAACGGGTGAGAGAGCAGATCGGCGACAGGTCCTTTGACGGCCGCCTGCCTGGCAGCCTCGTCGAGTCTCCGCTTCAGATCGGCGATCTCTGTCTCATATTTGGCTTCTATCTTTCGTTTGATGGCGTCCCGTTCCTTCTCTACCCGTTGAAGCCTAGCCTGCCATGCAGCCTCAAACTTCTCTTTGATGCGTGCTTCGATCTCCGCGACTTTCGGCACTGCCGGAGCTATCTTCTCCTGTATCTTCGGAAGCTGTTCTGCCAGTCTGGCGACTACTTCCTTGAGTTCGGTTGGTGCGGGCGGGATCACGGACGGCGTTGCACCTAGATGCTCGGTTGTCACTGGTCCAACCTTGACGAATCCCTCCCTCCGCGCGAAGTCGCCTGCAACATAGAACTCACCCCTATCCACCTTTGCAAGTCTGCTTGCGATCTTATCTGAGACGCGCAAGTAGCGCTGAACTACATCCAAGTCCGCAGGCCATTCGATTCTGCCTATGATTTTGTTCGTCGCCTGTGAGAGCGCATACTTGGAAATGAATGAGGGTCTCTGCGTCACCATGATTAGGCCCATGCCGCGTTTGCCTCCTT